>OFCW01000233.1_pt1 | contig 18703 bp, 16 predicted proteins | sample 1520951 | NCBI WGS metagenome assembly OFCW01 (sample SAMEA4349680, study PRJEB24078) | microbial mat metagenome | biome: Terrestrial Biome; feature: Habitat; material: Microbial Mat | place: India | collected 2012-06-12 | depth 10 m | reverse complement strand
TGTAGATGTCTTCCGGATCGCCCGACAGCGCCACCCAGCGGAACGGGCCCTTGCCTTCGCAGAACAGCGGCCGGATATAGGCCGGCACGAAGCCGGGGAAGTCGAACGCGTTCTGCACGCCCTGGTCGAACGCGACCTGGCGGATGTTGTTGCCGTAGTCGACCACATGGCTGCCCATCGCCTGGAAATCGAGCATCGCCTGCACGTGGATCGCGCAGGATTTGGCGGCGGCGGCCTTCAGCCCGGCGTGCTGGCCCGGGTCCTGCTGCGCCGCCTTCCATTGCGCGACGCTCCAGCCGGCCGGCAGGTAGCCGTTGATCAGGTCGTGCGCGGAAGTCTGGTCGGTGACGAGGTCCGGTTTGATGCCGCCGGCCCGGGCGCGCCTGACCAGTTCCGGCAGGATCTCGGCGGCGTTGCCCAGCAGGCCGATCGACACGGCTTGCTTGCGTTCGGTGTGGTGTTTGACCAGGGCCAGGGCCTCGTCGATGTCCTTGGCCTGCTTGTCGAGATAGCGCGTGCGCAGGCGGAAGTCGATGCTGCTCTGCTGGCATTCGATATTGAGCGACACCGCGCCGGCCAGTGTGGCGGCCAGCGGCTGCGCGCCGCCCATGCCGCCCAGGCCGGCGGTCAGGATCCAGCGCCCGGCCATGTCGCCGCCGAAGTGCTGGCGGCCGGCTTCGCCGAAGGTTTCATAGGTGCCCTGGACGATGCCCTGGCTACCGATGTAGATCCAGCTGCCGGCGGTCATCTGGCCGTACATGAACAAGCCCTTGCGGTCCAGTTCGTTGAAGTGTTCCCAGTCGGCCCATTTCGGCACCAGGTTGGAATTGGCGATCAACACGCGCGGCGCATCGGGATGGGTCTTGAACACGCCGACCGGCTTGCCCGACTGCACCAGCAGCGACTCGTCGTCGTTCAGGTTTTTCAGCACCTCAAGGATCTTGTCGAAGCATTCCCAGTTGCGCGCGGCGCGGCCGATGCCGCCGTACACCACCAGGTGCTTGGGGTTTTCCGCGACTTCCGGGTCGAGGTTGTTCTGCAACATGCGGTACGCCGCTTCGGTCAGCCAGCTCTTGCAGGTCTTGTCGCTGCCGCGCGGCGCGCGGATCACGCGGCTGGCGTCCCAGCGCGGGTCGTTGTTCAATGCGTTCTTTTCGGTGATGGCATTCATGTCTATTCCTTCCGCTCTCTGGTTTGGATGTCAGTGCAGGCCCAGATAGGCCGCGGCTAAAGTGGGATCGTTGCGCGCCTCGGCCGCCTTGCCCTGCCAGACGGTGCGGCCCGATTCGAGCACGCACACGTGGTCGGCGACCGACAGCACGCGGTCGGTGTTCTGTTCCACCAGCAGGATCGTCATGCCGTCCTGCTGCAACTGCTTCAATGCGCGGTAGCACAGATCGATCGCCTTGGGCATCAGACCCAGCGACAGCTCGTCGATCATGATCAGCTTGGGGCGCGTCATCAGCGCGCGCCCGATCGCCAGCATCTGCTGCTCGCCGCCGGACAGGTTGCCTGCCAGCGAACCGAGGCGCTCGGCCAGGCGCGGGAACAGGCCCAGCACATAGTCGCGGTCCTGCCTGAAACGGCTGGCCGGCTGGATCAGGCCGCCCACGCGCAGGTTGTCTTCCACGCTCAGGTCCTTGAACAGGCGCCGGCCTTCCGGAGAGATCGCGATGCCGCGCCTGACGCGCTGCTCGGGCGACAGCCGGTCGATGCGCTGCCCTTCGAACAGCATCTCGCCAGCCGTCAGCGCGACATGGCCGGCCACGCACATCAGCGTGGACGACTTGCCGGCGCCGTTCGCGCCCAAGAGGCCGGTGATGCTGCCGGGATTCAAGGTCAGCGTCAGGCCGCCGACCGCCTCGAATGCGCCATACCCGCACGACATGTTTCTGATTTCAAGCATGGCTGCCTCCCGCCATTTCCTGCACGCCGCTTTCCGCGATCGTGTCGCCGCCGAGATAGGCGGCGCGCACGGCCGGATCGTCCATCACCGCGCGCGGCGCGCCGCTGGCGATCTTGCGGCCGTTGTCCAGCACCACCAGGCGCCGGCAGATGCGCATCACTTCGCCGAGATTGTGTTCGATCAGGACGATCGTCACGCCCTGGCGGTTGATGTCGGCGATGGTGCCGGCGAGCGCATGCGCCTCTTTCGAATTGAGCCCGGCCAGCGGCTCGTCCAGCAGCAGGAGCTTGGGACCGAGCGCCAGCGCGCGCGCCATTTCCAGGCGCTTGAGCACGCCCAGCGGCTGGATGCCCGGCATCTGGTCCGCGTGCGCGGCGATGCCGACGCGCTCCAGCATGCGGCGGGCAAGCGCGGCCTCCTCCCGCTGCGACACGTGCAGCAGCGACTGCAGCGGCGAACGGGTGCGCGCCGCGCCGGCGGCCAGCGCGACGTTGTCCAGCACCGAGATTTCGCGCAAGGGCTTGACCAGCTGCTGCGACAGCGCCAGCCCTTTGCGGATGCGCTGGTGGATCGGCATGCCGTTCAGCCGCTCGCCCTGCAGCACGACGTCACCCTGAGTAGCGCGCACGACGCCGGTAATAACGCGCAGCATGGTGGTCTTGCCCGCGCCGTTCGGCCCGATCAGGCCGAGCAGCTCGCCCGGATAAACGTCGAACGACACGCCGTCGATCGCGGTCAAGCCGCCGAAGCGCACCGTCACGCCGTCGACGGACAACAGGGGGGTCTTGTGTGCGGTGCTCATGCGCGTTCTCCCTTGCGCCAGGCCCGGGACACCATGCCGGCCACGCCGCGCGGCGCAAAGCGCATCATCAGGAACAGCAGCCCGCCGTATACCAGCAGCTTGTAGTCGCCGATGAACTGGAACCATTCCGGCAGGGCCGACAGCGCCGCCGCGCCCAGCGCCACACCGGCCACCGAGCCGATGCCGCCGACCACGACCATCGACAGCACGGTGACCGATTCGACGAAGCCGAAGCTGTCCGGGCCGATGAACTTCAGGTGCTGCCCGTACAGCGCGCCGGCCAGGCCGGCCAGCGCGGTGCCGATCGCGAAGGCGGCCAGCTTGTAGCGCGGCACGTCGATGCCGAGCACGCGCATGGTGTCCTCGTCTTCCGCCACGCCGGTGAACACGCGGCCCATCCACGACTTCCTGATGTAGACGCACAGCGCCGCGGTGGCCGCGCACAGCGCCAGCGCGAGCGCCATGAAGCCGGCTTTCGACAGGCCGGAACCGGGAATGCCGGACACGCCGAGTTCGCCGCCCAGCCATTCCTGCTGGCGCACCACGCCGACGAACAGAAAGCCCACGCCCATCGTCGTGATCGCGAGGAAGTCGGCGCGCACGCGCAGGCTGGCCAGGCCGACGACGGCGCCGACGGCGCCGGCCAGCAGCATGGCCGGCGGCAGCGTCGCCAGAAACGGCACCCCGGCCTTGCACAACAGCGCGGACAGGTAGGCGCCGATGCCGAGGAAAGCGGCATGGCCCAGGCTGATCTGGCCGCAAAAGCCGGTGATCAGGTTCAGCGACAGCGCGAACAGCACGCTGATGGCCATCGAGGTAAGCAGGGAAATTTCGTAATCCATGGTCCTATCTCCGCGCAAACAGTCCTTGCGGACGCAGCATCAGCACCGCGATCAGGAATGCGAACGCGATCGCATTGCGGTCGAGGAATTTGCCGAGATAAATCGTGCCGAAGGACTCGACCACGCCCAGCACCAGCGCCGCCAAGAGCGTGCCGCGCACCGAGCCCATGCCCCCCAGCACGATGATCGCCAGCCCCTTGTAGGACGGCACGCTGCCCATGGTCGGCTCGACCAGGTTGTTCAAGAGCGCCACCCACACGCCGGCAAAACCGGCCAGCGCGGAGCCGACGAAAAAGTTCAGGTCGCGCACGCGGCGCAGGTTGATGCCGAACGACTGCGCCATCTGCGGATCGGACACGGTGGCCAGGCAGGCCACGCCGACGCGGGTTTTGGTTTGCAGATAGCCGAGGGCGGCGATGATGGCGGCGGTGCCGGCCATCACCAGCAGCTCGGCCTGCTTGAATTGCAGCGCGCCCACGCCCACCTGTTCCTGCAGCGGCGGCGCCTGGTACGACAGGCCGGAGGCGCCGAACACGATGCGGAACAGTTCTTCGAACGCGATGTACAGGCCGATCGATGCGATCAGCGCCACGAACGGCGGCTGCTTCAGGATCGGCTCGTAGCACAAGCGGTACATCGCGATGCCGGCGATGCCGGCCGCGACCATCGCCGCGGCGAAGGCCAGCGGCAGGCTGCCGCTGGCATTGGTGACGAGCACGCCGACGTAGCCGCCGAGCGTGAAGAGCGCGGCGTGCGCCACGTGCAGAATGCGCAGCAGCCCGTACACCAGCGTCAGCCCCAGCGCCACCAGCGCGTAGATGCTGCCCTGTACCAGGCCCTGTGCGGTCAGCTCCAGGAAGAGCATGTCCACTCCTAAGACGGTTGGAATCTGAAAGCTAACGCCCCCGCTCCGCGCCCCACGGGTTGGCTTGCAAGCCAACCCGGCTACGGCAGCGCGAAGCATGCTTCGCGAAACCCTGCCTTCGCCCCACCAGCGGGAGCGGGGTGTCAATCACTTCGCCGGCTTCGACGGCGGCGCCAGCAGCGGGCCGGAGATCACCGAGTGGCGATGAAACGCCTTGTCCTTGACGATCTGCACCTGCACATCCTTCTTCACTTCATGCAGGTCGTTGAACGCCAGCCTGCCGATCGGGGTATCGAAGGTGCCTGCGGCCAGCGCGTTCTTCAGCTCCTCGCCGCCCTTGCCGTTGGTCTTCCTCAGGCTGTCGAGCAGCACGCTGGTGGCGGTGTAGGACGACGCGGCCACCATGTCGGCATTGGAGCCGGCGGCCTTGCGGAACTCGGCCAGGAAGCTTTTGGTCGCCGCGGCATCGGAATCGCGGTCGAGCGAGGTGGTGACATAGGTGCCCTCGGCCGCGGCGCCGGCGATCTCGATGAACTTGTCGGAGTCGTAGCCTTCCTGGCCGATGACGGGAGCGCTCACGCCGGCGGCGCGCAGCTGGCTCACCAGCGGCCCGGCGGTGAAGTAATAGCCGGAGGCGTAGATCACGTCCGGATTGTCGGATTTGACCTTGGACACCAGCGCGCCGAACTGGCGATCCTGGATGCCGTATTCGTATTCGTTGACGATCTGCAGGCCGAACTTGTGCGCGCCTTCCTTGAAGCCGGCAGCCAGCGCCTGGCCGAAATCGTTCTTGAGCGTGATCAGCGCGATTTTTTTCTTGCCGAGGTTGTGCACCAGCATGGAACCGGCGCGCCCCTGCACTTCGCCCATGGCCGACACGCGGAACATGTAGTCGCCGGTCAGCGTGATGTCTGGATGAACGGCGTAGGCGACGACGTAGGGCACCTTGCCCTGCTGGAAAATGCCGGCGGCCGCGCGCGTCGAACCGGAGTAGGAGCCCGACACCGCGGCGACGACCTTGTCCTTCTCCACCAGCTTGGTGGCGACCGGCACGGCTTCCTTCGGCGACGCCTGGTCGTCGTACACCACCAGCTCCACCTTCTGTCCCGCGATGCCGCCCTTGGCGTTGGCTTGCGCCACCGCCAGCTTTGCGCCTTCCAGCGCGGACTTGCCGTCGGCGGCGGCAAAGCCGGTCAGCGGCACGTTGAAGCCGATCTTGATATCGGCGAAGGCCGGCGCGGCGGCGAAGGCGGCGCAAACGGCGGCGCCAACGAGTAATTGCTTACGGCGAAACTGGATCATGGACTTGTCTCCTCATGACACTCAAATCGGGCTGCGCGCCGACGATACCGCTGCTCGTACACGCAGCTGTGCTTGTTGAACTGAATGCGGCCCTGCCATTCCGGGCCGTCAGGAGTATCATAAGTTGTATAGACAACTTGTGCAAGAAAAATTTAAGTTGACGAGACAACTCAATGCCGTAGAATCGAGCCGCATTGTCTGGAACACGTAACGGGGGAAAGTTGAAACACGATCTGGCAGACCAGGAGCAGGCGGAACGCGTGCCGGCGTTTCAACACATCAAGAACTATCTGCTCGCCGAGATCCAGGCCGGGCACTGGAAGGAAGGCGATGCGATCCCCTCCGAGCAGGCATTGGCGAAGCAGTTCGGCGTATCGCGCATGACGGTCAACCGCGCGGTGCGCGAGCTGACCGACGAACAGATCCTGAGCCGCGTGCAGGGCTCCGGCACCTACGTCGCGCAGCACAAGTACCAGGCGACGCTGGTCGAGATCAGGAACATCGCGGACGAAGTCAGGGCACGCGGGCACACGCACCGCAGCGAGCTGCACCTGCTGGAGCGCGGCAAGGCGAGCGAGCATATCGCGGCCGCGCTCGGCGTCGCAGTCGGCCGCATGCTGTTCCATTCGGTGATCGTCCATTTCGAGAATGACGTCCCGATCCAGCTGGAAGACCGCTGGGTCAATCCCGAGGTCGCGCCGGACTACATGCAGCAGGACTTTTCCGCCATCACGCCGAACGAATACCTGATGGCGGCCGCGCCGCTGCAGGGCGTGCACTACAGCATCGAGGCGCTCAGCCCGCCGCGCGAGATCGCCGAGATGCTGCACATCCGGACGAAGGAACCCTGCCTGGTGCTGAAGCGCCGGACGCTGTCGAAAGGGCAGGCGGCATCGTTCGCGACGATGTGGCATCCGGGCAGCCGGTATCAGTTCGCCGGCAGTTTTTAAGGCTTGGCGATCGCCCGCCACAGCATCCTGAACAGCACATTCGCCCTGGCCGCCAGCGGCTCCTTCTCGCCGCGCATGATGTGCATGTGCACCAGGCGCTCCATCACGCCGAGGAAGTAATCGAGCAGGATCTTTTCATCGACCTCGTCGGTCAGGATGCCCTGCGCGCGCCCCTCGGCCAGCGTCTGCATCAGCTGGCCCATCAGGCGCGGCTGGCGGAAGGTCTGGTTGCGGCTCCAGGTGCTCAGGTAGACCGAACTCATGATCAGCTGCGCGACCTTGGGGTTGCGGTCGAAGAAATCGAGCACCACCCAGAACACCTTGCGCAGCTTGTCCTGGTAAGTCTCGATGCCCTGCAGATGGTCCACCATGCGCAGCGCCAGCACGCCGAGCCAGCTATCGAGGCACGAATACAGCAGCGCTTCCTTGCTCTCGTAATACTTGTAGATCGTCTGCAGCGAGACGTTGGCGGCGGCGGCGATCTCGCCGAAGCCGACGCGGTGGAATTCGCGCTCGGCAAACAGCTGCAATACCGCCTCCTCGATGCGCGCGCGAATGCCGCTGTCGAGCAGCGACCGGTCGAGCACCGCGCGCTTTTTTCCTGAAGCCACTTGCTTTCCTCAATGTGTAATTATTCTTACCGATTATACTGGATTGCGCGATTAGAATGAAACATCGGTTGACCGGCCAATAGGCGATCGTTTAGCTTAGCCGGTACTCTTAGCCGGTACTGTGTACCCTGCGATGGGTGCCAAGGATACGTGGCTCGGGTGAGTAATTCTTCTTACACATAATCCCAAGTTGGAGCGGACATGACAGAAGCCTATATCTACGACGCCGTGCGCACGCCGCGCGGCAAGGGCAAGAAGGATGGCCGGCTGCACCAGGTCACACCGGTGCACCTGCTCGGCAACCTGCTGCACGCCTTGCAGCAACGCAATCAGCTCGATACCGCGCTGGTGGACGACGTGGTGCTCGGCTGCGTCACGCCCGTGGGCGAACAGGGCGCCGATATCGCGCGCACCGCGGTGCTGTACGCCGGCTGGGACCAGTCGGTGCCGGGCGTGACGCAGTCGCGCTTTTGCGCGTCGGGCCTGGAGTCGATCAACCTGGCGGCGATGAAGGTCATGTCCGGCCAGGAAAACCTGGTGGTCGCCGGCGGCGTCGAGAGCATGTCGCGCTGGGCCATGGGCTCCGACGGCGGCGCCTGGTTCATGGACCCGCGCGTGAACCAGATGACCGGCTTTGCGCCGCAGGGCATCGGCGCCGACCTGATCGCGACCCTCGAAGGTTTTACGCGCGAAGACGTCGACCGCTTCGCGGTGCAGTCGCAGCAGCGGGCGGCGCGCGCCCGCGCCGAAGGACGCTTCGCCAAGTCGCTGGTGCCGGTCAAGGATCTCAACGGCATGGTGGTGCTCGACCACGACGAGACCATCCGCCCCGACACCACGCTGGACACCCTGGGCGCATTGAAACCGTCCTTCGAGCAGATGGGGCAGATGGGCTTCGACGCCACCGCGCTGCGCAAGTACACCACGGTCGAGCGCATCCACCACGTGCACCACGCCGGCAACTCGTCCGGCATCGTCGACGGCGCCGCACTGACGCTGATCGGCAGCCGCGCGATCGGCGAGCGGCTCGGCATCAAGCCGCGCGCGCGCATCGTCGCCACCGCCGTCACCGGGTCGGAACCGACCATCATGCTCACGGGAATCGCGCCCGCTTCGCGCAAGGCGCTGGCCAAGGCCGGCATGACGGCCAAGGACATCGACCTGTTCGAAATCAACGAAGCCTTCGCCGCGGTGGTGATGCGCGCCGCGCGCGACCTCGACATCGACGACGAGCGCATCAACGTCAACGGCGGCGCCATCGCGCTGGGCCATCCGCTGGGCGCGACCGGCGCCATCATCCTCGGTACCGCGCTCGACGAACTGGAGCGCACCGACCGCTCGACCGCGCTCATTTCGCTATGCGTCGGCGGCGGCATGGGCATTGCCACCATCATCGAACGCATTTAACGGAGCCCATCATGTGCATAGATTTTCAAAAAGATGCCGACAACATCGTCACCCTGACGATCGACATGCCGGGCCGTTCGATGAACGTGCTCAACGACGAACTGACCGAACCGTTCGGCCGCGCGATCGCCGCCATCGAAGCCGACCAGGGCATCCGGGGCGTGATCATCACCTCCGGCAAGAAGGAATTCCTGGCCGGCGCCGACATCGACAAGCTGTACCGGATCACCGAGCCGCAGCAGGCGTTCGACATGGCGCAGCAATTCAAGGCGCTGCTGCGCCGGCTGGAGCGCTGCGGGCGCCCGGTGGTGGCCGCCCTGAACGGCACAGCGCTCGGCGGCGGGCTGGAACTGGCGCTGGCCTGCCACTACCGCATCGCGGTCAACAACCCGAAATCCAAGTTCGGCCTGCCGGAAGTGAAACTGGGTCTCTTGCCCGGCGGCGGCGGCACGCAGCGCCTGCCGCGCCTGATCGGCATCCAGCCGGCGCTGCCGCTGCTGTTGGAAGGCAAGGAGCTGCGCGCCGAACAGGCGAAGCAGCAGGGCATCCTGCATGCGCTGGCGGCCGACCGCGACGACATGCTGGCCCAGGCCAAGGCCTGGTGCCTGGCCAATCCGCAAGCCGCGCAGCCCTGGGACGACAAGAAATTCCGCTGGCCCGGCGGCGACTCGAAAAGCCCGGCCAATGCGCAGCTGTGGTCGATCGCGCCGTCGATGGCCAGCGCCAAGACCTTCGGCAACTATCCGGCCGCGACCGACATCATGAGCTGCGTGTTCGAAGGCGGCATCGTCGATTTCGACACGGCTTGCGAAGTCGAGTCGCGCTACTTCGCCCACTGCGCGCTGTCGCAGGAGGCGAAGAACATGATCGGCACATTGTGGTTCCAGCTCAATGCGATCAACAAGGGCAAGTCGCGCCCGGAGAGCGTGCCGAAATCGTCGGTGAAAAAGCTCGGCATCCTCGGCGCCGGCATGATGGGCGCGGGCATCGCGTACGTGTCGGCCAAGGCCGGCATCGACGTGGTGCTGCTCGATGTGAGCGTCGAGCATGCGGAAAAGGGCAAGGCGTATTCGGCGGGCCTGTTGGACAAGGCGATCGCGCGCGGGCGCGAGACGGCGCAGGGTAAAGAGTCGCTGCTGGCGAAAATTGCGACCACCGCCAATGTGGAAGACCTGGCCGGCTGCGACCTGGTGATCGAGGCGGTGTTCGAGGACCGCGCCATCAAGGCCGACATGACGCAGAAGACCGAGGCGGTGCTCGCGGCGGATGCGATCTTCGCGTCCAACACGTCGACGCTGCCGATCACGGGGCTGGCGCAGGCAAGCGTGCGCCCGGAAAACTTCATCGGCCTGCATTTCTTCTCGCCGGTGGACAAGATGCCGCTGGTGGAAATCATCGTCGGCGCAAAGACCAGCCGCGAGACGCTGGCGCGCGGCTTCGACTACGTGCAGCAGATCAAAAAGACGCCGATCGTGGTCAACGATGCGCGCGGCTTCTATACCTCGCGCGTGTTCGCCACCTATGTGATGGAAGGCATGAAGCTGCTGGCGGACGGCCAGCATCCGCGCTCCATCGAGGTGGCCGGTCTGCAGGCCGGCATGCCGGTCGGCCCGCTCGCGCTGCAGGACGAGGTCAGCCTGTCGCTGTCGTGGCACATCATGGAACAGACGCGCAAGGATTTCGAGGCCGAAGGCAGGCCGTATACCCCGCATCCGGCGACGGCCTGCCTGAAGAAGATGGTGACGGAACTGGACCGCCCCGGCAAGAAGGCCGGCCGCGGCTTCTACGACTATCCGGCGGGCCAGCCGAAACACCTGTGGAGCGGCCTGAACGAAGTGTTCCCGCTGGCGGCGCAGCAGTTGCCGCAAAAGGACCTGATCGAACGCCTGATGTTCGTGCAGGCCAACGAGGCGGCGAAATGCTTCGAAGAGAACGTCGTGCTGACGGTGGCCGATGCGAATATCGGCAGCATCTTCGGCTGGGGCTTTGCACCGTTCCAGGGCGGCGCGCTGCAGTACATCAATGCCTATGGCGTGGATAACTTCGTGCGCCGCGCGAAGGAGCTGGCGGAGCGGTATGGCGCGTATTTTGCGCCGGCCGAGATCCTGGTGCGGATGGCGCGGGAAGGGAAGCGCTTCGAGTGAGATACCGAGTTTTCCCTTGAAACCTACTCAACAATTTTTTGTCTTCACCTGAAACATCCACTGTAAAGCCCCTTCCCCCTCATAGGGGGAAGGTTGGGATGGGGGTGGTAAGGTTGAGTTACCACCTGCGATTGCTCGACCTCTCTACCCCCATCCTAGCCTTCCCCCTCATAGGGGGAAGGAACCTGGCAGTAGATGCTTGAGACTAACGAGCGCTGGCGCAGTGCACCTAACTGCCAGCGTTACTTCCTGCGCACCACCACGCAGCCGATCGAGTAACCGGCGCCGAACGAGCAGATCACCCCATGCGCGCCCGCCGGCAAGTCATCCTGATACTTGTGGAACGCGATGATCGAGCCCGCCGACGAGGTGTTCGCATAGGTATCGAGAATCACCGGCGCTTCCAGCGGTTCCGCATCGCGCCCGAGCAGCGTGCGCGCGATCAGCTGGTTCATGTTCAGATTGGCCTGATGCAGCCAGTAGCGCGCCACCTGCGGCAGTTCCAGGCCGGTGGCGGCGACCGTCTCCCGGATCATCTCGGCTGCCATCGGGCACACTTCCTTGAACACCTTTCTCCCCTGCTGGCGGAACAGCTTGTCCGGCTTGCCGATGCCGGATTCGTCGAAGCGGTTCATGAAGCCGAAGTTGTTGCGGATATTGTTCGAGAACTTGGTCTTGAGCTTGGAGCCGAGGATCTCGAACTGATGGCGCGACTTTGCCGTATCCGCGGCTTCGATCACCAGCGCAGTGCAGGCGTCGCCGAAGATGAAATGGCTGTCGCGGTCGCGGAAGTTCAGGTGGCCGCTGGTGATTTCGGGATTCAAGACCAGCACCGCGCGCGCCTGCCCGCTCTGCACGGCGGCCACCGCGGTCTGGATGCCGAAGGTGGCCGACGAACAGGCGACGTTCATGTCGAAGCCGTAGCCGTCGATGCCGAGCGCCTCCTGCACTTCGATTGAGACGGCCGGATAGGCGCGCTGCATGTTGCTGCATGCGACCAGCACCATGTCGATGTCGGCCGGCGTGCGCTCCGCGCGTTCGAGCGCTTGGCGCGCGGCCGCCACGCAGATCTCGGCCTGCAGCGACAGCGCCTCGTCGGGCCGCTCCGGGATGCGCGGCACCATGCGCTGCGGGTCGAGGATGCCGGTCTTTTCCATCACATAGCGCGCCTTGATGCCCGACGCCTTTTCGATGAAGCCGACGCTCGACGGCTCGATCGCCGCCATCTCGCCGGCGGCGATGGCGGCGGCGTTGTCGGCGTTGAATTTTTCCGCGTAAGCGTTGAAGGAGATGACGAGTTCTTCGTTGGAGATGGAATGCGGCGGCGTAAACAGGCCGGTCCCGCTGATGACGACTGGTTTCATCGGCACACTTTCGAATAGGGGCAATGCCGGCACACGCCGGACCGAGGTTAATTCTGGCACGAAGAAAATTGCTGAGCCGCAAATTTTTTAGTGTGCGCAACCTAATTTCGCTGCGCGGCGCCGGTCCGTCATTTCCTTCCGCCCCTGACTGGCGATCCTCACCAGTATTTCGGGTAGCGGCCGGCACGCGTTGCGTTGTTATACACGAGCGCAACCAGTACCAGCACCAGCGCCCCGATCAGCGTCGGAAACAGCAGGAAGTTCCACCCGGGTTGGGACAGGAAGACGATGACCGGGTTGGAGCCTGCCGGGGGATGAACGGTGCGCGTTGCCATCATCACCGCGATTGCGGTGCCCGCAGCCAGCGCCAGGGCCCACCAGGCGGGCCCGAACAGGTGGAGGAACAGGATGCCGATGGCGGAGCTCAGCACATGGCCGGCCACGATATTGCGCGGCTGCGAGAACGGAACGTCCGGGTAGCCGAAGATCAGCACGCACGAGGCGCCGAACGAGCCAAGGACCAGGACCGCGGACAGCGCGCTGGACAAGGCGGCGACGGCCGCAATCGCGACGACGCCGCCCAGCCAGGCAAGCGCAATACTCTTGCCGCTCGGCTTGGGCGGCAGATCGCCGTTGTCACCACGTAGTTTCAACCAAAAGGATTGCATGCTTGCCTCCATGAGCGATAGAACATACCAAACGATCGGTATGTTAAGACGGTAAAAAAAACTGCCGTAGTTCAAGACGGCAGTACGTTTTCGCAAAGCCGCAGCAGCCTCGCATGCTGCCTTCGCAGCGGCCCGAGGTTTTGCCATATGCGGTTCATCAACACGCATCCCTGGACGCTTGCGACCGCATCCTGCGCGCAGGCATCGGCTTCCGCTTCCGGCATGCTTTGGGCAAAGGCCTTGCGGTAGCACGACGTCCATTCTTCAAAGAAACTGTCGATCCTTTTCTTGAACACCGCATAGGTGCCGCCCATTTCCAGGCTGAGGTTGGCGAACAGGCAGCCGTAGGGATGCTCGGCAAAAAACGCTTCCACGGCACGGTTGAATTGCGCCAAGTCTGCTGCCGTCGGCCGCTCGCGCTCCAAGATCAAGGAAAAGATATTCTCGCGGTAATACTCATGGACTTGTTCCACGGCGGCCAGCGCCAGTTCTTCCTTTCCCGCGAAATGATGGTAAAGGCTGCCCTTCGTCAGCCCGCATTGCTTCGCGATGTCGTCGATGCTGGTGGCCGAGTAGCCCTTTTGCCGGAACAGCTCGCCGGCGATGCGCACGAGTTCCGTCTTCTCGATGACCTTGTTCATGACCGGAATAACCAAACATACCAAATGTTTGGTTAAGTTATGCCCAGTTGCTGACCTTGTCAATACCCGGCCCGCTCGCCCGTTTTGCTGTCCACAGGCAACATCGCAGGCAATGCTCCATTGCCCCCTCACTCCCAGCTGATCGCGTCGCGCACCCTGCTCTCCTTTTCGATCAAATCCCGATACCGCTTTTCCACCTCGGCGCGCCGCACCTTCATGGTCGGCGTCATCAGGCCGTTGTCGATGCTCCACGCCTCCCTGAGGATCACGCACTTGGCGATGCGCTCGTGCGGCTCCAGCGTGGCATTGATCGCCGCCATGTCCGCGACCAGCCGCTGCTCCACCGCGTCGCGCCCCTTGCGGCGCGCATCCTCGGTCAGCGTCACGAACATCAGCGGCTGCGTCAGGCCGGCGCCGATCAGCAGCAGCTGGTCGATGTCGGTATTGCGCGCGAACGCGCATTCGATCGGCGCCGGCGCCACATACTTGCCCTTGGCGGTCTTGAAGATGTCCTTCACGCGGCCGGTGATGTAGAGGAAGCCGTCCTCATCGACATGGCCCTTGTCGCCGGTGCGCAGATAGCCGTCGGCGGTGAACGCGTCGCGCGTCAGCTCCGGCTCCTTGAAATAGCCGGCCATCAGGCCGCCGTGCTTGAACAGGATCTCGCCCTCGTCGGACAGCTTGAAGCCGGAGTCGGGCAAGGGTTTGCCGACCGAGCCGACGCGGTTCTGCCAGGGCAGGCAGGCGGTCGGATAGACCGAGGCCTCGGTCATGCCATAGCCCTGGTAGATCTCGATGCCGATGCTGCGGTACCAGTCCATCAGCGGCACCGGCATCGGCGCGGCGCCGGCCACGCACATGCGCGCATTGTGCAAGCCGATGCCCTTCAGTATCTTGCGGCGCACCAGGCCGCGCACCACGGGAATCTTCATCAGGCGCGCCAGCTTCGGCTGCGGCAGTTTCTTCAGCACGCCGGCCTGGATGCGGCTGTAGACCAGGGGCACGCCGAAAAAGCGCGTCGGCGCCACCTGCGGCAACTGCTCGGCCAGCTTGTCGACATGCTCCAGGAAGTGCACTTCGGCGCCGGTATAGAAACTCGCCATCTCGACCGCGACCCGCTCGAACGCATGCGCCAGCGGCATATAGGAGAAATACCGCTCGTTCGGCTCCGGCGGGATCAGCGACAAGGCGCCGCTTGCGGTAAACAGCACATTGCCGTAATTGAGCATCACGCCTTTCGGCTTTCCCGTGGTGCCGGAGGTGTACACCAGCGTCATCAGGGTGTCCGGCGGCGGCGGCCGGTAAGCCGTCAGCGGCGCATGCTGCGCCACCAGGTCGTCCCATTTCAGGTGGCCGGCCGGCGCTTCCGGATAGGGAAAGGCAATCGTCTTGATCCCGGGCGGCAGCGCGCCCATGAAGATGCCGGCATCCATCATCGGCCCCAGAAACAGGGCCTTGGCTTCGCTGTGCTCCAGGATGTAGCGGGTGTTTTCCGGCGCCTGCTTCGGATACAGGCCGACGCTGACGTAACCGGCCATCGCGATGGCGAGGTCGGCCAGGAACCAGTGCGCGGTGTTGCGCCCGGAAATCGCAATGCGGCTGCCGGGCGCCCAGCCCATCGCCTGCAACGCGGCCGCCATGCGCGCGACCTGGTCGGCAGCCTGGGCCCAGGTGAGGGACCTCCATTGGCCGTTGACCGGCTGGAACAGCCAGCGCTTGTCGGGTTGCTGCTGCGCCCATTGCTGCAGCATCTGCACCGGGTATTGATCGATTTTCATGCTCTGTCTCCTCGCGGCGCGTGATGGCCCGCATCGATTTTCAAATCGCGCGCGCCGCCGCCAGTGCGGCAAGCTCGGCTGCGCCGACGCCGGCCGCGCGCAAGACCGCCTCGGTATGCTCGCCCAGTTGCGGGCTGCCTGCCGACCGGTCCGGGGGTGCCGAAAAGCGAACCGGGAACCGGAAAGCGGGCTTGCCGGCATCAAACTCGACCAGATTGCGCGCGCGCACCTGCGCATGATCCAGCGCTTCCTGCGCAGAGTAGACCGCCGACACGCAGCAGTCCTTGTGGCTCAACAAACGCTCCCACTCGTCGCGCGTTCTGGTCTTGAACAGCGCCGCCAGTTCCGCGCGCAGCGCCGCGCCGGCGGCGCCCGGCATCAAGGGCATGCGTGCCAGGTCGGGCCGATTTACCGCCGCACAAAAGTTCCGGAAGAATTTCGGCTCCAGCGCCGCCATCGCGATGTGCTTGCCGTCCGCGCATTCATACACGCTGTAGTTGGGCAAGCCGCCGGTCAGCATATCGCCGCCGCGCGCAGGGGCCTGGCCGCAGGTGCGCAGGGTGGCCAGCGCCATCACCTGCAGCGCGAGCGTGCCTTCGAGCATGCTGGCGTCCACGAAGCTGCCGATGCCGGACGCTTGCGCGCCGATCAGCGCGGCCAGGATGCCGAGCGCGCAGGTCAGCGCGCCGCCGGCCAGGTCCGCGACCTGAAAGTTCGACAACGCCGGCGGGCCGCCCGCGACGCCGGTCTGGTCGAGCACGCCGGCATAGCCGCAGTAATTCATGTCATGCCCGGCCACGTCCCGGAACGGCCCGCTCTGGCCGTAGCCGGTCAGCGCCGCATACACCAGGCGCGGATTGATTTCCCTGAGCGCGTCGTAGCCGCAGCCGAGCCGCTCCATCACGCCGGGGCGGAACGACTCGATCACCACGTCGGCGCCGGCGGCCAACTTCTTGAACGCGGCCACCGCCTCGGCATGGCGCAAATCGAGCGTCACCGACTGCTTGCCGCGGTTGACCAGCGCAAACAGCTCCGGCGACAGCTGGCGCGCATAGTCGCCGCCTTGCGGCTCTTCCACCTTGATCACCTCGGCGCCCAGCTGCGCCAGATAGAGCGTGCAGAACGGGCCGGGCAACAGGCGCGTGAGATCGAGGACACGGATACCGGAAAGAAGCGGATTGGTCATGGCGACAGGGATTCAATGCGTGTAATATCAATTACGGCACCGGCTGCCATTTTGGCCGGCCGCGCCGGAATCGATACATCTTCGCCAATATTCCCCCTGAAGGCAAAAGCGGAATGTAGAGCGCTTGCTCTAGATAAAAGTAATTTCAATTACACCAAAGACCTTGCCCGTGCGCCGCGCGGAAAGGGACAGAAAGTTTTATATTCATCATTCCGCTCAAAGAACAATACCACCCTGGGTACCGCGCCCGGCCTTTTTGCTTTTTGTGTAAGGAGCCTCGATGACCGATCTGTCCGCCTTTCCCATCACCCGCAAATGGCCGCCGCGCCAGCGCGACCGCCTCCAGCTCTATTCGCTGCCCACGCCGAACGGTGTGAAGGTGTCGATCATGCTGGAAGAAACCGGATTGCCGTACGAGCCGCATCTGGTGAGCTTTGCCACCAACGACCAGTTGTCGCCCGAATTCCTGTCGCTCAATCCGAACAACAAGATCCCGGCCATCCTCGATCCCGATGGCCCGCACGGCAAGCCGCTGGCGCTGTTCGAGTCCGGCGCGATCCTGATCTACCTGGCCGAGAAGACCGGGCGGCTGCTCCCGGCCGATCCGGCCGCGCGCTATGAAACGATCCAGTGGCTGATGTTCCAGATGGGCGGCATCGGCCCGATGTTCGGCCAGCTCGGCTTCTTCCACAAATTCGCCGGCAAGGACTATGCGGACAAGCGCCCGCGCGACCGTTATGTGGCGGAATCGAAGCGCCTGCTCGGCGTGCTGAACCAGCGGCTGGCAGAGCGGACATGGATCATGGGCGACAGCTACACCATCGCCGACATCGCCACCTTCCCGTGGGTGCGCAACCTGATCGGCTACTACGAGGCGGGGGAGCTGGTCGGCATCGCTGATTTTCCGAACGTCACACGGGCGCTCGATGCCTTCCTGGCACGACCGGCGGTCGCGCGGGGAATCGTGATTCCCAACGCATGATGCGCATGCGCCGGCAATCCGGAACTCGTTGATGCATCTCAAACTGAAGCACGGGTCATCCACCTATTCTGAATGACCCCTGTGTGCCATGCCCGGCCGGCACAGGGCAGGCCTGACCGGTGGCGCTGCGCCCGCCGGCACGGTTCACAGGGTAGGTTTCTCCAGGTAGCGGCAATCGCCAGCGTTTGTTCGCGTCATGCGGCGGTGGGACGGCGGTTGTTGCCGATGTCTAATGTCTGTTTCCACACTCCGTTGGAGGAGACCATGTCACTACGCATCAACGATATCGCGCCCGACTTCCAGGCCATGACGACGCAGGGGCCGATCCGGTTTCATGACTGGATCGGCGACGGCTGGGCGATCCTGTTTTCGCATCCGAAGGACTTCACGCCGGTGTGCACCACCGAGCTGGGCTACATGGCCAAGATCGAGCCGGAATTTGCCAGGCGCAATTGCAAGCTGATCGGCCTCTCGGTGGACCCGGTGGAAAGCCACCAGGCCTGGATCAAGGATATCGAGGAAACGCAGGGCGCGCTGCCCAAGTATCCGATCATCGCCGACAGCGACCTGGCCGTGTCGAAGATGTACAACATGCTGCCGGCCGACGAACCGGGCACCGCCGAGGGGCGCACCGCGGCAACCAATGCGACGGTGCGCTCGGTGTTCGTGATCGGACCGGACAAGCGCATCAAGATGATGCTCACCTATCCGATGAGCACCGGGCGCAACTTCGACGAAATCCTGCGCGTGCTCGATTCCATGCAATTGACGATGGAAAGCAAGGTGGCCACGCCGGCCAACTGGAAGCAGGGAGAGGACGTGATCATCGCGCCGTCGGTCAGCGACGAAGAGGCGAAGAGCATGTTCCCGGAAGGCTGGAAGACGCTCAAGCCCTACCTGCGCATGGTCAGGCAGCCGCAGCGCGGCGGGCAGGCGGGAGCGCGCTAGCGATGCCACCCGGCTGCCGCGCGCCCACGGATGCGCGGCAGCCGTCGCCCCAATCCGGTTCCAGGGTCAACGCCTGCGCATGTATTCGCAGAAGAATGCATCAACCGACGCTGCGTCACCGAAGGCAAATTGCCGCCGGCATGTCACTTTCCCGCGCACGAGTCCAAGGCTAACGAATTGGTGAAAAGCGCGGCAGGAAGCCATTTGCCATACAAAAAGCCATATATTTGTATGGCGATTTGGCTTTCCCATGCTAGAGCCTGTTATGAACTGTCGCAGGGGTCGCGTTTGGACGAGAAGGGATGCA
>OFCW01000232.1_pt1 | contig 18786 bp, 14 predicted proteins | sample 1520951 | NCBI WGS metagenome assembly OFCW01 (sample SAMEA4349680, study PRJEB24078) | microbial mat metagenome | biome: Terrestrial Biome; feature: Habitat; material: Microbial Mat | place: India | collected 2012-06-12 | depth 10 m | reverse complement strand
CGGGCGCCAGGCCGAAAATACGGATACGGCCGTCCTCGCCGGCCAGCCAGCTCAGGTAGCGCACCGCACGGCGGCTCAGCCAGCGATAGAGGGCCGGGCGCCCGGCCAGCCAGGCCCAGGCCCGGAACGCCAGCCGTTCGTTCCAGGGACGCAGGCCGCGCTCGACCTGCTCCTCGCGCAAGCGGTGCATCAGGGCGGGCAGCGGGATGCGCACCGGGCAGACGCTGCCGCACTGGTTGCAGCCGGTGGTGGCATGCGGCAAGTCGAGGGCATTTTCGATGCCGGTGTACAGGGGGGTCAGGACCGAGCCCATCGGGCCCGGATAAACCCAGCCATAGGCGTGGCCGCCCAGGGAGAAATAGACCGGACAATGGTTCATGCAGGCCCCGCAGCGGATGCAGCGCAGCATGTCCTGGTAGGCCGAGCCGAGCAGACTGGCGCGGCCATTGTCGACCAGGATGAACACCGTCTTCTCGGGGCCGTCGTGTTCCCCCGCGCGCCGGGTGCCGGTGAGCAAGGACACATAGTTGGAAATGCTCTGTCCGGTCGCCGAGCGCGGCAGAAGGCGCATCAGCGTGGCGAAATCCTCCAGCGTCGGAATCACCTTCTCGATGCCGGTGACCACGACATGCACCCGGGGCAAGGTCGTCACCATGCGGCCGTTGCCTTCGTTGGTCACCAGGGCGGCGCTGCCGGTTTCGGCGATCAGGAAATTGGCCCCGGTGATGCCCATCTCGGCCGTCAGGAAGTGCTGGCGCAGCACCTGGCGCGCCTCGCGGGTCATCTCCGGAATGTCGGCCGAAGTGCGCGTGGCGATCGGCCGGCCGTGTTCCCGGGCAAACAGCGCCTCGACTTCCTCGATGGTCTTGTGTACCGCCGGGGCGATGATGTGTGACGGCGTTTCGCCGGCCAGCTGCACGATGTATTCGCCCAGATCGGTTTCCACCGGCCGGATACCGGCAGCCGCCAGCGCTTCGTTGAGATGCGCCTCTTCGGAGAGCATCGACTTCGATTTGGTCGCCTTGCTCACCCCGTGCCGGCGGGCGATGTCGACGACCAGCCGGCCGACCTCCTCGCCGTCGCGCGCCCACAGCACCTCGGCGCCGCTTGCCCGGGCGCGCTCCTCGAAAATATCCAGCCAGACATCGAGATCAGCCAGCGTCCGGTTGCGGATGCCTTCGCACGCCGTACGCAGGGCCTCGAAATCCAGCGCATCGTCGGCCAGGGCGGCGATGCCTTTGGCCCGTTTGCCGACGAACAGCGGCTTGGCCTTCTGCAGGGCGCGCTGCAACACCGGATTGCGCACTTGCTCGCCGGCCCGTGCCTGAAAGTGCATGGCCTGCGACGTTCGGGCAGCCTGGCTCACGTTTCCCCTCCGGCCAGGACTTCGGCAATGTGCAGGACGCGCGTCGTCTCGTCGCCCCGCCGCCGCAGACGGCCTTCGATGTTCATCAGGCAGCCCAGATCACCGCCGACCACGGCATCCGCGCCGGCCGCCGCAATCGCATCGCATTTCCGGTCCACGATGTTCGTCGACACGTCGCCGAACGTGACCGAAAAGGCCCCGCCAAAACCGCAGCACGCCTCGCACTCGCTCATTTCCTTCAGCGTCAGGCCGGGCACCTTGACCAGCAGGGCGCGCGGCTGGCGCTTGATGCCGAGGCTGCGCAGCCCCTTGCAGGAGTCGTGATAGGTCACGCTGCCGTCGAATTCCGCCGGCACGGCCGGCACCTGCAGCACATCGACCAAGAAGGTGGTCAGTTCGTAGGCCCGCTCGGCCAGCGCCCGGGCGCGCGCCAGCCAGGCCGCATCGCCGGCCAGCAGTTGCGGATAGACAGTGCGGATCTGGTCGGCACAGGAGCCGGAGGGAATCACCACAGCGTCGTAGCCCTCCAGTTCGCCAATGGCCTTCTTCGCCAGATCGGCGGCCACGGCCCGTTCGCCGGCGCTCCAGGCCGGCTGGCCGCAACAGGTTTGTCCTGCGGGAACAAGGACTTCGCAGCCGGCCGTTTCGAGCAGGCGCAAGGCCGCAAAGCCCACGGAGGGGCGCATCAGGTCCACCAGACAGGTAACGTAGAGGGCTACGCGCATGCTAATATTGCGCCGCACAAGAAAAGAGAAGTGGCCAATGCTACTCAAACCATACCAATAAAGGAATCCAGTTGTCTGAAGCAGTCAGCGGGGCCGCCAAGGCACCCGGCTCCATCCAGGTCATCGAGCGCATGATGTCGCTGCTCGACGCGCTGGCCGCGTCACCCGATGCCGCCAGCCTCAAACAATTGGCACTTGCCACCGATCTGCATCCATCGACGGCGCACCGTATTCTGGCAGCCATGACCGCCGCCCGCTTTGTCGAACGTCAAGATGCCGGCACCTATCGTCTCGGCATCCGGCTGCTCGAACTGGGCAACATCGTCAAATCGCGCATCAACGTGCGCGAAGTGGCCCTGCCCTTCATGCAGGAACTGCACGAAAAAATCGGCGAGGCGATCAACCTCGGCGCCCGCCACGACGACGAAATCGTCTATCTGGAACGCACCTCCTCCGGCCGCGCCCTGGTTCGCGTCGTCTATCTCGTCGGCGGCCGCGCGCCGCTGCACCTGACCTCGCTCGGCAAGCTCTTCCTGGCCACCGACGGCCCGCAAAAAGTGCGCGAATATGCCAAGCGCACCGGCCTGCCCGGCAAGACGCCGCATTCGCTGACCACCCTGGCCGCGCTCGAAAAGGAACTGGACAAGGTGCGCCGCCACGGCATTGCCTATGACGACGAGGAAGCCGAAATCGGACTCAAGTGCGTTGCCGCACCGATCCATGACGACGAAGGCAACATCGTTGCTGCCCTGTCGGTTTCCGCACCGGCCGAGCGGCACGATCCGGAATGGGCGCTGCAGGTCAAAAAAACCGCTGACGCCGTATCGCACGCCCTCGGCTACACCGGGCCACGCAAATAGGCCTGCGCCCCGCCGCCCAAGACAAAAGGCCGCTTGCCGCGGCCTTTTTCACATGACGACCCGGAGCCGTCAGGTCTTGCGCCGATCGGACGCCAGCGAGGCGCTCTCCATCCAGCGCTTGATGCGGTTCGCATCGCCCACGCGGGTCATCTTGCCGACCGAGTCGAGCAGCACGATGACCACCGGCCTGTCCGCCACCCGCGCCTGCATCACCAGGCAACGACCGGCTTCGGAGATGTAACCGGTCTTCGAAACGCCGATCTCCCAGTTGTCGCTCCGCACCAGCGCATTGGTGTTGCCGAAGTCACGGATGCGCCCGTTCAATTCCACCTTGGCTTCGGCCGTCGTCGAAAACTGGCGGATTTCCGGATAGCGTGCCGCCGCGGCCACCATGCGCGCCAGGTCGTGCGCCGTGGACACATTGTTGCTGGAGAGCCCGGTAGGCTCCTCGAAGCGCGTGTTGTACATGCCCAGCGCATGAGCCTTCTTGTTCATGGCTTGCACAAAAGCCGGCAGGCCGCCCGGATAGTGGCGGCCCAGGGCGTGCGCGGCGCGATTTTCAGAGGACATCAAAGCCAGCAGCATGGCCGTCTCGCGGGTCATTGTCGTCCCGACCGGCAAACGGGAACGCGTCCCCTTCAGGCTGTCGACATCCTCTTCACCGATGGCAATGACCTCATGCAGGTCAAGCTTGGCGTCGAGCACGACCATCGCTGTCATCAGCTTTGAAATCGATGCGATGGGAACCACGGCATCCGGCTGCTTTTCGAGCAGCGGCTGGCCGGTGCTCTGGTCGATGACCAAAGCCGATGCCGAGTAGAGGGCCAGGCGCCGGGGATCGCCATCCATGTCGAGTGCCGCGCGCACCGGCCTGGCGGCCGGTTTGACGGTTGCGGCGACCTTCCTGGCCGGCACGCTGGCGGTGTGGCCTGCCACCACCTTGCCGGATTTGCCAGCCGCCGACTTACCCGGCAGCGCCTTGCTGGCGGCCACCTTCGGGGCTGCCTTCGGAACCGCCTGCGCAGCACTCTTGCCCGGTTTCCTGGCGGTCGTCGCTTCGGTCTTTTTGGCCTGTACCGCGAGGGCGGGCGTTTGCACGCACACTCCGCACACGGCACTGACCAGCAAGGCCGCCTTTAGTATCTGCTTCATTCTCACCATCTCCTGCCGATTGGCGCCATTCTAACCAAGTTTAGCAAGGGGCAGACAATTTTCAATAAAAATAAACAGATACAAAAACAAATTAAAGCAACAACTTAGCCAGCATCCACCACTGTCAGGGCCGTCATGTTCACAATCCGGCGTACCGTGGCGGTCGGCGTCAGGATATTGACCGGCCGGGCAGCGCCCAACAGGATGGGGCCGATGGTCAGGTTGTCACCGGCCGCGACCTTGAGCAGGTTGAAGGCAATGTTGGCGGCATCCAGCGTCGGCATGACCAGCAGGTTCGCCTGCCCCTTGAGGCGGGAATTCGGGAAGGTCTTGAGGCGGATCTGCTCGTCGAGTGCGGCATCGCCGTGCATTTCGCCCTCGACTTCCAGTTCCGGCGCCCGCGCCCCGAGCAGCCCCAGCACTTCGCGCATCTTCCGTGCGGTCGGCGTGTCTTCGGTGCCGAACGTCGAGTGCGAAAGCAGCGCGACCTTGGGCGTGATGCCGAAGTTGCGGATTTCCTCGCAAGCCAGCAGGGTCATGTCGGCCAGCTGTTCGGCGCTCGGATCGTAATTGACATAGGTGTCGCCAATGAACACGGTGCGCCCGGGGAGCATCAGCAGGTTCATCGCATAGTAACGATCGAGACCCGGGCGCGTGCCGATCACGTTCTGGACATATTCACGATGCGTTTCGTGACGGCCGAAGGTGCCGCAGATCAGTCCGTCGGCGTAGCCCAGCCGGACCATCAGCGCGCCATACAGCGTGTTGCGGCGACGCACTTCGCGGCGGGCGTAATCGGGCGAGACGCCCTTGCGCTCCATGATGCGGTGATAGGTCGTCCAGAACTCCTCGTAGTGCGCGTCGAAGAAGGCGCAATTCTCGGAATGCACGACCTCGAAATCCTCGCCTTCGCGGATGCGCAGGCCGGCAGCCTCGATGCGGCGATGGATCTCGGCGTGACGGCCGATCAGGATCGGCCGCGCGATGCCTTCGTCGCGCACCACCTGCACGGCGCGCAGCACGCGCTCATCCTCGCCTTCGGCAAAGACGATGCGCTTGGGCGCCAGCTTGGCCTGCGAGAAAACCGGCTTCATGATCAGGCCGGAGTGATAGACGAACTCGTTCAATCCCTGCAGGTAGGCATCCCAATCCTGAATCGGACGGGTGGCGACCCCGGAGTCCATGCCGGCCCGGGCCACGGCCGGCGCGATCTTGACGATCAGGCGCGGATCGAACGGCTTGGGGATCAGGTACTCCGGGCCGAAGCCGGAAACCTTCTCGCCATAGGCCGACGCGACGACTTCCGATTGCTCGGCGCGGGCCAGTTCGGCGATGGCCTTGACAGCCGCCATCTTCATTTCTTCGGTGATGGTCGTCGCCCCGACATCGAGCGCACCGCGGAAAATGAAGGGGAAGCACAACACATTGTTGACCTGGTTCGGGTAATCCGATCGGCCGGTACAGATGATGGCGTCGTCGCGCACGGCCTTGACCAGTTCCGGCGTGATTTCCGGGGTCGGATTGGCGAGCGCCATGATGACCGGGTTGGCCGCCATCCTGGCGACCATGTCCTGCTTCAGCACGCCGCCGGCGGAGAGGCCGAGGAAGACGTCCGCGCCTTCAATGACTTCGGCGAGCGTGCGGGCATCGGTCCGCTTGGCGTAACGCGCCTTGATCTCGTCCATTTCTTCGACCCGGCCTTCATAGACGACGCCCTTGATGTCCGTTACCCAGATGTTCTCGACCGGCGCGCCGAGCATGACCAGCAGGTCGAGACAGGCGAGCGCCGCGGCGCCGGCGCCGGAGGTGACGATCTTGACCCGGGTCAGATCCTTGCCGATCAGGTGCAGGCCGTTCAGGATGGCGGCGCCGACGACGATGGCGGTCCCGTGCTGGTCGTCATGAAAGACCGGAATCTTCATGCGCTCGCGCAGCTTCTTTTCGATGTAGAAGCACTCCGGCGCCTTGATGTCTTCCAGATTGATGCCGCCAAAGGTCGGCTCCAGGGAGGCGATGGTATCGATCAGCTTGTCCGGGTCACGCTCGTCGATTTCCAGATCGAAGACGTCGATGTTGGCGAACTTCTTGAACAGGACACCCTTGCCTTCCATGACCGGCTTGGCAGCCAGCGGGCCGATAGCGCCCAGACCGAGGACCGCGGTGCCGTTGGTGATCACGCCGACCAGATTGGCACGCGAAGTCAGCGTGCTGGCCTCGGCCGGATCGGCGACGATTTCCTCGCAGGCATAGGCGACCCCCGGCGAATAGGCCAGTGACAGATCGTACTGGTTGGTCAGCTGCTTGATCGGGGTGACCGCGATCTTGCCGGGCTTGGGCTGACGGTGATAGTAAAGCGCGGCTTCGCGTAGCTGTCGAGGATCCATTTCCTTGTCTCCTGTTTTGTATTGTGAAACAGCGTTTTGAATCGCGAAAGATCATAGCACGGGGCGCGACCGTTTCCACACCATCGGATAGTACGTAGGGCCCGCCGTCAAGTAGATGTTTACCCTAATTTGATGCATAATTATGCGCTTCCCAGCCGACGGCCTCCAGCCGCTCGCAGTCTTGGTGGCAGCTCCCGGCGACTGGCGTAAACCTAGCTATTTCAGTAACTTATAGAGAGACAGATCGCCATGACCGCACCGCTGAACGCGCCCCAATACGTCAAACACGAAGCCCTGAAAAAATGGGTCGCCGAAATCGCCGAACTGACCCAGCCCGACAGCATCGTCTGGTGCGATGGTTCCCAGGAAGAATATGACCGCCTGTGTGCCGAAATGGTCAAGGCCGGCACGCTGATCAAGCTCAACGAGCAGAAACGCCCGAACTCCTACCTGGCCTTCTCCGATCCGTCCGATGTCGCCCGCGTCGAAGACCGCACCTACATCTGCTCCGAAAAGAAGGAAGACGCCGGCCCGACCAACAACTGGGAAGACCCCAAGAAGATGCGCGAAACCCTCAACGGCCTGTTCAAGGGCTGCATGAAGGGCCGCACGATGTACGTCATCCCGTTCTCCATGGGGCCGCTCGGTTCGCCGATCGCCCACATTGGCGTTGAAATCTCCGACTCCGCCTACGTCGTGGTCAACATGCGCACGATGACCCGCATGGGCGCCAAGGTGTTCGACGTGCTCGGTACCGATGGCGATTTCGTGCCCTGCGTGCATACCGTCGGCGCCCCGCTCGAACCCGGCCAGAAGGACGTGGCCTGGCCGTGCAACCCGACCGTCAAGTACATCGTGCATTACCCGGAAACCCGCGAAATCTGGTCCTACGGCTCCGGTTACGGCGGCAACGCCCTGCTCGGCAAAAAGTGCTTCGCGTTGCGCATCGCCTCCAACATGGCGCGCGACCAGGGCTGGCTGGCCGAGCACATGCTCATCCTCGGCGTCGAATCGCCCGAAGGTGAAAAGACCTACGTTGCGGCCGCCTTCCCGTCGGCCTGCGGCAAGACCAATTTCGCCATGCTGATTCCGCCCAAGCCGCTGAACGGCTGGAAGATCACCACCATCGGCGACGACATCGCCTGGATCAAGCCGCGCGTCGACCAGGACGGCGTCACCCGCTTCTACGCCATCAACCCGGAAGCCGGCTTCTTCGGCGTCGCCCCGGGCACCTCCGAGAAGACCAATTACAACGCCCTGGCCACGCTGAAGGAAAACATCATCTTCACCAACGTCGCGCTCACCGACGACGGCGACGTGTGGTGGGAGGGCCTGACCAAGGAAGCCCCGGCTCACCTGATCGACTGGCAGGGCAAGGACTGGACGCCGGAAGACGGCAAGGCCGGTCGCAAGGCGGCACACCCGAACTCCCGGTTCACCGCCCCGGCCAGCCAGTGCCCGTCTGTCGACCCGGCCTGGGAGGATCCCGCCGGCGTACCGATTTCGGCCTTCATTTTCGGCGGCCGCCGCGCCACCACCGTGCCGCTGGTTTACCAGGCCTTCAACTGGAACTACGGCGTCTACATGGCCGCCACGCTGGGCTCCGAAACCACCGCCGCCGCCTTTGGCCAGCAGGGCGTGGTCCGTCGCGACCCGTTCGCCATGCTGCCCTTCTGTGGCTACCACATGGGCGACTACTTCAACCACTGGCTGCGCATGGGCAAGGCAGTCGACGCCACGCCGAAGATCTTCTGCGTGAACTGGTTCCGCATGAACGAAAAGGGCGAATTCATGTGGCCGGGCTTCGGCGACAACATGCGCGTCCTGAAGTGGATCGTTCAGCGCTGCAAGGGCACCGTTGCCGCCAAGGAAACCGTCCTCGGCTGGATGCCCAAGTTCGAGGACATCGACTGGACCGGCCTGGAAATCAACAAGGCCGATTTCGAGGCCCTGACGACCATCGATGCCGATGCCTGGAAGGCCGAACTGGCCGGGCACAAGGAATGGTTCGACAAGATGGGCGAGAAGATGCCGCGCGAACTCGTGCTCAAGCGCGAACTGTTCGAAATGGGCATCTTCAAGGACGCCGCCTGATCGTTCGCTGAGCGATAATCGAACGGCCACCTGCGGGTGGCCGTTTTCATTTGAGGAATGCCATGACCTACCGCCCCGCCCGCCGCCTGGCCGACATCGAACCCTTCCACGTCGTTGAACTGCTGACCCGTGCCCGGCAACTGGAAGCCGAGGGACGCGACATCATCCACATGGAAGTCGGCGAGCCGGATTTTCCGACACCGGAGCCGATTGCCGAGGCGGCCATCGCGGCGATCCGGCGCGGCCAGACACTGTACACCCAGGCGCTCGGCCTGCCGGAACTACGGGCAGCGATTGCCGGTTTTTACCGCGAACGCTATGGCGTTGTCGTGCCGGCCAGCCGCATCGCCATCACCAATGGTGCATCCGGGGCGCTCAACCTCGCCTTCGCGGCACTGGCCAATCCCGGCGACGAATGGCTGTTGGCCGACCCCGGCTACCCGTGCAACCGCCACATCCTGCGCACTTACGAAGGCGTGGCGCGGAGCATCCCGGTGGGCCCGGAGAGCAACTTCCAGCCGACGCCAGCCATGCTGCGCCAGCATTGGACCGAGCAAACGGCCGGTCTGCTCGTCGCCTCGCCGGCCAACCCGACCGGCACGCTGCTGACGCTGGCCGAGATCGAAGCGCTGGCCGCCGTCTGCCGGGAAAAGGGCGGCCATTTCATGGTGGATGAGATCTACCACGGCCTGACTTACGACATCCCGGCGCCGACCGCCTGCGCCGCCGGCGACGACATCTGGGTCATCAACAGCTTTTCCAAGTATTTCCAGATGACCGGCTGGCGCCTCGGCTGGCTGGTCGTTCCCGAGGCTTACCAGCGCGACGTCGAGAAACTGGCGCAGAACCTCGTCCTCTGCCCGTCGACCCCGGCCCAGTATGCCGCGCTGGCAGCGTTCGAACCACGGACCATCGACATGCTGGAAGCGCGGCGCGCCGAATTCCACCGGCGCCGCGATTTTCTCGCACCGGCCCTGGAAGGCATCGGCTTCCGCATCACGGCCAGGCCGGAAGGGGCGTTTTACCTGTATTGCGATTGCTCCGCCCTGGCCGACGACAGTTTCAGGCTCGCCCGCGACCTGCTGGAAAAGGCCGGCGTGGCTGCGACGCCGGGGCTGGACTTCGGTTGCAATGCACCGGAGCGCCACATCCGCTTCGCCTACACGACCGGCATCCCGCGCCTGGCGGAAGCCGTCGACCGGCTACGCGCCTATTTCGGCCGGTAAGGCGAGATCGGCGTAACGAAGCGCAACCGCAGCCCAATCGAAATACGGCCCCGGGTCGGTCTTGCGCCCCGGGGCGACATGGCTGTGACCGGCGATGGCGCTAATCGGGTAGCGTGCCCGCAGGGCATCGAGTACAGGCCACAGGGCGGCATATTGCGCGGCCGTGAAAGGCTGGCTGTCGGCCCCTTCGAGTTCGATGCCGACCGAGTAGTCGTTGCAGTTGGCGCGCTCGCACCAGCACGATTGCCCGGCATGCCAGGCCCGCCGGTCACAGCCGACGAACTGGATGACCCGACCGTCGCGCCGGATATAGAAATGGGCTGACACCTGCAGATCGGCGATGGTCGCAAAATAGGGATGGGCGGCCGGATCGAGGCGGTTCAGGAAAAAATCCTCGACCCACGCACCGCCGAACTCCTCCGGCGGCAGGCTGATGTTGTGGATGACGACCAGCGACACGGCCTCGCCCGCCGGCCGGTCGCCGAAATTGGGCGAAGGCAGCCAGCGCACGCCCTCCAGCCAGCCGTCGGCCTGCCAGTTCATCCGTCAATGCCCAGACGTTCCAGCCGGTAGCGCATGGAGCGGAACGTCACGCCCAGCAGGCGGGCCGCCGCCGTGCGATTGCCCTCGGCCTTTTGCAGGGCTTCCAGGATGGCCTGTCGCTCCAGACGGTTGAGGTATTCATCGAGTGTTTCGCTGCCGCGCCCCTCCAGCCCGGCCTCGGAGATTTCCTCGGGGCCGAGATGGAGGTCGGCCACCTCGATGCGGTCGCCGGAACAGAGCGCCGTGGCGCGCTCCAGGATATTCTCCAGCTCGCGGACGTTGCCCGGAAACGAATAGAACTCGAGTGCCTTGAGCGCCTCGGGCGACAGCCGGGGTGGCCGGTCGCCGAACAGGCGGTGCAGGATGGCATCGACCAGCGGCGCGATATCCTCGGCCCGCTCGCGGAGGGGCGGCATGCGCAACTCGATGACGTTCAGGCGATAGTACAAATCCTGACGGAAGGCGCCCTTGTCGACCAGATCGCGCAGATTTTTGTGCGTGGCGCAGATGATGCGCACATCGACCGGTTCCTCGTTGACGCTGCCCACCTTGCGCACCCGTTTCTCCTGGATGGCGCGCAGCAGCTTGACCTGCATGGCGAGCGGCAGATCGGCCACCTCGTCGAGAAAGAGCGTGCCGCCGCTCGCTGCCTGGAAGAACCCGTCGCGATCGTCCTGGGCGCCAGTGAAGGCCCCCTTGCGATAACCGAAAAACTCGCTTTCCATCAGGTTTTCCGGGATCGCCCCGCAATTCACCGGCACGAAAGGGCCGGCAGCACGGGCGCTCCGGCTGTGGATCAGGCGGGCAGCCAGCTCCTTGCCGCTGCCCGATTCGCCGGAAATGTAAATCGGCGCCTGGCTGCGCGCCAGCTTCTCGATCATGGCGCGGACCTGCTGCATGCTGGCCGATTCGCCGATCAAGGACTGCAGCGGATCATCGTCGTCCCGGCCGCCGCCAGGCAGGCGCAGGGCCGACTTGATCAGGGCGCGCAGCTGTTCCAGGCCGACCGGCTTGGCCAGGTAATCGAAGGCGCCGGCCTTCAGTGCCGCCACCGCATTGCCGGCGCTGCCAAAGGCCGTGATCACCGCAACCGGCGTCTGCGGGCAATGGTCGTTGATGTAACGGACGATCTCCAGTCCCTCGCCGTCCGGCAGCCGCATGTCGGTCAGGCACAACTGAAAGTCGCCCGCCTGGAGGGCGGCAATCGCCTCCCGCACCGAGCCGGCACATTCCGTGGCCAACCCCATGCGGGCCAGGGTCAGATCGATCAGTTCGCGAATATCGGCCTCGTCGTCGACGACGAGAACCCGGCTCAGTTCGCCGCGCGGGCGCCGTTCGGTTCTGGCAACTGACACGTGTCGTTTCTCCCTGCAACAATGAAATGCCCACCCGCCGCCGCAGGCAGCAATTCGATGCTCGCCCCGTTGGTGGCGCACAGTTCGCGGGCGATGAACAGGCCCAGGCCGGTGCCCTTGGTGTGCGTCGTGAAAAAGGGCTCGAAAATCTGTTCGCGCACCGTCTCGGGAATACCCGGACCATCATCGATGACGTGCAATTCTACCCGGCCATCGCTGGCGCCGTTCTGCAGCACGACACGCACCGCGGCCTGGCCGCCGCTGGCATGGCGCAGGGCATTGCTGACCAGGTTCCACAACACCTGATGCAGGTGCGAGCGGTCGAAACAGATCGCGAAACGGTCGCGAACTTCCAGAACGACCACGCCGGGCGCCAGATTTTCGCTGTCGACAAACTGCTCGAGGAAGGCGGCGCAGAATTCGTCGGCGGCCAGCAGCTCCGGTTCGGCACGGTTCTGCCGGCCGAGTTCCAGGATGTCGCGCACGATGCGGTCGAGACGCGCCACATTGTCGTTCAGGATGCGCAGCAGGCGGTCCTGCATGTCGCCGCGCCGCTCCTCACGCAACAATTCGCCGGCATGGCCGATGGCCGACAGCGGGTTGCGGATTTCGTGGGCGATGCTGGCGGTCAGCCGACCAAGGGAGGCCAGCTTCAATTGCTGCGCCTGCTCGCGGATACGGCTGACATCCTCGAGAAAGACCAGCACCTCGCCATCCGAACTGCTCGTCGCCTCGAAACGGGCGCGCAGCGAGCGGCCCTCGCTGCCGGTGAATTCGATGCTCTCCGCTCCCCCGCCCTGCCGCCAGGCCTGCAGCGCATCCGCCAGATCGCGGGCAACGGAATTCAGGGCGATCGGGGCGTCGCTGGGCGGCAAGCCGAGCATGCCCTGAGCGACCGGGTTGGAGCGATTCAGAATGCCTTCCTTGCTGAGGATCAGTACGCCATCCTGCATCCGCTCGATGACGCGCAGGCTGATCAGGATCTGGTTGGCCAGCGCAATGCCGCGCCGGCGGGCGAGTTCCTCGTTGGCCATGACGCGCTGGCCAAGCAGGCGGGCGAGGATGGCCGTGGCGAAAAAGCCGGCGCTGATCAGGCCGGCCTGGACGATGCTGGAATACTCGAAGCGATCGGCCACGATGCCGTAGGCCTGCATCGACAATACCGCCACCGTGGCAACGGCGGCATAGAACAGGACCAGCCGGCCGCGCCCGACCAGACTGGCCGCCGCCAGCGATACGATGAGCAGCACGCTGAGCCCGCTGCCAACCCCCCCCGCCTGCAGCATCAGCGAACAGACCACGGCGATGTCGATCATCACCTGGCCCGACAGCTGGGCGTTGAAGTGCTGCTGCCAGTGGGTGGCGAGGAGCAGGCCGCCGCTGGCCGCTACGGCATAGATGCCGACCAGGCCGAACATTGGCAGGCTGGGCAACAGGTTCAGGCGGGCCGTCCATTCGTTCGGAAAGAGCAGCGCCAGGAAGAACAGTGCGGCGAGCACCAGCCGGTACAAGTTGAAATACTGGAAGGAACGCCAGTTGGCCTCCCAGGTCGACGACAGCCAGTCGGTCATTGGCCGTCGGCGGCGGGGCCCTGCTGGCGATGGGCTTCGCTGCAATAGGCCCGACCGTCAGCCACCAGGCTGTCGCTTTCGGGCAGATAGACACCGCACCGGGCGCAGCGCACCATCTTCTCGGCGGCCGGGGCGGGGCGCTGTTCTTCGCCAGCGCGCCGGGGCACCGCCTGGCGCTTCGACCAGACCCACCAGATCAGCGCAATAAGGCCAAGCCACAACACATATTTCATCGATCATTCCCAAGCACACGACGCTCCCCGCCGGGAAGCAGCATCGGGGATGCAATCTAACACATTTCAGCGACTTGCCGGGGCGGCACACAGCGAGACAATACGATACCAATCAACGAACACACGACAACCATTCGTATCACAATTGGCATCCAACCCCGACCAGAAGGGGCCTGGACAATTGATTTGCCGCCTTTAAATGATACGTACACTTGCAGTACAATAAGCCATCCAGTCAATTCTCATGCCGCACGACCGGCCACTCCGGCCGCCGACAGCGCCTTCATCGTGAGCGACCTCGTTCAGCAGCGCCTCAACGCATTTCGCCAGCAGCGCCGGGTCCAGGCCGGTTCGCTGATCATCACCGTTTTCGGCGATGCCATCCTGCCGCGCGGCGGGCGCATCTGGCTGGGCAGCCTGATCCGCCTGCTCGAACCCCTGGACCTGAACGAGCGCCTGATCCGCACCTCGGTGTTCCGCCTGGCCAAGGAACAATGGTTGCGCACGGAGAGCATCGGGCGGCGGGCCGATTACGTGCTGACGCCGTCCGGCCGCCGCCGCTTCGAGGAAGCGTCGCGCCACATCTATGCCTCGACCGCCCCGCTGTGGGACCGCCGCTGGCGCCTGATCCTCGTCGTCGGCGAACTGGAGGCCAAGTTGCGCGAGGAACTGCGCCGCGCCCTGTTCTGGCAGGGTTTCGGTGCGCTGGGCGCCGACTGCTTCGTGCACCCGAGCGCCGAATTACCCAGCGTGCTCGACACGCTGATCGCCGAAGGCATGTCGCCGGCCCTGGGCGCGCTGCTCCCGCTGTTTGCCGCCGATGCGCGCTCGGCGCAATCGGCCAGCGACGCCGATCTGGTCAGCCGGGCCTGGGACCTGGGCGGACTGGCCGAAGCCTATAGTCAGTTCGTCGCCGGCTACCAGCCCATCCTGGATGAACTGCGGCGCGAACACATGGCCTCGATCAGCCATCAGGACGCTTTCCTGCTCCGCATCCTGCTCATCCACGACTACCGCCGCCTGCTACTGCGCGATCCGGAACTGCCGGAAGTCCTGCTGCCGGCACACTGGCCGGGCCAACAGGCCCGGCTGCTGTGCAAGGAGCTCTACAAGCGGCTGGAAGAACCTTCCAATCAGCATCTCGACCAGGCTTTCTGTCTGGCCGACGGCAGCGTGCCAAGCCTCGACCACTCATTGGCCGAACGCTTCCCGCAATACGATCCGCTCAAGAAAAGCTGATCAGCCGCCGCGCTTCTTCAGTTCGGTCAGCGGGATGACGTCCGGCATCTCGATGCGCTTGCGATCCGGTTCGACGGCCGCCAGCGGCGTGGTTTCAACCAGAGTGGCCAGGCAGCGGCGCGTCAGGTCCTGATAGGTGCGCGTGCCATCCGTCTTCCAGGCGATTTCCTCGTCGCTCAGGGGGCGGATGATCTTGGCCGGCATGCCGGCGACCAGCACGCGCGGCGGGATTTCCTGGCTGGCCTTGACGAAGGCCGAGGCGGCAACGATGCTCGCCTCGCCGATCACGGCGTTGTCCATGATCACCGCATTCATGCCGACCAGCGCATTGCGGCCGACCCGGCAACCGTGCAGCACCGCGCCGTGGCCGATGTGGCCGTTTTCTTCGACCACGGTATCGGTCCCGGGAAAACCGTGCATGACACAGGTATCCTGCAAGTTGGCGCCGGCCTCGAGGATCAGGCGGCCGAAATCGCCGCGCAGGCTGGCGCAGGGGCCGACATAACAACCTGGGCCGACGATCACGTCGCCGATCAGGACAGCGCTGGGGTGAACATAGGCCGTCGGATCGACAACCGGAACGATGCCGTCGATGGCATAGACGCGCAGGCTTGACATGAGGGGCTCACTTTCACGAACAGACTTCGTATTATAGAATCAATTCCATATAACAAAACTTAGGGAGCAGTCATGAACGATGAAGTCGACGGCAAACACGGGGTCCAGTCGCTGGAAATCGGCATGGGCATCCTGCGGGCGATGGTCAATGGCCAGCGTTCGATGATGCTGAAGGAAATCGCCGCGGCAGCCGACATGCCGGCCTCCAAGGCGCACCGCTATCTGGTCAGCCTGATCCGCGCCGGGCTGGTCGAACAGGACCCGATGAGTTCGCGTTACGACCTCGGCCCCTTTGCGCTGAACATCGGTCTCGTTGCCCTGGACCGCCTCGATCGCGTCCGCCTGGGCCTCAACGCCATCGCCGAGATGCGCGACGAAATCAACCAGACCACCGCCCTCGCCGTCTGGGGCGACAAGGGGCCAGTCGTCGTACGCTGGGAACGGCCGCGCCGCCCGATCACGGTCAACGTCATCACCGGTACGGTGCTGGAACTGCTCTCGTCCGCCACCGGCCGCGTCTTTGCAGCATGGATGCCGAAAAAGACCGTCGCGCCGCTCATCGCCGCCGAGCAGAAGGCCCCGGACGTGCCGCCGGAACTGCGCAGCAAGGCCGGCGTCGAGGCGATGCTGGCTCAGGTCCGCCGCCAGGGCTTCGCCGACACCGGTGGCTTTCATCGCGTGCCAGGCGTCGAGGCCGTCGCGGCGCCGGTTTTCAACTTCAAGAACGAAATCACCATGGCCGTGCTGGTCGTCGGCGTACAAGGCATGTTCGACACCCGCGCCGAGGGCGAAGTCGTCCGCTGCCTGAAACGTCACGCCGCAGCACTGTCGCTGCGGCTGGGGGCGACGGGCGAACCGAAGGTGCCGGACTAAACCCGGCGCAGCCGCGTCCAGCGCTGCAATTGCTCATACAGTTGATCGGCGCGGATCGGTTTGGCGAGGTAATCGTCCATCCCGGCCTCCAGGCAGCGCTCCCGGTCGCCCTCCATGGCGTTGGCGGTCATCGCGATGATCGGCGTTCGCTCCACCTGGCGCCGCGCCTCCATGTTGCGTATTTCGCGGCTGGCCTCCAGGCCGTCCATCACCGGCATCTGCATGTCCATCAGAATGGCCGAGAAACGGGCGTGGGCAAAGGCTTCGAGCGCCGCCCGGCCATTTTCCGCCAGTTGCACGCGATACCCCCGGCGCTGGAGCAACATCATGGCCACTTTCTGATTGACCGGGTTGTCTTCGACGAGCAGAACCGGCAGGACCGGCGCCCCCGTCTCGGCGTCGGATGAACCCACGGCCGGGGCGGGCTCCGCCGCCTGCTCGCCGCCCGGCGCAGCCGCTTCCGCCTCGGCCTCTTCGACCGGCAGGGTGAAATGGAAACAGCTGCCGCGTCCCGGTTCGCTCTCCACCCCCAAGCGCCCGCCGAGCAACTCGACCAGGCGACGGGTGATGCTCAGGCCCAGTCCAGTGCCGCCAAAACGGCGGGTTGTCGAGCTGTCGCCCTGCGAAAAGGCATTGAAAATGTGGTCCAGCTGGTCGGCTGCGATGCCGATTCCGGTATCGCGCACCGCCACCTGCAGCACGCGCTGCCCGGACTCGCTGGCACACGCCACCTCGATGGCCACCTCGCCGGCCTCGGTGAATTTGACGGCATTGCCCAGCAGGTTGAGTAGGATCTGGCGCAGGCGCACCTGGTCGCTGACAATCAGGGGCGGCACATCGGCGGCCACCGACTGGCGCAGGCGCAGCTGCTTTTCGGCGGCCCGCAGCCCGCAGGACTGGATGGCGCCATCGATGATCTCGCGCAGGTCGCAGGGCACCCTTTCGATGCTCAGCATACCGGCTTCGATTTTCGAAAAGTCGAGGATGTCGTTGATGATGGTGATCAGGGACTCGGCCGAGCGCTTGATGACCCCGACGAAATCGCGCTGTTCCTGATCGAGCCGGGTGTCCAGCACGAGATCGGTCATGCCGATGATGCCGTTCATGGGCGTGCGGATCTCGTGGCTCATGTTGGCCAGGAATTCGCTCTTCGCCCGGTTGGCTGCCTCCGCTGCCTCCTTGGCCAATTCAAGCTCGATGCGCCCTGACTCGCGTTCAGCGACCAGACGGGCGATCAGCTTCGACAGGCTGGCAATGTCGCTCCCGCCATCCTCAGCCCGATATTCGCTTTTGGCCAACAGGCTGGCGGCAATCTCGCGCAATGAAGACAAGGTCTGTTCGCGGGCCGCCAGCTCGTTACGCAAACTGTCGGCCGTGCGCTGCATGACGGCAAAGGCAGGGCGAAACTCCAGCGGCAGGTCGTCGATCGATACCACCTCGCTGACCGCCCGCCCCCGCGGCGTCTCGCTGTCGAAGGCGCGGACACGGTCCAGGGTGCCCGGCCAGCGGCGAAGCGGCATCCAGATCAACAAGAGTCCGCCGAGCAGACTGCCTGCCGCGAGCAGCAGGGCGGTCCGGAGCAGCTGCCACAAACCATCGGCAATGGCGGCCACCGAGAAGCGGAGGCGGAGCACGCCGTAGTCCTTGCCGCCGACCGAGATGTTGCGGTTTACGTCATACAGTTCGCGCGCCACGCTATCGACCAGCCAATCCGGCGCCCGTGGCCTGGCCGCGGGCGCGCTCTGGCTCTTGACGACCCCGCCCGAGAGGTCGATGAAATAGGCGGAGTCGAACTGTGAACGCAGAATCGAGTGATCCAGGGTCCGCTTGATGGTGTCGTAGTCGCCGATCACGGCACTGTCGGCCACGGTCTGCGCGGCCAGTTCGATCAGCATGGTTGCCGAGTTCTGCACCTCGTCGACCGCCTGGTGGTACTGGTACTGGTAAAAGAGCACCAGACTGCTCCCGACGAACAGCAGCAGGACCGCCGAATAAAGCGCATAGACGCGCCCGATCAGCGATGCCGGCAACCAGCGGTCGAGGGCATTGAGCATGGGGGGCCGTTAGCGCAGGCTGGCCGGCGCCGACTGGAAGAAGCGTCGATAGGCCATGTAGTCGCTACCTGTCGCGGGCAGGAAATACGCCTGTCGGTCGAGCCCGACTTCTTCGGAGGATTTGATCAGGATGGCCTTGCCGACCGGGTCGCGATGCATGTTGATGAAGGCCGAGGCGACCGCCTTGACATCCCGTTCCGGCACCTTGCTGGAGGCCATCAAGGCCAGATCGTGGAAGCCTTCCGAGGTCCACAGCACACGGAATTTCTTGCCCTCGCGTGCGCTGTAGCCGTCGATCAGGGCTGAATTGCTGCCCACGGCCTTGGCCTTGCCAGCGAACAGCTGGGCAAAGGCAGCGTTCTGGTTCCCGGCAAAAACGGCCTTGACGTCAATGTTCTTCGACAAGAGATGGGCAAAGGGCACCTTGTAGCCAATAAACCTAAATCCGGCAGTTACCCCGTCGCCGGCAGGCCCGGAGGGGGCTTCGGCGGCC
>OFCW01000231.1_pt1 | contig 18857 bp, 13 predicted proteins | sample 1520951 | NCBI WGS metagenome assembly OFCW01 (sample SAMEA4349680, study PRJEB24078) | microbial mat metagenome | biome: Terrestrial Biome; feature: Habitat; material: Microbial Mat | place: India | collected 2012-06-12 | depth 10 m | reverse complement strand
GCTTGCCGGCGGAGTGTCTGGAGCTGGAAATCACCCGATTACTGAATGCCTCGGTCAGGCACGCGCCCTCGGCATGAGTGTAGCGGCCCGGCGCGGCTGTCCGGCGGTGTCACGCGTTCGGCTGATGTTTCTGCTGGCTCGTGCGGAGTCCTTGCTCAAACAGGTGAACGACCAGGGCGAACGCGCGTCAGCGGCCCATGCCGCGATTCAGCACATGGCGCGGATCATCCGCACGCAGATGCTGCACGCCTCGGGCATCACCGTTTCCCCGCAGGATTTCTTCTCGGTGTCTACCGCCGCCATTGATGCTGTCTTTGCCTGGATCGGCGATGGTGTCGACCTGCTGGCCGGCCATCTTCCGCAAGAGTCCCTGCATGCGACTGTTTATGCCCATTGACCGGTACTGGCCTTTCGACGGGGCGGATGCAAGTCGGAACCGGGGCAGGCTGCCGGAAGCAGTCCGCCTGCCCCCGTATTTCGAGGGCATGAGTTTCCGCTGCCTGATCGACCCGCACTGGACCCTACTGGAAGTCGGCGACGGGGCACAGGCCCTGACCGGTTATCGTCCCGAGGAACTGATCGGCAATATCGAACACTCGCTGGAGAACCTGACTCACCCCGAAGATCGCGCCAGCGTGCGCGGTACCATTCTCGCCGCCATCGAATGCGGCGAACGCTATGCGCTGGAGTACCGGATCATCACCCGCGACGGCAAGGAAAAATGGGTCCGCGAGCGCGGCATGATCAACCGGGGCAAGGAAACGCCCGCCGTGCTCGACGGCTATCTGGAAGACATCACCGAGCGGGTGCAGGCCATGCTGCAACTGGCGGATACCGAACTCCGCTATCGCAGCATTTTCGAGAACTCGGTGATCGGCATGTTCCAGAGCACGGAAAGCGGCCGCTATCTGGCGGTGAACGAGGCGCTGGCGAAGCTCTACCGCTACCCCAGCCCGGAGGTGATGATCGCCAGCCTTCAGGACATAGGCAGCCGGCTGTATGTGGACCCGCTGCGCCGCGCCGAATTCAAGCGGCTGATCCAGCGCGACGGCAAGGTGACCGATTTCGAATCGGAAATTTACTGCTGCGACGGCACGCGCATCTGGATTTCCGAACACGCCCATGCGGTACGCAATTTCGATGGTTCCCTGCTTTATTACGAGGGCATCGTCGAGGATATCACCGAGCGTCGTCGTTACCAGATGACCCTGCATCACCAGGCGACCCATGATCCGCTGACCGGCCTCCCTAACCGGAACCTGTTGGGCGACCGGCTTGAACAGGCCATCCAGGCCGCTACCCGGCAGCAGGGCAAGGTGGCGCTGGCCTTCGTTGACCTCGACAACTTCAAGGTGATCAACGACAGCCTCGGCCACGCCACCGGCGACCTGCTGCTGATCGAGATCGCCCGGCGCCTGCGCTCGGCACTGCGCGGCGTGGATACGGTGGCCCGCTATGGCGGCGACGAATTCGTGCTGCTGATGGGCGAGCAGAACCACGCCGCGGATACCGAGGCGTTGCTGGAGCGGATCATCTCCGCCATTCAGGCCCCGATGGCACTGGGGGGGCACCAGCTGCAGATCAACTGCAGCATCGGGGTCAGCATGTATCCGGATGATGCGCAGGATCTCGACGGCCTGCTGCGGGTGGCCGACATGGCGATGTATCACGCCAAGGAACAGGGCCGGGGGCGCTACCAGTTTTATACCCGCAACCTGAACCAGGCGATGCAGGAACGGTTCGGTCTGGAAAATGCCTTGCGCGAGTCGATCAGCGCGCAGCATTTCACGGTGGTTTACCAGCCCAAGGTCAACGCTGCCGGGCGCTTGCAGGGGTGCGAGGCCCTGGTGCGCTGGCAGCATCCGGACATGGGGCTGATCACGCCTGACCGCTTCATTCCGCTGGCCGAAGAAACCGGCCACATCGTGGCCATCGGCACACAGGTGTTGGCGGCCGCCTGTCGCGAAGCAGCCGGCTGGCCGATGATCGACGGCCGCCGCCTGAGCGTGTCGGTCAACCTCTCGGTGCGCCAGCTCGACGAGCCAGGCCTGCCGGCACTCATCGCCCGCACGCTGGCTGAGAGCGGCTTGCCGGCGGAGTGTCTGGAGCTGGAAATCACCGAAAGCGCCATCATGGGCGATGTCGCGCAAACCATCCGCCGCCTGAACGGCATCAAGGCGCTGGGGGTACGCGTTGCGGTGGACGATTTCGGCACTGGTTATTCATCGCTCTCCTATCTGCAGCGCCTGCCGATCGATACCTTGAAAATCGACCGTTCCTTCGTTTCCGGCTGTGACCGGGAGGAATCGGCGATGACCATTCCCCATGCCATCATCTTCCTCGGGAAGGGCCTCAACCTGCATCTGGTCGCGGAGGGCGTCGAGACACCGGCGGAAATGCAGTTGCTGGCAACCTGCGGTTGCGACGAATTTCAGGGTTACCTGATCGCCCGCCCGCTCGACTCCGCAGCCCTGGCCGAATTCATCGCGCGGCAACGGGAGGGGGCCTGATCAGTGGTGCGCCGAGTCGTCCAGGTGCTGGACGTCGTCCTGGATCGCCTGGTTGGCAATGTGACGTTGGCGGATCATGTACATCAGGCCGCTGACGAAGAGGCCGAACAGGGTGACCACCCAGTAGATCGACATGTCCATCTTGATCATCAGGTAGTACAGGCCGGTCATCACCAGAATGGAAATGTTTTCGTTGAAGTTCTGCACGGCGATCGAATGGCCGGCGCCCATCAGGATGTGGCCGCGATGCTGGAGCAGGGCGTTCATCGGGACGACGAAGAAGCCGGACAGGCCGCCGATCACGATGAGCAACGGTACGGCCAGCCACAGGCTGTTGACGAAGTTCATGACCAGCACGATGAGCCCCATTGCGATACCGAGCGGGATGACGCGGACCGACTTGCGCAGGGTGATGTACTTGGCAGCGATGATTGCTCCGGCCGCGACGCCCACGGCGACGACGCCCTGCAGCATCGAGGCCTTGGACAGCCCAAGGCCGAGCGCCACTTCGGCCCATTTGATGACGATGAACTGCAGGGTTGCGCCGGCACCCCAGAACAGCGTGGTGACGGCCAGCGAAATCTGGCCCAGCTTGTCGCGCCAGAGCAGGGCCAGGCAGTGGTTGAATTCGTGGATCAGGAACAGCGGATTTTTCTTGAGCTGCTTGTGATCGACGCCGGTGTTCGGCACATACAAGTTGAAGACGGCGGCCAGGATGTACAGCGCGCCGATGACGGTGAGGGCCATTTCGCCGGTCGTGTCGATGCCGGTCTCGATCAGCGGGAAATCGAATGCCAGCAGGTGGTGGGCGACATCGGGCCGGATCAGCATGCCGCCGATGACCACGCCGAGGATGATGGCGCCGACCGTCAACCCCTCGATCCAGCCGTTGGCAACGACAAGCAGGCGATGCGGCAGGTATTCGGTGAGGATGCCATACTTGGCCGGCGAGTAGGCAGCGGCGCCCAGGCCGACGACAGCGTAGGCGAGCAGGGGGTGGGCACCGAAGAACATCATGCTGCAGCCGACGATCTTGATTGTGTTGCTGATCAGCATGACCCGGCCCTTGGGCATCGAATCGGCAAAGGCGCCGACGAAGGCGGCAAGGACGACGTAGGAAACGGTGAAAAAGGTCTTGAGCAGTGGCTCGTACTCGGCCGGCGCCTGCATCTCGCGCAGGGCGGCGATGGCGGCGATGAGCAGTGCGTTATCGGCCAGCGCGGAAAAAAACTGCGCGGCCATGATGATGTAGAAGCCGAACGGCACGAGAATTTTGTCTCTTTTATATAACTTTGGGCGAGGTTTATACCACGCTCAGGAATCGGCGCAAGGCTTGTGTGCTTTGCCGTCTTGTGCATGTCCGGGGCGTGATGGCGGGAGCGGGCAGTGTGTGTCCCTGCCATTACCGGCAGATGACCGGCCGGCAGCCGGTGGCGGCTTTTTTTCGTTTCGGGGTGGTCGGGTTTTCCGGAAAGCCGGCGGAATGTGATGAAATATCGGCCGCACACCATCCGGGAGAATCGATATGGCCGATCGGCGTTTGCAGGTATTCCATGCCGTCGCCAAGCACCTGAGCTTTACACGGGCGGCGGACGCCTTATTCATGACGCAGCCGGCCGTCACCTTCCAGATCAAGCAGCTGGAAGAGCAATACAGCACCCGGTTGTTCGAACGCCGTCACGGCAGTATTTCGCTGACTCCAGCCGGCGAGCTCGTGCTCTCCTACGCGCAAAAAATCCTGGCCTTGTCGGACGAAATGGAAACGCGGCTCTCCGAAATGACCGGCGAAATGCGCGGTCCGCTCCTCGTCGGTGCCAGCACGACGATTGCCGAATTCATGCTGCCGCGCGTGCTCGGCGAGTTCAATGCCCTCTACCCGCAGGTTCGGGCCAGGCTGATCGTCGCCAATTCGGAAAGCATCGAGAATCGCGTTGCCGAGCACACCATCGATGTCGGGCTGATCGAGGCACCGGCCAAACTGGGCGGGCTGAACAGCCATATCTGTTGCGAGGATGAGCTGCGCGTCATCTGCGCGCCGGATTACCCGCTGGCCGGCATGGAATCGGTGACGCCCAAGGCGCTGGAGGATTACGAGTTCATCTCGCGCGAGCCAGGGTCGGGAACGCGCGAAATTACCGATGCCTATTTCCGCCGCCATCACGTCGCGCCGGAAAGCCTCAAGATGCAGATGGAGCTGGGCAGCCCGGAGGCGCTGAAAGGTGTCGTATCCACCGGCCTGGGTTTTGCCATCGTGTCGCGTGCCGTGGTGGAAAAGGAATTGCAACTCGGCGAGCTGGTGTCGATTCCATTGAACCCGCCGCTGACCCGCGGCCTCTATCTGGTTTATCCGCAGGATCGTTTCCAGTCCCGCCTGACCGCGACCTTCATCGACTTTGCCAAGCGCAAACTGAAAGAACTGGCTTTATGAAGATTTCCCGCCCGATCCGGGCCCGTATCGACCCGGCGGCCATCCGCCACAATTACCGAATCGCCAAACAGTACGCTCCGAATTCCCGTGCCTGGGCCGTCATCAAGGCCAACGCCTACGGCCATGGCCAGTGGCGGGCCGTTGAAGCCCTGCGGGGCGAGGCCGATGGCTTTGCCATGCTGGAAAGTGAAAACGCTGTCGCCTTGCGCGAAGCGGGCGTCACCCAGCCGATCCTGCTGCTCGAAGGGGTATTCAGCGCCCGCGACGTGCGGGCCGTCATCGAGCACCGGCTGACGACCGTCATCCACTGCCCCGAGCAACTCGAACTGCTGGTCCGCAACGCGACCTTCTCGGCCCCGGTCGCCGTTTACCTGAAGCTCAACACCGGCATGAACCGCCTCGGCTTTACGGCGCACACCTTGCCCGCGGCTTTGGCCGTCCTGCGCCAGCTGCCGGTCGACATCACCTTGATGACCCATTTTGCCGAAGCCGACGGCGAACGGGGGGTGGCCTGGCAGATGGAACGCTTCCGCGCCATTGCCGGCGACTGGAAGGGGCCGGTCTGCCTGGGCAATTCGGCCGCCATCCTGCGCCACCCGACTGCGCACGGCGATTGGGTGCGCCCCGGCATCATGCTCTATGGCGCCAGTCCGTTCGCCGAACAGTCGGCCCTGGCGCTTGGCCTGCAACCGGTGATGGCGCTGGAGAGTGCCTTGATCGGCGTGCAGCAGCTGGCGGCCGGCGAGCGGGTCGGCTACGGCGGCACCTTTACCGCCGAGCGGCCGATGCGCATCGGCGTCGTGGCCTGTGGCTATGCCGACGGCTACCCGCGCCATGCGCCGACCGGCACGCCGATCGCGGTGCTTGGCCGGCGGACGCGGACCATTGGCCGGGTGTCGATGGACATGCTGGCCTGCGACATCACCGATATTCCCGAAGCCGGTATCGGTGCCCCGGTTACCCTGTGGGGCGATGGCCTGGCTGGCCAGGTGCCGGCCGACGAAGTGGCGGCCGCCGCCGGCACAATTTCCTACGAACTGTTCTGTGCCCTGGCGCCGCGCGTGCCGGTTGCGCTGGGCGGGGCGGCCGACGGGGACATTCGCTGAATGGCCAGGGCGAAAACGGTGTACTCCTGCACCGAATGCGGTGCGGCGAGCCCGAAATGGCAGGGCCAGTGCCCGGGGTGCAATGCCTGGAACACGCTGGTCGAGACGGTAGCGGAAAAATCGACGCCGAACAGCCGCTTCGAGTCGCTCGCCCCGGCCGCCAGGTTGCAGAATCTGGCAGACATCGAGGCGCGCGAGGCCGAGCGCATCCCGACCGGCATCGGCGAATTCGACCGGGCGCTGGGCGGAGGGCTGGTGGCCGGCGGGGTCGTTCTGATCGGCGGTGATCCCGGCATCGGCAAGAGTACCTTGCTGCTCCAGGCGCTGGCCCATCTGTCCACCGGGCACAAGGTGCTTTATGTCAGCGGCGAGGAATCCGGCGAGCAGGTCGCCCTGCGCGCCCGCCGGCTGGGGCTGGACACCCGGCGCCTGCAGCTGATGGCCGAAATCAACCTGGAGCGCATCCTCGCCACCTTGCAGGCCGAGAAGCCCGAAGTGGCCGTGATCGACTCGATCCAGACACTGTGGTCCGACCAGCTGTCCAGTGCGCCGGGCTCGGTCGCCCAGGTGCGTGAATGCGCGGCGCAACTGACCCGGTTGGCCAAGCAGACCGGCATTACGGTGATCCTGGTCGGCCACGTGACGAAGGAGGGTGCCCTGGCCGGACCGCGTGTTCTCGAGCATATCGTCGATACCGTGCTCTATTTCGAGGGCGACACGCATTCCAGCTTCCGCCTGGTGCGCGCCTTCAAGAATCGCTTTGGCGCGGTGAACGAACTGGGTGTCTTTGCAATGACCGAAAGCGGCCTCAAGGGGGTGAGCAACCCGTCGGCGCTGTTTTTGTCACAGCATGGCCAGGAGGTGCCGGGTTCTTGCATCCTGGTCACCCAGGAAGGGACGCGGCCGCTGCTCGTCGAAATTCAGGCGCTGGTCGATACCGCCCACGGCAATCCGCGCCGCCTGACGGTCGGCCTCGATGCGCAACGCCTGGCCATGCTGCTGGCGGTCCTGCATCGCCATGCCGGCATCGTCTGTTTTGATCAGGATGTCTTCGTCAATGCGGTCGGCGGGGTCAAGATCAGCGAGCCGGCTGCCGACCTGGCGGTGATTTTGTCGATTGCATCATCCTTAAAAAACAAGCCATTGCCATCGAAACTTATTGTGTTTGGTGAGGTTGGCCTGGCGGGCGAAATCCGCCCGGCACCGCGCGGCCAGGAGCGCCTGAAGGAGGCGGCCAAGCTCGGTTTCACCCGGGCCCTGATTCCGGAAGCCAACCGGCCGAAACAGGCCATCCCCGGCATGGAGGTCATCGCCGTGCGGCGCGTCGAGGAGGCGGTGACGCGGCTGCGCGACATGGAATAAGCCGGCGCCTCGACCATTCTGCCCATGTTCAACCTCTCGCGCTATTTCTCGATCGTCAGCTTCATTCTCGTCGTGCTGGCGGCCGGCTTGCTCGGGCCGCTGTACCAGAAGCTGGCGCTGCAGCAGCTGCAATCGCTGGCCGAACGGCGGAATATCGAGATGGTGCAGATTTTCGAGAATTCCCTGCACGGGCCGCTGGCTGCGTTGCTGAGCGACTCGGTGGGGCGCGATGCCCGGTCGCTGCAGGCTACGGAAGATCTCGCCCGCCTCAGCGAAAGCGCGCTCGCCCTGATGCAGGACACCTCGGTGTTCCAGGTCAAGGTCTATAACCGGCTGGGCGACGTCATCTTTTCGACCGATTCCCGCCAGATCGGCCAGAGCCGCTTTGACAGCCCGGGCTTCAAGACGGCGATCAAGGGGAGCGTGCGTAGCGAGCTGCTGCGCCGGGGAACGCCCAGTGCGGCCGAACCGGGGGCCGCATCGGCCGATGTGCTGGCCAGCTTTATCCCGATCCGGGGGAGTGACCAGTCCGTGGTGGGCGTTTTTGAACTGCACCAGAACGTGACGCCCTTCATCGATGAACTGGAGCGCGACCTGTGGTGGATGACGGCCGGGGTGGTGCTGACCTTCGCCGCGCTCTATGTCATGCAATTTCTCGTCGTCCGGCGGGCGCAGGGCATTCTGGAGGACCAGGAAGGCCGTCTGAAGGCTGCCCGCGATACGCTGGAACTGCAGGTCGAGGCGCGCACCGAGGAGCTCAAGCGCACCAACAGCCAGCTCGAAAGCGAGATCGCCGAGCGCCGGCAGGCGCAGAGCAAACTGAATTACCTGGCCTATCACGACCCGCTGACCGGTCTGGCCAACCGCCGCTGCTTCATCGAGCGCCTCGAGGAAAGCCTGCGTGAAACGGCGCGCCGTGGCGAACGGCTGGCCGTGCTGTTCATCGACCTCGACCAGTTCAAGCAGGTCAACGACTCGCTCGGCCACGGCATTGGCGACGAATTGCTGGTTTCAGTCGCCACCCGGCTGTCGGACCATGTCCGGCTGATCGACATGCTGGCCCGCCTGGGTGGCGACGAATTCATCTGCCTGATGGAGGGGGTGCAGCGCACCGAGGATGTCGAAGTCCTCGCCCGGGAAATCCTCGCCGCCTTCGAGCAGCCCTTCCGCTTGGGCGATACCGAACTCTTCCTGACCGCCTCGGTCGGCATCAGCCTCTTCCCGGGCGACGGCGACAGCGTGCTGGCCTTGATGCGCAATGCCGATTCGGCGATGTACCGTGCCAAGTTCAGCGGGCGAGGCAACTATCATTTCTATACGCCGGACATGACCCGAGCCGTCCAGGAGCGGGTGCAGATCGAAAATCTGCTGCGCCGTGCCCTTGAACAAGGCGAGTTGCACGTTCACCTGCAGCCGCAGGTCGATACGCGGAGCGGCGAACTGGTTGGCGCCGAAGCGTTGGTCCGCTGGCAATCGCCCGAACTGGGCGAAGTGATGCCGACGCGCTTCATCCCGGTCGCCGAGGACTCCGGCCTGATCGTCGGGCTTGGCACCTGGGTGCTGCGTGAAACCTGCCGTCAGTTCATGCTCTGGCGGGAAAGCGGCTTCGACCTGCCCAAGGTCTCGGTCAACTTGTCGGCGCGGCAACTCGAGCGGCCGGAGTTCATCGATACGCTCGAACGCATACTCGACGAAACCGGCATGGACCCGCACTGTCTTAAACTGGAACTGACCGAATCGGTAGTGATGGCGGTGGGCGATTCCTTTTCCCTGCTCGACAGGTTGCGCAGTCTGGGCATCAGCCTGGCGCTGGACGATTTCGGCACCGGCTATTCCTCGCTCAGCTACCTGAAAATGCTGCCCATCCAGCAACTGAAGATCGATCGTTCGTTCGTCGAAGGCATTGGCCGCAACAGCGGTGACGAGGCGATCATCCGCACCATCATGGAATTGGCGCGCAGCCTGCAATTCGAGGTCGTCGCCGAAGGTGTCGAAACGGCCGAGCAGGCCGCATTCCTCGCCGAACTCGGCTGCCAGCAGTTGCAGGGTTACCTGCACGGCAAGGCCGTTGCGCCGGCCGAGTTCCGCGCCCGCTGGGCGATCCGGGCATGATTGCCGGTTTTTCCTGGCGCCTGCTCGGCCGGGAATTGCGCTCGGGCGAATTGCGCCTGCTCTTTGCCGCGCTGCTCGTCGCCGTGGCGGCGGTCACGGCAGTCGGCTTTTTCAGCGACCGCGTCCGTCAGGGCTTGCAGCACGAGGCCCGGCAGATGATGGGGGGCGACCTGCTGCTCACCGCCGACCACCCCGTGCCCGACCCTTATCGCGACGAGGCACGCCGCCTCGGCTTGCAGATGGCGGAAACCATGCTCTTTCCCAGCATGGTGATGGCCGGTGGGCAGCCCCAGTTGGCCGACATCAAGGCGGTCAGCGCCAGCTACCCGCTGCGCGGCAAGCTGGCGAGCAGCCCGGGCGGCGGTGAGCTGGGGCGTGATGCGGAGCAAGGGCCGGCCGCCGGCAGCGTCTGGCTCGACGAACGGCTGGCGGCGGCGCTGGGAGCCGCGCCGGGGGATCGGGTGATGATCGGCAGCCGCTCCTTTCCGGTCGCCGCCATCCTGACCCGCGAGCCGGACCGCGGCGTCAATTTCTTCAGTCTGGCCCCCCGCCTGATGATGCACCTCGACGATGTCAGCGCCACCGGGCTGGTCCAGTTCGGGGCGCGCATCCGCTACCAGTTGATGCTGGCCGGCGCCGAGCGCGACCTTGCCGCCTACCGGACGTGGCTGGAAAAGCGTCTGGCGCGCGGCGAAAAACTGGAAGATATCAGCAGCGGCCGGCCCGAGATCCGCAGCGTGCTCGACCGGGCCGAGCGCTTTCTCGGCCTGGCTACCCTGCTCACCGTGATCCTCTCTGCCGTGGCCGCCGCGATGGCTGCCCGGCGCTACCTGCAGCGCCATCTCGACGCCTGTGCCGTGATGCGTTGCTTGGGGATGACGCAGGGCCGCCTGCTCCGTTTCCATGCCTCGCTTTTCCTCTGGCTTGCCCTGCTGGCCGGCGTGGTCGGAAGCGTCAGCGGTTTTCTGGCGCATTTCGTCCTGATGCGCTGGCTGACGCAGCTCCTTGCTCTCGATCTGCCGCCGGCCGGCTGGCGGCCGCTGCTGTCCGGTTTCGCCGTTGCCGGGGTGCTGCTTTTCGGCTTCGCCATGCCGCCCCTCCTGCAACTGGCCCGGGTGCCAACCCTGCGCGTGCTGCGCCGCGAGTTGGGCGCCCCACGGGCTTCGCTGCTCGGTGGCTACCTGTTCGGTTTATTGCTGCTCGCCGGCCTGATCGTCCGGGTGGCCGGCGACCTGCGCCTCGGTCTGCTGGCGGTGGCCGGTTTCGGCGGCGCCTTGCTCATCTTCTGGGCCGTCGCCCGCCTGAGCATTGCCGTCATCGCCCGCGGCCGGGGCGGCGCCGGCTTCGGCTGGCGGCAGGGCATTGCCAGCCTCGGTCGCCATGCGCCGGCTGCCGCCATTCAGGTCGTCGCGCTGGCCATCGGCCTGATGGCCATGCTGCTGCTCACCGTCATCCGCGGCGATCTGCTGGCGACCTGGCAAAATTCGGTGCCGGCCGATGCCCCCAATCGCTTCATCATCAACATCCAGCCCGAGCAGCGGGCAGCGCTGGCCGACGAACTGCGGGCGCTGGGTGTGCAGGCCGAACTGCTGCCCATGGTTCGGGCCCGTCTGGTCAGCATCGGCGGCCGGCCGGTCAGCCCGGCCAGCTATCCCGAGGATGAACGGGCACAGCGCCTGATCGAGCGCGAATTCAATCTTTCCTGGCGGGCCGATTTGCCGGCCGGCAATCAACTGGTTGCCGGCGCCTGGTTTCAGCCGGCGGCAGCCGGGCAGGGCGAGGCCTCCGTCGAGGACGGGCTGGCCAAAACGCTCGGCATCCGTCTCGGAGACGAGCTGGTTTTCGTCGTGGCCGGCGTCGAGAAACAGCTGCGCGTCAGCAGCCTGCGCAAGCTGGCTTGGGATTCGATGCGGGTCAATTTCTTCGTGCTGACGCCACCCGGTGTCATCGAGGATGCGCCGGCCAGCTACATCACCAGCTTCCATTTGCCGGCCGCACAGGCCGATGCCGCTTCGGCCCTGCTCAAGCGCTTCCCCAATTTGACGCTGATCGACGTGCAGGCGGTGGTCAGCCAGTTGCAGAGCGTGGTCGGGCAGGTGGCGAACGCCATCCAGTTCGTTTTCCTGTTCGCCCTGCTGGCCGGTGCCATCGTGCTCTACGCCGCTTTGCTGACGGCCTTCGACGAACGGCGTTACGAACTGGCGGTGATGCGTGCGCTCGGCGCCCGGCGCCGGCAATTGGTGCAGGCGCTACGGGTCGAACTGGCCGTCATCGGCGCCCTGGCCGGCCTGTTTGCCGCGCTCGGGGCGCTGGTCCTGGGCAAGGTGGTCAGCCGGCAGGTCTTTCAGCTCGATCTCGACACCAGCCTGTGGCTGCCGGTGCTGGCGATGGGCGGCGGCGCGCTATTCGCGGGGATGGTGGGCTGGCTGGGTTTTCGCCGCCTGCTGGCGACGCCGCCTTTGCTGGCGCTGCGCAACGGCGCCTGATCGCTGCTTCGAAACTTTCGGGGCATGGCGAACTCTTCCGTGGGGAATTGGTCTATGCGCCGCTGACGGAAACCAACCGGGCGCCTTCCTGTTCGCGTCAAGGCGGATGAATGGCCGTTGGCGTACTCGGGTAAAATAGCGTATGAGTTTGAATCAACAGTCCTCCTCCTCGCTTGGGCAGCCGCCGCGTTCGTTGTTCGGCTACCGCAAGTTCTGGGCGCACCGCTTCGGTCCGGCTCCCTTTCTGCCCATGTCCCGCGCCGAAATGGACGCGCTGGGCTGGGATTCCTGCGACATCATCCTGATCACCGGTGATGCCTACATCGACCATCCCAGCTTCGGCATGGCGCTGATTGGCCGTCTGCTGGAAACGCAGGGCTTTCGCGTCGGTATCATCAGCCAGCCCGACTGGAACTCGGCGGCCGATTTCCGCAAGCTCGGCAAGCCCAACCTGTTCTACGGCGTGACCGCCGGTAACATGGATTCGATGGTCAACCGCTACACCTCCGACCGCAAGATCCGTTCCGACGACGCCTACACACCCAATGCCGAGCCTAACAAACGGCCGGATCGCGCCGTCACCGTCTACGCCCAGCGTTGCCGCGAGGCCTTCCCGGGCGTGCCGGTGGTGATCGGTTCAATCGAGGCCAGCTTGCGTCGCATTGCGCATTATGATTACTGGTCCGACAAGGTCCGTCGCTCGGTGCTGCCTGATTCCAAGGCCGACATGCTGATTTTCGGCAACGCCGAGCGGGCCGTCGTCGAACTCGCCCACCGCCTGGCGCGCGGCGAAAAGATCAGCAACATCCGCGACCTGCGCGGCACGGCCTTCATGGTGCCTTCCGGCTGGCTGCCATCGGCCGAGTGGGAAGTCATGGATTCGACCGAAGTCGATACGCCGGGGCCCCTGGTCAAGCACGCCGACCCTTACGCGATGGATGCGCCGACCAGCCCGTCGGCGTGCGCCACCGGCGAAACACCGGCCAACGGCGTCCGGCCGATTCGTATCGTCTCCCGTGCTGAGCGCCTGGCCGCCCGCAAGGAGCGGCGGGCCCATACCGTCATCCGCCTGCCGTCCTACGAACAGGTCAAGGACGATCCGGTGCTCTACGCTCATGCTTCGCGCACCTTCCACCTCGAATCCAATCCCGGCAATGCCCGGGCGCTGGTCCAGGCCCATGGCGAGCGGGATGTCTGGCTCAATCCGCCGCCCATCCCGCTGAGCACCGAAGAACTCGATGCCGTCTATGAAGCGCCTTTCGCCCGTCGGCCGCATCCGAGCTATGGGGATGCCAGGATTCCGGCCTGGGAGATGATCCGCTTCTCGGTCAACATCATGCGGGGCTGTTTCGGCGGTTGCACCTTCTGCTCGATCACCGAGCACGAGGGCCGCATCATCCAGAGCCGTTCGGAAGATTCGATCATTCGCGAAATCGAGGAAATGCGCGACAAGACGCCGGGGTTCACCGGCGTCGTTACCGATCTGGGTGGCCCGACCGCCAACATGTACCACCTCAAGTGCAAGGACGAAAAAATCGAGTCCGCCTGTCGCCGGCTGTCCTGTGTCTATCCGGACATCTGCGAGAACATGAGTACCGACCATGGCCCGCTGATTTCGCTGTACCGCCGGGCGCGAGCGGTCAAGGGCGTCAAGCGCATCACCATCGGTTCGGGACTGCGCTACGATCTGGCCGTGCGTTCGCCGGAATACATCAAGGAATTGGTCACCCACCACGTCGGCGGCTATCTGAAGATTGCGCCGGAACATACCGAGGAGGGGGTGCTCTCCAAGATGATGAAGCCCGGTATCGGCACGTATGACCGCTTCAAGCAGCTGTTCGACCGCTTTTCGCGAGAAGCCGGCAAGGAGCAGTACCTGATCCCGTACTTCATCGCCGCCCATCCGGGAACCGAGGACGAGGACATGCTCAATCTCGCGTTGTGGCTGAAAAGGAACAACTTCCGACTCGACCAGGTGCAAACCTTCCTGCCCACGCCGATGGCGCTGGCGACGACGATGTACCACACCGAGCGCAACCCGTTGAAGAAACTGCACCGGCAGGGGGGCGAAGTGGTCGGTTCGGTCCGCAATGGCAACCAGCGCAAGCTGCACAAGGCCTTCCTGCGCTATCACGATCCGGAAAACTGGCCCTTGCTCCGGGATGCTTTGAAGAAGATGGGACGCGCCGATCTGATCGGCAATGGCAAGAAACAGTTGGTTCCCGCCTGGCAGCCGGCCGGCACGGGCCAGAAAGCGGCCGCCCTGGTCGCTCGCCAGGGGCGGGAGGGGCAGGTGCGCAGCGCGACCGGCGGGCGCGGGCAACGCCACAGCGCTCCCCCGCGCGTGCCGGTCAAGGGGCCGGCTGCCTTTGGCAAGTCCGGCGGCGCGCCACGCAAGAAACGTACACCGTAATGTTCGACGAGAAGACGATGGAACAAACCACGACCTATGAAAAAATCGGCGGCGAGCCGACGGTTGCCAGATTGTGCGACCGCTTTTATCAACTGATGGACAGCGCGCCGCAATTCAGGGAACTCCGCGCCATGCATCCCGACGACCTGCAAGGCTCGCGTGACAAGCTGTTCATGTTCCTCTCCGGCTGGCTTGGCGGCCCGGACCTGTTTGTCGAGAAATTCGGCCATCCCCGCCTGCGTGCCCGCCACATGCCTTTCGCCATCGGCACGCGGGAGCGTGACCAGTGGGTGGCCTGTATGCTCCTGGCGATGGAGGATGTAGGGATTGAAGACGGCATCCGCGCCAAGCTGTTGCAGAATTTCTTCAATACGGCCGATTTCATGCGCAACAAGGAAGGCTGACCGCGATCCCGCCCGGGCGGTGCTGGACGGATTCCCTGCACTGCCTTGCGGAGCAGCGAACGACAAAGAAATTTTGCGCAAGATGCTGCGCCGCAGCACGGGATGGTAGAATGCTGCCTTTGATTTTTCAGGCCATTTCCCATCCATGTCCGCTCGTCCGATTCGCAACATCGCCATCATCGCCCACGTCGACCACGGCAAGACCACCCTGGTTGACCAACTGCTCCGTCAGTCCGGCACTTTCGCTGCCCACCAGCAGGTGGTCGATTGCGTCATGGATTCGAACGACCTGGAAAAGGAACGGGGCATCACGATCCTGTCCAAGAACACGGCGGTCGAGTACGAAGGCATCCACATCAACATCGTCGATACCCCGGGCCACGCCGACTTCGGTGGTGAAGTGGAACGCGTGCTGGGCATGGTCGATGGCGTCGTCCTGCTGGTCGATGCCGCCGAAGGCCCGATGCCGCAGACCCGTTTCGTGACCAAGAAGGCGCTCGCCCAGGGCCTGCGTCCGATCGTGCTGGTCAACAAGGTCGACCGCGATGGCGCCGATCCGGACAATGCCGTCAACCTCACCTTCGACCTGTTCGACAAACTGGGCGCGACCGACGAGCAGCTCGATTTCCCGATCGTTTATGCTTCCGGCCTGAACGGCTGGGCTGCGCTGGAACTCGACCATCCGCGCGAGAACATGAAGCCCTTGTTCGATACCATTCTGCGCCATGTGCCGGCGCCGGACGCCGACATTGACGCCCCGCTGCAACTCCAGATCACCGCGCTCGACTACTCTCCCTATGTCGGCCGCATCGGGGTCGGCAAGATCAATCGCGGCCGCGTCAAGACCGGCCAGAACGTCATGGTCATGTTTGGTACCGAGGAAGAGGCTGCCGAGCACGACCGTTCCCCGATCAAGGCCAAGATTGGCCAGGTGTTCGGCTACAAGGGCCTGAACAAGGTCGAGATGGAGGAAGGTCTGGCCGGCGACATCGTCCAGATCACCGGCATCGAGGACCTCGTGCTGGGCTGTACCGTAACCGACCCGGATCAGCCGGAGGCCCTGCCGCTGCTCAAGATCGACGAGCCGACGCTGTCCATGCAGTTCATGGTCAATACCAGCCCGCTGGCCGGTACTGAAGGCAAGTTCGTCACCAGCCGCCAGATCCGCGACCGCCTGCACAAGGAACTGCTCACCAACATGGCGCTGCGCGTGCATGATACGCCGAACGGCGACGTTTTCGACGTGGCCGGCCGCGGCGAACTGCACCTCGGCATCCTGCTCGAAAACATGCGCCGCGAAGGTTATGAACTAGCGGTTGGCCGTCCGCGCGTCGTCAAGAAGATCATCGATGGTGTCGAATGCGAGCCGTACGAGCAGCTGACCGTCGATGTCGAGGAAGACACCCAGGGCGGCGTCATGGAAAGCCTCGGCCTGCGCAAGGGCGAGCTGCAGGACATGGTGCCGGATGGCCGTGGTCGTGTCCGCCTCGAATACCGGATCCCGGCGCGCGGCCTGATCGGCTTCCAGGGCGAGTTCATGAACCTGACCCGCGGCAACGGCCTGATGAGCCACGTCTTCGATGAATACGCCCCGGTCAAGGAAGGGAGTGTGGCCGAGCGCCGCAACGGCGTGCTGATCTCGCAGGACAACGGCGAAGCCGTGGCTTATGCGCTGTGGAAGCTGCAGGACCGCGGCCGCATGTTCGTCAGCCCGGGTGAAAAGGTGTATGAGGGCATGATCATCGGCATCCACAGTCGCGAGAATGACCTGGTGGTCAACCCGATCAAGGGCAAACAGCTGACCAACATCCGCGCTTCCGGTACCGATGAAGCCGTCCGCCTGGTGCCGCCGGTCCAGTTGAGCCTCGAATCGGCCATCGAATTCATCGCCGACGACGAACTGGTCGAACTGACGCCGAAATCCATCCGCCTGCGCAAGCGCTATCTGACCGAGATCGAGCGCAAGCGTGCGCAACGCGGCCTGTAAACGGCACGCATGAGCTTCTGCCAGCCCTGCAAGGATCTGGTGGCGCGTCACAGGAAGGCGGCCCGCTGGGTCGCCTTTTTCGTCGGTTTATCGATTTTCTTCACGCTGCTCGGGGTGATCACCGACCCGGTGACCAGTATCGGGATGTGCCACGTTTATCCCTAGCCGCGTGGCATGGTGCCGGTTGACACTGGGCGGCCAGCGCCGGAGGCCGGGCGGCGGTCAGCCGCCGGTCATCGACATGAAGCGGATCACCTGCGGTGCATCCATTTGCTGCGTGAAGTCGTGGCCGTAGGGCTTGATTCCCATGCTGTCCACGATCAGCTGGCGAACTGCTGCATCGTCCCCGGAGCGTAGTGCCGGCAGGAGATGGCTGGCGTCGTTTTGCCCGAGGCAAGGGTAGAGCTCTCCCTTCGCCGTGATCCGCACGCGATTGCAGCTATCGCAGAAATTGTGGCTGTGCGGCGAGATGAAGCCGATGCGGCTCTCGCTGCCGGGAATTCGCCAGTAGCGGGCCGGCCCATCCGAGCTTTCGGTGGATGGAATCAGGTCGAAATGTTCGGCGAGCCGGCTGCGGGTTTCTTCGGAAGAAATGAAGGTGTTGCCCCGGCCGTGAATGTTGCCCAGCGGCATTTCCTCGATGAAGGAGATATCCAGTTCCTGATCGATGGCAAAACGGACCAGATCGACGAATTCGTCATCATTGACGCCGCGCATCATCACCGTGTTGAGCTTGGTTCGTGTAAATCCGGCGGCCCGCGCCGCTTCGATGCCGGCCAGTACCTTGCCCAGTTCGCCGATACGGGTGATGTTCCGGAAGCGCTCGGCCTGCAGGGTGTCCAGGCTGATGTTGATGCGTTTGACCCCGGCCGAACGCAGCGGCTGGGCAAAGCGCTCAAGTTGCGAACCGTTGGTCGTCAGCACCAGGGTTTTCAGGCCGGGCAGGCGGCCCAGGCGTTCGATCAGCCACATCACATCCTTGCGGACGAGTGGTTCGCCGCCGGTAATGCGCAACTTGTGGACACCGAGACTCACGAAGACCGAGGCGACGCGCAGACACTCTTCCAGGCTCATGACTTCCCGGCGCGGCAGAAAGGTCATTTCTTCCGCCATGCAGTACGTGCAGCGGAAATCGCAGCGATCGGTGATCGACAGGCGGACATAGGTAATGCGCCGCCCGTACTTGTCCAGCAGGGTGCCCTCGGGGTGCGTGTTGCCCGGGCGGGAGATGCTTGGCGTGAACCCGGCCAGTCCGGCAGGCGTGTTCTCTGGCCTCAGTGTTTCGTTGTGCATGGCGGACGTCAGCTCGAAAAATCCTGCTGGAAGGTAAGTGTCTGGGCGCCGATTATCGGTTCCGTATCTCCTCGAAACAAGTAGAGAGATCAAAATTAGAAAAGTTCGTGTCGCGTCGATGCAGGGGGTAAAAACGATCCGGGCGCGCAGCCCGAACGCGGGGAGGGGCTATGCCGCCGCACGCTGGAGCAGGGCTGACAGGCGCGGGTAGTAGCCAAGAACGCTTACTTCGAGCCGGTGGTTGATCTGGATCGATTCGGCCACCTCGCGCGCTGCCGCAGATTGTTCGAGCAGGGACGGAAACGCCTGGCGGGCGTCGAGCATCGAGAAAATCTTGTTAAGCAGCACGCCGCAATTCTGGTAATAGGCGGGATCGAGGCGCACATGCTGCGCGCCCGAGTCGCATGCATCGATATATGCTGCCGCGGTGTTTGCCGTCGCGGCCAGGGCAACGAGGGCCGAAGGGCTGAAGGTCGGGTTCATGATGCTCTCCCGGACTGCGGATGACCTGACTGAACAGTAGAGAAAAGGAAGGGGGTTGTCAGCGAACTATTTCACGCTGCTTGGAAAACGCAGGCTGCCACCGGAGAAGATGGTCGGCTGTCTTCCGGTGCCAGGCATTGCCTATCGGCATCGATTCGGCTACGGTAGCCTGAAAAGCAAAAAGCCCAACCAAATTGGCTGGGCTAAGTGCTTGAATCTTTGGCTCCCCGACCTGGGCTCGAACCAGGGACCTACGGATTAACAGTCCGGCGC
>OFCW01000230.1_pt1 | contig 18892 bp, 15 predicted proteins | sample 1520951 | NCBI WGS metagenome assembly OFCW01 (sample SAMEA4349680, study PRJEB24078) | microbial mat metagenome | biome: Terrestrial Biome; feature: Habitat; material: Microbial Mat | place: India | collected 2012-06-12 | depth 10 m | reverse complement strand
CGTGCATCCGCAGGGTGTATAGCCAATGCCATGGGTTGAAGCCGGAATGCGCGTCCGCGATCGACTTTGGATCCAAGGAGCAACGTGTTGGAAAGCAGGCGGAGTACTCCGACGTCGAGGCCTGAGCATCCTGTTGGACGTAACACCGCAGCCGCCTTCGATCGGCCCCGCCATAGGTTACGGCACCACTTCTCCTGTATTCCCCGAATATACAGTTGCCTTTCAAGGGGCGCGAGCGCTGCGTCGAGGTGAACAGCGGGCACCAAGGCTGCACAGCTATCTTATGTTGAGCCGCCATCTTGCAGATTGTCAAATTCCCTTTCGCCGCACGCCCTGCATTCAATTAACCGGCGCTAAGCTACAACGTTCCCATCCAGAAGATCGCAGACCGCAAGGCTGAGCTGACGGACTGCGGGATGGAACTGCTGGTGCGTTCGCGCATCCTGCTCGACCACCTATCCGAGCTCGAGCGATTCGTTGAGAGCCTGCACCATACTGCCTCCTTCGACCAGCTAACGCTGTAGGGCGCGGGACGGTCGTCCTCCGCTACCTTGCTTCATTCCTTCCCGTCGCCACGGGTAGGGTCCGCTCGTCGCCCTGATTCTGACCGAGAGAATATCCGCTGGCAGTTTGCCGCAGATATATAGGCTCAGACCCTGCACTGGAATATATCCATTCATGCACATCACTGGGCATGCCTGCCGGAACAAGGGCGCACGTGCTGTTTAAGCATGCTCAAACAACCGGCGTATCGGGCGGCATCAATATTGAGGTCATAAGTCTTTTTGATTACTCTGCTTTTAACCCTATATGTGAGCGGTAGTTAACCAGCATCGTCGCGGTCAGACACAGCAACATTTACGCATTTCGTTTGGCTGATGGAGACAGCATCTTGATGGGGGCAGCATCTTTTATGTAACAGGCGTATTGCAAGGATGCGCAGATTCGCTTCAACCCTAACCGCTTCAGCGGCGTACCTCCTGTGACGGCGAACAGACTTGTCCCCCATCTGAACGCGGGCAGCGCTTGAACGATAGGTGCGTAGTCCGTCTCAGCGTGCGAGACAGTGCGAGACGAGGTGCGGTCATTAAGAGCGTCTAACAAAACGCCGCTAGCCGCGTTGCGTCTCCTCGCCGTACTGCTCGTACTGTCTGCGTCGGCGCGTCTTGCTATCGGCATTTTGTTAGACGCTCTAAGGGATTGTCATGTGGGGGAATAGAGATTCCGCCATGAGGCCGTTTTTTGTATCGAGTTTGTATCGAATACATAATGAACAGGGGGATGTAATGCAGCCAGACAGGCACGCGGATTACGATACTGGGATGCGCTGCGAAATGTGTCCGACCCGCATGCGCCATCTCGCCATGTGTCGAACAGCACCCGGCATGGCTGCCGGGAAGTACGGCGCTGCCTGGACATCACGGCGAACCACGGGCGCGCCGTTCGGTGTGGTCCATTCGCAGTGGCGCCCTCCAACTCGCTCGACCAAGGTTCGCCATGTTCGACATTGCGAGTCAGCGGTCTAGGATCGTGATGCATCGGTCTACCGGTGAAGACCGGAGGTGGCCGTTCGATGTGCGTCGGCAACTGGCCACGTTCATCGCCGACCGCCACCATCTTCTGGTCGCAGGGAGCGCATGGGTGAGCCGGGGCGTGATGGCTCTCACGCAGCTGGTAGCGATCCGGGTGCTAATGGGGGCACTTGGCGTGGAAAAGTACGCGATGTTCGCACTGCTCATGGGGCTGCTGCAGTGGTACATGCTATCCGATCTGGGCCTGGGCCTAAGTACCCAGAACCGCATCTCTGAATGTCGCGCCAAAAAACTGCCGTATGACGGATTCGTCGTTGCCGCGGGCGTGATCGCTATCGCGATGCTGGTGCCCTCGATTCTGGCGCTGTACTTCGCCAGCCCGTATCTCGCCGAACGCTTTCTGACGGCCTTCCCCAATGTCAGCAGTGCGGAAAAGGCGCGCGACTTCTTCCTGGCCGGGGCGCTCTTCATCGGCGCGGGTGTAGGAAATATTTCTTACAAAATTTGGTACGCGGAGCAGCGCGGCTATTTCACGCACCTGTTGCACGCCGCCGCGTCGATCCTAGGGCTGATCGGGTTGATCCTCCTCGGCCATGACGGCAAGGGATACAGCACCTGGAGCGCCATCTTGATTTTCAATGCGCCGGCCGCCCTTTTTCCGCTGGCGGGACTCGCACTTCAAGTGGCGCGCAAGGCGCGCGGCTTCAGGATGCTTAACCGAACGCTGCTGCGCGAAACCCTGATCAGGGCGATGAAATTCTGGGTCACCATTATTCTTGCGACGGCGGTGTTGCAGGTCGATTATCTGGTGATCTCCCAGATCCTGTCGCCACACCAGATAGTCGTGTATGTGCTGGCAACGAAAATATTCGGATTCGTCTCGTTCTTTTTCAACTCCGTGCTGTGGGCTTTGTGGCCCAACTTCGCGGAATCGGCATCGCGCGGGGAGTGGGACAGCGTGCGTCGGAGCCGCACCCAATGCCTGAAACTGGGCGTGGTCCTCGTCGGCGGTTCCACGATCATGCTCGTATTCACGATGCCCTATATCAGTGATGCAATGGCGCCGGGACAGGGAATCATGATTCCCGTCCATTTGACGCTGCTGCTTGGCGCATACCATCTCACGCGTGTCTGGTCGGAAGTCTACGCCGTCATCCTGCAAAGCATGAATGTGCTGTGGCCACTCTGGTTATTCATTCCCATCCAGACCGTGTTGAGCGTCGGTCTCCAGTACTCGCTCGGCCCGATCTACGGTGTCCAGGGCATCGTGCTCGGGCTGATCGCGGCGCTGGTCCTCACGGAGATCTGGGGCCTGCCGCTCATGACAAAGCGCCATTTTGAACGTTCACAGTGTCATTCAAAGGTGTGGGGACAATGAAAGTCAGCGTAGTTATTCCGTTGTACAACAAGGAGCCCTATATCATGCGGGCTATCTATTCCGTTCTCGCGCAGACGCATGCTGATTTCGAGCTGATCGTGATTGATGACGGATCGACCGACGACGGGCCGCGTCTGGTCAGACAAGTGCAGGATCCGCGGTTGGTGCTCGTGCGTCAACCGAACGGTGGTGAGTCGGCTGCGCGCAACACTGGCATTGAGCGCGCGACGACACGCTACGTGGCCTTTTTGGACGCTGACGACGAGTGGGACGCGGAGCATCTGGAGACACTGGTCCGGCTCATTGACGATTACCCTGACGCCGGCATTTACTGCACCGGATATCGGTTTGTCGAGCCGTCCGGCAAGGTAGTCAGACCGCGTTGGAGCGGTCATCCGGAGCGTGGGTATGTGCCGCGCTATTTCCTGTCTGTGGCCCAAGGCGACCTGATTGCCACTGCCAGCTCGGTCTGCATTCCGATCGTTGTCTTGCAGGAGGTCGGGCTGTTTCCGATAGGCGATCGGCTCGGCGCAGACCAGGACATGTGGGCGCGGGTGGCGCTGCGCTACCCGGTCGCGGTGGATAGCCGGACGACTACGACCTACTTCCGGAATGCCGACAACCGGTGCTGCATTACTTGTGAGTACGACGGGGAACTGCCGTATTTGGCGCGTCTGCAGTCTTTTCTCGATGAGAAGAGGCCAATCGCAGCCGAAGTGCGCAAAGATATCGAAGCATATATCCGGCAGGGGCTGTTTTCGCTGGTGAGCCTGAATGTGCGCAACGGCAGGGCGGATGCCGCGCGACGTTTGCTCCGCGACTCGCGGCTGCGCAAGACCGGCCGGCGGTTGATAGCTTGGACAATACTCGCCCGTTTCCCGTCGTCGCTCGCCATTGCCGCACTGAAGACAGCTGATGTGTGCCGGATGAAATACCGATCCTTTGGAAGGCGCGACGCGACGCTGAGGCAAATGCCGCCCCCGGCCGATGCAGCCGAAACAACGTTACCAATCGCATCGCAACGTTAGAGATATTCCCATGAAACTTTCCCAACTGCTTCTGATCCTCCTGGCGAGGAAGCGGCTCATTCTGATATCCATCGCCGTCTGCGTCGGTACGGCCGTGTTGCTAAGCTTGGTTCTTCCCAAGACCTACAAAGCTACCAGCCAAGTGGTCGTTAGCGCCAGCGGGACCGACCCGGTCACGGGATTGACGACGCCGCAGCTGGAGATGCAGAGCTATCTCGCCACGCAGGTTGGCATCATCACGAGTCGCAACGTTGCGTTGAGGGTCGTGGATACGTTGAAACTGGCCGAGGTGGAGCAATACCGGAGGGCGTTCGAGAAACAGGGGCGCGACAATGGGGATATCCGCAATTGGCTCGCGGAACGGCTGCTGAAACACCTCGAAGCGATGCCGGTCAAGAATGGCGGCATCATCCAGATCGGCGTCAAGTGGGACGATCCGCAGCTCGCCGCTGCGATTGCCAACGGTTTCGCGCACCAGTACCGGCAGGTGACGATTCAGTTCAAGACGAATCCGCTGGACGAGACAGGCGGCCACTTCGACACCAAGCTGAAGGAATTGCGGGCCGCGCTGGAGGCGGCGCGTAACCGGATGTCCCGGTACCAGAAGGAAACGGGCATCGTCAGCCAGGATGCACGCATCGATCATGAAACCATACGCTTGAACGACTTGTCGAGCCAACTCGTCGCAGTCCAGAACCAGCTGTCGGATGCGACCTCGCGGCAGCAGCAGGCGCTGGGCAAGCATCCGGACGACTCGCCCGATGTGATCGCCAGCCCGGTGATACAGGGGCTCAAGACGTCGCTGGCTGCGGCCGAAGCGCGGCTGTCGCAGGTCGACACACTGTTCATGCCAGACCACCCAGCGCATATACGCGCGCAGGCCGAGGTCGATCGCCTCAAGCAGGAATTACGGAAAAACACACAGAACATGACAAACAGCGTTAGCACCAGCGTGGCGATCCTGAAGCAGCGGGAGAAAGATTTGCGCCGGACGCTGGAGGAGCAGAAGGAGCGGGTGCTGCAACTCAATACGCAACGTGACCACTTGGCCATGCTGGCCCGCGACGTCGAAAACGCGCAGCGTGCATACGACAACACGATGACGCGCGCGAGCCAGATCAATCTCGCGGGCGGTGCCAAGCAGACTGACGTGGCAGTGCTGAGCGAGGCGGTCGTCCCGTCACAGGCCGCGAGCCCGAAGCTCATGCTCAACCTGCTGCTGTCGGTGATCCTTGGCGCCTTGGCCGGTGGCGGCATCGCGTTTGTTGCTGAAATGCTCAACCGGAAGGTGCGTCACGCGAGCGACCTTGCCGACGTTCTTGAGGCACCGGTCATCGGTGTCATGGAGTGGAGCACGCCCAAGAAGCAGATGCCCCGCCCGCGCCTGGCTCGGAGCCAGAAACTGATTGCGAGCTGAGAGGCTGCTATGAAAAACATGAACATGTCCGAACGTGTGGCGCCGATGCAGCAGGCAGGCGAGGATTTACGCATCGGGCAGATTCTTGCGCGGGGCGGGAAGATGAGCGGTGCGGGCGTCGAGATGGCGCTTCGGTACCAGGGAGAACACCCGGTACGCTTTGGCGAGGCGGCGGTCAGACTGGGACTGATTGACGACGATGACCTCAGCGTCGCACTCGCGCAGCAGTTCCGCATGCCACGCTTGCCGGCCAGACCGTCCCGGTACTCCACGGCGCTGCTTGCCGCGACAGCGCCGGAAAGCAGAGAGGCCGAAGCGCTGCGCGCCATTCGCACGCAGCTCAATCTCCGATGGTTCAAGGATGGGCAAAAGCGGCTGGCGATGGCAGCCGTTAGCGCCGGGGATGGCGCAAGCACCTTGATCGCAAATCTTGCTGTGTCCTTCGCGCAAATGGGCAAACGTACCGTGATCGTGGATGCGAATCTGAGGGACCCGGTACAGCATCGCATCTTTAACCTGGCCAACCAGCAAGGCGTATCCGATATCCTGGTTGACCGGGCGAGCCTGGAGTGCGTGGCACGGATCGACGGGCTTGGGGAATTGGCGGTGCTTCCGGCCGGGCCCCGGCCGCCGAATCCCACCGAATTGGTATCCAACGCGGCGTTCTTCCAGCTGCTCGACCTGCTGGCACTGCGTTTTGACGTCATTCTCTGCGATGCGCCGGCGATGAGGGAGGCTGTCGATGCGGTGCCGATCGCGAGCGCGGCGGGGGGCGTCATGTTCGTGGCGCGGAAAAACAGGACCGCATTGAACGACGTGCGCAGCGCGAACCAGCAGTTGATCGGTACGGATATTCAGGTAGTAGGATCGATTCTCCTCGATTTCTGATCTTGTTCTTCGCGCACCCTGACCGATTCACGGACTGACCTGTTCATGATGGATGTCCTTTATGCCAGGAAAAACACACTCAATCCCCCCATCCTCTTCGTGCTGGGGATTGTCGGCTATGTGCTGATCCTGTGTGTGGCGACGGTTGCACAAGCCGACGCGTTGAAGGGCATCGCCAACGCGTATGCGGTGGCGCTCTTTCTGATGCTGGTCGTGGCCGCCGGGTTCCTGCACGAGGAAAGCACTGCGCTTGCGGGCTTTGCGGCCGCACTATGCGTCTATCACGCGGGACTTGTGTCGTCCGTCATCGTCACCCCGACGCATCTTGAGGTCGCCGACGTGCTCAAGCTGGGCATGACGCCTGCGTTCTTCCTGATCGGCGGGGCCTTCGAAGCAAACCGTTTGGCGTGGCCGTGGGACCGGACGGAAACGCGCCTGCTGTTTCTAGCGCTTGCGATCCTGCCGCTCCTGGTGCTGGCTTGGCAAACCGCGACCGGGGCCGGGGGATTCGGTATCAATCAGGACCGGGCCGGATTCGAGGACGGGATTCCGTTCGGGATCTTCACAAACAGGAACAACGCGGCCCTGTATGCGGTTTCCCTGCTGGCTCTCTATAACGTGCTGTCGGCACGGCCGCTCAGGAATGTTGCCCTCATCCTGGCCGTCTGCGCCGCATTCGGCACGCTCGGCGTGGTGGTGGCTGCGGTTGCGGCGCTCACCGTCGCGGTGGGACGGGCCGGCGCGGTCAAGGCGGTTGCCGTGGCAGGCGCGTCCGTTGCCGTGGCCTACCTGTATCTGCCGGACGCGCCGGGATTGAACCGGATTACACCGGTCATCAAGAGTGCGGAACTGCTTTATGACGGCACCATCGACTTGCGGGCCACGACGTTCGGGCATTTGGTCGCGCTGCTGAAAACCCAGGACCTGTCGTTCCTGTTCCGGTTGAAGCACTGGCTGAACCTGCTGGATCTTTACAGGGAGGCGTCCGGTTATGCGCAGCTGTTTGGGCTGGGTATCGGCGCGTCCGTGGCGTTTTCGAACCTTGGCTTGGTCCCGCACAACGATTACCTGCGAATGCTGTTCGAGGGTGGAGTACTGAGCTTCGCCGGGTTTGTCAGCATGCTCGGCATTATCGCGTGGCGCTGCCGCCGGCGCTGGGAGGCGGTTCCGCTGTTCATCATCATGTTCTATTTCTTTTCCGAAAACCTCGTCAACAATTACTTGGCCATGTCCATCTTCTACTTCTGCGCGGGAAGCATCGTGACTCGGATACAAGGGCTCCGCCATGCTTGAACGCGTTACCGCCATTGCAGCCGGCATGGCGCTCATTGCCTATATGGCCGCCAGCGAGCGTGCGCAGGCGCAGACGCGTGCCTTCCTGCCATTGTCATGGGATGAACTTGCCGGGCTTGCTGCGGACATGTCGCTTCCCCATGAAGGGGCCCCGGCTGGCGTGCCGGCCGATTACAGCTGGGCGCGGCAGCCGCGGATGGGGGCCGGCAACAATCCCGGTGGCTTTACCGCGATCACTGGATGGGGACAGGCGTTTCAGGCAGAGGGGGCATCGGTTGCCGCATTGTCGATCCTGCTGCGGGATATGCGTGTACTGGTCTGTTATGGCCCGGAGCGGAACTGGGTATTGCTGCAGCAGAGCGCGGTCGAGGGCGGGCAGTTCCAGCCAGATTTCCAGGGGAACTACAACCAGCCACCGATCGGCGTTATCCGCGTTGGCGATGAAACGGCGGTCAAGATTGCTGACGGCACCGTTTACCATTTCTGGCCGCAGCAGGGACGGGCGACGCTACCAGCCCAGGACCTGTGCGGCATCGTCGTCGTGGTGAAGGCGGCAGTGAGGCCGGATGCGCAGAATCCGAATCCGGCTGCCGCCGGGCGCAGCGTCCTGCTGGGCCTGGGCGCGGATTACTGGAAAGACAACACTGCGGAATGGGACAACTATGAGAGCAACCGGGACGCGGCGATCGGCCGGTTGAAATGGGTCGGCAAATCCTGGCAGTGGTACGGGCTCACCACGGCGTCGCCGCGTGATCTGCTGCGCCTGTACCAGTTTGGGTATGCAACTAACGCGCCCAATCTGAAGTGACGAACCTGTTTTTATCGATTGCGACTGTCCATGCCCCATCTTCTTAACATCAACAACTACCATTACCGACGCGGCGGCTCCGATGTGGTCTATTTCGAGCACGCGGCGCTGATGGAGCAACTGGGGTGGAAGAACGCGTATTTTTCGATGCTCCACCCGAAGAATGTCATGTCGCCTTGGGCGCGGTTTTTCATCGACGAGATCGAGTTTGGCCGCGACTACTCGCTGCTGGAGAAGTCGCGGATGGCCGCTAAGGTGGTGTACTCGGTCGAGGCACGTCGGAAACTGCGGCAGCTTCTTGACTATTTCCCGGCCGACGTCGCCCACCTGCATTGTATCTACCATCACTTGTCGCCGGCGATTATCCCGTTGCTGGCGGAATCGGGCATTCCGATCGTCATGACCGCCCACGACCTGAAGCTTGCTTGCCCGGCGTACAAGATGCTCAATCGTGGCGGGATATGCGAGCGATGCAAGGGCGGGAAGGTGTTGAATGTCATCCGGCACCGGTGCATTCATGGCTCCCTGGCCGCAAGCGTCGTGGTCGGGGTGGAGAGCATGCTGCACGGCATGCTGGACACCTATCGCAAGCACCTCGACCGGGTCGTCGTGCCGAGCCGGTTTTTCCGCGACAAGTTCGTCGAGTGGGGATGGCCAGCGGAAAAGTTCGTCTACATCCCCAACTATGTCGCAGCCCACGAATTCCATCCGGTGTTCGACCCCGGCAGCTACTTCCTCTATTTCGGCCGCCTGTCCGAGGAAAAGGGGGTAGCTACCCTGATCCGCGCGGCGGCGGCCGCGCGCGTGAGCCTGAAAGTCGCCGGTATCGGTCCGGAAGACGCACGATTGCGCGCGCTGGCCGCTGCATGCAACGCGGACGTGGACTTCGTCGGTTTCCAGTCGGGCGCGCCGCTGCATGCGCTGGTCAGCCATGCCCGGGCGGTGGTGCTCCCTTCGGAGTGGTACGAGAACGCGCCGATGAGCATCTTGGAAAGCTGCGCGTTGGGCAAGCCGGTGATCGGCGCAAATATCGGTGGCATCCCGGAAATGATCGAACAGGGTGAGACAGGCTGGTTGTTCGAGAGCGGGAAAGTCGAGGCATTGGCACAGCTGCTGCGGGATGTGGCTTCCTTGCCGGGAGCCCGGCTCGCGGCAATCGGACGCGCGGCCCGGCGCTTGGTCGAAGAACGTTTCAACCGCGACGGGTACGCGCAGGCGATGCTCAGTTTGTATGCGTCGCTGACGAAACGGACCGCCGCGCGCGTGGCGCCGGCAGCATGCCGATGAGATGCGGTTGGAGGAGTCGCGACCTCCCCCATGGCGATGACAGGAGACGCACATGCTTGGAAATCAACTAAAGACCGTGAACCCCACGCTGCAGGCGGCGTTGCTTGTCATAAAAAAGGGTGGGATCAAGAACCTTGTGCGCGCGGTGTACCGCGCGGCACCCTTGCTCATGTATTTGCCCGCGCACATGAGGATGATGCGTGTACTAAAGGCGCCGCCGGTGGCAGCGCTCGTCGAACGACGGCCCAAGCTCGGGTATAAGTATCTGTACCGCCCTTACCTGATGGCGTCGCTGACGAGGAAGGCGCGGCTGGCGATCCTCACTCACCACTACAGCTTCCTTGCGGACCGCGTCGCCGACGACTTCTTTGCGCGTATCTACGATGGGGAAATCGAGCTCTGGCGCGACGATCAAAGCAGCGTTATCGCAACCATCACGCTGGCCTTCCCGGTCGACTGGGAGCATGACTACGAGGGCGACCTGCTCGTGAATTTCCATTGCGACGGCGACTGCATTTATTCGCTCACCTTCACCATCGTACCGGGGCATGTGCTCGGGTTGCAGGCGGCTGCCCTCGTGCTGGTTGCCGCGATACAGGGACGGGCAGGCAAGGCCGAGCGCATCCAGAACGTCAAGGACGTCTACGCCGGATTGTCACCACCCATGCTGCTGTTGTCCGCCGTGGAAGGCATTGCGTTATCTTTGGGTATCACGATGCTGGCGGGGATAGGACTTGATCAGCAAGTCCAGAAGCAAACCTGGGATAGCGAGCGCTTCAGGTTCGACTACGACCGGTTCTGGCATGACGTCGTCGGCGAACGTGCGGACGGAATGTGCTACATCAAAACGCTCCCGGAATCCTACCGGCCGATCGAGGAAATCAAGGGGAAGCATCGGAAGCGAACGCTGCAACGGCGTGGCATCAGGTCGGCGATCCAGGAGCGTTGTCGGGCCAGTTTTGAACAACAGTGTCTCAAAAGCGTATCAACGACGGGAGGAATACCCAATTGAAGACATTGTCAGGCCCTTCCAGGGATGCGCAGGGCGCAGGGGGGGCATCGCCGGCGATGCCGCGCACTACCCGCACTACCAACGGTGGCGCGCGCGCTCAATTGAAACATAAGGTGTTGCGCCTGTTGTACGGGTTGAAAGTGGTGCGTGTATGGCAATTTCTCTGTCAGCGGCGCAAACTGTCGATCCTGTGCTATCACGATCCCGACCCCGCGCTCTTTGCCCGGCAGGTGGCGGCGTTGAAAGCACACTTCAACATCATTGCCTTGCGCGACTACGCCAAGGCGCACGCGAACAACACGGTCGACCAGTTGCCGAAGTATCCGCTGGTGATCACGATAGATGATGGGCATGTACGGAATTTCCAGCTGCTGGAGGTGATCGCCAGGGAGAAGGTGCCGGTAACGATCTTCCTGACCAGCGGGGTGGTCGGCACCAACCGCCATTTTTGGTGGACTGGCGTGGACTCCGAAGATGAACTGGACCCGTTGAAATCGGCACCGTATGCCGGCATGGACCTCCATCTGGCGAACCTGGGCGGCGTCCGGGAGGCTGCCTATCCGACACGGCAGGCGCTGTCCGAACAGGAAATACGCACGATGGCGCCCTTCGTCGATTTCCAGGGACATACTCGCTTTCATCCGGTGCTGCCCCTGTGCAGCATGGCGGAGGCGAAGGATGAAATCGCCGGATGCAAGAAAGAACTGGAGGACCGCTTCGCGTTCGATATCTACGCTTTTTCGTATCCGCATGGCCGGTACGGGGCACGTGAAATCGCGCTGGCGAAACAGGCGGGTTACGCCTGCGCGGTGACCGTCGAGGAAGGACTTAACAACGTGCGTGCCAATCCGTTCCAGCTAAAGCGGATGTATATCCTGGACGACGCGGGCCCGTTGGAGGTTGTCGTGAAGGCGAGCGGGTTATGGACCGCTTTGCGGCGTTTGTGCGGTCGTTCGGCACTTGGCGTGCAATACGACGTGTAGCGGGGCCGGATACACATGATGCGTATCCGGCCCGTTCTTTGCGCGAGCTTGCGTTGCCTCGCGGGCTGACGACGTCGGGTTACCGCGGCGTCAGATTGGGCTCATTTGCGAGATAGTCGTTGATCTCGGTCGAATTCGCGAGCGTGTGCGACGAGAAGGTCTGCCAGTCGTTGTTCACGAACTTGAAGCGGCCGATTGCAATGTCGACGTTGCTCTGCGTATTCGGATCCCACTGCGCGGTCGGATTGCGCCAGACGTCGGCGCCCGAGCCCACCAGCAGCTTGGCGCTGGCGCGGTCATCCGGCTTGTTCGGGTCGTCGACGATCAGGCGCGCCTCGACGCGCGAGACGATTTCCTGGGCGCCGAACGCCACGCCGAACCGGTTCGTCGTCATGAAGTGGAACGAGCCGCCCGTATCCGGCAGTTTTACCGAGATGCCGTCAGTGCCGTGCTTACGCAGGTCGGCCGGTGCCGTGGTGTTGGTCTGGTAGTTGGTGTACAGCGAGCCCATGATCTGGGAGTCCTGCGTGTTGTACACGATCCGATTCCAGGTGCCATTGCGTTTCACGTCGAGGATGAACTTGCGGATCTGGACGCGCACGTTTTTCGCCGGGCTGCCGGACGTGGAGGTGGCGGCAATACCCCAAGGGACGACCTGCGGATTGTCGTAGCTGGACGGGAAATTTACGCCAACGCCGACGCGTGGCTTGGTGCCCCAGTCCCATGCTGGATCGACGCCGTTGATGCCGGACATATGCGCGAGCGTCATGTCACCCTCCAGCTGGCTGTAGGAGACTGGCGTCGCGGCCGGTGCGGGAGCAGTGGTCGAGCCGGTCGTGGGAGTAGTTGTCGTGGGAGTAGTTGTAGTGGGAGTAGTTGTAGTGGGAGTAGTTGTAGTGGGAGTAGTCGTGGATCCTGTCGTGGAACCATTGGTCCGAGACTTGCGTCTCCAGAAATTGTATCCGGCCTGCAGGTCAGTCTGCTGGGCCGAGGCGGTTTCTGCAGCACTTGCGGTCTGAGCTGGTTCTGCCGTTTGGTCGATACCATCACCGCCCCCGCCGCAGGCTGCAAGGAACACTGCGGCACAGGCACAGGAAATATGAGTAATGGCAAGCCGCGAGAATGGCAATTTAACCAAGATTGTTTCTCCTTTTATACATCAATCAGTCGGTGCGTGGGAGCTCCGTCTCAGGCGGCGCTTCATCGCATCGCACCTCTAAGAACATTCCTATTGGCAATGGTTCCCAGAAGAATGATGGATCGAGGAAATTAATAGGTGAATCGCTGATTTTATTGTTTCTCGATGTAACAGATGCTGTTGGCGCGGGACTCAGGCGTTCGGTTGGTCGGCTGGCCAAACGTACACAGTCGTGGTGATGAACTCGTCGGCGGAATTCCTGTGCAAGACCACTGACTACTGGGCGCCCGATCACGAGCGCAGCATCGCCTGGAACGACCTGGACCGCGAATTGGCTGATCAATCGAGGGCGACCCGTTTTTTTCCGATCGGGACCTTGTCGGCATGCTATTGCGCGAGGCGCAGGCATTTGATTGCGGGGCGCTCATGCGGGGATGCGGCAGATCGTCCGTCGTCGAGATGCGCTCCAGTGGGCAAAGCCGGCCATGCGCCGCGATCGGTACTTGCGGAATTTCTGTATTGGTACGTATGGCCCTAAGGGCATTACTGACCGGGAAACGCCCTGATCTATATCATCGGCCCGATCTGTTCTTCTATCGTTTCGCATCCTGCGCCAGTAGTCTCGTACTGACGGCAGCGTCTACTGCTCATACAAAGTTTTGAAATGCTTGTATGTTGTCGAGAGCTTGTATGTTGTCGAGAAGCCTTCGACAGACTTCCGATTGCGGTATCACGTTCGTTGCGTGCGAAGCACCGCTGTGCCCGGCGCGCGGCAAGCCGCTCTTTGGGACACGCTTTGGGACACGTACTGTGCCGAAGCGCGCCTAACAAAATGCCGCTAGCCGCGTTGTGCGGGGCGGTCATCCGCCTCCTTGCAGTACTACTCGTACTGTCTGCGTCGGCGCGTCTTGCTATCGGGTCTTGCTATCGGCATTTTGTTAGGCGCTCAACGAGAAGGAAAGAACATGCCATTTGAAAATTGGGCGAGGTCGAGTACGCCACTGTTCAACGCCGCCAGCATTCGTGACGGCGAGTGTGGCAACTTGCATGTATGGGAATGAGAAAACACTTGCGAATATTGGGTACGCGGGGAATTCCCGCCAACCATGGCGGCTTCGAAACCTTCGCCGAACATCTTGCGGTGTACTTGGTGGAGCGGGACTGGGACGTCACCGTCTACTGCCAGGAAGAGCCGATGGCGGAGGATATTTACGAGACCGAGTGGCAGGGGGTGCGGCGCGTGCATATCCCGATCGGGCAGCGTGGCGCGGCCGGGACGATCGTATTCGACTGGAAGTCGACCCTGCATGCATGCAGCGAGCAGGGCTTGGTGCTGACCCTCGGATATAACACTGCGGTGTTCTGCGCGTTGTACCGCATGTTCGGCCACATCAACATCATCAACATGGATGGTATCGAATGGCGCAGGCAAAAGTGGGGCAAGTTGGCAAAAGCATGGTTCTACCTGAACGAACGGGCGGGCTGCTGGTTGGGAAATCATCTGATCGCCGACCATCCGGAGATCAAGCGGCATCTCGCGACCCGCGTGCGTGAAGACAAGATCACCACCATCGCCTATGGCGCCGCCGCTGTCGGCGATGCTGATGAAGCACTGCTGGAAACCTACGGCGTGGAGCGGCACCGTTATGCGTTGCTGGTTGCCCGGCCCGAGCCGGAAAACTCGATCCTGGAAGTCGTGCGCGCATGGTCGCGCAGGCCGCGTGGCATCAAGCTGCTGGTGCTCGGCGCCTATGATAAGGCGCGTGATTACCACCGGCGGGTGATGGAAGCCGCGTCTGCGGAAGTGATTTTCACCGGCGCTCTGTATGAACATAGGACGCTTGCGGCACTGCGCTATTTCACCCGGTTCTACATCCACGGCCACCAAGTGGGAGGAACAAACCCTTCGCTTGTCGAGGCGCTCGGCGCGGGCAATGCGGTGCTCGCCCATGACAATCCGTTCAACCGGTGGGTCGCCGGGGCGGACGGAGCGTTGTACTTCGCCGATGAAGACACCTGCGATCTGCTGATCGATGCGATGGTTAAAAATGACATGCAGATTCAGTGGCAGGCACGGGCGAGCCGCGCGCGGCACGGTAGTCAATTCACCTGGGGCAAGGTGCTCGGCGAGTACGAGGCGCTGCTGTTGTCGTTTCTGCCGAATTCAGTGCGCGCACCGATGCGGGAGAACATTCCTTGCGAAACCGCAGGCGAAAGGCGGCGAGCGTTCGGCGCCCGCCGCAAGTAAGCTACCCCCGGTTCGCGCGCCGGACTGTCGGCGCATGAATCAGCTGAATGGAGTGCATATGAAACGTAAAGGCATCATTCTTGCCGGCGGTTCCGGCACACGGCTTTACCCGGCCACCATGGCCGTGTCCAAACAGCTTCTGCCCGTGTTTGACAAGCCGATGATCTACTATCCATTGTCAACGCTCATGCAGGCAGGGATCCGTGAAATCCTCATCATCTCGACGCCACAGGATTTGCACCGCTTTCGCGAACTGCTCGGCGATGGCAGCCAATGGGGAATTACGCTGTACTACGCTGTACAGAAGTCCCCGGATGGAATTGCACAGGCGTTTTTGATCGGGCGGGAGTTCATCAACGGCGCTCCAGTGGCCCTGATCCTCGGCGACAATATCTTCTTCGGGCAAAACTTCGACGGGATGCTGTGCACTGCCAGCCGGCGGCAAACGGGCGCATCCGTATTCGCATATCGCGTGCATGACCCGGAGCGCTATGGCGTCGTCGAATTCGATGAAGCGCGCCGCCTTGCGCGCAGCATTGAGGAAAAGCCGGCGCGACCGAAATCGAGCTATGCGGTCACCGGCCTGTATTTCTACGATCACAACGTATGCGATATCGCGGCATCGATGCGGCCGTCACCGCGCGGCGAACTTGAAATAACCGACGTGAACCGCGAGTACCTCGCGCGCGGGGAGCTGCATGTCGAGGTGCTTGGCCGCGGTGTCGCCTGGCTCGACGCCGGCACCCATGAATCGTTGCTGGAGGCGACTCAGTACATCGTTACGCTCGAAAAGCGGCAGGGCCTGAAGGTCGCCTGTCCTGAGGAGACCGCGTACCGGAAGGGATATATCGACGGAGCACAGCTCGAGCGCCTCGCCATGCCGCTGGCGAAGAGCGGCTATGGCCGCTACCTGTTGCAGGTGCTGCAGGACAGAGTGTATTGACGACGGCGCGCTGCGCCGCCTCCCGCGCCGGCCGTGCCCGTGCTCTCACGCTTTACGCGGCGGGAAAGGCGCGGCATTGACGGGTGCGCTGGAGCGCCTGATCGTCGGACAGACCGGCGCGAATGGATGAGCAGGACCAGGGGGCGGCAGGCATGCGCAGTGCGAGCCATGCTATAGCCGGATGACGGCGCCGGTCAGTCAGACACGGACCGGGGGGAGATATGGCAGAAGGAGAGTTGCCGGGGGCGTGCATAGCGGAGCATGGTGGAATGTTTCATCTGGCTGGTCAGGCAACGCGAATTTGAAACGGCGCCACGTCACGTGTGGACCGAGCCGATCGTGGCAAGACGGAGCCCAGGTCTGACGACGTATGACAACAACCGGGGATGTCGCCGGCTGCGCGAGGTTGCGGGCATATCCGAGCGGACGAGTCAATCCCGTTTGCACAATGCCGTCACGCTGTCGCGCAGCACCCACCAGGCAATGCGCGGGTTTTTCGCCATCTGCGACAATGCATAAGGCACGAATCCTTCCCCATAGGGTATATACACCCGTACCGGCACATCGAGTTCTCTGGCGACGCGAATGGAAGGCCGCAGCGGCCATCCATAGAGCAATTCCAACTCGCACGGTGTTCCTGCCGCCTGCAGCCAACGCAGTGCGAGCATTGCTAGCTGAGGATCGTGCGTCGCCACCGCGACCCGGCGTGCCCGCCCGGCCAGGCGTTTGACCACGTTCATAAAGCCTTGGGCGAGGTCGATGGCCGGTTTCGCCGGGTCTGGATGCTGGCCTTTAACGATACGCACGAACAGCCCCTGCTGACATACCCAGTCCGCGTCGTCGATGCTGCGCTCCCAACGGCCCGGCAGCGTGAATCCCAAGTCCAGGTCTGGGTAACGGTGCTGCAATGCTTCACAGACCGCCATTTTGCGGTTGACGAACTCAATGCCGTGCGCATCCAAATGCATCCTGCGACGAGCCTCGGTCGCGGCCGTAGCGAGTCGGTCGATCAATTCCTTGTTAAATTTCAGCGCTGCCAGTTTGACAGATAGATAGTCGTCCGGTTGGAGCTTTGCCAGTTGCGCGAATCCGGCAAGCGCCTGGTCTGCGATCTCGGCCGGCGTGTGCGTATTCATATTCCAGAACCCGATGGTCGAATTTATGCCGTCGCGGCGAAGCGCCTGCGCCACCCGCATTGCATCCGCCAGCGTGCTTCCGGCGATATAGGGTTTCGCCGCAAGCCTGAGCATGGGCATCGCGCAACGACGAATGACGGGACGAACATCCTTGGCGCGGGAGCGGGCCAATCTACTGATCTGGCGGCTGCTGTCCGCCAAAATGGCGAGTGCGCCCTGAGGGGAGAAAGGATAAATCCGTACCGCGCGGCATTCGCGTTTGTGCGACGTCCAGATATCAATCCACGGCTCGCACACGCCCAGGAATTCAAAGCTTTTCAGCCCGGTTTCTGCCGCATGGGCGATCATATCGCGCAACAGCAGTTGACCCGGAGAGCAATGCGCGAACGACATGTCGTAGCCAACCTTCAAGACCCATAGTGCGTCGTTTTCTTCGACCGCAATTTCCATCGCAATCGCCTTGCCGCGCATGCGCAGAAAACCGATCCGGCATTTTCCGGCTTGGCTCATGGCGAGCAAGTAAGAGCGGAAATGTTCCTGGCGCTGTATATCGAAGAGCAGGGCCGTGCCGGTTGTGCCTTTCCAGGATTTGGCCTCGACGTCGAATGCTTCGTCGAGCAAGGGGGCAAGCTGCGCCGGCGTTGGCGTGAGGATGTCGGTCACTGCCTGCCCTTGGTTCTCCAGGCGGCGGCGCATACGCCGGAAGTCGGACTGACGTCCGGCGTTCAGGTGCGTTTCCGGCGCCTTCCAAGTATCGTCCAGTGGAATATACGGAAAGCTTTGCGCCGGTCGTACGACGACGATGGCATGGCCCTTGAAACCGTTACGCAACGCGTCGACAGCACCGTCCTCAATTGGTAGGCGTGGCAACAGCAGCGGCCTAGGGTCATGTGCGAGTGCGTCTATCAGGCCGTTGCGCGATTGCGTATTGGCGGCCAGGAAATTCATCGGCTCGAAATATTCGTCTGCGCCCAACATGATCCGGCGCTCGATGCCTCCGATGCGCTTGATCGCCAAGGGAACAATGGCATCCAATTTGTCGCCGCAACCTGTACCGACAATTTCGATTTGCGGTGCACTGGTCGATGTCGCACAGGCCGCAGCCCAGTCAAATTGTTCGATCGGCCCGCCCTGTTGGCGGCCTAGCGTCCGCCATGTCTGCTCCAGCGCCGGCAAATTCTCCCTGCCCACAAAACGAAACGCGGGACTGGATGATTCGGTGCGCACCTGGAGCCGCTGCATGTTGAAGGCCTGGTATGTCATCGGTTCGCTCCCGTAACGTTGGCGACGAAGGCGTTTCGGGATGAATTCTTGTGGCAAGCGAAATCGTTGTTTGCAGGCTCCTGTTTTTCAACAGGCCGTGGCCCATCTTCGGAGGATAGGTGTTTCGCGCGCGAGGCTCTTTCTGCTGGCGCTACTGCGGCAGCACGGTTGGCAAACACGGAACCCGGACCGGAAACGCGTTTGCTGATGAGATCGCAGCGAATCGCCGACATGCGCTCCCCGAAGTGCTGCCAATGCGCGCTGTCTGCAATACGCGGCACGAGCGTTTCTGCCATTACCTTCGTTCTCCCGGACAATCGTCAAAGATCCAGTCGCGCAGACCACGCCACTGGCGATGTATGAACTTCACCACGAGAGGGGAATCCTGCCTCTGACATGGCGCAAGCCGCGGAATCTAAGTACGAACGCAACACTCGCCGAAACGTCTGTCGTGACACAGATGGTATGACCCACTGATACGAGATCTCGCATTGCACGAGAAAGTTGCAGATGCACCGCGCCTCACGCCGCCGATCTG
>OFCW01000229.1_pt1 | contig 18924 bp, 22 predicted proteins | sample 1520951 | NCBI WGS metagenome assembly OFCW01 (sample SAMEA4349680, study PRJEB24078) | microbial mat metagenome | biome: Terrestrial Biome; feature: Habitat; material: Microbial Mat | place: India | collected 2012-06-12 | depth 10 m | reverse complement strand
GGCAGCTAAGGGGCGTATCCCGCCATCCAACAAAAATCCGTAAAGCCGCTCATCCTGGCGCGTTTCCCGCCAGGCTGTGTAAGGCCAGGCTGTGTAAGAATTCCCGGATGGACAATCTGACTCATTCGGTCGTCGGCCTCGCCGTCGGCGAATTCGTGCAACGCAGCCTTCCCGCCGAAGCGCAGCCGCAGCAGCAACGCACGCGCCGGCGCCTGCTGCTTGTCACCTGCTGGGCCGCCAGCAATTTTCCCGATCTCGATCTCCTGCTCACGCCGCTCTTGCCGGCGCCGCTCGGCTATCTGCTGCATCACCGCGGGCATACCCATACGCTGCTGTACGCGTTGCCGCAGGCGCTGCTGCTGTGGCTGCTGATCCGGATGTGCTGGCCGGCGGCGCGTGACTTGCTCAGGCAAAGCGCGGCGGCCCGGGCGGGCTTTCTGCTTGCGCTGGCCACCGGCCTGGTGCTGCATCTGGCGATGGATTTCCTCAATTCGTACGGCATCCATCCTTTTCACCCCTTCGATTCGCGCTGGCTCTACGGCGACATGGTGTTCATCGTCGAGCCGGTGTTCTGGATGGCCTTCGGCGTGCCGATGATCATGATGCTGCCCGGCCGGGCGCTGAAAATGCTGTTGCTGGCCGTGCTGGTCGGCGTGCCGCTGTATTTCACCGCGCACGGTTTCTTGAGCTGGGCGTCGTTCGCCGCCCTGGCCGGCATCGCCGCCGTCAGCGCGGCGGCGCAGCGGCGGGCGGGGGAGCAAGGCCGGGGCGCGCTGCTGCTGGCGCTGGCGCTCGGCCTGGGCTTCATCGGCGTGCAGGGCCGGTTTTCCATGCTGGCGCGGGAACATGTCGCGCAAGCCTTGCACGGCAGGGCTGGGCAGAACCGGCTGGTCGACGCCGCGATGACCGCCTTTCCGAGCAATCCCTTTTGCTGGGCCTTCGTATCGATCGAAAGCGACGCGAGCGGAAACTACCTCCTGCGCCGCGGCGTCGTCAGCAGCGCGCCCGCCATCGCGCCGGTGAGCGCCTGCCCGCCCGGCCTGGCCGACAGGGGGCCGCCCGCCCGCATGACGCCGGCGATCGCTTTTACCTGGGAAGAACACGGCAGCCTTGCCAGGCTGCGCCGCTTGCAGGCCGAGAACTGCTTTTTCGACGCCTGGCTTCGATTTGCGCGCGCGCCGTCGGTTGGTGATTCGGCAGCGCTCGACGCCCGCTTTGCGCTCTCGCCGCGCGGGAATTTCACGGCCCTGGAGTTTGCGCGATTCGGCGAGCGCGCATGCCCGGCGTTGGTTCCGCAGTGGGATTATCCGCGCGCCGATCTGCTGGCCGGCCCCGCACAGGGCACGGCAGGCAGGGCGCAAGGCGGGAGCTGAAGAAAGCGCGGCCCCGCCGCAGGGTCAGGGCATGATTTCGACGTACTCGTACACTTCGCAATCGGTGATCTGCTTGCGCGCGGCCAGCGGCAGGGCGGCAAACCATTCGGCCGGGCGGTGCCGGTCGATTTCCCGGCCCATGAAGCGCACCAGCTCGCAGATCGGATCGGTCACCTGCCGGCGGTAGCGGTCATCGCCTTTGACGTAGGCGAGGTAGAGATTTTTCATGCAGTTGCCGCGGCACCAGGAATAGGCTTCGCAGCTGCTGCACGGCATGTTCGGATGCGGCTGCAGGGGGCTGGCGCGCAGCCAGTTGCCATGCAAGTCGCCCTGCAGCATTTCCGGCAGGTGCATCATGTCGGGGCAGGGATAAATCTGCCCGTCCGGCATCACATTCAGGATATGCGTCGAGACCCGGCATTGGGTTTTGCCGTCGTACAGTTCCACCGCGCGCCTGGGCATGACCTTGTTGCGCACCGCGCCCATGAACGGGATGATCGGATAGACCCGGTCGGTGCCGGCGAAGAAGCGCTCGATCAGGCGCGACAAGACCGCCTTGCGCCCCGCGATCGCTGCGTCGGTATACGCTTCGCCGGCCACGAACTGGAAATAGACGTAATCGAAGGTCTGCGCCAGCGCGTCGATCTCCTCAAACGAGATGGCGTCGCTGCTCCAGGTCATGCGTGCGGTCACCGTGCCGCCGATATGGGCGCGCGATTCCCGGAGGTTTTTCAGGACCTGGCGGTAAATGCCGCGCCCGCGATAGCCGTCGGTGACTTTTTCGCCGCCGTCGATCGAGACCAGGATGTTCGACAGCCTGGACAGGATGTGCTCGGGCAGATTGTCGAGCAGGGTGCCGTTGGTTTGCAGCTGGAAGCGGAAGTGCGGATAACGCGCCATCACTTCCTTGATGAACGGCAGGTTCAGGGTCGGCTCGCCGCCATAGAAGGTGATGTAGACGTCGTAACCGTCCAGATGCGTGCGGATGAAATTGTCCAGCGTATCCAGCGAGTAGGTCACGTTGCCCTGCGATCCCAGCACGCCGCCCTCGGAAATCGAGCAATACGTACACTTGAGATTGCAGCGCAGCGTCGTCAGCAGCTGCAATTCCACGCGGCTGCCGGTAATCGGCGGCCGCTGATCGTCCTGCCGTTTTGCTTGGCCCGGAATGAACACGATCGGGGTCGTCTGCATGATGGAAAGATCTCCGTGTTTTGCTTGTTATTCAATGCGGACGGGAAGGGTAGATCATGCAATCCCTACAAACAATCGGGCTTTTGAATCCATTGATCTGAGTCAAGAAAAACGGGGCGGTGCAACCTGTGCGGGCGATCGTGTTGCACGAGCGAATTTTGTCGCTGCGCCTGGCATGCGCTGCCCGGCGGCGGGCGGAACTATGGGCAAAGATTGCCTGCCAAATTGGTCTTGTTTCAATGCTCAAGAACGGCATACGTGTCGGGTAAGTGCCAAGTTGCCAAGCGCCGCGGCGGATATCGGCTCCTTTCCGGTTCTTTCCTTGATTGATATCGCGCACGGTCTGTGCCGAGGGCTGTGGCACGATAAGCGTCGATGCATCGGCGTACGGGTTCCGCAGGAAAGCCTGTGCCCATGCAAGGCGTCAATGCAAGGTGGAGGACTCAGCATGCCCGGCAAGAAGACTATTCCCGTCACCATGATCGTTGCACTGGGCCTGGGGGCGCCGCTGGCGGCCATTGCCGACAGCGCGGTGAGCGCCGCTCAAGTCGTCCAGGCACTGGAGGACACGTTTGGCGTCCATCCTGGCGAACGGCACAACCACATCAAGGGCACCTGCGCATTGGGCGAATTCGTCGGGAATCCGGAGATGGCCCGCTACAGTCGTTCAGCCCTGTTCACCGGCAAACCGGTGCCGGTGGTCGCGCGGTTTTCCATCGCGGGCGGAAACCCTGGCGCGCCCGATACGGCCAAGTCACCGAGGGGCATGGCCTTGGAATTCCAGCTTCCGCAAGGGCATTTGCAGCATATGACGATGATTAACACCCCGGTTTTCGGCGCCGCCTCGCCGAAAACCTTTTTCGACTTGACCGTTGCCACGCGCCCCGATCCCAGCACCGGCAAGCCGGACCCGGAGAAACTCAAGGCCTTTAAGGCGAGCCACCCGGATAACAAAGAACAGGCGCAGTTCCTGGAAACGCACAACCCGCCCGTGAGCTACGCGAACAGCGCTTACTTTGGCATCCACACATTCAAATTCATCAGTCAAGACAACAGGACGACCTTGGTGCGCTGGCAGTTCGTTCCGCAGGATGGCGAAAAAAGACTATCCGATGAGGAGTTGAAGTCGGCGGGGCCGAACTTCCTGGAGCCGGCGTTGCTCCGGCGAACACAACAAGGCCCGGTTCGCTGGGACATGGTTGTCGCCATCGGCGAGCCGGGCGATCCGCAGGACAACCCGACGCTCGCCTGGCCGCCGGAACGGCGAAAGATCAAGGCCGGCGTATTGACGATAAATGCTGCCATGCCGCAGAAAGGCGCCAGGTGCGAGCCGATCAACTATGATCCGTTGGTGATGTCCGATGGCATTGCGCCGACCAATGACCCGGTATTGCTCTTTCGCTCCCCGTCGTATGCTGTTTCTGCGGGAAAACGCCTGTCCGGCCAATGAGGGCACTCGCTGCATACTCGCTGCATCTTGGGCTGGCTGCCGTCAAGGTCGTGTAGTCGTCTGTAGTCGTCTGTAGTCGCCTGTATGTCTGTAGCCGTCGGTGGCAATCGGCGAACGGTTCGGGCAGGGCGATATCGCCGCGCCGAGGAGCGTCGTTGCCATGTTACAGGCGGCGCTCCGGCACCTGGCCATTCGAGTCGGAAAGCACGATTTCGACACGCCGGTTCAGCTGCCGGCCGGCGGGGCTGATGTTGCTGGCGACCGGAAATTCCTCGCCCAGCGGCCGCACGATGATGCGGCCGGGCGCCACGCCGCGCGCCACCAGCGCATCGCGCACCTTGTCGGCGCGCTCTTCCGATAATTCGAGGTTGCGGTCTGCATCCCCGCGGCTGTCGGTATAGCCTTCCACCGCGACCTTGCGCTCGGGATTTTCCTTCAGGATGGCGGCCAGCTTGTCCAGCACCGGCAGGGCGCTGGAACGCAGTTGCGGCGGCGCGCCGCTGAACGCCGTGTCGGGCAGGGTGATGTACAGGCCGCGGCGGCTGTTTTCCGCCTGCAGGCTTCTCATGTCGGCCACCAGTTTTTGCGCGCGCTGTTCGGCGGCCGTCTGCTGCGCGCGCTCGCTTTCCCGCTGGCTGGCCTGCGCCTGCTGCGCGCTCTGGAGCGAACGCGCCTGCGCCTGCAATTGCGCGCGCTCGGCCGACGCCGCCTGGATGCGCTGTTCCGCGGCGCGCTGCGCGCCCAGCTCGATCGCCATGGCGGCGCGCTGATGCGCAAGATAGGCGAGGTGCCCGGTTTCGGCGGGGTCCGGTCTGGCCGCCCATGCGGCCTGCGCCCACCGCAGCGCGTCCTGCGCCAGGCGCAATTCGTTCGGCGCGTATTTCGTCACATTGCCGTCGCTGGCCGCGCGGCGCACCACCTGCGCCGCATTGTCGAGCGAGGCGTTGGGATAGGCCGCAGCCGGCGGCGGCGCGGTGCGGCATGCGGCCAGCGCCATGCCGATGGAGAAGAGGCAAGCGGCAGAGGCAGAGTGGAGGGCTTTCATGGCTTGGCTCCCGCTGGCGTGGCGGCGCGGTTGATGACGTCGCGCAAGGCCTGGTTGGATTGTTCGACTTCGGCGGCGGCGGCGATTGCGCGCGCCGCGTTCGCCTTGACTTGCGCCAGCTCCGCGTCGACTTGCGCTTCTTCCGCAAGGCGCAGCGCCAGCACGTTGTCCTGGTTGGCGGCAGCGGCGGTGGCGCGCGCGAGCTTGTCGCGCGCGATGTTGTAATCGCCTGGCTGGCCCGCGATCCGCGCTTGCTCCACTGCCGCGCGGCTACTGGCGAGTTGCGCATCGAGCGCCTGCCTGGTGGCACATCCCGCCAGCGCGAGCAGGAAAATCGCGGCTGCGCCGCCGCGCATGCGCCTGCGGCGGGTGTCTGAAGCGGCATGCATCATGATGGTCTCCTTCCTTGCCCGATCGGCCGGTGACATATCGCCTTCTTCCATAGATTCCCATTTTTGCCGGTAGTTGCGCCGCTGCCCGATCGCACCCGGCCACACGGCCACGCGGCTTTGTGGATGCTCAAGCGTTTTTGACTGCGGCCAAAGTTCCCCGCTTCGGTCATGGTTAATCTTGTGGACAATTCACGAATGGCTTACATGAATCTATATCGGGGAGCGCTCATGAAACACCTTGCTGCATCGCTAGCCCTTGCCGGGCTGCTGGCCGGATGCGCGTATGAACCGGCCGAATGGTATGGCATCCATGCGTCGGTCCCGGCGCGCCAAGTGACGAACAACAAGGACGCCGCGGCGCATATGGCGCCGCCGGTCGCCAGCGCCGGCAGGCAGGCGCGATGACCACGCGATGTGCCGTGATGCGCGCCCGCGTACGGCATCACGTACGGCATCACGCACGGCATCCTGCGCGGCTCCCTACTTCACCTTGATTTCCGTCCACATCCGCCCCAGCGCCCGCCGCTCGCGCGGGCCGAAATCGCGGAGCATTTCGAGCCGCGTGCGGGTGGCCGCATCCGGGAAAATATTCGGATCGGCGGCGATGTCGGCGCGGATCAGCGGCATGGCCGCCCGGTTCGGATTGCCGGCGCCGATCAGGTTGGACAGGCTGGCCGCATTCTCCCCTTCCAGCATGAAGTCGATGAAGCGGTGCGCCAGCGCCGTCTGGCGCCCGCTGGCATGCAGCACCATGTTGTCCACCGCCAGCACCGCGCCTTCTTTGGGCGTGGCAAAGCCGATCGCAAACGGGCGCTGGGCGGCGCGCGCATCCTCGCGCGCGCGGAACATGTCGTTCGAATAGCCGTGCGCGACCCAGATGTTGCCGATCGCCAGATCCTTGATGTAGGTGCTGTTGGAAAACGCCGCCCAGTACGGCTTGGCGCGCAGGATCAGCGCCTTGGCCTGCTCCCACTTGCGCAGGTCGCGCTCCTGCAGCGAATAGCCGAGGTATTTCATCGCCGCGCCCATCAGTTCCTTCTGGCTGTTGAGCACGGTCACGCGCCCCTTGAGCTTTTGCAGGTAGCGCGGCTCGAAGATCAGCGCCCAGGTATCGGTCGGCAAGCCCAGGGCGCGCAGCTTGTCGACGTTGTAGCCGATCAGCGTGACCGAATACGCGTAAGGCACCGAATAGCGGTTGCCCGGGTCGTACCAGGGGTTGCCAAATTCCGGCTTGATGTTGGCCAGGTGCGGCAGCGCCCGCTTGTCGAGCGGCTTTAACGCATGCTGGCGGATCAGCGTTTCGACGGTGTTGCCGGTCGGGACCAGGATGTCGTAGCCGGTGGCGCCCGCTTCCAGCTTGGCCAGCATTTCCTCGTTGTCGGAATAGTAGTCCTGCTTGACGCGGCAGCCGCAGCGCTGCTCGAAGCGCGCCAGGGTCTCGTCGCTGATGTAGTTGTTCCAGTTGTACAGGTACAGCGTGTCCTTCGCGCTCGCATTGGCGCCGGCGAATATCAGCAGCAGTACGTGCAGCAGGCGCATCATGGCAAGGCTCCCGCGCGCCTGGTTTTCAGCTTGCCGTGCACCGCATCGGGCGCCAGGCGCGAGGCGGCGGCCATCAGCGTGAGCGTCACGCCCATCAGCACGGTCGACACCGCGTTGACTTCCGGCGTGACGGCCACCTTGATCATCGAGTAGATCTGCAGCGGCAGGGTTTTCACGCCCACGCCGGCGTTGAAGAAGGTGATCACGAAATCGTCGATCGACAGCGTAAACGCCACCAGGAAGCCGGCCGCGACCGCCGGCATGATCAGCGGCAGCGTGACGCTGGCGAAGCTTTGCCAGGGATTGGCGCCGAGGTCGCGCGCCGCCTCGAAAATGCTTTCGTCCATGCCGCTCATGCGCGACTGCACGATGATGGCGACCGCGCCCAGCGAAAACGTGACGTGCGCAATCAGGATCGACCAGAAGCCGAGCGTCAGGTCGAGCACCTGACGGAACAGCAGCAGCAGCGCCACGCCGAGCAGGATCTCCGGCATCGCCACCGGCGCCAGCACCAGCACAGGCAGCAGGCGCAGCCGGTAGCGCTGCAGCGCGATGCCGGCCATGGCGCCCAAGAGCGTCGACAGCAGCGCCGACAGCGTGGCGATGACCAGCGAATTGGCGGCCGCCGCCAGCATGTCGGCGTCGTGCGCCAGCACGGCATACCAGCGGGTGGTGAAGCCCACCCATTGCGCATTCAGCGCCGAGTCGTTGAAGGAGAACAGCACCACCACCGCCAGCGGGATGTACAGCAGCGCATACACCGCCAGCGCCGCCGCCCACAACAGCGGATGGGAGCGCATCATGGCCTCCCGCGCCGCGCAAGCAGCGCCGACAGCCTGGCCACGGCCAGCACCAGCAGCGTCAGGAGCAGCGACAGCGCGGCGCCGAACGGCCAGTCCCGGCTTTCCAGGAACTGTTCCTTGATCAGGTTGCCGATCAGGATGTCGCCGGTGCCGCCGAGCAGCTCGGGAATCGCAAACATGCCGAGCACCGGGATGAACACCAGTGCGCTGCCGGACAACACGCCCGGCAGCGACAACGGGAAGGTCACCTTCCAGAAGCGCTGCCAGGCCGGCGCGCCGAGGTCGCGCGCGGCGTCGAGCAGCAGCGGGTCGTGCTGCTCCAGGTTGGTGTACAGTGGCAGCACCATGAAGGGCAGGTGCACGTACACCATGCCGATCACCACCGCGATGGGCGAATACAGCAGGTTGAGCGGCCCGAGGAGGATGATCCAGGCGTAGATGCGGATCAGGAAATTGCTGGCGAACGGCAGGATCACCAGGAGCACCATCAGCTCGCGCCGGCGCCGCGGCTGGCGCGCGATCGCCAGCGCCAGCGGATACGCGAGCGCCAGGCACAGCACGGTGGTCAGCAACGCCACCGCGAGCGACTTGACGAAGATTTCGACGAAGACCGGGTCGCTGAAGAAGAAGCGGTAGGCGTCGGCCGTCAGGCCGGCGTCGCCCGCCATGCCCGCTGCGCCGGCGGCCCGCCGCAGCGGCGCCAGGCCGCCGAATTCGCCCGGATAGCGCAGCGACGCGAGCACCATGATGAGCGCGGGCAGCACCAGGAAGACCAGCAAAAACAGGTAGGGCGGCCCGCCCAGCACCCACTTCGCGATGCGCTCGGTGCGGGCCGGCTTGCGCGCCGGGCGGATGGCAGGGTCATTCATGCAGGTAGCGCCCCACGTCGGCCGACCATGCCAGTTCCACGGCCTCGCCCTGTTCGAAGAAATGCACCCGGCCCGGCGCCGAATTGGCCAGCAGCGCTTCGATGCGCAATCCGCTTGCCAGTTCGACGATATAGGTGGTGACGTCGCCCGCGTACAGGAAGTCGCGCACCGTGCCCGCCACGCGGTTGGCGGCGGCGGCAAAGGCGCCGGCGCGGCCGATCTGCAGCTGCTCCGGGCGCAGCGCGAGCCACCCGCGCTGGCCGGGACAGGCGCCGGGCGCGGCCGGCGCCGCGACCGTGCCGAGATGCCGCGCCTGCAGCGCCATGTGCGCGCCGTCGATTGCCTGCACGATAGCCTCGACCAGCGTGCACTGGCCGATGAAGTCGGCCACGAAGCGGTTTTGCGGATAGCCGTAGATGCGTTCCGGCGCATCGAGCTGCTCCAGCCGGCCGCGGTTCATGACGGCGATGCGGTGCGACAGCGCCAGCGCCTCGGCCTGCGTATGGGTGACGAAGATGAAGGTGATGCCGAGCTCGCGCTGCAGGCGGATCAGCTCGACCTGCATCTGCTCGCGCAGCTTGGCGTCCAGCGCCGCCAGCGGCTCGTCCAGCAGCAGAATGCGCGGCAGGTCGGCGAGCGCGCGCGCCAGCGCCACCCGCTGCCGCTGCCCGCCCGACAGCTCGTGCGGCATGCGGGAGGCCTTGTCGGCCAGCGCGACATGCTCCAGCACCTCGGCCACGCGCCTGGCGATGAAGGCGCGCGGCTTGTGGCGCATGCGCAGCGGGAAGGCGACATTGTCCGCCACCGTCAGGTGCGGGAACAGCGCGTAGCTCTGGAACACGGTGTGGATCGGGCGTTCCTCCGGCGCCACGGCCAGCAGGCTTTTGCCGTCGAGCAGGATGTCGCCCGCGTCCGGCGCCTCCAGGCCGGCGATGATGCGCAACAGGGTGGTCTTGCCGCAGCCGGAAGGGCCGAGCAGGGAAATGAACTCGCCCGCCTCGATATCGAAGCTGAGTCCGTCGACCGCGGTCAGTTCGCCGAAGCGGCGCGTGATCTTGCGAATTTCGAGCAGTGGCATGCCGGTCCATTTGCGATATTGCCGCGCCGGTTCGCCGCATCGGCGCAATGAGCGGGCTTCCCTTGATAAAAATGTAAGCGATATCCGGCGCGCCGTCAGGCGGCGCGATTGACCCAAGTCAATGATCAGGAAAGATGGAGGAAGAAGGCAGCTTTTGGGAAAAAATTGCGTGAAGTAACCGCTGCGGTGCGTGGCGACGGTTGACTCGAATCAATTCGTCGCAGACTTTTCGTGCCATGTCGATAGCCCGTTTGGAATTCGTTGACCCGGCTCAAGTTTGACTAATGCGCGGGCAGTGCGTCTGGTGTAGTCTGAACCGGGAGTTGGCATTGGCTGCACCCGAGGGAGACAGGAAAAATACCGGCGCGAATACCGGCGCGATAAGCCGGATGTCACGCATCCGGAAGCAGGGTGGCGGCGTGCGCAATCCGCACGCCGCGCCTGCCGCTTCCGACGAAATGGGAGTGTGTCTTATGCAGACAAACGGTTATTCCCTCGCGCTGCTCACCGGCGAGCAGCAGAATGCGCGCCGCATCCTCGGCCAGCTGGTGCAATGCCTGCACAACGGCGCCTGGACGGCGCATGACGGGATTGACCTGGACTGGTTCGTCGCGGCCTTCAACAAGCTCCTGACGATCGACCGCTATTGCCATGAGCGGAAAATCGAGCGCCATGTGATCCCCGCCATCCGGCATGCCGGCACCGATGCCGATGAATTGCTCGACAGGCTCGACACGCTGAGCGTGGAAGCCTTGCGCATTCTGCGCTATGCGTACAACCAGATCCGGCGCGCCGTCGACGGCGGCGATGTCGATCCCGAGATGCTGGTCGCGGCGATGGAGCTGTACTGCCTGCGCATGCTGGAGCGGCTGGCGCTGGAAGAGGACGAACTGTTCCCCGCCGCGCGCCGCATCCTGTCGCGCGATGAGTGGTTCCGGCTTGCCGCGCGCTGCCTGTCGGAATCCGCCAGGCAGCGTGCGGCAGGCCGGCAGGGCCATGCGGCCGGCCCGGGCGACCGCCGGCAGCGCCGCCAATTCCATGTGCACTGATCTGTGCGCCGATTTCCCAACCCGCTGAAAAAAGGAGAAAAACATGAGCAACAAACTGGCCCGCTTCGATCCCTTCACCGAGATCGCGCGCTTCGAGCCGTTCCGCGGCTTCGATAACTTTTTCAAGGACTTCCGCCTCGGTCCGGCGCTGGGCGGCTTCGATGCCGAGCCGCGCATCCGGATGGACGTCACCGAGAACGAGCAGGCCTATACGGTGAAGGCGGAAATCCCCGGCGTGAACAAGGAAGACATCAAGATCGACATCCACGGCAACCAGGTGTCGATCAGCGCGGAGTCGAAAAAGGAAAGCGAAGAGAAAGAAGGCGAGACGGTGGTGCGCAGCGAGCGCTACTACGGCCAGCAGTACCGCAGCTTTTCGCTGCCCTGCGAGATCGACGATGCGAAGGCGGAAGCCCGGTACCGCGACGGCGTGCTGGAGCTGAGCCTGCCGAAAAAGGCGGGCAACGGCGGCCGCAAGCTGAGCGTGAGCTGAGGCCGTGAGCTGACGGCGGGCCAGCGCAAAAGCCGGCCCGTCGTCTGAGACTGAACAGGCTCTGAGGAGAACCGACATGAAACGACTATTCGCAGCAACCATGCTGGCGCTCTTGTCCGGCATGGCCTATGGCCAGGGAGCGGCGCCGGCGGACACGGGGCCGGCCGCCTCGGCCCCGGCACAGCAGCCGGCGTCCGGGCCGCGCGGGCGCATGATGCGCTTTAGCGACGCCAACACCCCGGGCTGGTCGATGATGACGCCGGAGGAACGGCGCGCGCATCGCGAAAAAATGGCCGGATTCAAGACGGTGGCGGAATGCCGCGCCTATCACGAGGAACACCGCAAGCTGATGGACGCGCGGGCGAAGGAGCGGGGCATGGCGCCGCGTCCGATGCGCGGCGATCCGTGCGGGACGATGCAGCGGCGCGGTTGGCTGCGGCAATGATGCCTGGCCGAGGTGTGACCCTGATGACAGACTGCCGTTGCAAACGCGGTTACGCTGCATTGCAGCGTGGCAGGAATATATTGGATTCATGGGAAAAATCGCAGAACAGGGAATGTTGACCAAGACGTATACCTCGGTCGCGCTGTCGCAGGAGCAGAAAAGCGCGCAGCGGATGTTATCGACGCTGATGGCCAGATTACAGGAAGCAAAGGCCGGCGCCTGGCACGAATTCATCGCGGCCGACCGTTATTATCAGGAGCGGGTGCTGGAACGGCTGGTCATTCCCGCAATCCGCGACAGCATTGCCGAAGCGAATGCGCTGCTACGCGAACTGGAAGCGCTCGCGGCCAGTTCGGCACGAATCCTGCACGCCATGCATGCGCAGTGGCAGGCCGGAGGGCCGCAAGCCGAACACGCGGTGCTCTGCGCGATGGAGCAATACTGCGACCATCTGCGCGAGCGCCTGCGCAAGGAGGAAAGCGAGCTGATTCCGTTGGCGTTTCGCGCGTTGACGCCGGAAGAATGGTTCGCCATTGCGGTCAAATGTTTTCCGGAAGACGGCGCAGCCGGCAGGCAGGCCGCGTAGCGGGCGCCTTCTCCTGCCTTGTTGCCTGCCTTGTTATTGGCGCCGGGCGGCCGCCGCACACCGGGATGGAACGATGGTTTCCCTCGAATCGAAACTGGCCTTTCTGCGGCAACCGGACAGCTATCCGGAACCGTGCGCGCGGGTGGAAACGGTCGAAACCCACATGTCGTGGGTATTCCTGACCAACAGCCACGCCTACAAGCTGAAAAAGCCGGTGCGCTACGGCTTGCTGGACTTCAGCACGCTCGACGCGCGGCGCTTCTACTGCGAGGAGGAAGTGCGCCTGAACCGCCGCCTGGCGCCGGATGTCTACCTGGCCACGGTGGCGCTGGTGGTCGATGCGCACGGGCATCTGGAGCTGGCGCCGCAGGGCGCGGCGGTCGACTGGCTGGTGAAAATGCGGCGCCTGCCGGCATGCCGCATGCTCGACGCCATGATCCAGGCCGGCGCCGCGGACGAGCGGCAGATGCGGCGCGTCGCCGCGCTCCTGGTCGCGTTCTACCGGGACTGCGCGCCGATCGCCATGACGCCGCACGCGTACCGCCGCCGCTTCGCCCGCGAGATCGCGCACAACCGCGCCGCGCTCAGTCATCCCGGCTACCGGCTGCCGGCCGCATGCATCGAACCGGTCTGTTCCATGCAGACGGCCTGGCTGGCGCAGGCCGGCGCGCTGCTCGACGCCCGCGTCGCGCAAGGCCGCATCGTCGAAGGGCATGGCGACCTGCGGGCGGAACATGTCTGCCTGGAAGACCGTCCGGTCATCATCGATTGCCTGGAATTCTCGCGCGACTTGCGCATCGCCGACGTCGCCGACGAGCTGGCCTTCCTGGCCCTGGAATGCGAGCGCCTGGGCGCGGGCGCGCTGGGCGATGCGCTGCTGCGCCGCTATAGCGCGCTGTCGGGCGACCTGCCGCCGGCCGGGCTGATGCATTTTTACCGCAGCGTGCGCGCCTGCACGCGGGCGCGCATCGCGATTTCCCACCTGGACGAGGACCGCTTCCGCTATTGCGCGAAATGGCGGCGGCGCGCGCTGGAATACCTGGACCTGGCGCAGCGGCACGCGCGGGATGCGGACATCACTGCGCCAGCAGTTCGGTGAGCGAGCCGCCCTCGTGCAGCCGGCGGATCGCTTCGGCGAACAGCCGGGTGCTGTCGAGCACGGTCAGTTTTTCCCTGAGCGGGCCCGCGCCCAGGCGAAACGGCGGCACCGTGTCGACCACCACCAGCTGCTCCAGCGCGCTGTCGGACAGCACCGCCGGCGCGTCGTCCATGAACAGGCCGTGGGTGGCCGCCGCCAGCACGCGCTGCGCGCCGCGCTCGCGGCAGGAACGGGCGGTGCGCGCGATCGTGGTGCCGCTGCTGATCAGGTCGTCGATGATGACCGCGGTCTTGCCCGCGACGTCTCCCACCAGCAGGTCGCCGCTCACCTTGCCTTCGCTGCGGTGCTTTTCCGCGAACGCGGCACCCACCGGACGGTTGAGCGCCGCGGCCAGGCGCTGCCGGAACTGTTCGGCGCGCTTGATGCCGCCCGCGTCCGGCGACACCACGACGGCTTCTTCCTGCTGCAGCAGCGGCGCGAAATGGGCGACGAACAGCCCGTTCGCTTCCAGGTGCTCGCTGCGGCAGCGGAAGGCGTTCTGGTAGGCGGCCAGGTTGTGCACGTCCATGGTCAGCACGGCGTCGGCGCCGACCGCCTCGAACAGCGCGGCCACATAGCGCGTGGTGACCGGGTCGCGCGGCTTGGTCTTCCTGTCCTTGCGCGCGTAGGCGAGATAGGGCACGACCGCGGTCACGCAGGCCGCGCCCGCGTCCTTCAACGCGCCGATGAAAAACAGCAGGCGGCACAGCTTGTCGTTGCCGCTTTGCCGGGCGTCGCCGTACAGCGAGTGGATCACCATGGCGTCGGCGCCGCGCACGCTGGCAAGCGGCCGCGCCTTGTGTTCGCCGTCCTCGAATTCGCGCTCTTCATGCGCGCACAGCGCCAGGCCCAGGTGACGCGCGACCTGTTCGCCGAACGGGCGGCTGCCCGCCAGCGCGAAGAGCCGCAGGCCGGTGCCGGAGTTGACTGCGTGCGTGTTCATGGCGTGCGCTCCTGACAAGAAGGAAGTGGCGTGATGCGGCGCGGCGCCGCGTTCAATCCGCCGGCTGTTCATCGACGCGCCGCGTCAGCCGGCGCAAGGCGTCCGACGGCTTGACCGGATAGGGCGGCGCGGCTTCCAGGCTGAGCAGGGCCGGCGGCAGAGCGGCCAGCTGGGCCTGCGCATGGGCGCGAATGTCCGGTAGCGCCGGCAGTGCCCGCAGCAGCGCGCCGCCGCGCATGACCGGCTGCAGCAAGGCCTGGCCGGAGACGGCCTCGTCGTGCAGCGCCAGCGTGTCGCCGCACATCGCGCCGCTCTGGTCGCGGAGGCGGTACACCTGCTTGCGCCCCGGCCAGGTCGTCTTGCCGGTGGAGCGCTTGCGGCGCGCGCGGCCGGCGTATTCGACCAGCTTGTAGGCGCTGTCGAGATAGGGCGCGTCGGCCGAGGTGTTCATGCGCGTGCCGACGCCGAAGCCGTCGATCGGCGCTTCGCTTTCCGCCAGCGCCTGCAGCGCGTATTCGTCGAGATTGCCGCTGGCGAAGATGCCGATGTCCTCGCATCCGCCCTGGTCGAGGATGGCGCGCACGTGCTGCGCCAGCGTATCGAGGTCGCCGCTGTCGAGCCGCACCGCCCGGATGCGGATGCCTTCCGCTTCCCGCAGCCGGCGCGCCAGGCGCACCACCTGTTGCGCGGCGGCCTCCGTGTCGTAGGTGTCGATCAGCAGGGTGGCGTTGCCGGGAAACGCACGCGCGAACGCGGCGAAGGCATCGCTCTCGTGTTCATGCGCCTGGATGAAGGAATGCGCCATGGTGCCGGCGACCGGGATGTCGAACAGCGCCGCCGCCTGCGTGTTGGCGGTGGCGTCGAAGCCGGCCAGGTAGGCCGCGCGCGCCGACAGCAGCGCCGCTTCCGCGCCATGCGCGCGGCGCAGGCCGAAGTCGACCAGGCGCTTGCCGGGCGCGGCCAGGCGCGAGCGCACCGCCTTGGAGGCGATCAGCGTCTGGAAATGCAGCAGGTTCATCACCCGGCTCTCGACGAACTGCGCCTCGCGCACGGGCGCGGTGATGCGCAGGATCGGCTCGTCGGCGAAGAAGACCGTGCCTTCCGGCATGGCATCCACATCGCCGCTGAAGCGGAAATCGGCCAGCGCCGCCAGGAACGGCGCGCTGAACTTTCCGCTGTCGTGCAGCCACGCAAGTTCTTCCTCGGTGAAACGCAGCCCGCTCAGGTAATCCACCACCTGCGCTAGCCCGGCCGCCAGCAGGAAATTGCGCTGATCCGGCAGGCGGCGCACGAAGAACTCGAACACCGCGGTCTCGTTCATCTGCTGCGCAAAATAAACTTGCAGCATGGTCAGCTGGTAGAAATCCGTGAGCAAGGCGCTATCGCTGTGGAGCTTCATGGCGGCTTCAGAAGAAAGGGACACACGTTCAGTCTATGCCGCGCCTCAAGCACTTGCCATGCCCGCCGCTGGAAAGAGCGCCGGCGTTTTCCGGTTGCCTGATATGGCGCAAGGATCGAGCCGCACGGAATGCGAAACCGTGTCCCGCCGGATCGCATCCAATGCAATAGGTTCTGTTCGATGCATGCCATGGACAATATTCAACTGCGCGCCGGGGATGCGCTGCTGGTCGTCGATGTGCAAAACGACTTTCTTCCCGGCGGCAATCTCGCTGTTCCGTCCGGGAATGAAGTGGTTCCCGTGATGAACCGCTATATCGAACGGTTTGTGCAGGCGGGCCTGCCGGTCTATGCGACGCGCGACTGGCACCCCGGCAATCACTGTTCGTTCAAGCCCCAGGGCGGCACCTGGCCGCCGCATTGCATTGCCGGGACCGCCGGCGCGCAGTTCCCCGCAACGCTGCGCCTGCCGGACCATACGGTGGTCATCTCGAAGGCAACGACGCAGGAGAAAGACGCCTATTCCGGCTTCGAGGGCACCGACCTCGCCGGGCGCCTGCGGCGCGCACGGATCGAGCGGCTGTTCGTCGGCGGCCTGGCCACCGATTATTGCGTATTGAATACGGTAATCGACGCCTTGCATCTCGGCTTGCAGGTGCTGCTGCTGCATGACGCGATCCGCGCGGTCGAGGTGCATCCCGGCGACGGCCAGGCGGCGATCGACGAAATGGCGCGGCAGGGCGCGCGGCTGCTGATGCTGCGCGATATCGCAATGCGGCCGCCCATGCAGGCTTGAAAACCGGCGGCGCGCTGCCTTTCAGCTAACACTCCCCCATCGTTCCCCGCTTATTTTCGCCTTCAGGAAACTTCCGGTAGGCAATCTTGTCTTTCCCACGGTCAATTCGTCCCGCTGCTTGGCAGGATGGCATGGTTGCATGGCGACTGCCTTGCGCGCTAGCGCATGAGCGGTGATCCGCCCGGGCCACGTCATTGCCGCGCCGGCGCGATCCGTTCAATCCTTTGCTAATCCGCTATGAAACTATCCGCACTCTTCGCCGCCATTCCCTTCCTGCTCGCCGCCTGCGGCGGCGGCAGTTCCGGGCCGGCCGACAGCAGCGCTGCCGCCACCTCATCCGCCGCGGCGGCCGTGTCGGCAGAGCCGGCTGCCGCTGCAGCGCCGGCAGCTTCAACCGCTTCGGCCCAGCCGGCGGCGGCATCGGCCGCGGCGCAACCCAGCCCGGCGCCGTCTTCTTCCGCCGCGCCGGCGGCCAGCACCAGCGCCACGGGGGCACCGGTGCTGGTCGAATACTATGGCGATTCCATCATCTGGGGCTGGCTGCCCAACAAGGACTGGGTGCGCGTCGACCAGCCCGAACCGGCGGTGGTCGGCGCCGACACCGGCCTGAACGTGCAGAACATGGGCAGCCCCGGCCGCCTGGCCGAGCACGCGCTGGCCGGCGACAGCGTCTATCCGGCCTGGGACCAGCAGATGGCGCAATCCAAGGCGACCCATGTGATCATCGAATACCACTCGCACGACACCGTGGCCGACACCACCGCGCGCGTGCGCAAGCTGATCCAGGTCGCCAAGGCCGCCGGCAAGAAAGTCATCGTCGAGACCATCGGTCCGGGCAACCATTCCGGCAACCTGAGCTGGGAACAGATCTCGCAGGCGCAGCGCGACGCGGCCACCGCCGAGAACGTGCCGGTGATCGACCAGTCGGCGTATCTGAAAGACTATCTCTCCAGCACCGGCAAGACCGTGTGGGACATCTGCGCCGACGGCCTGCACCCGAATCCGGACATCTATGTGATGAAAGGGCATTACGCGGCCAAGCAGTTCGCCGCGCTGAAGTAAGCATCTTGCAAACGGCCCGCTGCGACGCGGGCCGTTTTGCGAATAAAAAACCGGCTGGCGGGCAGGACGCCCGGCAGCCGGTGTTGTCACTATGCCGTCAGTGTGCGTCAGTGCGCCCCTTTCGCATTATCGATGGAAGAATTGGGATACTTGGCGAGCCGCTGCTGCAGGCTGCCGGCGACCCGATTCAGTACGCGCAGGCGCGAGTGCGCGGTATAGTCTTCCTGCAGGCGAGCCTGGGTCGCTTCCCGCAGCGCCGAGATCTCGGCGCGCACCTTGTTCAATCTCCATTCGTAGTACCACTTCATCACAATCATCACCTGTCGTCGTAACAAAAACCATACAAAGCCTTGCAAGGCATAGACCGAGTGGCAGGAAATTTTGTTCCGTGTGGAAAGAAACTTTCGGCCGCGACTAAGATGGAATTTGTAACGGTTGTTGCTTTCGTTGTTGCGATGACGTAGGTGGCGATTACGCGGTGCGTTCTGCTTCCCAGTTATCGAGGCTGAGGCCATCCACCCGTTGAAACTCGCGCTGGTTCCGCGTCACCAAGGTCAAGCCGCGCGCGCGGGCTTGGCCGGCAATCAGGACATCGTAGCTTCCGATCGGCGTGCCTTGGGCCGCCAGCACGGCGCGGATCTGGGCCGCATGCCTTGCATCTTCCTGATCGAAAGGGAGGATTTCGAAAAGAAGTCCGTCGACAATGGCGAGATTCCGGTCGCGCCGCTGGCTTTTGAACGCGCCGAAATACAGTTCATGCAGGACGATGGCGGACAGGCAGATGTCCACAGGCTTGAATTGCCGGATGCGTTGCGAGACACGGCCCGCTGGGTCGTTCAGCAGCGCGATGACGGCATTGGAGTCAAGCAGGAAGCGCATCAGCGAAACAGCTTGTCCAGTTCGGTACGTTCCTGCGGTGCCGGCTGTTCCGTAGCAGCTTGCTGGAAATCGGCGTCGAGCGGACCGCTCAAGGCATCGAGCCAGTTCCAATCGGTTGGAATCGGTTCGAGAATGACGGACGCACCGTGCCGGCGAATACGTACTTCATCGCAATCGAAACGGAATTCCTTGGGCAAGCGCACCGCCTGCGAGCGGCCGGACCAGAATACCTTGGCTGTGTCCATGTTCATCTCCGAAGATATATACCAAAAGAGTATATCAATATCTCGGGGCAGATGTGTCGAAATATATCTCTTCCCCGCAGGTCAGCTGTCTAGAGCCTGTTATGAACTGTCTCAGGGGTCGCGCAGCGCCAGGAACAGGCTGAA
>OFCW01000227.1_pt1 | contig 19477 bp, 20 predicted proteins | sample 1520951 | NCBI WGS metagenome assembly OFCW01 (sample SAMEA4349680, study PRJEB24078) | microbial mat metagenome | biome: Terrestrial Biome; feature: Habitat; material: Microbial Mat | place: India | collected 2012-06-12 | depth 10 m | reverse complement strand
CAGCTGGATAGAGTACTTGGCTACGAACCAAGGGGTCGTGGGTTCGATTCCTGCCAGCCGCGCCATACACACGAAGGGGCCATGTTTTCCGGAACATGGCCCCTTTTTTCATGATTCTCGCGGCACGCGCGCCGCTTTCGTCGAATTCGGCCGCCTCCGCCATCCGTTGTTGATTTTTCAATAATTTGGATGTAGAACTGTGCGTTCCATAAAAACACAATGAATGCCGCAGTCACACGGAGGAGACACGTGAAATCAACCAGAGGCCGGCTCATTTCCTACCTGTTCCTGGCGCTTTCGCTCGTCCCGGGCGCCGCGTTCGCGGGCGAATTCGAGGACGCGCAGGACTTTTACGCGGCCGGCAAATACGCTGATGCCTATGCAATCTTTTCCAGGGAGGCGGAGCGCGGCCATCCCGATGCCCAGCTCTATCTGGCGACGATGTACGAGAACGGGCAGGGCGTCGACAAGGACTACCGCGTAGCCGTGCAGTGGTATGCGCGCGCGGCGGCCCAGGGCAATCCGGTTGCCTGCTACAACCTGGGCCAGTTGTATTTCGAGGGGGAGGGCATTTCCCAGGACGTTGAAAAGGCGTTGTCGCTCTTTGAGAAGGCGGCGTCGCTCGGGCTGGAGGATGCATATCGGCAGCTCAGCTCCATGTACCTGCTTGGAAAAGGCGTCCCCCAAAACGATCAGCTGGCCGCCGCTTGGCTGACCAAATCGGCCGAATACGGCAACGCCGGCGCCCAATTCAATCTGGGCAAAATGTACTTCGACGGCCGCGGCGTTGCCCAGGACTATGAAAAGGCCGAGCACTGGTGGACCAGGGCGGCTGCGCAAGGGCACGCCAAAGCCCAGTACAGCCTGGGCGTCGCCTACTATCACGGAAGCGGCTTGCCGAAAAACGTCAGGAAGGCCATCTCCTGGCTGGCCAGGGCCGCCGCCCAAGGGGAAGCGGACGCGCAGCTGCGCATCGGCGTGATGAATTACCTCGGCCAGGAGGTCGCGCAGAACCATATGCAGGCCGTCTATTGGTTCGAGAAAGCGGCAGCCCAGGAAGACGAACGCGCGCAATTCGCGCTAGGCGCCGCGTACGAGGGCGGCCACGGCGTGCGGCAGGATTATGAGCAGGCGGCGTCCTGGTTCACGAAAGCCGCGAATAAAGGATATGCCATCGCCCAGTACCGCCTCGCCTCCCTCTACGAAACCGGGCGCGGTGTTCCGCAGGACGCGATCCAGGCGCACAAATGGTTTACGCTGGCCGGCAAGGCCGGCTATGCCGATGCGGCGCGCAAGATCCAGGACATGGAGAGCAGGATGAGCGCCGACCAGATTGCGCAGTCGGGCCAACTGGTGCAGCTTTGGCCGCAAGAGGGCGGCGGCGCAAGCCTGCACGAAGCAGCCCGGGGCGATCACTAGTAGAACGGTTTGAATGTCCGTGCAAGGGAGGTCAGGTTGGGCTGGGAAGCGCAGTCGTACAGGAGTACGGCAGGCCCAAGATGGCCCCCTTTCACGGACAGGCAAATCGCTCTATTGAGCCGGCTGCCCGCGCCTCTCCTGTTCCTGCATCAGTACTTCGCGATCAGCACCGTCCCCGCAATGAGCAGCAGGGCGCCGGCAACGCGCGCGGCATTGATGCCGTGCTGGGCGAAGCCGACGAGGCCGTAGTGGTCCAGCAGCAGCGAAGCGCACAGCTGCGCGGTAATGGTCAGGCACACCAGGTTCGCCGCGCCCAGCTTCGGCGCAACGAGTATGGCGGTGGCCACGTAAAACGCGCCCAGCATGCCGCCGACCCATGCCCATGCCGGCAGCTTGGCAATCATCTGCGCCGTCGGCCACGGCGCGCGGGCGCTGAGCGCGTACGCCAGCAGGCACGCGGTTCCCACTGCAAACGAGATGAGCGCAGCCATGATCGGGTTGCCGATGCCTTGGCGAAGCGTGCTGTTGACGCCCACCTGGAGCGGCAGGACCGTGCCGGCTGCGATGGCGAGCAATACATACCATTCCTTCATTTTTTCTATCCTTTTCGTCAGGTCGGAAGTACAGCCATGATGACAGGACAAGCATACATGTTCTTGCCCGATTCGATCGCCGCATAATCCGGCGCATAATCCGGCACCCGAAGGCTTCGTGCCGGCCGGGACCGCATCAAAAGGCGTGTATGAAGCCCCCATTTCCCCGCATGCGCCGTGCGGATTCAGGCATCTGAAGGCGCCGAGCAGGGCCGCCATTGGAGTTCGATCCGGCCAGGGCAACGCTGCTAGGCCGCCGTAATTAGAGGGCGGGCTCGGTTAAGCTTTAATTCGAATCCGACCCCAGATATTATTCCCTTGCCGATCATCAACCAGGCAGGCCTTCGGTGCTGTTCCTTCGGCGCTGTCATTACTCTTATAGGAGCAATCTATGTCGTCCCTTTCCATCAACTCCAATCTCGGTGATTTGCTCGACAACGAAGCGAGCAAGGCCGTCCTCGAAAAGCACCTTCCCGGCATTTCGACTCATCCGCAAATCGGAATGGGACGCGGTTTTCCGCTGAAGATGGTGGCCAGCTTCTCAGGCGGCCTCATCTCTACCGAGGCGCTTGAAAAAGTCGATGCCGATCTCAAGGCGTTGAGCTGAGCCTCTTGTCCTGGTGAGGCCGGATCCGATTCAGCTCGGTCCCGTCTGCCTCATGAATGATCGGCCTGGCTGGACAGAAAAAGCGAAAACTTGTCCGCCTGGCCAGGCCGAATAGGGGATGGCGGAAATGGGCCCGGCGTGCTCCCCCGCAGGCAGCGCGTCGAGACGCTCAATCCTCGGGCAATGGCGGCTATGCGTTCGGCTCGGGATCGAGGTTCTGAATCACCTCGCTCAGGTCTTCCGCCAGGACCGATTCGGCATCCAGTTCTTCCACCTCCGGCAGGTTGAGCGGAACATCGAGGCTGGTCATCGCCTCGTCCAGCGCATCGATCCATTCCTTCGTCGCTTCTCCGGCATCGGTGTCCTTCCAGTCGTCGGACATGCCGTCATAATCTTCCTCGGCTGCGCTCTTGATGTGTTCCAGGATGCCGTACAGCTCGCGGGCCTTTTCTTCATACGGCTCGACTACCTGCTGCAGCTTTTCCCGTGATGCCTTGACGGCCTGGTTATAAGCCCACAAGCCGTCTTCCAGCTTGCTGCGCAACTCCTGCAGTTCCTCCGCGCCTTCGGTCAGGCGTTCCTGCTCGGTCTCCGGAATCTTGAAGGGCATGGCATTTCTCCCGCATTGAGGCGATGGAACAGAAAATCAGGTTATATCCCGATTGGGGATAGCTCAAGCTCTTTTCTGCGCATGGTTGCCTTGCGCCACCAACATGGACACGCCCTATAATTCCCCATTTGCCTTCAGCCGCCGAGCCGCACCGCCTCCGCCGCACTGCCGTTCCCTTATGCACATCGACTTCATCCGCCAACGCCTGCGCGAGCTGGGCGCCCGACCGATCCACGAGCAGCGCGTGCTGCGGGACTGGGTGCGTGCCCGGCCGCACGACCAGGGGCGGCGCCGCACGGAAGACTTCCTGCCTAAAACCTTGATCGAGGCGCTGCCGGCGCTCGACGAGCAGTTGCACGGGATGGCGCGCCTGCTGTCGTCCCATCCGACCGAGGACGGCGCGGCGCGCCTGCTGGTCGGGCTCAGCGACGGCCAGACCGTGGAAAGCGTGCTGCTGCCGCGCGGCGGACTGTGCGTGTCCAGCCAGGTCGGCTGCGCGGTCGGCTGCCAGTTCTGCATGACCGGCCGCAGCGGCCTGATCCGCCAGTTGACGAGCGGCGAGATCGTCGCCCAGGTCGCGCTGGCGCGGGCGCAGCGCGCGGTCAGGAAGGTGGTGTTCATGGGAATGGGCGAGCCTGCGCACAACCTGAACAATGTGATGGAGGCGATCGACCTGCTGGGCACCGAGGGCGACATCGGGCACAAGAACCTGGTGTTCTCGACCGTCGGCGATCCGCGCGTGTTCGAGCGGCTGCCGCAAGGCGTGGTCAAGCCGGCGCTGGCGCTGTCATTGCATACGACCCGGCCGGAACTGCGCGCGACGCTGCTGCCGCGCGCGCCGCGGCTGACGCCGAAAGAGCTGGTCGAGCTGGGCGAAGGCTACGCACAGCTCACCCATTACCCGATTCAATACCAATGGACGCTGCTGGAGGGCATCAACGACGGCGAGGACGAGATCGAGGGCATCGTGGAACTGCTCAAGGGGAAATATGCGGTATTGAACTTGATCCCCTACAACACGGTTCCGGATCTGGCGTTCAAGCGGCCGTCGTGGGATCGCGCGCGTGAGATGTTGCGCCGCTTGCATCGGCGCGGCGTGCTGACCAAGCTGCGCAATTCGGCGGGGCAGGAGGTCGACGGCGGTTGCGGCCAGTTGCGGGCGCGGGCGCTCGCCGCGCAGCCTCAGGGCATCCGGATTCACGCGGCGTAACGGCCACGCGCCTGATGGCCACGCGCCTGATCCCCTGCGCACGCAGGAGGCGCCCCGTTGCCGGCCGGACCGATGCGAATCGCCGATCGGTGTTACACTTGTCCGCGCGTCGGTTCTCTTGTCAGCCCGCTTGTCGACGCCCGCGATCAGATCCTCTTTCCGCGTTTCATTTCCATTATCGATTCCGCCTGGGCTGGTTCGTGCCATGCACGCAGGGCGGGTTCCCGGAACAAATCTCTATGCATTTCACCGATCTCGGCCTGTCGGCCGATATTTTGCGCGCCGTTGCCGAACAAGGTTACGACAAGCCCACTCCGATCCAGGCCCAGGCGATTCCGGTCGTGCTGCAAGGGCATGACTTGATGGCGGCCGCCCAGACCGGCACCGGCAAGACCGCCGGCTTCACGCTGCCGGTCCTGCAACTGCTCAGCAATCGCGCCGCCCCGGCGCGCGGCAAGCCGCGCGTGCTGGTGCTGACGCCGACGCGCGAGCTGGCGGCGCAGGTCGAAGACAGCGTGCGCACCTACGGCAAGTACCTGCGGCTGAAGTCCACCGTGATCTTCGGCGGCGTCGGCATGGCGCCGCAAACCCAGGCCCTGCGCGCCGGCGTCGACATCATCGTCGCCACGCCGGGCCGCCTGCTCGACCATGCCGGCGAACGCAACGTCGACCTGTCGGGCATCGAGATTTTCATTCTCGACGAGGCCGACCGCATGCTCGACATGGGCTTCATCCACGATATCCGCCGCGTCGTCGCGCTGCTGCCGAAGAAGAAGCAGACGCTGATGTTTTCCGCGACGTTTTCCGACGAGATCCGCGCGCTGGCAACCAACTACCTGCACAATCCGCAGCAGGTCGAAGTGGCGCGCCGCAACGCCCCGGCCGAGATGGTCGCGCAAAGCGTCTATCACGTCGACAAGGCAAGGAAGCGCGACCTGCTGGTCAAGCTCATCCAGGACCACGGCTGGCACCAGGTGCTGGTGTTTACGCGCACCAAGCACGGCGCGAACGCGCTGGCCGAAAAACTCGGCAAGGCCGGCATCCGCGCCGCCGCGATCCACGGCAACAAGAGCCAGGGCGCGCGCACCCGCGCGCTGGCCGATTTCAAGAGCCTGAAGCTGCATGTGCTGGTCGCGACCGACATCGCCGCGCGCGGCATCGACATCGACCTGCTGCCGCAGGTGGTCAACTACGAGCTGCCGAACGTGCCGGAAGATTACGTGCATCGCATCGGCCGCACCGGACGCGCCGGCAGCAGCGGCCAGGCGGTATCGCTGGTGTGCGTCGACGAGCACAAGCTGTTGCGCGATATCGAGCGCCTGCTGAAACGCGAGATCGAGGTCAAGGCCGTGCCCGGCTTCGAGGTCGATCCGCGCATCAAGCCCGAGCCGATCGAAAACGGCCGGCGCAGTCAGGGGCGGCATGCCGCGCCTGCCGGCCAGCGCAAGCCGCAGCAGCGCGCGCCGCAAGGCGCCAAGCCGGCGCCCGGCACTTCCGGGCAGCGCCGCAATACTGCCGAACGCAGCACCGGCGGCCCCGGCGCGCGCGGCCGCGCATCCTGAGGCCCGGCTGCGGCCGGCTGACGTTCGAAGGCGTGCGGCGCATCACGGCGCGCCGCATGCGCGCTGTTCCTATCCGAGCGATTTCAGGGAGATGCCCTGTTCCGGCGTGCCGTCCAGGTAGTCGTGGCCGGCATTCGTCAATCGCCAGAAACCGCTTTCCGATTCCGCGACCCATCCCTTGTCTTCAAGCAGGTGCAGGTGGTGGCGAATGACGGCTTGTTCGGCGTTCAGGCGCTGGGCGATTCCGGTGACGTTCAGATGCGGTTCCGGCGCTTCCAGCAGCTTGCCCAGAATCGCTTCCATCAGCATTTGATCTCGCTTCATGGCTTTGAGAATGGCTAAAAGAGCGATCTTAGCGGAATTCGCGGGCGGCCAGAAATCGCAGGATGCGCTGTATGCGCCGGCATGGAGATAAGCCGGTGGCGCAAGGTATGACGGCGGCTGGAAATGGCCGGCGCAGCGCCAATGTGTTGAGTGTTGAGCGGTCAGGATTGCAATAGGCGCGACAGCTCGCCGCTCGCCATCAGCCGCTGCAAGTCGCTGGCGCCGCCGATCAGCATTCCCTTTACAAATATCATCGGAAAAGTCGGCCAGCCGGTCCACATCTTCAACGCGTTACGCCTGCGCCATCCGGAGAGATAGCTGCCGTACTCAAGGTATTGATAAGGCACCTTGGCTGCGTCAAGCGCCGCTCTTGCCTTGCGCGGAAACGGATTCTGGGCCATGCCGACCACGACGACAGCGTTTGACGCAATCGCCGCTTTGACCTCGTTGACGATATCGGCATTGGCATTGGCAATCGTGGCCCGGATCGCAGGGTGAATGTGCGCTTCATCGAGAATGTTTCGTGCCATCGGGATGTTCTCCTGTTCAAAGCGCTAAGCATACTGAGATTTCGGAGCCTGCGCTGTCAGCCTGCTTTCCCTTGATGTGCGAACATTCTCCCGGGCGGACGGCGATGAATTCAATGCGCTGAACACGCCCATGCATCCGGCCGCGTCTTCGATATTCAGCGGCAGGCCTGGGCTTGCACCGGCGCCGGCCGGGCGGATGCGAATTTGAGCGCCCCCGACGAGATCAGCACGCCCGCGATCACCAGCGCCGCGCCGCACGCCTGCGCAACCGAAATCGACTGTCCGAGCAGCACGCCGATCAGGGCGGCGAAGATCGGCACCAGGTTGATGAACACGGCGGCCGACGCCGCGCCCAGTTTCTGGATGCCCTGGTTCCACCATAGGTAGGCCAGCACCGAGCCGAACAAACCCATGAAGGCGATGGCCGCCGCCACCGGAACAGACGGCGGCGTCAGAAAATCCGGCGTCGCCGCTGCGGCGAACGCGGCCATCAGGGCTGCGCCGGCGGCGATCGTGCTGCCGGTGACCTGCATCGTCGACAGGCCATGCACGAAGCGTTTCGGGATGACCGAGTACGCCGCCCAGCCCAGGCTGCCGAGGAATACCAGCAGATCGCCGGCCGAGAAAGACATCGCCGCGAGCGTATGCCACGATCCCTTGCTCACCACGACGATGACCCCGACCAGGCCGAGCAGCAGGCCGATTATCTGGCGCCGCGTTATCGGTTCGCGGTTGATCAGCGCCGACAGCACCATCGTCAGGGCCGGGTTGAAGGCCATGATCAGCGCGCCATTGACGGCGGACGTGAGGCGCAGCCCGTAGAACAGGCTGACATTGAAGCCGAACACGCCGACCGCCGACATCAGCAGCAAGGCCGGCGCGTTGCGCCATAGCGCCGGCAGCGGCCAGCCGTCGCGATACGCAACGAAGGGCAGCAGCACCGCCGCCGCGACCAGAAAGCGCCAGGCGCCGATGGACAGGGGCGACATCAGCGCGACCGTGTACTTACCGATATGGAAGACCGCGGCCCAGAAGAGGGTGGTCAGCAGCAGTTTCAGATAGGTCCAGAAATGATTCATGGCGATTGCTCCGTTCAGATATGGAACTAGTATAGTTTTCCAATTTCGCAATCTGTTTTGTTTATTTGGAAGATGATTTTCCATATATGAAAAATCTGGCATTCGACTGGAACGACCTGAAATACTTCCTGGCGGTAGCACGCGAGGGCGGGCTGAGTGGCGCCGCAACCGCGCTCGGCACCAGCGCATCGACGGTATCGCGCCATATCGCCGCCTTGGAGGCGCGTGTGGGGGCAACCCTGTTCCTGCGCCAGCAGACCGGCTATCTGTTGACGGACGACGGCAGCGCGCTGCTCACCCATGTCGAACAGGTCGAGCGGGCGCTGATGGCGGCGGAACGCAACGGTCCTTTATCGGTGCAGCGGCAAGTGTCGGGACAGGTGCGCCTGGCCACCACGGAAACGCTGGCCACGCATCTGATCGTGCCGCATCTGCCCGATTTTCGTCAGCGTTATCCGCAGCTGCGGGTGGAAATCAATATCGGGCTCACGCGCGCCAACCTGTCGCGGCGCGAGGCCGACCTGGCGCTGCGCATCGTCGCCCCCGATCCGGACGACGGCGCCGGCGACTATATCGCCAGCCGTGTCGGCAAGATGCACTTCGGTGTGTATTGCAAGACCGGATTGCTGCCGCCCGACGCGGCGCAATCGGACCATGCGTGGCAGTCGCTCGACTATGTTTCCTGGGACGAGTCCTGGGCCGATTTGCCGGCGGCGAAATGGCTGCATGCGGCCTATCGCGGCAAGCGGCCTGTCCTGGCCTGCAACAGTCCGCTGGCCCAGCATGTGGCGGTGCGGGCGGGGCTGGGCGTGGGCATGCTGCCTTGCTTCATCGGCGATCGCGACCCGGCGATACAGCGCATCGGCGCGGACCGCCTGTCGCTGTCGCGCGACCTGTGGCTGGTCTATCACCGCGACCTGAAAGCCAGCCAGCGTGTCATCGCGATGCGGGATTTCGTCACGGAGCTGGTCAACACCCATCTGTGTGCGAGCGGCTAGCGCCTGTCCGCTGCGGAGGATTCCCGGGCAGACTGAACGGAGTCTGCTAGACTCGGCATGCGGAAATCTCGTCAATGTTCAGAACGGAGATTTTCGGAACCTGCGAATACATCTATGCGTACATTCCTGCATGTTGGCTGTGGCTATAGTCATAAAGAACATACCACCAAGACTTTCAACACCCCGGATTGGAAAGAAGTTCGTCTGGACATTAATGAGGCCGTAAAACCGGACATCGTGGGCACGATGCTGGACATGTCGGCTGTTGCCGATGCCTCGGTGGATGCCATTTTTTCCAGTCATAACATTGAACACCTCTATCCTCACGAGGTCCCGCTGGCTCTGGCGGAGTTTCTGCGGGTGCTGAAACCGGACGGCTTCCTGGTGATTACCTGTCCTGATCTGCAGTCGGTCTGCGCCTTGATCGCGGAAGATAAGCTGACCGAAACGGCGTACATCTCCCCGGCAGGCCCGATTGCCCCCGTTGACATCCTGTACGGACATCGGCCGCAGCTTGCAGAAGGCAACCTGTATATGGCTCACCGTTGCGGGTTTACCGAAACGGTTATGTCCGGCACGCTCCAATCCGCTGGCTTCGCAGGAGTCGCCACAGCTCGGCGTGTTGCTCCGTTTTTCGATCTTTGGGCAGTGGCCACCAAGTCCTCTCGTACCGAGGATGAATTGCGAGAGCTGGCGCGCGATCATTTCCCGGGATAGGGATTGGGAAGAGGGGCGCTCGGGGCAGCGCACCGGAGAGCATCAACAGCCTGCTAGGGCGGGCCGCGATTGCTCATCGCACACAATTGATGTGCAGCCGCGCCGGAGCCGGCTCCTTGCCGCTCATCGCGGAATACGGCGACGCCGGCCAGCCGGCCGGCCCGTGCGCGATCACAACACGCGGTCGAGGAAGGCGCGCGTTCTCGCATGCTGCGGATTGGAGAACAGCGCCGCCGGGTCGCCGGCTTCCACGATTTCCCCCTTGTCCATGAACACCGCGCGGGTCGAGACGTCCCGCGCAAAGTGCATTTCATGGGTGACGACCAGCATGGTCATGTGCTCGTCGGCCAGCTGGCGCATCGCGCGCAGCACTTCGCCGGTCAGCTCGGGGTCGAGCGCCGAGGTCGGTTCGTCGAACAGCATCAGGTCGGGTTCCATCGCCAGCGCGCGGGCAATCGCGACGCGCTGCTTCTGTCCGCCCGACAGTTGCGACGGATAGCTGTCGCTCTTGTTGAGCAGATCGACCTTGCGCAGCAAGGCTTGCGCCTTGGGCACGATGTCGTCGCGGCGCATGCGCTTGACCGTCATCGGCGCTTCGATGATGTTTTCGAGGACGGTCAGATGGGGGAACAGGTTGAAGTGCTGGAACACCATGCCCGTCCTGCTGCAGATGCGGCGCAGGTCGGCCAGCGGCGCGTAGCGGCAGGCGCCATCGGCATCGGTGGTCGCCAGCGTTTCGCCCTCGATGGCGAGATGGCCGCTGTCGATCGTTTCGAGGTGGTTGAGACAGCGCAGAAAGGTGCTCTTGCCCGAGCCGGACGGGCCGATCAGCGCCACCACATCGCCCTTCCTGACATCGAGCGAAATGCCCTTCAACACCTCCAGCTCGCCGAAGCGCTTGCGAATGTCGCGTGCCTGAATCATCAGCATCGCTTTCATGGCGTCATCCTTCACGGCATCATCCTTCATAGACGGCATAACGTTTTTCCAGGCGATGGAAGCCCCAGGTCAGCACCAGGGTCATGAGCAGATAGAACGCGGCGGCGACGACGAACGGCATGGTCGTGAAGTCGCGCTGCACGATGCCGCGCGCCGCGCGCAACAGGTCGTTCATCGCCAGCACGTAGATCAGCGAGGTGTCCTTGACGAGCGTGATGGTCTCGTTGCTGACCGGCGGCAGGATGCGCTTGACGACTTGCGGCAGGATGATGCGGCGCATGGTCTGCACATAGTTCATGCCCAGCACCTGCGCCGCCTCGTACTGCCCGCGATCGACCGACTGGATGCCGGAACGGAAGATCTCGGCAAAATAGGCGGCGTAATTGAGCGTGAACGCGAGGATCGCCGCGGGGAAGTCCGGCAGGCGCACGCCGATGACCGGCACCCAGGGCAGCGCGAAGTAAATGAACAGCATCTGCAGCATCAGCGGCGTGCCGCGCATCAGCCAGATGTAGCCGCTGACGAGGGCGGAGGCGAACCGGAAGCGGGAGACGCGGATCAGCGCCAGCGCCAGGCCCAGCGGCACCGACAGCACCAGCGTGATGAAAAAGACCTTCAGGGTGACCACGCTGCCGTCCAGCAGCGGGCCGATGATTTCAAAAACGTAGTTCATATTGCCGATGACCCGGCGCAAGGCCGGATCATGCAGTAGTAAGGCTCGATGGCGCAGCCAGCCTTCTTATTTGACGATGTTCTTGCCGAACCACTGGGTGGAGATTTTCTCGGCGGTGCCGTCCTGCTTCATGTCGGCGAGCGCCTTCTCCAGCTTGCCCAGGAGAGCCGTGTCGTCCTTGCGCACGCCGACGCCGTACTCTTCGGTGCCGAAATGCTCGTCCAGCACGACATATTCGCCCGGCTTCTTGGCCGTGTAGTAGCGGCCCACCACTTCATCGACCACCAGCGCGTCGAGGCGGCCATTGCTCACATCCATCAGGGCCGCGACGTTGTCGCCGAACTTGCGCAACTCCTTCAGGTTCTTGGCAATCGCGTCTTTCTCGACCGCTTCGACCGCGCTGCTGCCTTCCTGCACGCCGACGACCTTGCCGGCCAGGTCGGCCTTGGTCTTGATCGGCGAGGCGGCCGTCACGATGACGATCTGGCGGTTCTCCAGGTAGGGCGAGGTGAACGCGATCTGCTCCTTGCGCTTCTCGGTGATGGTCAGTCCGTTCCACAAGGCATCGACACGCTTGCCGCTCAGTTCGGCTTCCTTCGCATTCCAGTCGATCGGCTTGAACTCGACCGCGACCCCGAGGCGCTTGCCGGCTTCGCGCGCCAGGTCGATGTCGAAGCCGACCAGCTCGTTCGACTTGCTGTCACGAAAACCCATCGGCGGGAAGTTGTCATCCAGGCCAATGACGATCTTGGCGGGAGCGTCCGGCGCCACAGCGGCCGGTGCCGACGGCTTGTCGCAAGCCGACAGGAATACGCCCGCAATCAGGGCGGCGGAAAGCAGCGAAAGCGTTTTCTTCATGAAAGGTTTCCTGAAATCAATATGAAAAAACGGTGGATTATTCCACAAAAATGGCTGCTTTCATCAGTCTTGTTGCGCGGGATGGCGAAGACTTTGCACGCCGCAAATTTTCATCGACAGTTCCTGCCGGCCGGTGCGGGCAGCGGTTCGGCGACTGCGGGGAGCAGGCCATGCCGATAATCCGGCATGAACGCCAATGAGCGATGAACGGGCGAATAGGGCGGCAGGGTGCGCTGCGCGCACCGGTGCGGAGAAAAACAGGTGTGCAACGTATACCGGTGGTGGATGGCGATGGCGCATGGCGCGCGGAGCACACCATGCGCTTGTCGCAAAGCCCAATATCCATAAACGATCGCTGCTGGATAGTGGGGCTGTAGTCCACCCTACGACTTGTTAGCAGAACCGTTGCGGCGGCGGGACAGGGCAAGTCCCAGTCCGGCCAGGCCAAGCAAAGCGATGGTGCCCGGTTCCGGCACCTCGGCGGGCGATGCGTGTTTCAACAGCACGTCACCCGCATATTTGGCGCCGATTTTGTTTGCCTTGCCTTCGACGATCAGACTGATCGGTGCTGTCAGCGGGACGCCAAACAGGGTGCCGCCATCGACATCAAGAAGAGAGCCAAGGTTAAAGAGATGTTCTACCCCATTTCCGATAAGCGCGACTTTCGTGAAGTCGAGATCGCTGAAGAAGCCGAGCTTAATTTCCAGAATGCCGCCATAGGCGACGCCTTGAAGGTCCGGGGCAAAATTGATGGTGTCCGAAAAAGTGCATCCTGTAGCCGTTCCCGGGCAGTCAATGGTGTTGCTGAATGCGGCGCTATAAACGCCGGGGAGCAGGTTGGTCCAGGTCTCAGTCCAGGTTTCCGAAATCGGTGCGGCTTGTGCTATGGCAGAACTAAATGAAGCTAAGGCGATTACAGCGGATGCGGCGAATCGTTTTAAGTTCATGACTACGTCTCCAAAGGTGAATGGCCATATGGCTTATTCCCTTCTGCAAAACTCATACCATTAGTTATTCCTCTATATAAAACAGATGGTTACGACCATTTTCCTTGCCGGATGTTTTTTCGGTGTAAGAAATGCCGACAGTGCGGAGAAAAACCAGCTGTGCAGCATATATCGGTGGTGGATGGAGGGGGCGCGGAGCGCACCCTGCGCCATCTCAACGCATGCGCGGCATTGCAGCCATCGCCATCGCCGCCTACATTGACAGCACGGGCAATGCAGCATGCAGCCCTTTTCGACAGGCACCATTCCTGGCAGCGAAAGGCGATATGAGGGAGCACAGCATGAACCGGGCAATACTCGACGAATTCACGGGCGTGCCGCGCATCGCCTATTTCTCGATGGAGATCGCGCTGGAATCCGGCGTTCCCACCTACAGCGGCGGGCTGGGCGTGCTGGCGGGCGACACGATGCGCTCCGCCGCCGACCTGCAATTGCCGATGGTCGGCATCACGCTCGTCAGCCGCGCCGGCTACTTCCGGCAGGAGATCGACAGCGAGGGACGCCAGCATGAGCACGATGCCTGGTGGAATCCATCGGAGCATGCCGAATCGCTGCCGGCCAAGGTCGAGGTCAGCATTTGCGGACGCCCGGTCTGGATCGCGGGCTGGCTGTATGTGGTCCGCTCGCCGCTCGGCGGCAGCGCGCCGGTGCTGCTGCTCGACACCAGCCTGCCCGAGAATGCGGAGGAGGACCGCCACATCACCGACCGCCTGTACGGCGGCGACCTCGAATACCGGCTGAAGCAGGAAATCGTGCTCGGCATCGGCGGCGTCAGGATGCTGCACGCCCTCGGTTTCCGCATCCAGCGCTACCACATGAACGAAGGCCATGCCGCGCTGCTCGGTGTCGCGCTGCTGCGGCGCACGCGCTGGGCCACGCGGCCGGGGCTGCATGCGCAGTCGCCGCTGTACAACGTCGATGAAGTCCGGTCGCTTTGCGTGTTCACCACCCACACGCCGGTCGAGGCCGGGCATGACAAGTTCCCCTACGACCTGGTCGCGCGCGTGCTCGACCCCGCCACCGACATGGCGCTGCTGCGCGAGCTGGCCGGCCCGGACAACCTGAACATGACCATGCTTGCGCTTAACCTGACGGACTACGTCAACGGCGTGGCGAAAAGCCATGCGGAACAATCCAGGCGCATGTTTCCCGGCTACGTCGTGCAGGCGGTCACCAACGGCGCCCACCCCTATACCTGGACCAGCCATGCCTTCCAGGAGTTGTACAACCGCCACTTTCCGGGCTGGCGCCACGACCCGGACGTGATCGGGCGTATTCCTGTCATCGGCGATGACGAGCTGTGGGAAACCCATCTTGCCGCCAAGCGCGCGTTGTTTGCCTTCGTCCGGCAGCAATGCGGACTGGCGTTGCGCGAGGAGGTGTTTACCCTGTGCTTTGCGCGCCGGATGACGGGATACAAGCGGCCCGACCTCTTGTTCGGCGACCTGGAACGCCTGCGCCGCATCGCCCGCGACAAGCCGATGCAGATCCTCATCGCCGGCAAGGCGCATCCGCACGACAGCGACGGCAAGCGCCTGATCGAGCTGATCCACCGCCACCTGGCGGAGCTGCGCCCCGACGTGCAGGCCGCATTCATCCCGGGCTACTCGATGGACATCGCCAAGCTGATGGTCGCCGGCGCCGACGTCTGGCTCAACACGCCGATCCCGCCGCTCGAAGCGTCCGGCACCAGCGGCATGAAGGCCGCGTTCAACGGCGTGCCCAGCCTGTCGGTGCTGGACGGCTGGTGGATCGAGGGCTGCATCGAAGGCGTCACCGGCTGGGGCATCGGTTCCGTCAGCGATGCGCCCGAGACGCACGGCGCGATCCTGTACGAGAAACTGGAGCGCGACGTGCTGCCGCTGTATTACGGCGACCGCAGCGGCTGGGCGAAACTCATGAAAGGCGTCATCGGCCACAATGCCTTGCTGTTCAATACGCACCGCATGATGCGGCGGTATGCGTCCGAGGCTTACCTGCAGCGCGGGACTTGACCGGCTTGCGGCGGGCGGCACTGGCTGCTCCCCGTAAACCCGCTGGCAACACACTAATCTCCCATTACCACAACGAAACATCGGAACAATCGCTGATAGATGTCCGTCGTATACCGACGCTTCAGCAGCGAATCATCGTCATGCTGGCGAAGACCGTTCCGACTCACCGGCACGGTCTTTCATGAGGAGAACACCATGCCATTCGGTATCGACATCGGCCGCGTGCTCGGGCAGTACATTGGAGCAAATGCCGGCCAGCAGTCACCCCAGGTCGAACAGGATTTTGATGATGTGGCGAGCAATGCGCCGCATGAGCACCTGCGGGAGGGCGTCAGCGAAGCCTTCCGCTCCGACCAGACCCCGCCATTCGGCAACATGATCGCGCAGATGTTCAGTCAGGGCGATGCCGGGCAGCGCACCGGCATGATCAACCACCTGCTAAGCGCACTCGGCCCGGGGACGATCGCATCGGTGCTGGGCGGCGCTGCCGGCGGGCCCTTGAGCGGATTGCTCAACCGCGCAAGCGGACAGGCGCAGCTCACGCCGGAAGAAGCCCAGCAACTGAGCCCCGACCAGGTGCAGGAACTGGCCAATCGCGCCGAGCAGGAAAACCCGGGCATCGTCGACCACATGAGCAATTTCTACGCGCACAATCCCACGCTGCTGAAAGCGCTCGGCGGCGCGGCGCTGGCGATTGCACTGGGCAAGATGGCGCAACGCAAATAGGGCCGGGAGCGCGGTGCGCGCCACTCGCCCACTCGCCATAACCGCGGCGCGTGAATCGAACCGCAACATCCCCCGGATGTCCAAACCGCAGGCCACATCAGGGGGAAGTGCATGAAGCAGCGACTCATCCGCTTCGCTGTTGTCGTGCTGCTGTCCGCCTGTGCGCACCGGGATATTGAATATCCGATTGCCTTCCTGGGCGATCCGGCGCCGTTAAACGCCGCCACCGAAACGAGAGCCATCCGGCCGGACACCCGATGGGTGAATGTCACCGGCGGCGACACGGTCAGATTCGATGTCGGTGAAAAATCGTTCGCCTGGACATTCAATGTCGCACGCGGCGTTGGCACATTCGACCTGCGCCGCGTCACGCCGCCCGGCATGCTCGATCCTATGTCGCGCCGGATCCGAAGTACCTGGGCGGCGATGGCGACAGTCGCATGTGAGCGATTCAGGCAAGACGAGTCGATCAGCGTGGTGAAAATCGCACCGTCAGAGCGCCGAGGTCGCCATAGCGGATCGTTGCCTGCTGGCCGACCGGCAGGTCGAAACTGCCGGCGTACGAGCCGGTAATCACCGCCTGTCCCGCCTGCAGGCCGGTTCCCTTGCTGCGCAGGAATTCCGCCAGCCAGTACAGCGGCGCGCGCGGCTCGTCATTCGGATGACGACCGTCGAGCAGTGTTTCCTGCCCTGACTCCAGCGTCACGCGAATCGGCAGCGCGGCAGCCATTCGCGCTTTTTCTCCATCGACCGGCGTGCCGATGAACAGTCCCTGGTTGAGCAAGCCATCCGCAAGATTCTCCGCGAATGGCGCGCCGGCAGGATCGTCGTAGCGGCTGTCGATCAGCTCCAGCGCGACGCGCGTCTGTGCGATCGCGGCATCGAGCTCGGCCGGGGTATAGGCGGCTTCGCGCGCAGGCAAGTCCTTGCCGAGAATGAACGCCAGTTCCGGTTCGACACGGACATGGCCAGACCGAACGATGGCGCGGCAATCGCCGGCGCCCTCGACGGTCACGGCATAAATCGGCGCCATGACAATACGGTCCCCGGTAGGCGTGCCGCATTTCCATGCGCGCACCGGGACGCCGAGCTCTTCGGTGACGGCTGACTGGATCGCCAGCGCGGTGTCGACATCCAGCGGCCGGCACGATTCGGGCAGGCGAGCGCCCTGTTCGGCATTCCTGCGGCGTGCCGCGAGGATCGACGCCGCATTGCAGACAAGCGAGGAGTTGTGGGACATGAATACCTTTGAATGAAGGCGTAGCTGACAGGGACTCGATGATAACCCCGGGCCGGCATGAGTTGGTTTAACGGCAGGCCGGCGCACAGCGCAGGGTGCGCGGGGCGACTGTCGTGCTTGCTCATTCGGCAAGCAACCGCTTCGCGATCATCCATTCACCATCCATATGGATGGGAACCAGATGGCGGCACGGACGGTCCTACGTTGAAAGGAGCCGATCATGAGCCGTGAAATTGCCACGCAGGATAGCCGCACAAAACTTGGCGACAGTGAAAAAATCACCATCAACCTTGGCCCGATCGACCTGGGCCAGATCGACCTGCTGGTCCAGGAAGGCTTCTATTCCAACCGCACCGATCTCATCCGTACCGCCATCCGCAACCAGTTGCAGTCGCATGGCGACGTGATCAAGCAAACGGTGGCGCGCAAGAGCCTCGTTCTTGGTTTGCAACATTACACCCGCGCCGACCTGGAGGCGGTGCGGGATGCAGGACAGAAGCTGCAGATACAGGTGTTGGGGCTGGCGAGCATCGGCGCGGATGTCACGCCCGAACTGGCGCTGGCCACCATCGACTCTGTCACCGTGCTGGGTGCCTTGCACGCCAGCGCCGCCGTCAAGGCCGCCCTGGCCGGACGGATCCATTAATCTCGAAGGAATGTCATGAAAATCGATGAAGGATTTCTCGCGCAAATGCGCGAAGCCACCCGCCTCCTGCAAAGCGAAGGCCCGATGGCCGCGACCGCTGCGATCCAGCGCGCACTGCACGGCGCCGGCGCAACAGGCACAACGACGCAGCAGGCAGACTGGACCCGCTTCCTGCCCCAGGCGCCGGAACTGCACGACATCAATCCGCCGCGTGCGCCGGATGTCGAACCGGCGCACGCGCAGGCGCATAAATTCACGCGCACATGGGCCGCCGGGATGGCGCGCCAGGCGGTGGAGGACGTCGAGGTCAGGGAAGCGGCCGACCTGGCGGGCAAGGGCCGCTTTCTCTCCGGATCGTGCACCAACCACGCCGGCACGCGCGCCTACAAACTGTATATCCCCAGCGGCTACACCGGCCAGCCGCTGCCGCTGGTGGTCATGCTGCACGGCTGCACGCAGCACCCGGACGATTTCGCCGCCGGCACCGGCATGAACGCCGCCGCCGAAGACAGCAATTGCTTCGTCTTGTATCCGGCCCAGAGCAAGGCCGCAAACGGATCGAACTGCTGGAACTGGTTCAACGCCGGCGACCAGCGCCGCGATCATGGCGAACCTGCCATCATCGCCGACATGACGCGCGCGGTGATCCGCGACTACGCGATCGACGCCAGCCGCATCTATGTCGCCGGCCTGTCCGCCGGCGGCGCGATGGCGGCCGTGATGGGCGCCACCTACCCGGATCTGTATGCCGCGATCGGCATACACTCGGGCATCCCGTACGCCGTCGCGCATGACATGCCGTCCGCTTTCGCCGCGATGAAAAGCCGCAAGATCAAGGCGTCGGCACGCAAGACAAAGTGCAAGGTGGCGAAGCCGTTCGGCCACACCATGCCGGTCATCGTGTTCCATGGCGACCGCGACACGACCGTCGATCCGGCCAACGGTGGCATGGCCTTGGCGCAGTGCCTGCCTTCGGTCGACGCCGCGGCCGCTGCGGGCGAACGGGTCAAGGTCGAAAGCGGCGCAGTCCCCAATGGCAGGACCTATACGCGAACGGTTCTGCACGATGCGCAAGGCAAGGCCGTTGCGGAAAACTGGATCGTGCACGGCGCCGGGCATGCCTGGTCCGGCGGCAGCAGCCGGGGCACGTACACCGATCCGCAAGGGCCGGATGCGACGCGTGAGATGCTGCGCTTCTTCTATACACACCGGCGGAATGCGGCGTAGCGCAAACCGGGTGCATGACCTCAACTGCGCTATTTGAGCATGCCGGGGGCGGAGCGTTTGGAGCGAGTCCGTGCCCGCCATAAGATCAAAGCGTTCAATGAATGGGGCGGGCTCGATTGGAATCTTTATCGTGACCGGCCCCATCTATCCCTCCGACTGTCCCTCCCGATTCACGTATCATTACCGCCCCTCCAGCACCCGGTAGATTTCCAACATGACAAACGCATGCGGCGTCGACTTCGGCACCTCCAACTCCACGGTCGGCTGGAGCCGTCCCGGCCAGCCGGCGCTGCTGGCGCTCGAAGACGGCAAAGCGACCTTGCCGTCGGCGGTGTTTTTCAATGCGGAAGAGGACGAGGTCAGCTTCGGCCGCGCTGCGCTGGCCGATTATCTGGCGGGGTACGAGGGGCGCCTGATGCGTTCCCTGAAAAGCCTGCTCGGCACCAGCCTGATCGACGGCCAGAATGGTAGGGTGCGCTACGCGCACCGGTGCGGAGAAAAATCAGTTGTGCAAAGTA
>OFCW01000226.1_pt1 | contig 19647 bp, 23 predicted proteins | sample 1520951 | NCBI WGS metagenome assembly OFCW01 (sample SAMEA4349680, study PRJEB24078) | microbial mat metagenome | biome: Terrestrial Biome; feature: Habitat; material: Microbial Mat | place: India | collected 2012-06-12 | depth 10 m | reverse complement strand
TTGGCCGTTCCGCAGGCGGGCTGCATGCAGCCCGAATCCCCTGCTCCACCGTACGAATGGTACGTAGAGCTCCGCAGGCTGCAAGATCGGCCCGCGCAGTAGTTTTTCAACAGCCTGTTAGAACATCAGCCCGCTGCCCTTCCTGAACAGCGCGATATCGACGTAGTTCGACAAGCGGTTGCCGCGCCCCGATACCGCGATGGACAGCCCGCCCAGGTCGAGGCTGCCGTTCTGCGCCACGAATTCCTGCAACGCTTGTCCGCCGCGCCGGGCCTGCCGGATCGCACCGGCCAGCGCCTTGGCCGCCGCGAATCCTTCCAGCGTGAGCGACGACACCGCCTCGTCGCGGTACTTCCTCATCATGTTCAGGTGCTCGATCTGCAGCGGCGACGTGCCGGCGCCGGGATTCGGCACCACCTGCGAAAACACCGTCCATTCCACCGCGCGCGCGCCGGCCAGCTCGCGCAGGGTGGACAGGTTGATCAGCGAGCTGCCGGCGACGAAGGTCTGGCCGTCGTGCTTGCGATACTCCCTCAGAAACAGCGCGGTGCCGATGGTGTCGGCGATCACCAGCACGAAACCCGGTTTGCTCGCGGCGAGGCGGCGCGCTTCGTCCGCGATCCGGGCGCCGTCGGCGGCGATGCGCACGCTGCCGGCCGGCTTCATGCCGCGCTCCTGCATTTCCGCCGTCAGGCTGCGATAGGCTTCCAGGTTGGACGGCGTGTCCTGGAATGCGATGCCGACATCGCCGATGCCGAGCTTTCTGAAGTGATCGAAGATGTGGCGGATTTCCTGCTTGTAGCTGGGGCGCCAGAACAGCACGCGCGCATCGCCGCGATAGTCGGCCGCCGCCAGCGGCGCGAACAGGACATGGCCGCTGCGCTTGAACGCCGGCGCATCCAGCACCGCCCGGGTGGCATCATCGCCGATGCCGCCCATCAGGTAGTCGACCTGCTCGCGTTCGATCAGCTCGGCGGCCGCTTTCGCGGACAGTTCCGGCTGGCCGTGGTCGTCGCGGGCAATGAACGTGATGCGCCGGCCGTTGATGCCGCCGCTGGAATTGATCATGTCGAAACAGGTCTTGATGCCGGCGACGTAGTCGCGGCCCAGGCTGCCGTTGGGCCCGGACAGGTCGACCGCCTGGCCGATCACGATGGCATTGTTGCCGGCATCGGCGGATTGCGGCAGGAAGGGCAGCGCCGCGACGCAGGCAGCGCAGAGCAAACGGGTGAATCGATTCAGCATTGGCAGTACGTATGGATAAATGAACAACCCGCGATTGTGGCGCGCGTATGTGACGGGATGATGAAACGGCGGCAGAGGCCGTCAGGCGCGCTTGCGCCGCGCGGATGCGCCGGCGAGCCCCGCCGCGAGGCTGTCTTCGGCGGCGCGCGTGAAGGCCAGCCGCCGCGGCGGCTGGTGCTGCAGCCTGGCGGCGCAGGCGCCGGCCGGCGGCAGCGCGTGCGGCGTCGAGCTGTGTTCCTGCGCCTCGTCCAGCTTGAAGGCGGCGACCGCCTGCGCCAGCGTGGACGCTTGCCGCTGCAGCGACTCGGCCGCTCCCGCCGCGTGCTCCACCAGCTGCGCGTTGCGCTGCGTGACCTCGTCCATCTGGCCGATCGCGCGGTTGACCTGCTCGATGCCCACCGCCTGTTCCTGTCCGGCGCGGGCGATGTCATTCATGATGCCGCTCAGGTGGCGCACGGCGCCGACGATTTCAGCCATGGTATTGCCGGCCGCGTTGACCAGTTCGTTACCCTGGTCGATGCGGGCGACCGAGTTTTCGATCAGCGCCTTGATCTCCCTGGCGGCGCCGGCGGAGCGCTGGGCCAGCGCGCGCACCTCGGCGGCGACCACGGCGAAGCCGCGCCCCTGTTCGCCGGCGCGGGCCGCCTCGACCGCGGCGTTCAGCGCGAGCAGGTTGGTCTGGAAGGCGATGCCGTCGATGACGCGGATGATGTCGATGATCTGGCAGGAACTCGCCTTGATCTCGCCCATGGTGCCGATCACCTGTTCCACCGCGGCGCCGCCGCGTGCAGCGACGTCGGCGGCGCCTGCCACCAGCCGGTTGGCGTCCCCGGTGTTGAGACTGTTCTGCCTGACCGTGGCCGTCAGCTCTTCCATCGAACCGGCGGTCTGCTCCAGCGCGCTGGCCTGGGCTTCGGTACGCGCGGAAAGATCGGCATTGTCGGCAGCGATCTCGTGCGCGGTCTGCCCGATGGTCTCGCTTGCATTGCGCACCTGCGCCACCAGCGTCGCCAGGCGCGCATTCATGTCGCCGAAGGCGTTGACCAGGCCGCCGATTTCGTCGCTCGCTGCCGACGAAACACGTGTCGCCAGGTCGCCGCGGGCGGCGCGTTCGACCGCCTGTTCCAGCATGGCCACGCCGCGTGAGAAGGAGGCATAAAAGCCGGCCAGCAGGTAGAGGGCGATGCCAAGCGTGGCGGCCACCGCCAGCACGATCATGTTGCGCCGTGCGGTGTACAGCTCGATGCGCTGCCGCAGCAGGACATCGAGCGCCTCGGCGGCGGCATCGGCGGCCGCATACAGGCCGTCGATGCATTTGCCGCCTGCGTCGAAGAACTGGCTGCCGGAAGTCTGGTTGTAGGCGTTCAGCACTTCGCTGCGCGCGCGCTCCAGGAAAGCAAGCGCGGCCGGGACCGCCGCCAGCGGCCCCTCCAGCGTCCTGCGCAGGTCGGGATTTTCGCGGAACACGGCATCGAACTGCGGCGGCACGCGCGCCAGATCGCGGCCGGCAAGCATTACGTTCGAGCTGAGCAGCAAGTCCTCGTTCGCTTCGAGCAGGCCGGTGTCGATGTAGGCGGCGCCGCGTCCGGCGATCTGCGCCAGGCTGTCGGCGATTACCGGAAAGCCGTTCACCAGGGCCGCGGTCAGGTGATTGCTGTCGATTTCCGGATCGAGCGTCATCCCGGATTTGTCCGCCACCAGCGCATTGAGCTTGCTCATCCGCTCGATCATTCTGGTATGGCCGGCATAGCTTTCCTTCGCCGTGATGGATTGCCGCCTGCTTTGCAGCGCGGCCCAGTCCTGCCGGATGTCGTTCCACGCGGCGTCGATGCCGAATGCCGCCGCTTGCGGGCGCAACGCGTCCAGTTCGGCCATCCGGCGATCGAGTTCGGCTTGTGCCTGCGCTGCCGCTTTGCCGGCCTCGGCATTACCGGAAAGCTGCATGTGGCGCAGTGCGCGGTGCCGCTGCGCCAGGCGCAGCGCGTTTTCCAGCCGGCGCACGTACTGCACGCCCAGCCGCTCCTGTCCGGCGACATCGATGGACTTGTTCAGCTCGGCAAACAGCAGCGATGCCAGCAGCGCGAGCGGCACGGCGAAGACGGCCGTGATCAGCGTGAATTTGGGCAGCAGGCGCAGGCGTTGCATCAGGGACACGACAGGAGCAAGCAAGGGCTTCATGGCTATTTTGAATAAGTTGATTTTTGGCAATTCTGAATTGGCAATTCTGAATGCCGATTGTTACGGCTTGATGAAGCGCGGGCCATGCTTGATAAAAATGGGTAAATTATTTATATTATTTATACCGATAATAAAGCGAGGTGAACCATGCCAACCACAGCGACTGCAGCATCGAAGGCGGCCACGCCCAAGGCGAAAGCGGCGGCGAAGACGGCGGCCAAGCCGGTGGAAAAGCCGGCGGCCAAGGAAAAGCGCGCGCCCAAGGCGGCTCAGAAGCCGGAGAAGAAACCGGCCAAGGCGGCAGTGAAGGCCGATTCCGCGGACAAGGAAAAGACAAAGAAGCCCAAGCTGGTGCGCGACAGCTTCACCATGCCGGAGAGCGAGTACGCGGTGCTGGGCGAGGTCAAGAAAGCCTGCCTGAAGGCCGGCATCGAAGTGAAGAAGAGCGAGCTGCTGCGCGTCGGCGTGGCGCTGCTGCGCCAGCTGGATACCGGCAAGCTGCAGGAAATCCTGGCCGGATTGCCTGCATTGAAAGCAGGCCGTCCGAAAAAGAGCAAGTAAATGAACAAGTAAGCGGCAGGGCCGCGGCCTTGTTCACGTCGCCTTCCTGTTGGCTCGCATTACGCCTGTTGCGGTGTCATCGAACTGACATGGAACTGTCATTGGTGTGAAGTAATCCGCGGTTACGCTTCGTTCGTCTCAACAACAAGGACGATGAATGCGATTACTGACCACCGCCGCCGACGCCAGCGCAAGCTTTCCCAAACTGACGCTGAGCCTGGCCAGCACGCGCGAGGAAGTGCGCGAAGTGCAGCGCCTGCGCTACAAGATCTTCATTGAAACGATGGGCCTGTCGGCGCTGGCCAACGAAGACGGGATCGACGCCGACGAGTTCGATGCCTACTGCGACCACCTGATCGTGCGCGATTCGCGCACCCTGAAAGTGGTCGGCACCTACCGCGTGCTGGGCCCGGCCGGCGCACGCCAGCTGGGGCGGCTGTATTCCGAAAATGAATTCGACCTGTCGCGCCTGAACCACCTGCGCAGCCGCATGGTGGAAGCGGGCCGCGCCTGCATTCATCCCGACTATCGCAGCGGCGGCGTGATCATGCTGCTGTGGGCGGGCCTGGCGGCCTACATGCGCCGCGAGCGCTGCGAATACCTGATCGGCTGCGCATCCATCAGCCTGTCCGATGGCGGGCACAACGCCGCTGCGGTGTATCACGCGCTATCGCAAACCCATCTCGCGCCGCCCGAGTACCGCGTCACGCCGCACACGCCGTTTCCGCTGCACGAGCGCGACGCCGGCCAGAAGTCGCAGGTGCCGCCGCTGCTGAAGGGCTACATGCGCAGCGGCGCCTGGATCTGCGGCGAACCGGCATGGGATGCCGATTTCCACAGCGCCGACCTGTTCCTGCTGCTGCCCCTGTCGCGGCTGGACGAGCGCTATGCGCGCCACTACCTGAAAGAGTCGGGACCGCGATGAAGCCGCGCGGCCGCTTCCTCGATCCGTTCCTGAATGCCGCGCCGACTCGGCAGTTCCTGCAAAACCTGCACTTGGCGCGGCGGGCGCGGCGGCAGTGCATCGGTGGCCGCTATTCGCTGCCGGCCTGAATAGGCATGTCACCGTTTTCCGGCATGCCGTGACCGAAGGCGGCACCGGCCGGGTGACCGGATGGCCGGCCTGGCGGGGTTCCATCCGGCTCCGATTGCCTGGCATAAGCACAGGCTATGCACAGATTATGGCGCTGACTATGGAACGGGCGGGCCGGGAAGCGGCGAGTTGTCAGGAATGAACTATTTGGCTCAGCCAATGCTCGAATTAAGCATTGACACCCTAGCGCATAAAGCCCATCGATGCGGCCATCAGACCGGGAAACGGAACAACTCGTTCAATTGACCAAGACCAGGCGGCTTGCCACCGGCCTGCTGGTGCTGATGGCCGTTCTGTTCGTCGCGGCAAGATTGCTGCAGCCGGCCTATCCCTTCCTGTCCTTTGTCGCCGCCTTTGCCGAAGCCGCGATGGTCGGCGCGCTGGCCGACTGGTTCGCGGTCACCGCGCTGTTTCGCGCGCCGCTCGGGCTGCCGATCCCGCATACCGCGATCATTCCGAAGAATAAGGAACGCATCGGCGAAAGCCTCGCGTATTTTCTGAAGCATAACTTCATCACCCAGGAAGTGATCCGCGAGGAATTGCGCCCGATCGATTTTTCCGGCACGGCGGCCAACTGGCTGGCGCAGCCGGAAAACAGCCGCTTCGTCGCCAAGCAGTTAATCGGCAGCATACCCGCGATCCTGCGCATGATCGAGGACGAGGATGTCGCGCAATTCATGCAGCGCCGGATGCGCGCGGCGATGGGCAGCGTGAAATTCGCGCCGCTGGCGGCGGAAATCCTGTCGCTGCTGGTTGCCGGGCGCCACCACCAGGTGGTGTTCGACCACCTGGTGAACCTGATGGCGCAGCTGGTGGAAAACAACAGCTCCTACATCCGCTGGAAGATCAACGAGAACAGCCCGCGCTGGCTGCCGAAGGCGGTGGACGACCGTTTCTTCGCCCGCCTGCTCGACGCCATGCAGAGCACGCTGGCCGAGATGCGCGAGGACGACAGCGAATGGCGCAACCGCTTCCAGATCGCGATCGAGGAACTGATCGAAAAGCTGCGCACGTCACCCGAATACGAGGAGAGAATCGAAGCGGTGATCATGAATGTGCTGGAGCATCCGGTCTTTCGCAATTACATCAACCATCTCTGGCATGAGATCAAGCTGCGCCTGCTGACCGAAGTGGAGGCGGAGGAATCGGTCATCCTGAACAAGCTGACCCAGGGGCTGCACACCTTCAGCATCGCGCTGTTGCAGGACAAGACCGTGCAAAAGAAGCTGAATCAATGGATACGCATCGTCGCCACCGATACGCTGGTCGAGCGGCGCGAAGTGATCGCCGACCTGGTCACGCGCGTGATCCGCAAGTGGGATGCGGAAACGGTGTCGCGCAAGTTCGAATTACATGTCGGTAAAGACCTGCAATATATCCGCATCAACGGCACCCTGGTGGGCGGCCTGGTCGGCTTGCTGCTGCATACCGTATCGCTGGTGCTTTAACAGGCTGTTGAGAAACTACTGCGCGGGCCGAGAGTGCTACGTTTTTCAACAGCCTGCTAACGCTTCTTCTTACCTAGCTCAAATCGCCTGCCTTTGTTGCAGGAACGCCAGCCTCGCCAGGTGTGTCGAATCTTTTTGATGTGAGAGCCGGAGCCCTTCATGGATATATTCAAGAGCAATATCGTCGTCGGCCTGACCGCAGGCCTTGCCGCAACGGTGCTGGCACCGGTCGTCATTCCCGTGGTGGCCATGGCGGCCCGTCCGCTGGCCAAGTCCATGCTCAAGGGCGGCGTGCTGCTGTACGAGAAAGGGCGGGAAGCGCTCGCGGTCGCCGGCGAGGAAATGGAGGATCTGATTGCGGAGGTGCGTTCCGAGATGGAAATGGAGCGCGCGGGGGGAACTGCGGCGGCGGACGAAGTCGAGGGCGACCTGCCGGCCGGCGGCGAGCGGGAAGAGGCCGGATTTGCGGGGCGGCCGGGGGATGGCGCGGCACAGGCACGCCATTCCGGCAATGGAGCTGGAGCGCATGCGTGATGTCGGCGCAGGCCCTTATCGTGCATCGGATCGCGGGCCGGGTACGCCTGCGCATCGATGAAAAGCGCGGCGATGCCGCCTATTTTTCGAATCTGGCGGAACGCCTGGCGCGATTCGATGACGTATACCGGACGAAGGCGAATCCGGTCACGGGCAGTATCGCGCTGGAATTCTCGGGCAGCCTGCCAGACTTGTTGCAGCGGGCAGAGAAAGAGAACTTGTTGTCGGTGGCCGCCAAGGCCGGCAGCGAGGGCCATTCCGGCAGGAATGCCCGGAAGACTGCGGCGGCGGGACAGACGGGACAGACGGGGCATTGGGCACTCGCCGGCGGGCCGATCAATCTCGTCAGCGGGCGCGACATCAACCGCGATTTCATGACAGGCGCGATGCTGCTGCTGGTGGGCGTCGCTCAAGTATTTAGAGGCAAGTGGTTCCCGCCCGCGTTATCGGTATTGTGGTACGCAAGGGAAGCCTTCAACCTTGCGGGCGCTAAGAAAGGAGATTCACCATGGCAGAGCAGCAACACTCAATCGGAAAGACGGAACAGGCGATGAACCCGCAGGTGCGCAAGGAAACGGCAGCCGAAGCGATACAGCGCGATCCGTATCATGCCCAGGCTGCGGTGCAACAGGCCGCCGAAACCGGCGCCGAGCAGGAGGGCCTGGAAAGCATGTCCGGCAGGATCGGGAATGCCGCCAGCCGGGCCGCGACCGGGGCGCAGCATGCCGTATCGGGGACCATGCATTCGGTGGCCAGCGTCGGCGATGACGTCATCGGCGTCACGCGCGACGTGCTCAAGGGCGTCGTTTCTGCGACAGAAGATGTCGGCAGCAGCCTGGTCGGCGGCGTGCAGCATATCGCGAAGGACGTGCTGCACGGCGTGGAAGAGGTCGGCAGCGCCGCGGTGCACACCCTGACCGGGCTGCTGGTCGGGGTGGTCGGCGGCGTCAAGACGGTGGTCGGCGAGGCCATGCCGCACCGCGGCGCAGAGGCGGAGCAGGCCGGCGGCGTTATCGAACGCAAGCGCAGCGAAGCCGCCGAAAGCCAGGGGCGCACCGCCGGCGTCGAGCGGACGCGGGTGGAAGAAACCACCGTGCATTGAGGCGAGCGGCAACAGGCGCTGGTTGATGTCGCCATCGGGCTCCTTCTTCCCGCAGGGGGAGGGAGCCAATCGGGGCGCTTATCACATGTAGCCCCGGAGTTTTGTCGACAATTCAATTTCAGGCGCGATGTGCGCCTCCGGCACTCACGCGCGGCGGCGCAGCCCGGAAGTGGCTTTCTCGATTTGCGCCGCTCCATTCCCTTGTCATCATCCTGTCACGCTGGCCTGCTACGGTACCGCCCGTAGCGGAGGTCAGCATGAACATCAATATTCATCACACAGCAGGGCGCCTGCGGCTCAAGCTTGCGCAGATCAGGAAAAATCCGGCGCGGGCGCAGACGATACAGGACGAGGCCCGCCGCTTCGACGGCGTCACCTCGGCCGTTGCCAACAGCGTGACGGGAAGCCTGCTGATTCATTACGATCCGGCGCAAACCAATGCGGGCGCCATCATGCGCGCGTTGGCGCAGGCCGGCTGGCTGCCGCCCGCAGCCGTTGCGCGCAACTCCGCCTCCACCTCCAGCCTGCATCCGCTCGCCGGCAAGCTGCTCGACAGCGTCGCCGAAAAGCTCATCGAGCGTTCCGCGATCGCGTTGCTGGGGGCGCTGTTGTAAGCGGCGCCTTCGCCGCCTCGTTGATCAGCAGCGGCAGGCCGGCGCCGGCCAGGATGGCGATCATCTCGCCGGGTGTCGCCACGCTCGTGCCGAGCAGCTTGCGCAGCCCGGGGATCAGGTTGGCCAGCAGCTGCAGGCCGACCGACCCGGCCAGCGCCCAGTCGAGCTGGCGGTTGCGCGCCAGGCCGGAGGACAGCGGGCGCTCCGAGCGGCAGGACAGCGCGTGCAGCAGCTGGCCGAGAATCAGCGTGTTGAAGGCGACGCTGCCGGCGCGTGCGGCGCTGCCGCCGCGCGCCGTCGCATACAGATGCGCGGCCAGCGCGCCGCCCGCGATCACGCCCGCCTCGCGCGCATGGCGCCGCAGGTCTTCCCCGTCTATCATCGCCCGGCGCGTATCGCGCGGCGGCCCGGCCATGACGTCTTCCTCGGGCGGTTCCATGCTCAGCGCGATGGCCGGCAACACGTCGCTCAGCAGGTTCAGCCACAGCAGCTGCATCGGCGTGAGCGGCGAGCCGGCGCCGAGCGACACGCCGCCCAGCACCAGCAGGATTTCGCTCAGGTTGGACGAGATCAGGAAGTGGGCCGACTTGCGGATGTTGGCGGAAATGGTGCGACCCTGGCTGATCGCCGCCAGCAGGGTCTCGATGCGGTCGTCCTTGAGGATGATGTCCGCCGCCGAGCGCGCCAGATCGGTGCCGCCATGCCCCATTGCGATGCCGATGTCGGCCGCCTGCAGCGCCGGGCCGTCGTTGATGCCGTCGCCGGTCATCGCCACGGTCGCGCCGCCGGCGCGCAGCGCCTGCACGATCTGCAGCTTGTGGGCCGGGCTGACCCGGGCAAAGACATCGGTCCGCGCGGCCAGTTCGCGCAAGCTTGCCGGATCCAGCCGCTCCAGGTGCTCGGCATTGAGTATGCTCAGTTCTTCCCCGCCGCTCAGGCGCAGGTCTTTTCCGACCGAGGCTGCCGTTGCGCCCTGGTCGCCGGTCGCCATCACGGTACGGATGCCGGCCCGGTGGAAACTGGCGATCACCTGCTTGACGCCGTCGCGCAGCGGATCGGCCAGCCCCACCAGGCCGAGCCAGATCAGGTCAGGCTGGTCGGTGCGGCATGATTCGGTTTCCGCATAGGCGAAACCGAGCACCCGCAGGCGCCGCTGCGCCATCCCTTCGTTCTGCCGCGCGATGTCGGCCCGGATCCGCTCGTCCAGCGTCTGCAGCCGCCCCTGCGACTGCAGCATGCGGCACATGCCGAGCACCTCCAGCGGGCTGCCCTTGACCGCCACCAGATGCCGGCGCGAGCCGGGCATCGCATGCACCGTCTTCATGTAGTTGCGGCCTTCGCCGCGCAGCTGTGCCATCAGCATGGCGTGCCCGGCGCGCATCATGGCAGGATCGATGCCCGCGTTCGTGGCCAGTTCCAGCAGCGCCCGTTCGGTGGCGGAGCCGTTGGAGGAGGAGTCGTCCGGCCCGGCATCGGCCTCGCTGCACAGCACGCAAACCTGCAGCAGCCGCGCCAGGTCGGGATCGGACAGGTCCGGCAGCGCATCCCCCGGCCCGTGCAGCCTGCCAGAACGAACCTGGAAGTGGCGCAGTCCGGCCTGCACTTCCGCCGCGCACATGCGGTTCATGGTCAGGGTGCCGGTCTTGTCCAGGCAGATGGTCTGGATGGAGCCGATGGTCTCGACCGCATGCAGGCGCCGCACCAGCACGTTTATCCTGCGCATCTGGCCGATGCCGCGCGCCAGGGTGGTGGTGGAGGCGGTCGGCAATCCTTCCGGCACGGCGGCGATCGCCAGTGAAATCGACACCTTCAGCATGCGCAGCCAGCCTTGCCCGCGCAACAGCCCGATGGCGAATACGGCGGCGCAGATGGCGGCGCTGATGCCGACCAGCCGGTTGCCCAGCTGATCCAGCTGCTGCTGGATCGGCGTCGGCGGATGTTCGGTCTGCGCCATCAGGCGATGGATGGCGCCGATCTCGGTATGCGTTCCGGTGCCGACCGCCAGCGCCATGCCGGCGCCGGCTGCGATCGCGGTGCCGCGATAGACCATGTTGCTGCGCTCCGCCAGCGGCGCCGGCTGCCGCAGCGCCGCCGCGTGCTTGGGAACCGGCATGCTCTCGCCGGTCAGCGCCGATTCGTCGGCCGCCAGGCCGTTGGCCCGGATCAGCCTGGCATCCGCCGCCACATGGATGCCGGGCGACAGGAGCAGGATATCGCCCGGCGCGATGCGCGTCGCGTCGACCTGGCGCACCTTGCCGTCGCGCAGCACCGGCACCACGTCGTCGATCAGTTCCGACAGCGAGGCGATGGCCGATTCGGCGCGCCGTTCGGTGGCGAAGCCGATGGCGCCGTTCAATGCCAGCACGGCGGTGATCGCGGCCGCTTCCGACAGGCCGCCGGTGAGCAGCGACAGCAGGGCGGAGGCGCCGAGCAAGAGGACGGGCAGGCCCTTGAACTGGTTGAGCAGGATCTGCCATGACGAACGCACCGGCGCCTGCGGCAGCTGGTTGAGCCCTTGTTTGAGGCGCTCGGCGGCGGCGGCGGCGCTCAGGCCGCCTTGCGCGGAACTGCCGTAGAAGCGCAGCGCCGCATCGATCTCGCGCAGGTGCCAGGGCGGGTATATCTCGCGCTGGCGCGCCGCTTGCGGCCGGCTTCGCACACGGGCCGCCGGAGTGCGCGCCTGTGCCGCCTGTACCGCTTGCACCGCCTGTGCCGGCCGCCGACGCGGCGCGCCAGCCGCGTGCCCCGGCGTGACCGCCATGCCGAGCACGGCAAAGATTTCCGCGGGAGGACTGGGCGCATCGAACAGGATCAGCACGCGGGCGCTCAGCGGACTGGCATAGACGGCGGTTACGCCCGGGCAGGCCGACAGGCGGGTTTCTATCCGTAACCGTTCGGCGTCGGAACGGTAGAGCCGCGGGCAAGGTATCCTGATGCGGCCGGGCGCGCGTACGATGCGCCCGGCCGGGACGGAAGGTGTGCTTGCATGCACGTCAATCAACTCCTCGCGATCTTCTCCAGCCGGTCTGATGAGAAGGATTGCGTAAAGTTCAGCGTGTGTCGGCGGCGGCAATCGCCTCGGCGTCCGCTCTAACGAAATCGATGAACGCTTATTTCAGGGCGGGAAGAGTGGAGGAAAGCGGAGGGAGATTTCCACAAGGAAGAGGCGCAGCCCTGCGACGGCTGCGCCTGGGCAGACCCGGATTTAAGCCGCCAGTCGGTGCGGCGTATAGCGCGCCGTAATCCGGGTGATCGTCTGCTGCGCCTGCGCGACCGTCTGCACCGCGGCCTCGCGCAAGCGCTCGAACTCGGTTCTGGTCAAGGTCTTTTGGCGCAATCCCTGTTCCGCCATTTCGAAGGCATCGCGCTGAACCAGCCGCAGCGCGCTGCGATGTTTTTCCGCCTCGCCGGGAATCTGCTCATGCAGCGCGGACGCCGCGAGCTGTTTCGCCACATAGGCGAAGGACTGGACAATCAGATCGGCTTCGAAAGGGGTTTGAATGTTCATGAATAATCCGTCGTCGAGTTGGGGATACACGCGTATAACGCCGTGTGCCGCGATTTGGACGACGCGCTAACAATTACTTACGCAAATTTTTTGCATGAGGCATTACTCAAGCAGCAATGCTTGAAAAATGGGCATGCTTCAGGAGGGGAAGATTTGCTGTTTTGACAATGGAGGCGCATCAAAATGACTTCAGATTGCCGGTGAACGAGGCGCTGCCGCTGACGCCGGCCCGCATCAAGGCAGCGCACCTTGGGACGGTCAGGGACTTTTCGCCGGCATTATTCCCGTCCCTGACTGTGGCTGGCATCCTCCTGAGCTGGCAGCGCTGCCGTTCATCTGGACAGCCGCCGGATGAAGAAAGCGAGAATCTCGTCGCGTGCGGCAAGCGTGGGCTGGCCGGCTTCATCGATCAGATGGGCGGTCACCACGCTGTGCGGGCAGCCGACCACCTGCGCGAAGAACGGCGCGGTTTCGCGGCTGGCCGCGTCGTCGGGCAGCACTCTGGCGACGAAACGCTCGCCCAGCACCTCGGCATAGGCCGCGAAGCGCTGCGCCGTGCAGAAGCGGTCGCCCTGGAATCGATAGGCCAGCACGCTCAGGTCTTCCTGCTCCAGGCGGCGCCGCACCGCCTCCAGTTCGTCGGGAGCGATTTCCAGGCCGGCCGGATCGTTGAGCGGCAACGTGGGCTGGGACAGGACCGGGGCGAGCATCGCCGGTTCCAGCATCATCGTGAGCGCGAAGTTACCGGTGAAGCACATCCCGATCGCGCCGACGCCCGCGCCGCCGCACTCCCGATGGGCCAGCCGCGCCAGCGATCGCAGCCAGATGGTCACCGGGCTCGACTGGTTGGCGGCGAAGGCGCGGAACTCGGCACTCACGCAAGCGCGGCGAAATGTCGCCATGCCCTCTTCCGCATCCGGTACTGCGCCGTCGCGTCCGAACAGGGACGGCATGTATACGGTGAATCCGGCGTCGCGCACCCAGCGGCTGAAGCGTGCGACATGCGGACTGATGCCCGGCATTTCCGTCATCACAATCACCGCCGGTCCGGTGCCGGTGACATACACCCGCTTGCTTATGCCATTGATGGTGATTTCCCGCAGGTTGAAATCATCGAGCGGATCGTCCTGGTTCATGTTTCGCTTCGTCATCGGTCATCCTCCTTCCCGTCAAATGATGTGTATTGCGTTGCAGTCTGCCGTGCAGGGGTAAAGCGGGAAATGTCTGGTTCCGACATTTTTCATGTCAAAATGGACAAATGAAAACAATCCTGATCCTGGCACTGGATGGCGTGATGGACTCCAGCCTTGCCATCACGCTCGATGCGCTGCGCGCCGGCCAGGCTTTCCTGTCCCGCGCCGGCAAGCCCGGCCGCCTGCGGATCCTCGTCGCCGGTCACGGCAAGAGCGTGCGCACCGGTGCCGGCCTGCAGCTCAAGCCGGATCTGACGCTGGCCGAGGCGATGGCTGCAAGCGCCTGGCCTGACTGGGTGGTGGTGCCCGGGCTGGGGCTGGTTTCGGAGCAGGAAATCGAGACCCGACTGGAACAGAACGATGCGCTCGCCGCCATGGAACTGCTGCGCGGGGCGCCGGATGGCGTGTGCATCGGCGCATCGTGTTCGGCCGTCTTCCTATTGGCCCGCACAGGGCTGCTTGCCGGTCGCAGCGCGACCATGACATGGTGGCTGGCGCATCTGTTCCGGGCGCGCCATCCGGAGGTCAGGCTGGACGAGACGAAGATGCTGGTGCGCGACGGCCGCTACCTGACAGCGGGATCGGCTTATGCGCAGCTCGACCTGATGCTGGCCATCGTTGCCGACACCATGGGACCCGGCATCGCGCATCTGTGCTCGCGCTACCTGATCATCGACCAGCGGCCCTCGCAGGCCCGCTACATGATTCCCACCCATGTGCGGCACGTCGATCCCACCGTCGTTGCCGCCGAGCGCTGGATCGATGCGCATCTGGGCGGGGCGATCAGCGTCCCGGCGCTGGCGGCGGCGCTGGCCGTTTCGCCCAAGACGCTGGCGCGGCGCATCGCCGCCGCTACCGGCATGTCGCCCGTGAAGTTCATCCAGGGACGCCGCCTGCTGCATGCATCCCACCTGATCGAGACCACGGCGCTGTCTATCGAAGCCGTTGCCGCCAGGGTTGGCTACCAGGACGGGACGGCGCTCAGGAAACTGATCAGGCGCGAATTCGGCACGACGCCGGCGGCGCTGCGAGGCTAGAGCCGCTCTCTCGTGCGGGCAGTTCCAGCCGCTCCCGAACGGTGTCGCGGAGGATTGCATGCAAGCGCGCGCAGGCCGGCGTCAGCTCCTCTTCCGCCCGGTGCAGCGCCAGTTCGATCGACGGCAGCGCCGGCAGCCCGGCTTCTTCCGCGTGCACGATGCGCAGGCCGGTCGTCATGCCGAAACGGGTGCGCACCGTGATGCCCAGCCCTGCCGCCACCGCCGCCCAGACGCCGCCCAAACTGGGGCTGGTGAAGACCACGCGCCATGCGAGGCCGGCGCGGTCCAGCGCTTCGGTGGCGAGCGTGCGCATCACGCATGGCGCGTCGAAGGTCACCAGGGGAATCGGCTCCCGCTTTTCCCGCCATTGCGGCAGCGGCCGGCCGGCCGGGCCGATCCACTGCAGCGCATGGGTGCCGAGGATTTCCATGTGCGGCGTGTCCGTGCCGGCATGCCAGGCCAGTGCCAGGTCGAGGTTCGCCATCTGCAATTGATTCAGGAGCACGGCATTGCGCGCCACCTGCGCCTCGATGCGCACCGACGGATGGGTGCGGGCGAAGCGGCCCAGCACATCCGACAGCAAGTGTTCGCCGAAGTCTTCCTGCAGGCCGAGCCTGACCCTGCCTTCGAGGGCCGCGCCGCCCAGCGCCATCCACGCTTCGTCGTTCAGCTCCAGCATGCGGCGCGCATAACCGAGCAGCAGCTCGCCGGCATCGGTCAGCATCAGGCCGCGCCCGGACTTGCGCACGATGGCCGTGCCCGCTTGTTCTTCCAGCTTCTTGAGCTGCGCGCTCACCGCGGAGGTCGAGCGGCCGAGCCGGTCGGCAGCCTTGGCGAAACTGCCCAGTTCCATGCCCACGCAAAAGGTGCGCATGGCATCGAGGTCGAAATTGACTTTCCGCATTGTCCTGTTTTTCGGGATTGATGATTGAAAACTTTCTGATTTTCGAAATGATGATCCGGCAATAAGATGACCTTGTCAATGTCACCGGAAAGGAAAAATGCGATGAGCAAGACGATGGGCAGCGCCCAGCAAACCATGGGCGCAATCGCGCCGAAACTGGCCGAACTGACCGACGCGGTGCTGTTCGGCGATGTCTGGGAGCGCGACGTGCTGAGCAAACGGGAGCGCAGCCTGGTGACGGTGGCCGCGCTGATTGCGCTATACCGGCTGGAGCAGTTGCCGTTTCACCTGGAAAGGGCGATCGGCAACGGTCTCACCCGCGAAGAGCTGGCCGAGGTTATCACCCACCTGGCGTTCTACGCCGGATGGCCGACCGCGGCGAGCGCCGTGAAGCTGCTGCAGAACCTGGCAACCGATGCGCCGGCGGCGCGCTGACGGAAGGGAGAGCACACCATGCCTTTCACCCGCATCTCTCTTCTGCGCGGAAAATCCGCGTCGTATCTGCAAGCGCTGTCGGATAGCGTGCATCGGGCGCTGGTCGAGGCTTTCGACGTCCCGCCCGCCGACCGCTTCCAGGTCATTCATCAATGCGAAGCGAACGAGCTGGTATTCGACCGGCACTACATGTGCGGGCCGCGTTCGGACGACTTCGTGCTGATCTGCGTTACCGCCGGCAGGCCGCGCCCGGAGCAGGTCAAGCGGGCGTTCTTCCGGCGCCTGGCCGACCTGCTCGCCGCCGCGCCCGGCATCCGGCCGCAGGACGTGATGGTGATCATCCATCGTACGGAGATGGTGGACTGGTCCTTCGGCAATGGCATAGCGGCAGTTCCGCAAACAGGGGAGGCATGATGATCGCGATGCAATACAGTTTTGTCCTGCCGGCGGATTACGACATGGCGATCATCGACCGCCGCATCGCCGAGAAAGGGCACTTCACCGACGGCTTGCCGGGGCTGGTGTTCAAGGCGTACCTGAAGAGCCGCAAGGCGGCCGCGCCGGGGCCGGACGGCGAGAACCGCTATGCGCCGTTCTATCTGTGGGAGTCGGCGGCGGGAATGAACGACTTCCTGAGCGGGCCGGGGTTCGTCGCGCTGACGCAGTCGTTCGGCTGGCCGTCGGTCAAGACCTGGTCGGTGTGGGAGGCGCAGGTCTCGGCGCGTATTGGGCATGCCGGCTTTGCCAGCCGCGAGCTGATTCCCGTCCGCCCGTATTCCCGGCTGGACGAATTGCGCGCCGAAGAAGTCCGGCAGGCGCGGGAAACGGTGCAGCAGCAGGGCGCCTTGGCGGCCGTGGCCGGCTTCGAGCCGACGAGCTGGAGCCTCGTGCGCTTTGCGCTGTGGGAGCGGCAGCCGCCGCCGTCAGCACTGGCCGAGCAACGCCACATTTATGAAGTCGGGCATATCTCCCGGTCTACTTTGAATCCTTGAGCATTGACGGATAGCCGGCATCCGCGGTGGCCTGCTTGAGGTCGGCAACGCTGGCCTGGCTGTCGTCGAACACGACCACCGCCTCGCGCCGCGCATAGCTCACGGTGGCGCGCTTGACGCCGGGGACCTTGAGCAGGGCGGCCTTGATGGTGAGCGGGCAGGTCGCGCAGTCCATGGTCGGCACGTTCAGCGCCACCGTCTGGGGTTTCGCCAGCGCGAATTGCGGCAGGCAGAGCAGCGCGGCAAATAGCCAGAGTAGCGGGGAAAGCGGAAATTTCAGCATGGGGAGATCAATAGAACCAGGGGGCCACAAGCGGGAACAGCAACAGCAGCGCGGCGAGCGCGGCGCAGGCGAGGAAGAGCATTTTCGTGCGCGGACGCGTGCGCCCGCAGGCGGTGTCTTCGTCCGTCGCGCAGGCGGACGCGGGGCGGAAGATGATGGCTCCGGCCCAAGCCAGCGCAATCAGCGCAATCCCGGTGAAGAACGGCGTCACCGGGCGCAGCGCGGTCAGGGTGGTCATCCAGGCGCCGGTGATGCCGGCCAGGACGAGCACCAGCGGCAGCACACAGCAGCTCGACGCGATGAGCGTCGAGGCGGTCGCCACGGCCAATAGGCCGGTGCTCAGATTCTTGCGTGAAGACGTCGTTTTCATGGATGAAGCGTCAACCGGGCGCAGAGTCCGCCCGGTTCTTCCTCAGATGGAAATGGCACGCGCGCTGATCGTGTACTTGAACGCATCCGGATCGAGCGGATCGAGCGCTTCGCCGTCGACCTCCGCCTGCGGATACATCAGGAAACCCAGTTTCCCGGTGGTCGAGCCAGGCAGGCAGACGTCGTGGGCGAAATTGTACGCCATCCAGTTGCCTTCCCAACCGCCGAACAGCGCTTTTCGCACCGGCGCCACCAGCGGATGGTCCGGATCCTTGATCCAGGTCGCGGTTTCCTGGCGCATCACCTTGCCGACGTCGGCCGGATCCATCGCGACCCAGCCGTGCCGGCGCAGATAGACTTCGGCGCGGCAGTGCTGGGCGCTCTTGAGCGAGGCCGGATTGCCGCCCAGTTCGCGGTAGCCGAAGGCGCTGGGCACAAGCCGGATGCCGTAGGCGTCGCGCGCCGGCACCCCCGCCGCGCGGCACAGGCCGACGAACAGGCCGTTGATGTCGCCGCACTTGCCGCTCAAATTCCCCGTTTCCAGCATCGCCTTGATATCGCCGGTGCCGCAGCCGCGCACCTTGGGTTCCCGATAGGTGGAGATGATGATCCAGTCGTAGATGCGCTGCACCTTTTCCACGTCGGAACGGGCGCCGAGCGTGATCTGGCGCGCGGTGCGGCGGACGATGCCGTCGAGCGGCATCAGGTCGGTCGGCTGCAGCCACAGCCGCAAGTCATCCGGCGTTTCCCGTGCGGCGGTCTTGTCCGACCAGTCGACCGCGCGGTCCCTGGTCTGCACGCGCGAGCTCACTTCCAGCACCGGCGGCGCCGCGCCGTCGAATTCGGCGACCAGGTATTTCGCGCCATAGCGGCCGTCGGTGCCGATGCGCATGACCTTGGCGTTGCCGGACCAGTTGTCCGACAGCGAGCGCTGCCACCCGGTCTCGACCGATGGCAAGGGCACCCAGACCTTGGCCGGAGCGCCGGTTTTCTGCAGGTTCACGCGGGTGACGAGCTCGAAGCTGCGCCATTCTCCGGGCTGCGGCGCAAAGCGCCTTGCTTCCTGCTGCTGCGCGAGCGCGGCCTGGGGCAGCGCGCCCAGGAACAGGGCGCCCGATGCCGCCTTCAACAGCGAGCGCCGGGTCATGGTGACCGGTTTGCCATCTTGCATTTTTATCCTGCCTGAAGGTTGTAACGTTGCGTGAATTGTAGCTTCATCGTTGCCTGTCGCGTGCGGCATGGGCCTGCCCGCGCTCTTGCAGCATGTTGTCGAGCGCCTGGCGCAGGCTGCCGTCGCTGCGCTCCAGCTCGCCCATCGCGCGCCAGCGCACCCGGCCATCGGGGCCGATCAGCACCGTGGTCGGCAGCACGCCCGCGGTCCACTTCCTGAACGCCTCGCCGGACACGTCTCGCAGGATCGGGTAGCGCAACGGATGCGCGTCGGCGAAGCGCCGGATCGCCGCGACGGACTCCTTGTAATTGATGCCGAGGATGACGAGCTTGTCCGCCAGCACGGCGTCGCCGGCCAGGTCATTGAGAAGCGGAATCTCGTCGACGCAGGGCGCGCACCAGCTGGCCCAGAAATTCAGCACGATCACCTTGCCGCGCAGACGCCCGATATCCCATTGCTGTCCGTCCAGGTCGTTCAGCGCCAGCGCGGGCGCCGGCTGCTTGTCCGGCCACGGGCGCAGCGCGGATTCGGCGGCGGCCGGCTGCGCCGCCGTTGCGGCGGCCAGCATCAGGGCCAGGATGGCCTGGCGAATTCGACCTCTTTCGGTTGACATGACATCCGGCGCAAGGCGGTGAAGCGGAAAAGGCGGGATCATATCAGAAGTGTCTGATTGATATTTTCGGGCCGAAAGCATGAAACCTTGGCGAAAGTGGCGTGACTAACCAGCTTTGTGGCTCAACCGTCAGAAAGGAGACCGCATGGCCGTTAACACGAAAAACAAGTATCCCGCAGACAAATCCGGCACGAAGTACGCCGAGTTCAGGAACACCAAGCGTACACCGCCCGGCAAGGCGCATACCGAACGGCATGGCAAGCAGTCCGGAGGACCCGAGCAGGCCGGGCAGAAGACGGCTTGAGGCTGGCATCTAGAGCCTGTTATGAACTGTCGCAGGGGGCGCGCAGCGCCAGGAACAGGCTGA
>OFCW01000225.1_pt1 | contig 19738 bp, 17 predicted proteins | sample 1520951 | NCBI WGS metagenome assembly OFCW01 (sample SAMEA4349680, study PRJEB24078) | microbial mat metagenome | biome: Terrestrial Biome; feature: Habitat; material: Microbial Mat | place: India | collected 2012-06-12 | depth 10 m | reverse complement strand
AGCCGTTGGAAAAGATGTGCCACAGCATGCCCCACACGAACGGAATGTCGGTGCCGGGCCGGATGCGCACATAGTGGTGCGCAAAGCGCGCGGTGCGGGTGAAGCGCGGATCGACCACGATCATCTTCGCGCCCAGCTCCTTCGCATGCAAAAAGTGCAGCATCGAGATCGGATGCGCTTCCGACGGATTGGAGCCGATGAACAGCACCGCCTTGCTATGGCTGAGGTCGTTGAACGAATTGGTCATCGCGCCGTAGCCGAAGGTCTGCGCCACGCCCGCCACCGTGGTCGAATGGCAGATGCGCGCCTGGTGGTCGCAGTTGTTGGAGCCCCACATCGACACGAACTTGCGCAGCAGGTAGGACTGCTCGTTGTTGTGCTTGCTTGATCCGATCCAGAACACCGCGTCCGGCCCGGCCTTGGCGCGGATCTGCAGCAGCCGCTCGCCGATCTCGTTGATCGCCTGGTCCCACGAGATGCGCTGGTACTTGCCGTCGACCAGCTTCATCGGATAGCGCAGGCGCCGCTCGCCGTGGCCGTGCTCGCGCACCGACGCGCCCTTGGCGCAATGCGCGCCCATGTTGATCGGCGAATCGAACGCGGTGTCCTGGCGCACCCACACGCCGTTGTGCACCACCGCCTCGACCGAGCAGCCGACCGAACAGTGGCTGCAGACGGTGTGCTTGATCTCCGGCTTGCCGGCGGCGGCCTGGGCATTCGCCGCGCCCGCCGGCGCGATCACGTTCAGCGGCAGCTGGCGCGCCACCGCGGCCGCGCCCGCCGTGATGCCGGCGCGCTTCAGGAAGCTGCGGCGATCCATGGTGGCGCCGGCGAGGCGTTCCACGCCCCTGCGCAGCGATGTGGTGTTGCGCAGCGATGAGGCGTTGCGCCCTTCGCCGCCGGATTTCCGTACCAGGGACATGGCTGGCGCCTCCTCAGAAAGCGGCCGTCGAATAGTATTTGCGGATATGTTCCGTCTCGTGGTAGCCGCGCGCGGCTTCCGGGCTGTCCGTCACGGCGGCGGGCGCGGCAGCGCCCGCCGGCTGTTTCGCCCATCGCGCGGCGGCGGCAAGCGCCGGCACGCTGGCGGCGGCGGCGAGAAAACCGCGCCGTGCGGCGCGCTTGCTATCGTCATGCGGCTTGTCTTCATTCATGGCCTGTCCCTCCGGCTGGCGTCATCGCAGTTCGCATGCTGCGTCCCAGGCGTCCTCGATGTCGAAGGCCTGCGCTTCGACAGCGAAAAACGCCTCGATGAAATCGGCTACCCGCTGGTAGAAATTGGCGCCCTGGGCGCGCCGGATATCGTCCAGGCAGCGCGCATGCCAGGGCGCGATGTGCTTGTCGAAAAACGCCCGTTGCGCCGCCACCGGCTGCGGCATGACGCCGGGCGCACCGGCGATCAGGATGCGCATCGCCTCGCACAGCGCGCCCAGGTGGTCTTCCGGTTCGCCGCTGCGGGCATGGCGCGCCAGACCGAGCGCGGCCAGATCGGCGCGCAATGCGGCAAGCGGCTTTTCCATCATGAAACCGGTCAGGTACAGCGACGCATAGGGATTGACCGCCGGCGTGGCGACGGCAACGAAGAGCGCATCGAATTCTTCCTTGACCGCGTCGGCATCGACGATGGCGGCGGCCAGCACCAGGCTTTCCCACGCCTGCTCCAGCGGGCTGCCGGCCTGGGCGGGCGCGATCGAATCGGCGGCGGCCAGCGCCGCCAGCAAGGGCGCATCCGGCGCGGCGAGCAGCAGGCGCGAAATCAGCGCGTAGAAATCGGCGCGCGCCTGCTCTTCCGGCGCCAGGGCGGGCTGCCCGGCCATATCTGTGGCGCTATCCGCTGCAATATCCGGCAGCTTGATTCGACGCGCTTCCCGTTCCAATGCGCCTCCATGCAATGTGCTTGTCGGGAACGCGATGGCAGGAAAAAACTGTTGGTATGCGGCGTGCCCGATTGCTGTTTGTATATCGGCACGCCGAAATGTTTCCTGCGGCGACGCCCGAGAAAACGCTACTCGACGTTTATTTGCGCCTTATCAAACCGAGCGCCATGCAACATCACGGACGCTGCAATGCGCCGATCGTCGTTGTGCCCTGCATCATGTCGATCACGCGGCAGTCGCCGCACATCTTGAGCCGCTCCAGGTTGCCGCTGAAGGCCGCATGCCCGGCCAGCCGGGCGAGCATGCTTTCTATCACCTTCTGCGTGCCGAACGGCTTGCCGCAGCGGATGCAGCAGAAGGGCTGGCTTTCGTTCAGCACGACCGGCCTTTTCGCGCTGTCGGCCAGGTTCAGCCGCGGCACCAGCGCAAGCGCCTGTTCCGGGCAGGTTTGCACGCACAGCCCGCATTGCACGCAATTGCTCTCGATGAAGCGCAACTGCGGCCGCTCGGCGGTATCCATCAGCGCCGAGGACGGGCAGGCGCCGGCGCATGCCATGCACAGCGTGCAGGCCGCGGCATCGACTTGCAGCGCGCCGAAGGGCGATCCGGCGGGAAGCGCGATTTCTTCGGCCTTCAGCGGCGCATGCTCAAGCAGATGGGCCAGCGCCAGGTCGAGCGTGTTGCGCTTGTCCGGCAAGACATTGAAGGTGGCCGCGGCGGCCGGCGCGGCGCCGCGCGGCGCGCGCTGCAGCGCCTGCGCCAGTTCCGGCGGCGTGCCGGCCTCGATCAGCCGGAAGTGCTCTCCCGCATACCCCAGGCCGGACAGAATCGCCTGCCCGACCGCCATCTGCTCCCTGAGCGCCGAGAGATACTGCGGCGCTTCCTCGCCGGCGGCCAGCACCATGATGCCGGCCGCGCCATGGCAGATGGCCGACAGCCACAGGTCGATGCCGGCCGAAGCGGTATGGTGCAAGGCCAGCGGAATCACGCGCGCCGGCAGGCCCGGATGCATGTGGCCGCTTTTGGCCAGCCGCCCCAGCGCATGCACGAGTTCCGCGCCGCGCTCCTTGCTGTGAAACAGCAGCACCGCCTGCCTGCCGCCCGCGGCGGCATAGGTCTGCAGCATCGTCTTCACGCGCCGCCCGAGATGGGGCGCATCCGGATACGCATAGCCAAGCGCGCCCGACGGGCAGACCGTGGCGCAGGCGCCGCAGCCCATGCACAGATGCGGCTCCACCTTGATGCGCTCGCCGTCGCTGGCGATCGCGCCGGCCGAGCAGACATCGATGCAGGCGCTGCAGCCGGTCTTGCCGTTGCGGCCGTGCGCGCACAGCCTTTCGCTGTAGCGGAAATATCTGGGCTTGTCGAATTCGCCGACCATGCTGCACAGGCGCAGCGCCGCCTCGTATTCGGCGGCGCTGTCCCGGCCCGGCGCGAAATAGCCTGGCGGCGGCTGGTGCAGCGCGATCAGCGCTTGTTCCGACAGATCGAACACGAGGTCGTAGCGCTCCTCGCGCTGCCGCGCCTGGCGGGCGAAATCGATGGCGCCGACCGCGCCGCAGGCGCGCACGCAATCGCCGTGGCGGCGGCAGCGCGCGGCGTCGATCTGGAACAGCTGGCTGATCGCGTTTTCCGGGCAGGCGTCGAGGCAGGCATGGCAGCGCACGCACAAGTCCAGGTCGATCGGATTGTCTTGTTGCCACGAGACGGTGAAGGCGCCCAGCCAGCCCGCGATGCCGACGGCGGCGCCGGAAAAGACCGGATATTGCCGCTCGTGCGGAAATGATATGGCGGCGTCCGCCGCATCGGCGCCGCTGTCGGTCAGCAGCACGCTCACGTCCAGCAGCGTGCGCAGGCGCTGCGCCCACGGCAGCGCGCGCGAAGCGCGGCCGATGATCAGCACGCGCCCGCCCGAGGCATAGCTCACCGCCGGCACCGGCTCGGCCGCGGGCAGGGCGGCGTCGGCCAGCAGCGCCGCCATCTTCGGCAGGCTGCTTGCGGCCTGCGCACTCCATCCGGCGGTCTCGCGCAGGTTCACGAAGCGCACCGGCACCGCGCGGCCGTTCTGCTGCGCGAGCTCCTCGAACAGCGCGCGCTCCTGCGTGCAGCCGACCACCAGCGGCGCGGCGCCGTCCAGCGCGGCCAGGAAGGCGTCGGCCTGTTTTCCGCACAGCGCGCCGGCGACCGCCAGCGCGTCGCTTCCAAGCGCCTGCCCGAGCCTTTCGCGCGCGGCCGCATCGAGGGGAATGCTGCGGTTGCAGCTGCAAAGACGGAAGGTGGCGCTCATGGCGTTGCGGTGTCCTGAACGGATGCGGGGCCGGGCGAGGTTGCGGACTGTTCCTGCGCGATAGGGCCGCTTTCGTTGTTTTCGTTGTTTTCGTTGTTTTCACCGCTTTCGCCGTGCTGGACTGCTTTGTCCGCCGCAGCCGTTCCGTTTGCCGCTTCCTGTTCGCGCGCTTCATCGGCGCGGCCCATCGCGCGCCGCGCATGCTGCAAGGCGGCGAGCATGGCGGGGGTGAGCGGCTCGTGCCGCGTGTAGTCGCCGATATAGACGTCGAGCCCGTCCATGCGCCGGAAGTGCGGATCGGAAAACAGGGTTTTCAGTGCGGCGCGGCGCACCGCCGGGTCGATTCCCCGCGCCAGGAAACGCGAATAGTCGGCGTCTTGCGCAAGTTGCCGCACATCTTCCAGCGTGGGCGGTTTTTCTTGCCCGGCAGGCGGCGCCGCCGGAGGGGATGCCGCCGGCCCGGCGCCGCTCTGCCGGCCGGCGCGCCTTGCGCGCGCGCCGCTTTCCGCCTTGCGCGCCGCCCAGCGCCGCAGAAATCCTCCCGCTGCCATTGCCCCTCCTTTTCCACTACTTTTCCACTACGCCTTCTCCACTACGCCTTCTCCACTACGCCTTCTCCACTACGCCTGGCGTCGCGTGCATGCACGCATGGAAATACGTTTATGCAGCGTAGTCATTGGCCCCGCCCGGGTCTTGATATCCCACAAGGCTGCCGTTCAGCGCGCCGCTTTCGCCGACGGGTAAAACAGTTGCTGGCCATCGACCCGGAAGGAGGCGATTTTCTTCTGCCCCTCCTCGGAGGTCAGCCAGTCGATGAAGCGCAGCGCGCCCTGGTAATTCACGTCCTTGTGCCGCGCCGGATTGACGGCGATCACGCCGTACGGATTGAACATCTTCGGATCGCCCTCGACCATGATGGCCAGCCCGGAGCGGGCGCGATAGGCGCCGTAGGTGGCGCGGTCGGTCAGCGTATACGCCTGCATTTCCCCCGCCATGGTCAGCACTTGCCCCATGCCCACGCCGGCCGAGATATAGCCCGGGCCCGCCGGCGCGATGCCGAGCTGTTTCCAGTATGACTTTTCCATCTGGTCCGTCCCCGAGTTGTCGCCGCGCGAAATGAAGCGGGCATGGGAATCCGCAATCTTTTTCATTGCCTGCAGCACATCGCGCATGCCGCCAATGCCGGCCGGGTCGGCTGGCGGGCCGACCAGCAGGAAATCGTTGTACATCACGTCGCGCCGGTTGACGCCGTAGCCGGCGGCGACGAACCGGTCTTCCGCCGGCCGCGCATGCACCAGCGTGACATCGACGTCGCCGTTTTTCGCCAGCTCCAGCGCCTTGCCGGTGCCGACCGCGATCACCTTCACCCGCAGGTTCGCCTGCTGCTCGAACTGCGGCAGCAGGTAAGCGAGCAGCCCGGAATTGTCGGTGCTGGTGGTGGTCGACAGCCGCAGCGTCTGGGCGAGCGCTGACGCGCTGAGAATCAGGCCGCTCAGGACGGCACACAGGCGAAGAATGGCAAAGCGGGCGCTCATAGTCTTCCTTTCAGGATGGGTTAAGGGCAGCCGCGCCACTGCAGGCGGCCGTCGCGCAGCTTCATGCGCTGCACGCCGGGAAGCGCGATCAGGTCGCGGTCATGGCAGGCGATGACGACGCTGCCGCCGGCATCGAGCAGGGTGGGAATCAGCGCGATCACCTGTTCCTTGGCCGGGCCGTCGAGGCTGGCGGTCGGTTCGTCCAGCAGCAAGAGGCGCGGCGCCAGCACGCGCGCGCGCGCCAGCGCCACGCGCTGCTTTTCTCCGCCCGACAGCACCGCCGGCTTGCTGCTGCGCAAATGCATCAGGCCGGCCCAGGACATCGCTTCCTCGACGCGTTTGGCCACCTCGGCCCTGGCCATGCCGCGCGCCAGCAATCCGTAGCCGACGTTATGGAACAGGCTGGTGGAAAACAGCACCGGATGCTGGTGCACGTACACGATCGCGTCGCGCATGGCCTTCGGGTAGGGGGACAGGCGCACCGCTTTGCCGTCAAAGTGCGCCTGCGCGATGTCGGCGCCGGCCAGGCCGGCGAGCACGCGCAGCAGGGTGCTCTTGCCGGAGCCGTTGGCGCCGGTCAGCACATAGGCGCGGCCGGCGTCGATGGCGAGCTGCTCGATGTCGAGCAGCAGGCGCGGCCCGATGCGCTTTTGCAGGTGCCGGATCTGCAGCAAGCACATCGTCATGGCCCCACCGAGGCGTTGGCGTTGCCCTGCAAGAGCAGCATGACGGCATTGATGGCCAGCGCAATCGCCATCAGCACGATGCCCAGCGCGATGCCCTGGCCGAATTCGCCCTTGCTGGTTTCGAGCGCAATCGCGGTCGGCATGGTGCGGGTGTCGCCGGCGATATTGCCGCCGACCATGAGCGCGCAGCCGACTTCCGAAATGATGCGGCCAAAGCCGTTGACCATGGCCACCATCACGCCGAAGCGCGCCTCGTGCAGCACCGTGCCCATCAGGCGCCAGCCGGCGGCGCCGTGCGCGATTGCGGTTTCGGCAATACGCGGATCGGTCGCCTGCACCGCGGCCACGGTCAGCGCGATCAACAGCGGCAGCACGATCAGGGCGTCGCCCAGGACGATGCCGGCCTGCGTAAACAGCCAGCCGGCGGCGCCGAGCGGCCCCTGGCGCGACAGCAGCATGTACAGCAGCAGGCCGATCAACACCGTGGGCAGCGACAAGGCGGCCTGGGTGAGCCAGATCACGGCGCGCCGCCCGGCAAACTTGCGGGTGCCGATCAGATAGCCGAGCACCAGCGCGGGCGGCGTGGCGATCAGCATCGCCAGCAGCGCTGTTTTCAGGGAAATCCAGACGATCTGCCACAGTGCGGCATTGCCCGACAACAGCAGGGAAAACGCGGCGCGCACCGAATCGCTCAGGGCCATGGATTGACTGGTTGGAATGACTGGTTGGTGAAAGAGGGGAGCGGGATCGCACGGGAAAAACCGTCCGCTTTATGTTACGACGCAGATACGCCTTTCAGTTACGCATCACGCAACGCTTATGACCCCACTCAATAGCTGCGGCTCGTACAGCAGCCGCTCCTTTCCTGTCAGGAGCAAAAAATGCTTGCCGGTACAGCGCGCCAGCAGCGTCATGCCGACCTGTTGCGCAACTGCATATCCCATGCGCGTCGTGCCGGAACGCGACAGCAGGAAGGGGATGCCCATCTGCGCGCCCTTGATCACCATTTCCGACGTCAGGCGGCCGGTGGTATAAAACACCTTGTCGTCGCCGCGCAGGTCGTCGAGCCACATTTTTCCGGCGATCGCATCCACCGCATTGTGCCGGCCGACATCCTCGATGAAATACAGCAGCGTGCCGTCGGACGAAAACAAGGCGCAGCCATGCACGGAGCCGGCCTGCTTGTAGATCGACTGCTGCTGGCGGATCGTGTCCACGATCCGGTACAGGACCGATTGCGCCAGGCGCGCTTCGGGACTCAGCGCGATGGCATCGACCTCATCCATCAGCTCGCCGAACACCGAGCCTTGCCCGCAGCCGGTGGTGACCACCTTCTTCGCCGTTCTTTGCGCGATGTCGGCAATGCCCGCGCGGGTCTGGACCGCGGCCGCACTCACCTCCCAGTCGACCTGCAGCGAGACGATCTCGTCGAGCGAGCGCACCAGCCGCTGGTTGCGCAGATAGCCGAGCGTCAGCGCTTCCGGCGCGCTGCCCAGCGTCATCAATGTCACCAGTTCCCGCTTGTCGACGTAGACGGTCAACGGCCGCTCGGCGGGAATGGCGATGGCCGAACGGCGCCCCCGTTCGTCCTGCACCTCGATGTCGTGGGTCAGCTCGATGCTCGCATTGGACAGCTGAGGTCGATGCGCCATAGGAACTCTTCAGAAACTCAACTCGTTAGGAACTCAACTCTTCAGGAACGGGGAACGCTTCATGTGTCGGCAAGCAAGCCGGCATCGGCCTGCGAAATCCGAATTTTTCATCTTGCCGAAACATGCCGTATCGGATTTGTTTCGCATCAATGCGCGCATGCGTCGCGGCGATATGCATCAAGCCGCCCGCGGTTGAAACGCATACGCTTATTCATGTGATCAATGCAATGAGGCCGCCCATGAATGATCAGACCAATGATGATCAGACCAATGCGCAGATCACCGGCGTCGTGCTGGCGGGCGGACGCGGCTCGCGCATGGGCGGCGTGGACAAGGGCCTGCAGCTTTTCCGCGGCATCCCGCTGGCGCAGCATGTCCTCCAGCGCCTGGCGCCGCAGGTGGATCGCCTGATGGTCAATGCGAACCAGAACCTGGCGGCCTATCGGGCACTGGGCGCGCCGGTGTGGCCGGACGAGATGCCGGATTTTGCCGGGCCGCTGGCCGGCATGCATGCCGCCTTGCGCCATTGCGACACCCCCTACCTGGTCACCGCCCCGTGCGATTCGCCCTTTCTGCCGCTCGACCTGGTCGCCCGCCTGCATACCGAACTACTTGCAAGCAAGGCCGATGTCGCGTTCGCGGTGACGGGCGCCGGGCAAACACGCCAGCCGCAGCCGGTGTTCTGCCTGCTCAGGACCGCGTTGCTGCCCGCGCTGGAGCGCTACCTGGACACGGGCGGGCGCAAGATCGGTCAATGGCACGCGTCGCTGCGCAGCACGGCGGTGTGGTTTGCGGACGAGCAAGCATTCAGCAACATCAACACCTTGAGCGAACTGCAGCAGTACGAAGCGAATGCGCCGGATGCGCCGCACGCACGCTGAAGGAACGTCAAGTTAAAAAACAGGCAAGCTTGAACTCCTGCATGTCTGGCAAGTCTGACAAACATGTCGCGCACGGCAAAGATTCTTCTCTGGAGCACAGGCGGGCTGCTCGCCATCCTGGTCCTGGCCGTCGCCGTGCTGCTGAACTTCGACTGGAACAGCGTCAAGCCGTGGATCAATACGCATGTCAGCGAAGCCACCGGCCGCCGGTTTGAGATCCGCGGCGACCTGGCGCTGACCTGGCATGCGCCGGCGGGCGCCCAGGGCGGCTGGCGCGACTGGATTCCCTGGCCGCGCCTGCATGCGAAAGACGTGATCTTCGGTAACCCCGGCTGGGCGCGCGCGCCGGACATGGCGCGCGCGCAGCAAGTCACCTTTTCCGTCAATCCGCTGGCGCTGCTGCAGCAGCGGATCGCCATCCCGTCGCTCGCGCTCGATCAGCCGCAGCTGTTCCTGCAGCGCGAACGGGATGGCCGCAACAACTGGACCTTCCCCTCCCGCGGCAGCCAGCCGTCGGCCTGGCGGCTCGACCTGCAGCGCCTGGTCCTGTCGCGCGGCACGCTGCATCTGGTCGATGCGGTCAAGCAGGCCGATCTCCAGGCCGACATCGACACGCTGCCCCAGGAAGACGGCGGCTACCGGATCGGCTGGCGCGTCGGCGGCACCTTCGGCGGCGAGCCGGTGTCCGGCAAGGGCCGGGCGGGTTCGGTGCTGTCGCTGCGCGAGCAGCAGGTGAAGTATCCGCTGGATGCGACCGTGCAGATCGGGAAAACCACGATCGCCGTGCAGGGCACGCTGACCGACCCGGTCCGGCCGAGCGCGCTAGACGTGCGCCTGAAGCTGGCGGGCGTGAGCATGGCGCATCTGTACCCGATCATCCATGTCGTGCTGCCCGAGACGCCCCCTTACATGACCGAAGGCACGTTGCGCGGCACGTTCGGCAGCTCCGGCAGCGACTGGCGCTATGAACGGTTTTCCGGCAAGGTCGGGTCGAGCGACCTGGCGGGCAGCCTGCGCTTTTCGTCGCGCCAGCCGCGGCCGCTGCTGGAAGGGACGGTCGAATCGCAGTACCTGAATTTCGCCGATCTCGCGCCGCTGGTCGGCGCCGATTCGGAAGAAAGCAAGGCGCGGCGCAATGCGCAGGTCGCGCAGCCGAAAAACAAGGTGCTGCCGGTCGAAACCTTCAAGACCGACCGCCTCAACAGCATCGATGCGGACGTGCAGTTCACCGGCCGCAGAATCGTGCGCGAAAAGCAGCTGCCGATCGATCACCTCGTCACCCGCGTGCGGCTGCAGGATGGCGAATTGACGCTGGCGCCGCTGAAGTTCGGCATGGCCGGCGGCACCCTGGTGTCGAACCTGAAAATCGACGGCAACAGCAAGCCGATGAAGGCGCAGCTGAAACTGACGGCGCGCCACCTGAAGCTCAAACAGCTGTTCCCGACCGTGCAGGAAATGCAGGCCAGCCTGGGCGAGATCAATGGCGAAGCCGCGCTGTCCGCCGCCGGCAATTCGGTCTCGTCGCTGCTGGCGTCGGCCGACGGCGAAATCCGCGCGATCATCAATCAGGGCACGGTCAGCAAGCTGCTGCTGGAAGAAATGGGATTGAATGTCGGCACCATCATCGCGACCAAGCTCTTCGGCGACAAACAGGTCGAGCTCAATTGCGCGGTCAATGACTTCGCGGTGGAAGACGGCGTGATGCGCACGCGCGCCTTCGTGGTCGACACCCGGGAGGCGACGATCTACGTCAACGGTCAGATCAACCTGGCGCAGGAACGGCTGGCGCTGGAAATCCGCCCGGACAGCAAGGGGGTGCGCGTGATCTCGCTGCGCTCGCCGCTGCATGTGACGGGCCCGTTCAAGAAGCCGGAGGTCGGCGTCGACAAGGCGGTGCTGGCGGCGAAGGCGGGCGGCGCGCTGGCCTTGGGCGTGCTGGCGCCGGTGGCCTCGGCGCTGATCCCGCTGATCAATGTCGGCCCCGGCGAAAAAAGCGAATGCGGCACGCTGCTGGCGCAGGCCGGCGCCGCCCCCGTTGCGGCAACGGGCGGCGCCGGGACGAACGCATCCGGCAAATGACTCAAATGACTCAAATGACTCAGCCGGGCGCGCCTTCCTCGCACAGGCGCTTGACGATGCCGAACGCGTAGCGCGCGGCGACCCGGTCGATGAATTGCATGAAATCGACCGGCGCCTCTTCATTGGCCGCATCGGAGACGGTGCGGATCACCGCGAACGGCACGCCGAACTCGAAGCAGACCTGGGCGACGGCGGCGCCTTCCATTTCCACCGCCAGCAGCGGCGGCAGGGCCTGCTTCAATTCCGCCAGCTTGCTGCGGCTGTCGATGAATTCGTCGCCGCTGGCGATCAGGCCGCGATGTACCCTAGGCTGGTGCAGGCGGAAGGTATGCAGATCCTCGGCCGCCACCAGGCAACGCAAGTCCCTGTCCACGAAATCGACGGCCGCCCTGGCCAGCCGGTTGGTGAGATGCGCGTCGGACGCGAAATGCGATTGCCCGGTCAGCGGCACTTCGAAACGCGGAAACAGGGGAGTGGCATCCATGTCGTGCTGCACCAGCGCGTCCGCCACCACGATATCGCCGACGCGTACGCCGGCGTCGGCGGAACCGGCCACGCCGGTAAACACGATATGGGTGACGTCGAAGCGCTCGATCAGCGTGGCCACGGTGGCGGCGGCGGCGACCTTGCCCAGCCGCGACAGCACGCACACGCAATCCATGTCCCACAGCCTGCCGGCGACATAGTCGCGCATCGCGCGCCTGACGGTGCGGGCGTCGTGCATGTTATCGATCAGACCATGTTGTTCGTGTTGCAAGGCGCTGATCAGGCCGAGGCGGATGGGGCGGGCAGTCATGGAAACCAGTGGGTGTTGATGGCAATTGCGTAGCGTAGTGCGTTGGCAGGGTTTCACGCAACTGGGTTTCACGTAACTGGGGGCAACGAGATAGGACGGTTTTTTATTTAAAAAGCGTTGTATACGAATGGTAGTAGTGGTTAACGCCGGCCGCCGCCTGTGGATAACCCGGTAAACCGGCGGAAAATCAGAAGTTTATGGTTTGCATAAAACATTTGATAAAGCCTGTATGGCGCCAGGACAGTTTCGGGACAAAAAAACGGCTGTGGACAGTTATCCCGGTTATCCCCAAATGCTCAAGCGGAAATGCAGGGACTTATCCACAGACGAAAAGGCAACAATGTCGGATTGCAAGCAGAATCGGTCACTCATTGCCCCACAAGGCTTGCAAAAGTGAAAAGACCGTCGCAATCGTCGGCTCGTTTTTGCGCCGGGCCAGCGCGATGAAGGACAGCTCGGTCGACAGGCTCACGCGGTCGGCGATCACCAGGCCGTGCGCATGCGCTTCGCGCAGCGCGATCGACTCGCGCATCAGCGACAGGCCGACGCCCGACTTCACCAGGTCCAGCATCGACGGCTCCTGGTCGACCAGCGCCACCTTGTTCGGCGTGGCCTTGTATTGCGCGAAGGTTTTGGTCAGCAGGCGGTGATGGGCCGATTCCGGCGGCGTCCAGATCCACGGCAGCTTGGCCAGCGCCGGCCAGTCGCGCCCCGCCACCCGGGATTTCCAGCCGGGCGGCGCGACCACGTTGTAGGTGAACGAGGTGAGCGTGAGCGCGTGAAACTCCTTGCCCGGCGTGCCGAGGAAATAGCCGACATCGAGCGCGCCGGCCTTCACCTGCTGCAGCACCCAGCCCGACATGCCATGTTGCAGCTGGGTCGACAGCTGCGGGTAGTTTTCCACCAGGCGTTTCAGGAAGGCGCCGAGGCGAATGAATTCCGGATCGAGGATGGTGCCGATCGACAGCCGCCCGGACAGCGTCGAATGCAGCGCAGCCGCCCCCTGGCGGAATTCGGCCACGCTGTCCATCACCCGTTCGGCGAACGGCAAGAGCTTGGCGCCGTCGTCGGTCAAGGCCATGCCGGACGGCGTGCGGACAAACAACTGCAGATTCAATGCGCTTTGCAGCGACTTGATCTGCAGGCTGACCGCCGGCTGCGTCAGGTGCAGGCGCTCGGCGGCGCGCGTCAGGTTGCCTTCGCGGGCGACGGTGACGAAGGCGCGTATTTGCGTTAAGTCCATGCGTGTCAGGTCCATGCCGTCATTATAAGTACGACTTATAACATTCTTGATAAGAACTCATTGGATTTGCGGCAGCGACAGGAATATGCTGTGGAAAACCGTAAATCCCCCAAAGGAATTCTTATGACGCAAGTGATCCAGCATTTCATCAACGGCAAGGTAACCGCTTCCACATCCGGCCGCGCGCAGGACGTATTCAATCCCGCCACCGGAGAGGTCGGCGCCCGCGTGGCGCTGGCCAGCGCCGCGGAAGTGCATGCCGCCGTCGCCGCCGCCCGCGCCGCCGCGCCTGCCTGGGCCGATACCGCGCCCTTGAAGCGCGCGCGCATCCTGTTCAAATTCAAGGAACTGATCGAAAAGCACCACGATGCGCTGGCCGCGGCGATCACGCGCGAGCACGGCAAGGTGTTTTCCGATGCGAAGGGCGAAGTCACGCGCGGGCTGGAAGTGGTCGAGTTCGCCTGCGGCGTGCCGCAGCTGCTCAAGACGCAATTTACCGACAACATCGGCGGCGGCATCGACAACTGGCAGCTGCGCCAGCCGCTGGGGGTGACTGCCGGCATCACGCCGTTCAACTTCCCGTTCATGGTGCCGATGTGGATGGCGCCGATGGCGCTGGCAACCGGCAACACCTTCATCCTGAAACCGTCGGAGCGCGATCCGTCGCCGTCGCTGATGATCGCCGACCTGCTGCAGCAGGCCGGCCTGCCGGACGGCGTGTTCAACGTGGTGCAGGGCGACAAGCTGGCGGTCGACACGCTGCTGCAGCACCCGGAGGTGAAGGCGGTGTCCTTCGTCGGCTCCACGCCGATCGCCGAATACATCTATACCGAGGGCGTGCGCCGCAAGGGCGCGTATCCGCTGCGGGTGCAGGCGCTGGGCGGCGCCAAGAACCACCTGGTGGTGATGCCGGACGCGAACCTGGAGCAGGCGGTCGATGCGCTGATCGGCGCGGCCTACGGTTCGGCCGGCGAGCGCTGCATGGCGATTTCGGTCGCGGTGGCGGTCGGCGGCGTGGCCGACAGGCTGGTCGAGGCGCTGATCCCGCGCGTGCAGGCGTTAAAAGTGAAAAACGGCATGGAAGCCGACGCCGAGATGGGGCCGGTGGTCACCGCCCAGCACAAGGCGAAGATCGAGGCGTACATCGCCGATGGCGTGCAAGCCGGCGCAAAACTCCTGGTCGACGGCCGCGGGCTGAAGGTGCCGGGGCATGAGAACGGCTTCTTCCTCGGCGGCTCGCTGTTCGACCATGTGACGCCGGACATGACGATTTACCGGGAAGAGATTTTCGGGCCGGTGCTGTGCGTGGTGCGCGTGCCGGACTTCGCGTCCGCGGTCGCGCTGATCAATGCGCATGAATTCGGCAATGGCGTGTCGCTGTTCACGTCCGACGGCAATACCGCGCGCGAGTTTTCGCGCCGCATCGAAGTCGGCATGGTCGGCATCAACGTGCCGATTCCGGTGCCGATGGCCTGGCATTCGTTCGGCGGCTGGAAGAAGTCGCTGTTCGGCGACCTGCATGCGTACGGCGAGGAAGGCATCCGCTTCTATACGCGCTACAAGTCGGTCATGCAGCGCTGGCCGGAAACGATAGGCAAGGGGGCGGAATTCACGATGCCGGTGGCGAAGTGAATAACTTCTGTGGATAACTCTCTGGATAGCCGCTGCATGCATTGGGGACAGCCCGCAAGTTATTCGAGACCGAATTTTTTGTCCAAGATCTGTCCTTTCGCCATACAGCGTTTATCCAGCCTCTTATAAGCCCGGTAAAGGCTTGATTTATTTCCGGTTTACACCGTTATCCACAGCGAGGTCCGGGTGTTAACCACTACTACCATTCGTATACATCAACTACAACTTAAAAAAGCCCCCCAACCCGGGCGCCGGCACCGGCGCATCGCCAAATCGACAAAGGAAAGCAGATGGACCTGATGGATTTTTGCCGTTATCCGATCATCCAGGCGCCGATGGCCGGCGGCGCGACCACGCCGCAGCTGGTGGCCGCGGTCTCCAATGGCGGCGGTATCGGCGCATTTGCCGCGCCCCTGCTGTCGCCGCAGGCGATCGCCGAACAAGTCGACAAGATCCGCGCGCTGACTTCCCGCCCGTTCATCGTCAATCTGTTCGTGCTGGCGACGCCGCAACCCGCCGAGGAGGAAATCCGGCGCGCGCAGGAACTGCTGCGTCCGGTCTGGGAACCGCTGGGCTGGAGCGAACTGCCGCTGCCGAACAAATGGTGCGAAGACTTCCACGCGCAATTCGACGCGCTGGTCGCGGCCAAGCCGGCGATGGCCAGTTTCACCTTCGGCATCCTGACCCGCGCCCAGGTGGAGCGGCTGCACCAGGCCGGCATCTACGTGATCGGCACCGCCACCAACGTGGCCGAGGCGCAGGCCTGGGAAACCGTCGGCGCCGACGCGGTCTGCGCGCAAGGCCTCGAAGCGGGCGGCCATCGCGGCACCTTCATCGGCGCGCAGGACGACGGCCTGGGCACGGTCGCGCTGGTGCCGCTATTGGCCGATGCGGTGCGCATTCCGGTGATCGCCGCCGGCGGCATCATGGACGGGCGCGGCATCGCCGCCGCCCTGGCGCTGGGCGCGCAGGCGGTACAGATGGGCACGGCTTTTCTGGCCACCGACGAGTCGGGCATCCATCCGCTGTACAAGGAGCGGCTGCTGGCAGCCAGCCAGGCGCCGGCGCGCGCCGTCACCCGCCTGACGCGCGCATTTTCCGGGCGCTATGCGCGCGGACTGGTCAACCGCTTCATGGACGTGATGCAGCCGGCGGAATCGCAGGTGCCGGCCTATCCGGTGCAAAACGCGCTGACCGGAACCATCCGCGCGCAGGCGGCAAAGCTGAACGAGACGGAACTGATGTCGCTGTGGGCCGGGCAGGGCGTGGCCATGGTGCGCGCCATGCCGGCTGCGCGATTGCTGGAAACGCTGGTGGCCGAATGGCGCCAGGCGTCGATTTAAAAAATAACAGGGAGACTGCCGTGGAATCCGCAGGCAAATACGATTACATCATCATCGGCGCCGGCTCGGCCGGCTGCGTATTGGCCAACCGCCTGGCGCAGGACGCGGGCGTGTCGGTGCTGCTGCTGGAAGCGGGGCGCAAGGACGATTACCTGTGGATCCATATCCCGGTCGGCTACCTGTACTGCATCAACAATCCGCGCACCGACTGGCTGTACCGCACCGAGGCCGATGCCGGCCTGAACGGCCGCTCGCTGATCTACCCGCGCGGAAAAGTGATGGGCGGCTCGTCGTCGATCAACGGCATGATCTACATGCGCGGCCAGGCGCGCGACTACGACGAGTGGGCGGCACTGACCGGCGACGACAGCTGGCGCTGGGAGAACGTGCTGCCGGTGTTCAAGAAGAGCGAGGACTATCACAAGGGCGCCGACGCGTATCACGGCGCCGGCGGCGAATGGCGCGTCGAAAAGCAGCGCCTGTCGTGGGAAATCCTCGATGCGTTCCGCGAAGCGGCGGCCCAGGTCGGCATCCCCAAATGCGACGACTTCAACCGCGGCGACAACGAGGGCTGCGGCTATTTCGAGGTGAACCAGAAGAAGGGCTTGCGCTGGAATACCGCGCGCGCCTTCCTGAAATCTAGCGAAGGACGCAAAGGACAGCTCGACATCATGACCGGCTGCCATGTGAAGCGCCTGCGCCTGGCCGCGAGCGAGCGCGGCACGGTGTGCACCGGCGTCGAATTCACCGGCGGCGGCAGCGAATGGTTTGCCGAAGCGGCGCGCGAGACGGTCTGCGCGGCCGGCGCGGTCGGCTCGCCGCAGATTTTGCAGTTGTCCGGCATCGGCCCGGCGGCGCTGCTGCACAAGCACGGCGTGCCGGTGGCCGTCGATTTGCCCGGCGTCGGCGAGAACCTGCAAGACCATTTGCAGCTGCGCATGGCGTTCAAGATCCGCGGCGCCAAAACCCTCAACACGATGGCCAACAACTGGTATGGCAAGATGAAGATCGGCATGCAGTACCTGATGTCGCGCAGCGGCCCGATGTCGATGGCGCCGTCGCAGCTGGGCGCCTTCACCCGCTCGGACTCGGCGCACGTCACGCCCAACCTGGAATACCATGTGCAGCCGCTGTCGCTGGAACGCTTCGGCGAACCGTTGCACCCGTTCCCCGCGTTTACCGCCAGCGTGTGCAACCTGCGCCCCACCTCGCGCGGGCATATCCGCATCGCGTCGGCCGATCCGTTCGCCGCGCCGAAGATCACCGCGAATTACCTGAGCACGCCGGAAGACCGCCAGGTCGCCGCCGAGGCATTGGCGCTGACGCGCAATATCGTGGCCGCGCCGGCGCTGAAAAAATACGCGCCGGAGGAGTTCAAGCCGGGCCCGCACTACCGCACCGACGAGGAACTGGCGATGGCGGCGGGCGACATCGGCACCACGATCTTTCACCCGGTCGGCACCTGCAAGATGGGCCGCGCCGACGATCCGCTGGCGGTGGTCGACAGCCAGTTGCGCGTCAGGGGCGTGCACGGGCTGCGCGTGGTCGACGCGTCGGTGATGCCGACGATTACATCGGGGAACACGAATTCGCCGACCATCATGATTGCCGAGAAAGCCGCGCAGTGGATACGCGCGCAGCGGCGCTGAGCTGCGGCGGCAGGTTATGCATTTCATGCATAACCCCATGTTGACAAAGCATTGGATTTGCTGCGCCGCGCTCGCGTAAGCTGCGTTCCATCCTGAACGTTGCCCGCAACTCCATGAACGCGCACGAAGAATTCATCCTCGGTAACGCTTCCCTGCACCTGCAGTTGTCCACCGCGCTGGAAGTGATGACGCAAATTATCTGCAACGCATCGCATCCGCCGAGCGCCGCCCAGCTGGCCGAGTCGCTGCAGCTGTCGACGCGCTATCTGCGCAAGCTGCTGCGCGCGCTGGCCGCCGGCGGTCTGCTCAAGCCGCATGAGCGCTATCAGGACTGCTGGGTATGCACGCGCGCGCCGCATGCGATCTCGCTGGCCGATATCTATCACTGCCTGGTTACGGTGCGCGAGGAGAGCGGCGCGCCTTTCGTCGCCGCGCCGCAGACGGACGCGACGACATCGAGCGCCGACCTGTTGATGATGCAGGCGACGATGTCGATCAATCAGATCGTGCTGCAGCATCTGCAGCGCTTCGACCTCGGCCGCCTGAAAGTGGCGGAATCGGCGATGCTGTTTACCGCATCGCTGCGCGAGAAGGCGCGCGCGCAGCGTGCCGCCCTGGTCCCTACGTAAAACCACGTAAGCCGTTCGCATTTCCTCCGTGCTAACATCCAAGCCGTTGCCTGTAATCAATTAACAAATAAATACAAAATTGATACAGGCCAAACAATCGGCGGATGCGTTGTCTGCCGTATTGTCACCCTCCAAGGCGTACTGTGTACTGTATTTTCGAACGCGCACCGCGCTTCGAATGCACGTCACGAAGAACTCAGTCAACAGGGAGAACCGATGGCGGATGTGGTGTTGGAGACGAGGCAGTTGACCAAGGAATTCAAGGGGTTCGTCGCGGTCAACAATGTGAATCTGCGCGTGCAGCGCGGTCATATCCATGCATTGATCGGCCCGAACGGCGCCGGCAAGACCACCTGCTTCAACCTGCTGACCAAGTTCCTGGTGCCGACCTCGGGCCAGATCCTGTTCAACGGCCGCGACATCACGATGACCAGGCCGGCGCAGATCGCGCGCCAGGGCATCATCCGCTCGTTCCAGATTTCCGCCGTGTTTCCGCACCTGACGGTGCTGGAGAACGTGCGCATCGGCCTGCAGCGCCCGCTCGGCAATTCCTTCCATTTCTGGAAAAGCGAAAAGGTGCTGTCGTCGCTCAACGACCGCGCGATGGACTTGCTCGCGCAAGTCGATCTCGACAAGTTCGCCGACACGATCACCGTCGACCTGCCGTACGGCCGCAAGCGCGCGCTGGAAATCGCCACCACCCTGGCGATGGAGCCGGAGCTGATGCTGCTCGACGAGCCGACCCAGGGCATGGGCCATGAAGACGTGAGCCGCGTCACCGAATTGATCAAGAAGGTGTCCGTCGGCCGCACCATCCTGATGGTCGAGCACAACATGAGCGTGATCTCCGGCATCAGCGACCGCATCTCGGTGCTGCAGCGCGGCGCCCTGCTGGCCGAAGGCACGTACGAGGAAGTATCGAAGAACCCGCAGGTGATGGAAGCCTACATGGGCACCACCGGCGGCGCACTGGAAGGAGCGCATTGATGGCGGTACCGGCATTATCGATCTCCGGACTGCAGGCGTGGTACGGCGAGTCGCACATCCTGCATGACGTCAACCTGTCGGTCGAGCCGGGCGAGGTGGTCACGCTGCTGGGCCGCAACGGGGCGGGGCGCACCACCACGCTGCGCGCGATCATGGGCCTGACCGGCACGCGCCGTGGCTCGATCAAGATCAACGGGGTGGAGGCGATCCACCTGCCGACCCACAAGATCGCGCATCTGGGCGTCGGCTACTGCCCGGAAGAGCGCGGCATCTTCTCGTCGCTGTCGGCCGAGGAAAACCTGATGCTGCCGCCGTTCGTGTCGAAGACGGACAAAGGCATGTCGGTCGAGGAAATCTACGCGATGTTCCCCAACCTGCGGGAGCGCCGCACCAGCCAGGGCACGCGCCTGTCCGGCGGCGAGCAGCAGATGCTGGCGGTGGCGCGCATCTTGCGCACCGGCG
>OFCW01000224.1_pt1 | contig 19760 bp, 13 predicted proteins | sample 1520951 | NCBI WGS metagenome assembly OFCW01 (sample SAMEA4349680, study PRJEB24078) | microbial mat metagenome | biome: Terrestrial Biome; feature: Habitat; material: Microbial Mat | place: India | collected 2012-06-12 | depth 10 m | reverse complement strand
CGGCGGCCCGCCGCGCACCAGCGCCGCGCGCCTGGAAGAGCAGTTCGCCGCGCAGCGCTACGAGTATTTCCGGAACAACCGGCAGAACTTGCCGCCGACCATCTCCGAGCATACCGATGAAATCACCGCGCTGATGAAGCAGGGGAAATCCGCCGAGGAAGCGTTCGGCGCAGTGCTGAAAAAATATTATTAGGACGCCCGACGCTCTTCCTCCGGCGCCGGCTCGCATGTATCCCAGGTGCTGACGCGCGCGTGGCCGGGACGGTTCCAGTCCGGCGGCATCCACAGGTGCCGCAGGCGCTGGCGCCACGGCCCGGGCGAGAACACGTCGCGCAGCATGTCGACGAATTCGTGGAAGTTCAGCACCAGGAAGTTGTACGAGCGGATCTGGCGCGGGATGCCGTAATCGACCGGTTCCACCTCCGGTTCGTAGGTGCCGAACAGGCGGTCGAAGATGATCAGCACGCCGCCGTAGTTCTTGTCGATGTACTGCGGATTGCGGCCATGGTGCACGCGATGGTTGGACGGCGTGTCGAAGATGTATTCGTACCATGCCGGCAGCCTGCCGACGCACTCGGTATGCACGAAATACTGGTAGCTCAGGTCCACCGCCAGCATGAACATCACCACCGCCGGCGGCACGCCCAGGAGCACCGGCGGCAGGTAGAACACGAAGGTGCCGACGAATGCATTGAGCAGGCTCTGGCGCATCGCGGTGGTGAAGTTCATCGTCTCGCCGCTGTGGTGCGGCACGTGCGCCGCCCACCACCAGCGCACCCGGTGCGAACAGCGGTGGAACCAGTAATAGCAGAACTCGACCAGCACGAAGATCGGCAGCACGGTCCAGCCGTTGACCGGGATGTCGAACAGGCGGTGCCGCCAGACCAGCGCGAACACGCCGCCGGTGAATACCACCCATGTCAGCGCTTCCATCACCTGGTAGCTGCCGCCCAGCGCCAGGTTGGCGGCGATCTCCTTCCAGTGGAACTTGCCCGCGCGGCCGCGCCGCTTCTCGACCGCGAATTCGAGCATGAAGGCGATCAAAAAGACCGGCGACATGCCGATCAGCAGCACCTGCTTCCAGTCCACCTGCGGGCCGAGCAGCGCCGCCAGCCACGCCTGCGCCGCATTGAGAAACTCATCCATTGCCGTCTCCATTGCCGATCATGACATCGCTATTTCAGCGCAACCGGGCATTGGCGGATTGACAAGGAAGGACAGTTTTTGGACACTTCTGGCCATGAGCGAAGCGGACAAATCGATAGCGGCAGACGTGCGCGGCGAGGTGCCGAGCACCTATGTGCGCCTGTTGTTCGAGTATCTCGCCCGGCGCGGCATCGATGCGCGCCGCCTTTTGGGCGAGGATCCGCCCGATGCGGCCGACCGCGCGCAGCTGCGCTATCCGGCGCGCCGCTGGTGCGTGCTGCTGGACAAGGCGGCGCGCCACCTGGACGATCCGCTCCTGGGCCTGCGCCTGGGGCAGACCATCACGCCGGCGCATCTCGGCATCATGGGCTACGTGCTGCTGGCGTCGGCCAACATGGCGGCGGCATTGAAGCGCATGGAACGCTACCAGCGGCTGATCTATGACATCAGCCCGATGCGTTACGGCATCGCCGGCGATACGGTGGTCCTGACCTGGGGCGTCGAGCGCGGCCGGCCCGGCGCGCTGGCCGACGAATGCGGGATCGCCGCGCTGGTCCAGTTCGCGCGCCAGATCAGCGGCGAGCACCTGGCGCCGCTGGCCGTCAGCTTCGTCAACCCGGAGCCGGCCGATCTTCGTCCTTATGTCCGCTTTTTCGGCTGCCCGGTGCGCTTTGCGCAGCCGGAAACCGTGGTGCAGTTCCCGCTGGCGATGCTGGGGCTGCCGCTGCGCCAGCCGGACCCGGCGCTGGTCGCGGTGCTGGAGCAGCAGGCCGAGGCGCTGCTGGCCGGCTTGCCCGATATCGACGATTTCGAGCAGACGGTGCGGCGCTGCATCGCCGGCCTGCTGCGCGAGGGCGAACCCAGCCTGGAGCGCGTGGCCGGCGAACTGAACCTGTCGCCGCGCACCCTGCGCCGGCGTCTGGAGGAGCGCGGCCATCGTTTCCGGGCGCTGCGCGACGACACGCTGCGCCGGCTGGCGGTGGCCTATCTGGCCGACCCGCGCCTGACCCTGGCGGAAATCGCACAGCTGCTGGGGTTTTCGGAACAGAGCGCGTTCGGCCGGTCCTTTCTGCGCTGGGTGGGAAGTTCGCCCGGCAATTACCGGAGAAAGTTGCTGGGCTAGGTTTTCAACCCCAGCCTGAGCTGCAGCGTCGCCTCGTCGATATTCATCAGCGCCGCGATCGCGCGGAAATCGTCCGGCAGCGCCGGGTCGTCCCAGCCGTGGGCGGAGTGCCGCGCCAGGTCCACCGCCAGCTTGACGTTCTTCACGCGCGAGCGGTCGGCCAGCTTGTCGTCCATCAGGTTCGCCAGCAGCTCCGGCAACTGCCATTGCTTGCACAGCACGGTTTGCAGCTCGTTCAGCGTAAAGCCGAGCACGTCTTTCTGGGCGTCGGCGCTGCGCATCGCGAGGTTGTCCTCCTGCAGCGCATGCATGCCCAGCGCCTGCTGCGGCGAAAAGCACCACACCAGCATCTCGGCCAGGTCGTGCAGCAGCGCGGCGACCGCCACCTCCTCGCAGTTGAGGTCGTAGCGCCAGGTGGCCCAATCCAGCGCGTAGCGCGCCGCGCGCTGAGCGCGCCGGATCACGTGCAGCAGCCCGAGCAGCGCCTGCGGGCTGGTCTTGAGCCGGTCCTCGACGATGTCGAATTGCGCGAAGTGATGAAAGAACGGTTCGACGCCCAGCATCATGACCGCATGCTCGACGTTGGACAGGTCCTGCAGCTGCCGCCTGCCGCGGTGTGCCGCCGCAAAGCGCAGCACGCGCGCCGTCATCAGCGGATCGTTGAGCACGATGGCGGCGATCTTGCGCACGCTGACGCGATCGGCGTATTCGCGCGTGTCGGCAAGGGCGCGGGCGGTTTGCCGCAGGACCGGGATTTCCTTGTCGTCGAGGAAGCGGGTCCAGGTGTCGAGGCCGGTCAATGGTGTCGTCATGCGCGGAGTCATATTGCTGCCTGGGGAATTCCATTGTACTGCGGCCGAATGGAAATAATGCACGGCAAGAGCGATTGTTGCGCGAATGGCATAATTCCGGCGGGCGGCACCGCCCATGTCGATTTCCAGGGAGCGAAAACCATGAGCATCATCAGCGAATTCAAGGAATTTGCCATCAAGGGCAATGTAATGGACCTGGCGGTCGGCGTCATCATCGGCGGCGCCTTCGGCAAGATCGTCGATTCGCTGGTGGGCGACGTGATCATGCCGGTGGTGAGCAAGCTGTTCGGCGGGCTCGATTTCAGCAACTACTTCATTCCGCTGGCCGGGCAGAGCGCCACTACCCTGGCCGAGGCGCGCAAGGCCGGCGCGGTGCTGGCATACGGCAACTTCCTGACGGTGACGCTCAATTTCATCATCCTGGCTTTCGTCATCTTCGTGATGGTCAAGCAGATGAACCGCTTCCGCAAGGAGAAGCCGGCGGCGCCCCCGGCACCGCCCGCGCCGACGCCGGAAGAGATCGTGCTGCTGCGCGAAATCCGCGACAGCCTGAAGAAATAGCGCGATCGGGGAGACGCTTCTTTTCCGTGCCAATGTTGAATGCATGCGCTGCTTTCCCGGTCGAAGCGTCGTATGAATAACCGCCGGAAAGGTAGCCGATGACACGCGCCAGCCGTTGGAGCAAGCTGCGGGCGCTGATGCGCGAAGAGTTGCGTCAGCTGACCGTCATTCAGGCCAGCGACCGGGCCTGGCAGATGCCGGTTGCCGCCGCGCTGGCGTCCGGCCTGCCGCTGCTGGCCGGCGCCGCTGTCGATCGCCTCGGCGACGGCCTGGTCGCGTCGCTCGGCGGCCTGGTGTTTCTCCACCTGCCCGGCACGCCGCTGTATCACCGCATGATATGGCTGATGGCGTGCGCGTTCGGCATGATCGCCTGCTATGCGCTGGGCGTGCTCAGCCACTTTTTTCCGCTGGCAATGATGCCGGCGCTGACCTTTACCGCGATCCTGGTCATGATGGTCTGCCGCTTTTACGGCATGGGCCCGCCCGGCGGCCTGTTCTTCATCATGGCGGCATCGATCGGCGCGTATTCGCCGGGCGAACTGGCGCAGCTGCCGCAAAAGGTCGGGCTGATCGCGCTCGGAACCCTGCAGGCCAGCCTGATCGGCTTCCTCTACAGCGTCTATATCCTGCGGCGGCATGCGCCGAAGCCGGTCGTGCCCCTGCCGCAGCCGACCTTCGACTTCGTGGTGTTCGACGCGGTGGTCATCGGCGCGTTCGTCGGCATTTCGCTCGCCGTGGCGCAACTGTTGCAACTGCAGAAGCCCTACTGGGTGCCGGTCAGCTGCCTGGCCGTGATCCAGGGCGCGTCGCTGCGCGCGGTCTGGACCAGGCAGCTGCATCGCGTGATCGGCACCAGCATCGGCCTGCTGCTGTCGTGGCTGCTGTTGCTGCTGCCGCTGGACCGGTGGAGCATTTCGCTGACGATGATGGCGCTGACCTTCGTGATCGAATCCATCGTGGTGCGGCACTACGCGCTGGCGGCGGTCTTCATCACGCCGTTGACCATCCTGCTGGCCGATGCGGCGACGCTCGGACACGGTTCGCCGCAAGCGCTGATCGGCGCGCGCTTTATCGATACGCTGCTCGGGTGTCTCGTCGGACTGATCGGCGGCATCTGCCTGCACAGCCCGCGCTTTCGCGCCGCGGCCGCGCCTGGCATCCGGCGCCTGCTGCGGTCGCGTCTGTTGCCGTAGGAACGTACGGCCGCATCAGGGGCTTTAAACTTTTTTCAAAAAAATGAACCTTAGGATGAGCCAAGGGCTGGAACCAATAGTGTAAGTGCTTCAATAGAGCAATACGAGCAATACGCCGGTCGCGCGATGTCAACTTGATCTGTTTGCTTCATCGTTTGACGATGAGAACAAAAATCCCGATCCGATGAATACGCTGGGCGAATTGAGCAAGGACCTCGACCTGGAGGCGCTGGTCAACGCGTCGCCCTTTCCCTATCTGCTGCTGTCGCCCGCCTTGCGCATCCTGGGCGCCAACGACGCCTACCTGCGCGCGACCGGGCGCAGCAGGGAAGCGATCGTGGGACACGCGCTGTTCGATGCGTTCCCGCCTGATCCCGCCGCCCGGGACGACTCCAGCGTGGCCGTGCAGGCGTCGCTGGCGCGTGCCATCGCGACCCGCCGCCCCGACCATCTCGCGGTCGTGCAATACAACATCCCGCGCGAGGCGCAGGATGGCCCGGCGTTCGAAGAACGCCACTGGAGCATCATCCACACGCCGGTGCTCGATGCGCGCGGCGAGGTGGCCTTCCTGTTCCAGAGCCCGATCGACGTCAGCGAACTGGTCTGGCTGCAGCGGCAAGGACGGGCCAACCCGTCGCGCGACGACGTCGATTACCAGATCGCGGGCAACGTGTTCAGCCGCGCGCAGGCGCTGGAAGCGGCCAACCGCATGCTTGACATGGAGCGCGAGCATCTGCTGAACCTGTTCCGCCAGGCGCCCGGCTTCGTCGCCGTCGTGCGCGGGCCGCAGCATGTGCTCGACATGGCCAACGAATCGTTCCGCCAGCTGGTCGGCCATCGCGACGTGCTCGGCAAGCCGGTCGCCGCTGCGCTGCCGGAAGTGGCCGGGCAGGGCTACGCGCGGCTGCTGGACCAGGTCTACCGCAGCGGCGCGGCGTTCGTCGGCCGGCAGATGAAGGTCATGCTGCAGCAGCAGCCGGACGCGCCGCTGAGCGAGCGCTACGTGAACTTCGTCTTCCAGCCGTTTACCGATTCGGAGGGGGGCGTGGCCGGTATCTTCGTCCAGGGCCAGGATGTGACCGAGCAGAAACTCGCGCTGGACGCGCTGAAAATCAGCAACGAGCGCTGGAAGCTGGCGGTGGAAGGCGCCGGCGACGGCGTCTGGGACTGGGACATGCGCAGCGGCGAGGTGATGTATTCGCGGCGCTTCAAGGAAATGTTCGGCTATGGCGACGACGATTTCCCCGACCGCGTCGACAGCTGGAAGGACCGCGTGCATCCGGACGACCTTTCAGGCGCGCTGGCGGCGATCGACAGCGCCGCGTACGGGCAGACGCCGATGTCCTTCGAATACCGCTTCCGTTGCAGCGACGGCAGCTGGAAATGGGTGCGCACGCGCGGCGTCGTGATCGGGTACGAGGACGGCGCGAAGCCGGCGCGCATGACCGGCACGGTGACCGACATCTCGCAGAAAAAGGAATCGGACGAGCTGATCTGGCGCCAGGCCAATTTCGACGCGCTGACCGGACTGCCGAACCGGCGCCTGTTCCGCGACCGGCTCGACCAGGAAGTCAGGAAGGCGCCGCGCTCGCCGCATACGCTGAGCCTGATGTTCATCGACCTCGACCGCTTCAAGGAGGTCAACGACCTGCTCGGGCACGACGCCGGCGACCAGCTGCTGGTGGAGGCCGCGCGGCGGCTCGCCGCCTGCGTGCGCAAGTCGGACACGGTGGCGCGCCTGGGCGGCGACGAATTCACCGTGATCCTGACCGAGCTGGACGACCTCGCGCATGTCGAGGATGTCGCGCAGAAGATCTTGCGCGCGCTGGCGAAGCCGTTTTTCATCAACCAGCAGACCGTGTACATCTCGGGCAGCGTCGGCATCACGATGTTCCAGAAGGACGCGTGCAGCTCGGAACAGCTGATCAACAACGCCGACCAGGCGATGTACGCCGCCAAGCACGCCGGGCGCAACCAGTTCCGCTACTTCACGCCCTCGATGCAGGAAAAGGCGCAGCGCCGCTTGCGGCTGGCCAACGACCTGCGCGAGGCGCTGGCGAGCGGGCAGCTGGAGGTGCTTTACCAGCCGGTGGTGGAGCTGGCGACGGGGCGCATCGTGAAGGCCGAAGCGCTGCTGCGCTGGCATCATCCGACGCTGGGCGTGGTGGCGCCGGCGCAGTTCATCCCGATTGCCGAGGAGAGCGGCCTGATCAACGCCATCGGCGACTGGGTGTTCAGGCAGGCGGCCGAGCGCACCAGGCAGTGGCAGGCGCAGCTGGGCAGGACGGTACAGGTCAGCGTCAATGCGTCGCCGCTGCAGTTCCACGCGCCGGAGCAGGGCGTGGACTGGCTCGACCACCTGGACATGCTCGGCCTGCTGGGCAGCGCGGTGGCGGTGGAGATCACCGAGGGGCTGCTGCTCAACGCGTCGCCGGCGGTCGCCGAGCGCCTGCTGGCGTACCGCGACGCCGGCATCCAGGTCGCGATCGACGATTTCGGCACCGGCTACTCGTCGATGCAGTACCTGAAGAAATTCGATATCGATTACCTGAAGATCGACCAGTCCTTTGTCAGGGAAATGGTCGACAACGCCAGCGACCGCACCATCGTCAGGTCGATCATCGTGATGGCGCACGAACTCGGATTGCAGACGGTCGCCGAGGGCATCGAGACGGCCGAGCAAAGGGATATGCTGCTGCGCGCCGGCTGCGACTACGGGCAGGGCTTTTTGTTTTCGCAGGCGCTGGCGGCGGAGCAGTTCGCGTCGCTGGTGACGGGTTCGGTGCACTGATACGCAAGCCGCGCGATAAACCGCGCTATTTGCCCGCCGCTTCCCCGGCTTCCCCGGCTTCCGCGCGCAGCGCTTCCGCATCGCGCGCGAACATGTCCTCCAGCTCCTTGCGCCCCTGCCGCGCCATCGAGATCATCTGCGGCTGGTCCTTGTAGAACGGGTAGGCGGCGTGCAGCAGCCGCAGGTTGTGCGCGCGGAACTTGCGCACCACGTCCTGCACCCGCGCCGCATCGTAGCCGAGTTCCTGCAGCACCCGGCCGCCCAGCTGCAGCGAGGCCTCGAAGGTTTCGCGCTCGATGATGGTCACGCCGCGATCCATCAGGTCGTAGTAATGCGTGAGATTGCGGGCGCGCGCCAGGATGGTCAGGTGCGGGAAGGCGCGCCGCGCCAGGTCCACCAGCGCCAGGCTGTCCTCCACGTCGTCGATCGCCACCACCAGCAGGCGCGCGCTGGCCGCGCCGGCCGCGCGCAGCAGGTCGGCGCGGGTGGCGTCGCCATAGAACACCGTGTAGCCGTACTTGCGCAGCAGGTCGACCTGGTCCGGATCGTGGTCCAGAACGGTGGGGCGGATGCGGTTGGCCAGCAGCATGCGGCCGATGATCTGGCCGAAGCGGCCGAAGCCGGCGATGATGACCGGCGCGCCCTGCGGCTCGATATGGTCGGCCGGCCGCCGCCGGTCCTGGCGGAAGCGCGGCGCGATCAGGCGGTCGTGCAGCACCAGCAGCAGCGGCGTGGCGACCATCGACAGCGCCACCACGACCACCAGCAGCGACGCCACCCGCTCGGAAAAGACTTGCGCGGTGGCGGCGGCGCCGAACACCACGAAGGCGAATTCCCCGCCCTGCGACAGCAGGAAGGCGAACAGCGCCTGTTCGCCGCGCGCGATGCCGAACCATCTGGCCAGCAGGACCAGCGCGCCGATCTTGAGCGCCAGCAGGCCCAGCACCAGCTCCAGCACCAGCAGCGGCTGGGCCAGGAAGGCGCCGAAATCGATCGACATCCCGACCGCGGTGAAGAACAGGCCCATGAGCAGGCCCTTGAACGGCTCCAGGTCGGTTTCCAGCGCATGCCGGTATTCGGAGTCGGCCAGCAGCACGCCGGCGACGAAGGTGCCGAGCGCCATCGACATGCCCACCGATTGCATCAGCCAGCCGATCGAGATCACCAGCAGCAGCGCGAACGAGGTGAACATTTCGCGCATGCCGGTCTTGGCGATGAAGCGCATCGCCGGCCGCACCAGGTAGCGTCCGCTGAACACCAGCGCCAGCAGCACCGCCGCCGCCTTCAGCGCCGCCGGCCAGACGCCGTCCGCGTGGTCGTGCGGCGCCGTGCCGAGCAGGGGAACGAGGGCGATCATCGGAATGGCCGCGATGTCCTGGAACAGCAGGATCGAAAACCCGGCCGCGCCGGCCGGCGTGCCCTTCAGGTTGCGCTCTTCCAGCGTGGCCAGCGCGATCGCGGTGGACGACAGCGACAGGCCAAGGGCCGCGATCAGCGCGATTTTCCAGCCGGCCCCGAGGACCAGCGCCGCGCCGAACAGCAGCAGCGTGCAGACGCCCACCTGCAGCGCGCCCCAGCCGAAGATCGGCCGGCGCAGCGACCACAGGCGCTTCGGATCGAGGCCCAGCCCGATCATGAACAGCAAAAGCACCACGCCGAACTCGGAAAAGTTGAGGATCACCTCGACGCCCTGGATCAGGCGCAGCCCCCAGGGCCCGACCGCGATGCCGGCCAGCAGATAGCCGAGCACGCCGCCCAGGCCCAGGCGTTTTCCGATCGGCACCGCCACCACCGTGGCGGCAAGATAAATCATGGCATTGAACAGCAGGCTGTGTTCCATCGCAATTCCCCGGAGCAGGCGCGCGGCGCATCGACAGCAGGTACTTTACCCGCAGCGCGCGCTTCATGTCTTGGCAGATCGTCCATATTCGGCGCGCGCTCCGGCAAGCGATTGAGGATGGCGCGGGAGGTACAATGCAGAGTGGAACCTTCGCCGGCGCCATGCCGGCGGCATCTTGTTCAACTCACAACCGGAATACAGTGCAAGAGCAACACGCCTTACCCTATCTGCGGGAAATCCTGCTGTTCCTCTCCCTCGCGGGCATCCTCATTCCCCTGCTGCAGCGCTGGCGCATCAACCAGGTGCTGGGTTTTCTGGCGGTCGGCACCCTGCTCGGCCCGTTCGGGCTCGGCCTGTGGGCCGCGGAAGTGCCCTGGCTCGGATATTTCACCTTCACGCGCCTGGAAGGCGTGGTGGCGCTGGCCGATCTGGGCGTGCTGTTCCTCATGTTCATGATCGGCCTGGAACTGTCGGCCGAACGCCTGTGGGCCCTGCGGCGCTGGGTGTTCGGCGCCGGCACCGCCCAGGTCTGCCTGAGCGCGGTCATCCTCGGCGGCCTGGCCTATTTCTTCGGCAACCGGCTGGAAGCGGCGGTGGTGCTCGGCTTCGTGCTGTCGCTGTCGTCGACCGCGGTGGTGATGCAGCTGATGGCCGAACGGCGCTCGATGGCCACGCCGCTCGGCCAGGCCGGCTTCTCGATCCTGATGCTGCAGGACCTGGCGGTGGTGCCGCTGCTGATCCTGATCGGCGTGCTGGCGCAGGAGCACAGCGAAGGCGTGGCCGGTCTGGTGCTCCTGACCCTGGCCAAGTCGGTCGGCGCGATCGTGCTGATCTACCTCATCGGACGGCGCGTGATCCGCCCGCTGTTCCGTTCCTTCGCCAGGCAGCGCGCGCCGGACGTGTTCATGGCGCTCACGCTCTTGAGCACGCTCGGCATCGCCGGCCTGACGGCGGCGGCGGGGCTGTCGATGGCGCTCGGCGCGCTGTTGGCCGGCCTGCTGCTGGCCGAGACCGAATTCAAGCACGAGGTCGAAATCACCATCGAGCCGTTCAAGGGGCTGCTGATGGGGCTGTTCTTCATGACGGTGGGCATGGGCATCGACGTGCGCGAGGTGGCGCAGTCGCCGCTGTGGATCCCGTTGTCCGTGGCCGGCCTGTTCGCGATCAAGGGCCTGGTGCTGACCGTGCTGTTCCGCCTCGGCGGCCTGAACTGGGGACGCGCGGCCGAAGGCGGGCTGCTCCTCGGGCAGGGCGGCGAATTCGCCTTCATCGTCATCGGCTATGCGACGGCGAGCAAGCTGCTGGAGCCGGCGATCGGCCAGTTCATCATGCTGGTGGTCGGCCTGAGCCTGTTCGTCACGCCGTTCGCGGCCCGCGCCGGGCGCGCCATCGGCGAAGCCTGGGAGCGGCGCCACCATCAGAACCGGGCCATCGAAGCCGGCGAGGCCGATCTGGATTCCGCGCGCGGGCGGGTCATCATCGCCGGCTTCGGCCGCGTCGGGCAGATGCTGGCGCAGCTGTTGTCGGCGCAAAAAATCCCCTACATCGCCTTCGAGAACGACGCGCGCCTGGTGGCGCGGCTGCATTCCGCGGGATTCCCGGTCTACTTCGGCGACGCGGCGCGCGCGGAACTGCTGCGCAAGGCGCATGCCGCCAGCGCGCCGGCCATCGTCCTGACCATGGACCATCCGGCCTCCGCGCTCAATGCGGTGCGCGGCATCCGCCGCGAACTGCCGCATGTGCCGCTGTTCGTGCGTTCGCGCGACGAGAAGCATGCGCGCGCGCTGAAACAGGCCGGCGCGACCGTGGTGATTCCGGAAACGCTGGAATCGAGCCTGCAACTGTCGGCCTTCGTGCTGCAGGAAATCGGCATTCCCGAAAGCATGGTTTCGCGCATGATCGAGATCGAGCGCGACCGGCAGATCGCGGTGCTGGACAAGCCGTGAGCGGGAGCGGGAGACGGCCATTACAATAGTTCTACCCTATCTCCAGGAGTAGCAAGTTGCTGACGCCAAATTTCATCGCCCCCGCCCGCTTCGACGATCCGGCGCAAGCGCTCAAGCAGGTGCAAGCCATCTACGACAGCAGCATCGGCCACCTGCGCGACTGCCTGCAGCGTTTCATCGACGGCGAAGACTTCCCGCAACGGGTACGCGCCTGCTATCCGTTCGTGCGCATCCACACCGACACGGTGGCGCGCGCCGATTCGCGCCTGTCCTACGGCTTCGTCGCCGGGCCCGGCACCTACGAGACCACGCTCACGCGGCCCGACCTGTTCTCCAGTTACTACCTGCAGCAGTTCCGCCTGCTGCTCAAGAACCACGGCATCAACCAGCAGGTGCAGCTGGAGGTGGGCACCAGCGCGCAGCCGATCCCGATTCATTTCTCGTTCGCCGAGCACGATCATGTCGAGGGCAGCATGAGCGCCGAGCGGCGCCTGGCGATGCGCGACCTGTTCGACCTGCCGGACCTGGCGGCGATGGACGACGGCATCGCCAACGGCACCTACGAAGCCGCGCACGGCGAGGCGCGGCCGCTGGCGCTGTTTACCGCGCCGCGCGTGGATTATTCGCTGCAGCGCCTGCGCCACTACACCGGCACCGCGCCGGAGCATTTCCAGAACTTCGTGCTGTTCACCAACTACCAGTTCTACATCGACGAGTTCGTGCGCCTCGGCCATGAAATCATGAACCGCACGCCGGACCCGGCGGCGCCGCAATACGAGGACCATTACATCGCCTTCGTCGAGCCGGGCAACGTGATCACGCGCCGGGTCGGCGAGAGCGTGCAGCCGGGCGACGACCTCGGGGCGCGCCCGCCGCGCCAGCCGCAGATGCCGGCCTATCACCTGGTGCGCGCCGACGGCAGCGGCATCACCATGGTCAACATCGGCGTCGGGCCGGCCAACGCCAAGACCATCACCGACCATATCGCGGTGCTGCGCCCGCACGCCTGGCTCATGCTCGGCCACTGCGCCGGCCTGCGCAACACCCAGCAGCTGGGCGACTACGTGCTGGCGCACGGCTATGTGCGCGAGGACCATGTGCTCGACGAAGACCTGCCGCTGTGGGTGCCGATCCCGCCGCTGGCCGAGATCCAGCTGGCGCTGGAAGCGGCGGTGGCGGAAGTCACGCAGCTGACCGGCTACGAGCTGAAACGGGTGATGCGCACCGGCACCGTGGCCAGCACCGACAACCGCAACTGGGAGCTGCTGCCGCACCGCACGCCGGAGCGCCGCTTCAGCCAGAGTCGGGCCATCGCGCTGGACATGGAGAGCGCGACGATTGCCGCCAACGGCTTCCGCTTCCGCGTGCCGTACGGGACCCTGCTGTGCGTGTCCGACAAGCCGCTGCACGGCGAGATCAAGCTGCCCGGCATGGCCAACCATTTCTATCGCGAGCGGGTCGACCAGCACCTGCGCATCGGCATCCGCGCGGTGGAACTGCTGCGCCGCCAGGGCTTCGACAAGCTGCACAGCCGGAAATTGCGCAGCTTCGCCGAAGTCGCGTTCCAGTAGCCGGGGGAGGGCGGAAACTCATCTGCTTGCGTTCGATCTAATTTGCCGTCACCCCTCCGGAGCCTGATCGACATGTCCCAGCCGGCCCCTTTCCCGATTCGCAAGGAGTGCCCGCCCGGCGCCTGCGTCTGCGACCGCGACCGCCTGCTGAACGACCCGCGCAGCGACATCCGCGTGCTGCGGCTGACCCGGGAGGAAGAGAAAAAGCTCATCGAGCGCATCGAGCGCATCGCCAGCTATGCCGAGCTGATGCGCATCGGCCAGCGCATGCAGGAGCAGCTCGGCATCGAACTGCGCATCGCCCCGGGCGCGCATGAAGTGCGCACCGTGCGCGGCATCCATATCCAGCTCGTCGAGCGGCCGGGGCTGTGCCGGAAGATCCGGCAATCGATTCCGGCCGCGATCCGCCGCTGCCTCGAACGGAATCCGGAAATCGCGTACGCGATCCTGAACGCGCACGATCTGCTCGGTTAACCATTGTCAACGCCAACGCTTCCGGCTATCCTCGCGCGTCGCCGGCATCTTGCCGGGCCGTCGTGGAAAGCCTGATCTTGAAGACATCCATCCTCTCCTCAGCCGCAAAACCGTATGTCGCGGCCGTCGCCGCCGTGCTGCTGTGGGCGACGCAGGCCAGCCTGGCCGCATCGCTATCCCATGTGCCGCCGTTTCTGCTGACCGGGCTGGCGCTGACCTTCGGCGGCCTGCCGGCGCTGGCGCGGTGGCGCCGCTGGTCGACCGTGCCGATGGTGTACGGCACGGGCATCTACGGCCTGTTCGTCTATCACCTGCTGTATTTCATCGCGCTGCGCACGGCGCCGGCGGTGGAAGCGAACCTGGTGCAGTACCTGTGGCCGTCGCTGATCGTGCTCCTGACGCCGCTGTTCTTCAGGCGCATGGCGCTGCGGCCCGGACATGTCGTCGGCGTCTTGCTCGGATTCTGCGGCAGCGCCCTGGTCATCCTGGCCGGCGGCGCTTCGGCAAACGCCGGCTTCCACATCGGCTATGCGTATGCGTTCGGCGCGGCGCTGGTGTGGTCGACCTTTTCCCTCATGCTCAAGCGCATGCCGCCGCATTCCACCTGGACGGTGGGCGGCATCTGCCTGCTGTCGGGCCTGCTGTCGCTCGCGCTGCATGCGCTGTTCGAGCCGGCTGTCTCGTTGGCGGCGGCCGATCTGGGGTTGATCGCGCTGACCGGGTTCGGCCCTATGGGCGCGGCGTTCTACCTGTGGAGCTACGCGCTGCGCCATGGCGACTCGCGCGTCATCGGCGTGCTGGCCTATGCGATTCCGGTGCTGTCGACCCTGCTGCTGATCGCGATCACACACCGCGGCGGCAACGTCATGGTGCTCGCCTCGGCGGTGCTGGTGGTGGCGGGCGGGCTGGTGACGATGCGCGCAGGCAGCCGGCAATCGGCCGAAGCCTGATCGGAGCGTTGGTAAAATCCATGCATCCGCCGTTCCTGTTTCCGTAGAGCCTGCCATGCCGAATGTCTTGCCGAAGCGACTACCACCTTTCATGCGCACGGCCGCGTTCCGGCGGACCTGCATTGCGCTGGCGAGCTTGTTGCTGCTGTATGCGGTCGCCGGTTTCTTCGTCCTGCCGGCCATGATCAAGTCGCAGGTGGAGACACAGTTCCCGGAAAAGCTCCACCGGCGCGCCACGCTCGGCAAGGCGGAGGTCAATCCGTTTGCGCTGACCGTCACGCTGCGCGACTTCAAGCTGATGGAACCGCAAGGCGATGCCGTCTTCGCCGCCTTCGACACGCTGAGCGTGAACCTGTCCGCCGAGTCGCTGTGGCGGCTGGCGCCGGTGGTGCAGCAGGCGCGCCTCATTGGCCCGCAGGTGCGCCTGGTGCGGCAGGCGGCGCATCGCTACAACATCGACGACCTGATCGCGCTCGCGGCCAGCCAGCCGCCGTCGCCGCAGCCGGCGCGCTTCTCGGTCAACAACGTGCGGATCGAAGCGGGACGCATCGACTTTCACGACCTGCCGGAACGATCCACGCACAGCGTCACCGAGCTTTTCCTCGGCATTCCTTTCGTTTCCTCGCTGCCGTCGCAGGTGAATATCTTCGTGGAGCCGCTGTTGCAGGCGCAGGTCGACGGCTCGCCGCTGCTGCTCAAGGGCAAGGCGCGGCCGTTCGCCGATCCGAAGGAGGCGGTCGTGGAGCTGAACGTGGACGGGCTGGACCTCACCCGCTTCGTCGACTACCTGCCGTTCGAGCCCGGCGTCGCGGTGCGCGGCGCCCGGCTCGACACGCGTCTGAGCGTGCAATTCCGGCAGCCGAAGGATGCGGCGCCGACCGTGCTGCTGGCGGGCACAGCCTCGCTCAAGGCGCTGCAGGTCGCGCAGCGCGATGGCGCTTCCCTGCTGAAGCTGCCGGAACTGGCGGTCGAGCTGGACCACACCGATGTGCTGGGCGGGCGCATCGCGCTGAAGAAAGTGCGCGTCGACGGCCTGGACGCGCAGCTGGCGCGCGGCGGCGACGGCCGGCTCAACGTCGAGCATGTGTTCGCCGCCTCCGCGCCGCGCGCGCCTGCGCCATCGTCGAAGCCGGCGCCGCTGCACGTCGCGCTGGATGAGCTGGAAATCCGCAATGGCGCCGTGCGCTTCACCGATGCGCAGTCGCCGCGCGCGCTGCAAGCCGGCCTGGAAAAGGTCGGCCTGAAAGTGCGCAAGCTGGCGGTCGACACCGGCAGGAAGACGGTGGACATCGGCGAGATCGTGTCGGACGAGGGCGCTTTTTTCCTGCGGCACGGCACGCCTGCAGCGCAGGGGAATGCGGCTGCCAAGGATGTCGCGGGTCCGAAGCCGGCCGCCGGCGCATCGCCCCGCGCCTCCTACGCCGTGCGCATCGGCCGCTTCAGGATCGACCGCTGGTCGGCGCGGGTGGAAGAGCAGAGCCCGGCCGGGCCGCTGGTGACGGTGGCGGCGCCGGTCAGCGCGGCCGTCGACGGTTTCTCCACCGCTTCCGCCGCGCCGGCGCGCGTGGCGCTGAAGGCGACGGTGAACAAGAGCGGGCAGCTGGCGCTCGACGGCAATCTCGGCCTCGCGCCATTCCATACCGATCTGGCGGTCGATGCGAACGGCGTCGATATCCTGCCGCTGCAGCCGCTGATCGCCGACAGGATCAACCTGCGCGTCACGCGCGCGAGCCTTGCCGCCAAGGGCAGGTTGCAGCTCGATACCGGAGAGGACGGCGCGCTCCGGGGCGGTTACAAGGGCGATGCCAGCCTGAACAACCTGGCGACCGTGGATGAAACGAACGGCAACGATTTCCTGCGCTGGAAGTCGCTGTCCGCCGGCGGCCTGGACGTGCGGCTGGCGCCGTTCGCGCTGATGGCCGACCAGCTCGCGCTGAACGACTTCTTCGCCCGCGTCATCATCGACCCGAGCGGGCGCATCAATCTGCAGGACATCGCGCGCGGCGAGGCCGGCGAGCGCAGAAGCCTGACCGAGGCTGCGCCGGCGGCGCGGACAACGGGCGCGGCGCAGGCTGCCACGGGTAGGCTGCCGCCGATCAGCATCCGCCGGCTGACCTTCCAGGGCGGCCGGGTACGCTTTTCCGACAACTTCATCAAACCCAATTATTCCGCCAGCCTGACCAACCTGGGCGGCACGGTCGCGGGCCTGTCGTCCGATCCATCGGCCGTTGCCGGCGTCGACCTGCGCGGCGAGGTCAATCGCGCGCCGCTGTCGATCGTCGGCCGCATCCATCCGCTGCGCGAGAATCTGCTGCTGGACATCCAGGCCAACGTGCGCGGCATGGAGCTGGCCGACTTGTCGCCCTACGCCGGCCGCTACATCGGCTACGGCATCGAGAAGGGCAAGCTGTCCTTCGAGGTCGCCTACCGCGTCGAGAACCGCCAGCTGAGCGCATCCAACCGGCTGATCCTGGACCAGCTCACCTTGAGCGAGGAAAGCGCCAGCTCCGCCGCCACCAAACTGCCGGTCAAGCTGGCGATCGCGCTGCTCAAGGACCGCGACGGCGTGATCGACGTGAACGTGCCGATCGAAGGATCGCTCGACGATCCGCAGTTTTCGGTGGGCGGCATCGTGCTCAAGGTGATCGGCAACGCCATCGTCAAGGCCGTCAGCCAGCCGTTCGCCCTGCTCGGGTCGGTGTTTCATGCCGGCGGCGACGCGCAGCTGTCCCATGTGAACTTCGAGCCCGGCCGGGCCGCCATCCCGCCGGCGGCGGAACGCACCCTCGACACGCTGGCCAAGGCGCTCGCCAACCGGCCGGCGCTGCAGCTCGAAATCACGGGATGGGCCGACGCGCAGGCCGATTACGAAGGCATGAAGCGCGCCGCGGTCGATCGCAAGGTGCGCGCGATGAAGCAGAAGGACCTGCTGGCGCGCGGGCAGGCGGCCGAACTCGGCAGCGTGAGCGTGGGCGCGGACGAATATTCGGCCCTGCTGGCGCGCGTGTACAAGGAAGAAAAATTCGACAAGCCGCGCAACCTGATCGGGCTGCAGAAAAACCTGCCGGTGGAGGACATGGAAAGGCTGATCCGGGAGCACACGGCGATCGACGAGGGCGACCTGCTTGCGCTCGCCAACCGCCGCGCGCAGGCGGTCAAGGACTGGTTCATCAAGTTCGGCAAGATCCCCGGCGACCGGCTGTTCATCCTGGCATCGAAATCCAGGCAGCGGGAGGCGAAGGAAGAGCCCTTGAGTAAAGTGGAATTTTCGTTAAGGTAGCCGGCGTCGCTTGTCAAACGCGACACAAACGCGACACAAACGCGACACGTTGTTACCTGCTGTCACAAGTTTTACGGCAAGGAAACCGCTTTAACCGGGCGGCTTGCCAGTCCTGCATTGCTGCACGTTAAGTCATGATGGTGCAATTGAGCCTTCTTCAATTGCCATAACGCTTCTTCATCCGGAAGCGCCCAGTTTCATGACCAGTTTCACCCTGCCGCGCCGGGCGGCGTCTTCTTTCGCACTCTGCGCATTCATTGCCGCAAGCATGAGTGGCTGCGGCGGAGCGGGCGCCGATACGGCATCGCTCCCGGCCGCCGGCCAGCCGGCAAGCCTGTCCGCCGCGCCGGCCAGCAGCGCCGCCGCGACCCCGGCCATCTCCGCCGCGCAGCCGGATCTCACGCAACCTGCGCTGCCGCTGCCGGCTGACGTCGCCAGCGGCAGCGTGGTCGAGCTCGAATGCGGGCGCACCTATGCCGGCACGCTGAACCTGTCCGGCAAATCGAATGTGACGGTCAGGACGACAGGCAACTGCGGCAAGGCGACCATCACGCCGGCGCAAGCCATCGGCGGCTGGGTCCGGTATCAGGGCAACATCTATTCGGCGCCGATCACCTTCGACGCCGCGCAGGTGCTGGTCGACGGCAAGCCGCTGTCGCGCGCGCACTGGCCGTCGAAGGCGCAGACCTGGGCCAAGGCCGGCGCCTCCACCGGCTCCACGCTCTCCTACGCGATGCCCAACAGCGACCTGGCGGGCGCGACCCTGCTGTTCCGCCCGAACGACTGGGCGGTGGAGGCGCGCACCATCACCGGATACTCCGGCAACACGATGAGCCTGGCGGCGACCGGCAATATCTCCTTCGACGGCTATGACCTGTCCGGCCGGCCCGACTTCTACGTCGAAGGCAAGCTGTGGATGCTGGACGAACCCGGCGAATGGGCGGTGGCCAACGGCCGGCTGTATGTCTGGGCCGAGGACGGCCAGTCGCCGCAAGGGCGGGCGCTGGCGTCGCCCAATGCGGACGGCATCGACGCCAGGAACTCGACGGGCGTCACGGTCGACGGCGTGCGCATCTACGGCGCGGCCAACGGCATCAATGCGCTCGATGCGGCCAACCTGCGCGTGACGGCATCGGACATCGCCAATTCCTCGGAAAACGGCATCCTCAACTCCGGCGGTTCCGGCCTGTATGTCGACGGCGCCACCATCAGCAATTCGTGCCACGACGCCATCGCCGTCAAATGGGGCGGCGGCGGCGAGGTGATCCGGAATTCGGCCATCGACGCTTCCGGCGTGACCGGCATGCCGACCAATGCGCATGCGGCGATCACGCTCACCATGGGCAGCGGCGCGCAGGTCAGCAACAACACGGTGACCAATTCCGGCTATATCGGCATCCGCGCCTTCCGCAAGGCGAGCGTGACGCAGAACAGAGTGGATGGCGCCTGCATGGTCCTCACCGACTGCGGCGGCATCTACCTGGGAGCGTTCGACGGCCAGGCGCTCGACACCGTCGTCGACGGCAATACCGTCACCAACGTCGGCGGCACGCAGCGCCTGGCCTGGGCCATCGACCTCGATACCGCGATCGGCGTCACGGTTTCCAACAACACGATCGGCGCCAGCGCCAACGGCATGCAGCTGCACAACGCATCCGGCAACACGATCAGCGGCAACCGCTTCTCGGGCAGCCACCAGGCGCATATCCAGATGGCCGAGGATGTCAGCGCCGGCGTGCGCAACAACGCGGTCAAGAACAATGTCTTCAGCGCGAAGAACGGCGAGGAGACCTATCGCATCAGCAGCGCCTTTGGCGCGAACGCGGTGACGCAATTCGCGATCTACGCCGGCAATGCCTATGCCAGCACGTCGCCGGCTTTCGCCAACTTCAACGGCGAGCTGCTGGACTTCGCGCAATGGAAGGCGCGCACCGGGCAGGATGCGACATCGACCTTGCAATCGCAATGAGCGGCCCAACGCGGCCGCCAGCCCGATGATCGCGCCCGCCGGGCTTTATCAGGCTGTTGAAAAACTACTGCGCGGGCCGATCTTGCGGCCTGCGGTGCTCTGCG
>OFCW01000223.1_pt1 | contig 19841 bp, 17 predicted proteins | sample 1520951 | NCBI WGS metagenome assembly OFCW01 (sample SAMEA4349680, study PRJEB24078) | microbial mat metagenome | biome: Terrestrial Biome; feature: Habitat; material: Microbial Mat | place: India | collected 2012-06-12 | depth 10 m | reverse complement strand
CCCGCGCGGCGTGTTCGTCGGCGTAAACTGGCAGCCGTAACAGGCACGGGTGGAAATGGCAAGGCGACAGGCGAACCTGATTCTGGTGATATTGGCAATGCTGGCTTGCGCCAGCATCCTGTTCGCCTGCGCAACCGGTTCCGTTTCCACTGCATTGCCCGATTTGCTGCCGGCATTCGGTGAGATCTTGCGCGGGCAGCCATCGTCGCTCGCCGCCACCTTGCTGGAATTGCGCCTGGGCCGCGCGCTTTCCGCCTTCGTCACCGGCGCCACCCTGTCGCTGGCCGGCGTGATGATGCAGGCCTTGCTGCGCAATCCGCTTGCCGACCCCTATGTGCTGGGCGTCTCCGGCGGCGCCTCCGTCGGCGCCTTGGGCGCCATCCTGCTGTTCAGCGCTTCCTGGACGATCGATGCCGCCGCCTTTGCCGGCGCCATTGCGGTGGCGCTGTTGCTGTTCCTGCTGGCGCGGCGCGATTTGCGCGGCGGCGCGGAAGGCGATGCGCCGATGCTGCTCCTGACCGGCGTGATCGTTTCGGCCGGCTGCGGCGCCCTGGTCACCCTGATGCTGTCGATCGCCCCGGAAAACCGCCTGCGCGGCATGGTGTTCTGGCTGATCGGCGACCTGTCCGCCACGCAGCCGCGCCTGCTGCCCTGGCTGATCTGGCTGGGCGCGCTCGGGTTCGCGCTGCGCGCGGCACGCGCGATCAACGTCGTCGCGCTGTATGCGGAAGCGGCGGCAACGCTGGGCGTGCGCGTCAACAGGTTGCGCCAGGGCTTGTTCCTGTGCGCCGCGCTCTTGACGGCAAGTGCCGTCAGCAGCGCGGGCAGCATCGGTTTTGTCGGCCTGATCGTGCCGCATGCGTGCCGCTTCGCATGGGGCGCGGACCACCGCCTGCTGCTGCCGGCCGCAACCCTGGCCGGCGGGACTTTCCTGGTGCTGGCCGATACGCTGGCGCGCAGCCTCGTCGCGCCGCAGCAACTGCCGGTGGGGGTGATTACCGCATTGATCGGCGTGCCGGTATTCCTGCTGCAGCTGCATCACGTCCAGAGGAGGACATGATGCAGACGGTCGGTTTGTCGCTGCGCATCCGCGGCCGCTTGCTGGTCGACGCGCTCGACTGGCAGGTGCGCCCGGGCGAATGCTGGTGCGTGATCGGCCGCAACGGCGCCGGCAAGAGCACGCTGCTGCGCACGCTGGCCGGCATGCGCGCGCCCGACGGCGGAGGCGTGCGCATCGGCGGGCGCGAACTGTCCGGCTGGCCGCTGCTGGAACTGGCGCGGCAGCGGGCCTATCTGCCGCAACATCGCAACGACACGTTCGGCTACCGCGTCATCGAAACCGTGCTGGCGGCAAGGCATCCCTACCAGGACCTGCGCTACTGGGATGCCGGGCAGGACCATGAGAAGGCGCATGCGGCGCTGCGTGCGCTGGACGTGGACGACCTGGCCGAGCGCGACATCCGCACGCTGTCCGGCGGAGAGCGGCAGCGGGTGGCGATCGCGGCCACGCTGGCGCAGGATACGCCCTTGCTGCTGCTGGATGAGCCGGCGAACGCGCTCGATCTCGCGCATCAGGTGCGGGTGATGGCGCTGATGGCGCGGCTGTGCCGCCACGAAAACAAGGCGATTGTCATCGTCAGCCACGACCTGAACCTGGCTCGCAGCGCCGCCACCCATGCGCTGCTGTTGATGGAGGCGGGGCGCTGGGTCGCCGGACCGGCGGCCGACGTAATGACGCCATCCATCTTGAGCGACTGTCTCGGCTATCCGATCGAAGCCGTCCGGCACGGCGAGCGGACGCTCTTCATCCCGGCGCAAGGGCAGGCGTCATGAACGAAGACGGCATGTTGAGGGCGGCGTCAACTTTAAAGCCAGTTCTCCTGCTCGACCTTCAGCCGATACTCCAGGTTCCATTGCAGCAGCTCGCGCAACTCCGGCGGCAGATTGCCGTATCCGAGCAGGCGTTTGGCGAGATGCTCGTCCCGGTTTGTCAGCTTGCGCTTGTGCCGGGCAGTACCGGCTTCGGCGACACCCATTTGAACCGGTTGCCACGATAGTCCCCGTTTCATCCATTCGTCGGCCGCCAGCAGGGCGATATGGACGCCATCCGGATCGGCGTCGCAACTGATGTGGCCCGCCATCGGCAGCAGATCGAGCAAACGGCCGACCGCGGCGCACCACCAGGGAGAAGCATAGCCCGGCAGCCAGATGACGATTTCGGATGAGAACGATTCCGTACGGCGGACGGCATTCTCGAAGCTGGTCCGGTTCTCGACCAGGCGATAGCGCGTCGCACTGGCGCGGGCGCCGGTAATCCGGCTCAGCGTGACAGGAGTCAAGGCCATGAAATCGCCGGCGGCGCCGACATCGAGCCAACGTTCGCCGATGCGAAGCTGGATGTCGCCGGCCAGCCACAAAACGGGCGAATGCCTGGCGATGCCGCAATCCTCCAGATCGACGATCTCGCCCAGCCAGCGGAAGTCGCCGGTTGTGACGCCTTTCGTGTCGGCGCGCGCGAACAGCGAAAAATCGCGGCGCGTGCCGCTTTTGCGCGCGCCTATCCAGTCATTCAATTTCACGAGCAGATGCAGTTTCTTGTCGCGGGTCGCGGCATGTTCCTTGGGCAGGAGCCGGAAGGCTTCTTCCAGTTCCGACCGCTCCCACTGGATGCCGGCCGCCGCGTTCCACGCCTGTTCGAATGCGGTCCGGCGCACCTCGCTTGTCACGATGTCGACGCACGCGCATAACGCCTCGTAGTCCCGCCATGCCAGGAATGTGTTGACCCATACGCCGCCGGCCAATTGCTGCCGCTCCAGCGAGGCGGCGCCGCAGTCGGCAAGCGAGACTGCCAGTGACTCCGCGACTTCGACGTACCGCTGGCCGCCGAGGGCGGTGGCAATTTCCAGCAGCTTGTCCCATTTCATGACATGGGTGCGCGTTTTGTCGCGCTTCAGCCATTCCCTGAGCAAGGCGCGCTGCGGCTGCGGCAGCAAGCCGATCGCCTCCGGATCGAAGCGCTCCGCGCCGACGACTTGTTTGCGTACGGATTTTCCCATCGCCGCGCAGGCCGGTGCTTATGCCGCCGCCGCGCGCCGCTGCAGCACGAAAATCGGCTGCGCCCAGCGCGCCTCCTTTTTCTTCTTGTTCGTGATGAGCGTCAGTTCCGACGGATCGTAGACATCGGTGTTGTGCGTCAGCGGCGTGGTCATCAGGTACTGCGCATCGGTATTTTTCAGGAACTCGCCGACGAGCTGGATGTTGCGGATATCCAGGTGGGCGAACGGTTCATCGATGAACACGAAGCCGCCCGAACCGTCGTCGGACTTCAACAGGCCGATCAGGAGGATCAGCGACTTCATCACCTGCTGGCCGCCCGATGCCTCGCCGTCGTTCAGTCCGATCGGCCCCTTGCCGTCAAACTTGAAGCGCACATGCAGGCCGGCTTGCGTCAGCAGCAAATCGTCGTTTTCGAGACGGACCGGATCGGTATGGACTTCGATGCCCGCCAGTTCGCCCAGCTCCCTGATGTTCTTGCTGTAGGTCTTGATTGTCCAGCGCAGGCGGTCGATGTAGGCGCCGCGGGCGTTGTCGGTGGCCTCGATCGCGCGGTTGTTCTGGTAGCGGCGCTCCTCCGTCTCGGCTTGCCGTCCCTGCAGCAGCGCCTGCAGGCGGGCATGCTGGTCGACCACGGTCGGATCGGTTTCCCAATCGTCGCGCGCAAGATCGTTTTGCAGCGCCTGCAGCCGCAGCTCCACCTGGTGAGCGTTGATGTGCGCGCGCTTGACCTCTTCGCGCCGTTCCGGGCGCTTCCACGAAAACGGCAGGTTGCGCCAGTCGGCGCGCATCTGCCGGATCTGCGCCGCATGCGCGGACCGCTCCTCGACGTTGCGCTTCTTCGCCGCGCGGATCGCGTTCTCGCCGTCGCCGAGCGCGCGCCTGGCCTGTTCCCATGCCATGTTCGCGCGCGTGCGCGCCTCGGTGGCTTCCTTCATCTGCGGGCCGATCTCGCCGAGGCGCCCGCCGACTTCCCTGCGCATCGCCTTGAGCGGCGCGGCGCTGTGCGCGGCTTCCTCGAATTCGGCCTGGCGCGCGACCAGTTCCTTGGCCGCATCGACGCCGGCAATGCGCGCCTTCAGGCTGCTGACTTCCGTCGCCAGTTTGCCGATTTTCAGGGTCAACTGGTCTTCCTCGGTTTCCAGCTTCGGCAATGCGCGGCGCAAGGCTTCCAGCCGTTGCGCGAGGCCGGCCTGGCCGAAGCGGTAGCGGGCCGGTTCCACGTACAGCGAACGGCCGCCGCGCCGCTCGCGGTGATAAGCCTCGGGCGTGATCCATTCCTCGTGCGGCGACAGCCGCATGCCTTCGTCTACCGAATCGACGCGCGTTATCCGGGCCAACTGGTCGATCAGCCATTCCGGCGCCGGCGCCGAGAAGCGCACGACCGACAACAGGCTGTCATCGTGCGCCGGCTTGACGGACACGCGGTCGGCGACGATGAAGTGCCGGTAACGCTCTTTCTCGCCGAGCTTCCAGGCTTGCGCCACCTGGCCCGGCTTCTCCAGCAATACCACCGACGCATAGCTGCGCAGCACGCCTTCGACGGCGCCTTGCCAGCGCGGTTCGGTCACCTCGACGATATCGGTCAGCATGACGTGATCGATGCCGGCATCGCGCAGCGCGCGCCGCATCGATCGCACGTCTTCCGGTTCGGGCAGCGCGGTCTTGCTTTCGAGGGCGGCGATGGCGGCGCGATGTTCAGCGACGCGCGCCGAGAGCGCACTGCGCTGCTGCCGCAGCTGGATGTATTCGGTTTCCTTCTTCTCGAGTTCGGCGGCGACATCGGCGATGTCGGCGCCGGCGTCGGCCGCGAGCCGCTGCAGGCGGTCGCGCTGTTCGATCAACCCTTCGAGCGGCTTGAGTTTTGCATTGATCTCCGCGAGCCGGGTTTGCAGTTCCGATTCTTCCTTCTCGAGCGCCGCCTCGTGTTCATGCGCCCTGGTCAGGGCGGCGGCGCACCCGGCCACTTCGGCCCGCTTGTCCGACAATTGCGCTTCCTGGGCGGCGATCGATTGCCGCGTCTCGTTCAGCGCGCGCGTCGTGCTGGCGGCCTTCTCGCGCACTTCGTCGTACTTCAGGATCGGCAGGATCTCTTCCTGCAGGTCGCGTTTTTCCCTGGTCCGGTTTTCCCACTCGTGGTAGAGCGCGACACGGTAATGCAGCTTTTCGAGGTTGGCTTGCGAAGCGGCCAGCTCCTGTTCGAACTTCTGCAATTCGGCCTCGGTTTCGCGCTGATGACGCTTGGCTTCCTCGTAGGCGTCGAGCACTTCCTTGTCGCCGAACACCTGGAACACGAGATCGAGCAACTGGCGCGGCGAGTATTCGCACAGCTTGTCGGTTTCGCCCTGCTCAAGCGCGAGCACCTTGGCCATGGCCGGCGACAGCCCGGCGTAGGCCAGGCGCTTGCGGTACGTCTCGACGCCGAGCCAGTCGGTCGCCTCGGCGACCTGTTCGACCTCGACGGCGCCGCCGCGCATCAGGTACTGGCGCTTCCAGTCGCCGCCGTTTTTCTGGATCTGGCAGAAGAGGGTGACTTCGTCTTCGCTGATGAAGCCGGAGGCGCGGAACGGACGGTTGGATAATTGCTTTCCCTGCGGCCGGTTGTCGACGACGGCGCGCAGCCACGAGGTTTGCTGGCCGGAGTGGCGGGCATAGTGCTTGTAGGTCCGGCCCATCGAACAGTCGAGGCCGAACAGCGTGCGCAGCGCATCGAGCAGGGTGGTCTTGCCGGAACCGTTCTGGCCGGCGATGGTGATGATCTTGGCGTCGAGCGGAATGTTCTTGACGCGCTGCCAGTAATCCCAGTGGACGAGTTCGAGCGATTTGATGTGAAACATGGAGATTCCGTTCGGTCCTTATTCTTGTTCGGCGCGCTCTTCGGCCGCTTCGCCGTCGGTATTGCCGCCGGTGCCGGCGGCCGGAAAGGCGAGGATGTCGGCTTCGTGCGCCTGCGCGCCAGGCAACGGCTCGCGGCGAAAGATGTCGGCCAGCGCGCCGTTGATGATGCGGTCCCTGAGCATGTCGGTATTCATCATCAGATCGAGCAAAGGGCCTTCCTCGATCAGATCGCCTCGCATCTCGATAAAGCCGAGGCGTTGCAACTGGCCGAGGTTCATCATGATGCGCGTCTTCTTGCCGAGCTTGTTGCCGAAATCGGCGATCAGCGCCTTGACCGAGATGCCGATCGACGTGTCCTCCGCCCGCGGCAGCGGCTTTTCCTTGCCGAACATGTCGTTCTGATCCTCTTCGGCCTGCAGGTGCGCTTCCTGGCGCTCGCGTTTGGGCAGAATGATGAGCGCCCAGAGCACGACGAGCAGGGCCACGCCGTCGCGCGCGAGGCCGAAATTGTTGTTCTGCCAGGTGTCGCGCGCGCCGAAAATCCTGGGTTCGACATCGCGCGTCAAGGCGAGCGTCACATAATCGGCATAGACGTTGTCGATGAATTTCAGTCCGCATGCCGAAAGGCGCGCGTCAAGATCGGTACGGAACTGTTCGTCGGACAGCGCGCGCTTGACCAGTTTGTCGTCGCGCCGCAGCGTCTGGTGCGTCATCAGGCGCGCGATAAGGAGTTGGGCATCGTCGTTCATTCTTGTGTTTCCGATTCGTTTTTCTGGGGAGGCGTCGCCAGGGCAAGGGTGGCCAACGACATGGCGGCGACATGCGGATCCGCGAGCTTGACCATTTCATCTTGCGGCGCGAAGACGAGCGGCAGGCGCGCCATGCTCGCGGTGCCGCCTTGCAAAGCGGCTTCCGATTCATCGCCGATCAGCGGCAGCAGCGAGGCGCGGTAGGAGGCGATCGCGAAATCGGCCGGCAAAAGTGTCTCATGCACCGTGGTGACTTGCTTGTCCGTCCCGGCGAGCGAACTCAGGCGCGACAGCCAGCGGTCGAGCTCGACCGGCGTGGCTGCGGAATCGTTGTCTGCTATGACGGCGTTCTCGCCTGCCGGAAGCGATTCCGTCTCCACCGACTTCTTGTCCGCCAGTAGTTCGGCTTCGGCGACATCGATCATTTCCGATGGCGTCATGAACATCGGCATGACCGGATAGGAGATCGCGTCGGCGGCGAGCGAGGCCAGGTCCGCATGCTTCATCAGCCATTCCTTGATATCGGTCGTCGACAGGCCGCTCTGTCCGAGATGCACGCGCTGGCGTTCAAACTGATTCAGCGCGCGGGAGAACATTCCTTGCATGTTGAGGAGGGCGCTCTGCGCGCGGCCGATTGCCTGCGCGGCCCGGTGCGTAGCCGTGTCGGCGTTGCTGTCGCCGGTGATGGCCTTGAGAATGGCGGAGCCTTTCTCGACCCAGTCGCAAGCCTTGTTCCACTTGGTTTGCGCCGCCCGCAAGCGAAACTCCGAACTGGTGGCGATCGCCTCGCGGAATTCTTCGGTCAGTTCGACAAGGCGGCTCAGGAGTTGGTGCAAATGGTCTGCCGTTACGCCGGACACCGCATGGGCGCCGGCGACTTGCGAGAGCAGGAAGGCCATTTCGGCTTCGTCGTCGTCCTGCGCGAGATTGAGCAGGCCGTCCAGCGCCGACAGGATATTGCGCGCCATCGGCGTGACGCGGTATGCGCCTTGCTCCGCATCCCAGGCAAGCAACTGGTTGGAGCGCAGGCGCGCGAGCACGGTTTCCAGGCTGTCCGGATCGAGGTAATACAGCTTGGTGTTGATGTCCGCGCGCGTCAGGACCGCCGACTTGGTGTCGGCTGCCAGTTCGCTTAATACCAGCAGGCGCGCCAGCACGCCGTTAAAGTTGCCGTGAAACAGTGCCGTGAATGCCTGCAGCAGCGGCTGCGCGCGTTTCAGGCGGAAAACCTGTTCAATGTCGTCCGGGGAAATCTGAGGCCTGAAGTAGGCTTGCAGCGATGTCTGTTGTTCGTCATCCGGTTCGGGACCGGAATTCATCGATAAATTTTGCATCCCGGTATTTTAAGGCAGTGACCTAACGGAAAGAACCAGAAATCGGCATCCTGGCCGCTTTGGCCCAAAATCATCGTGCTATGCTTGCAAGAATGCTGTTTCCAAATAGAAAATTGATGCAAAAACATTAATTTGCGGAGGAAAACATGCCCGTCATCGTCATCGCCAACCCCAAGGGCGGCGTCGGCAAGAGCACCATCGCCACCAACTTGGCCGGCTATTTCGCCAAGCAGGGGCACAAGGTCATGCTGGGAGACTCGGACGTGCAGCAGTCGTCGCGCGCTTGGCTGGCGCTGCGGCCGGGCAGCCTGGCGCCGATCGCGGCATGGGAGATCGCCGACGGCCACGTTGCCCGTCCGCCGAAGGGAACCACGCATATCGTGCTCGATACCCCGGCCGGCCTGGGCGGCGCGCGCCTGGACGAGGTGCTGCGCATCGCCGACAAGGTGATCGTGCCGCTGCAGGCGTCGATGTTCGACATCCTCGCGACGCAGGCTTTCCTGGAAGGCTTGAAGAGCAGGCATGGCAACCGCAATGTGGGCGTGCTTGGCATGCGGGTCAATGCGCGCACGCGCGCCGCCGACCAGCTGGCGCATTATGTGAGTCAGCTTGGGCTGCCTGTATTGGGATATTTGCGGGAGACGCAGAACTACGTGCAGCTCGCCGCGCACGGCGCGACCTTATGGGATGTCGCGCAATCGCGCGTGGAAAAGGATATCGGGCAGTGGAACGAACTGGTGAAGTGGGTGCAGCAGTAGAGGTTTACTTGTCGCACACCTGCCGCCGGCGCTCCGGTTAATATCTGCATCTGTTCCTTTTGGGAGACCCCATGATTACACCGGAATATGCGCAAACGATGGCGCGCTACAACCGCTGGATGAATGAAAAGATTTATGCCGCCTGCGACCGCTTGACGGACGAGGCGCGCAAGGCAGATCGCGGCGCTTTCTTCAGGTCGATTCACTCGACCCTGAACCACCTGATCTGGGCCGATTACACCTGGCTCGGCCGTTTTGCCGGCGGCACGCCGCTGGCCAAGGACTATCCGAAGGCCGCGATCGGAACCGACCTGTACGGCGACTGGAACGCATTGAAATCGGCGCGCATCGCGATGGATGCCGACATCCTTTCCTGGGCGGCGACGCTCGACGCCGGTTGGCTGGCGGGAGATTTCAGCTGGTACAGCGGACTGACCAAATCGACGCGCACCATGCCGGCATGCCTGCTGGTTGCGCATATGTTCAATCACCAGACCCACCATCGCGGGCAGGTGACGACGCTGTTGTCGCAGCTCGGCATCGACCCCGGAGACACCGACCTGATGCTGATGCCTTAGCAGGCTGGTGAAAAACTACTGCGCGGGCCGATCCCGGGGCCTGCTCGCTACGTTTTTCAACAGCCTGTCAGCGCTTGTTGCGGATTGTGTCGAGCTGCCGGCACAAGGCTTCGACGCCGTCCAGGATGCGCGGGCCGGAACGGTTCAACACGCCGCCGTCGACCAGCAGCAGGTTGTCCTTCGCCACCGCCTTCAGGTTCGGGAAGCGGCGCCAGATGCCGAACACATCATCCTGCTCGCCGCTGCTGGCGACGATCACGTCGGGATTCTCCTTGAGCACGGCTTCCATGCTGACGGCCGGCGCCAGTTGCGGCAGCTTGCCGAAAATATTCTGCGCTCCGCACAGGCGCAATGCGGCCGAAGGCGTGGTGCGGTCGTTGAGAGTCATCAGCGGCGCGCGCCAGATCTGGTAGAACACCCTGAGCGCGGGCCGCTGGCGATAGGCCGCTTCGAGGCGCTGCAGGCGGGCGCGGAAGGAGGAGGCGGCGGCGTGCCCGGCCGCGTCGCTGCCGGCCAGATGCGCCAGCCGTTCCAGCGAGCTGGCGATCGCCGGAAAATCATGCGGATCGCTCTTGAACACCGGGATGCCGAGCGCTTCGAGCTTGCTCAGCTGGGCTGCGGCGGCGCCGTTGTCCCAGCCGACCACCAGGTCGGGCTTGAGCTGCAGGATGCGTTCCAGGTCGAGCGAAATGCCGCTGCCGACCGAGGCGATGCGTTTCGCCGCGGGCGGGTAATCGCTGTACTCGGTGACGCCGACCACATAGGCGCCGGCGCCCGCCGCGAACAGCATTTCAGTGGTGTGCGGCGCCAGGCTGATGATGCGCCGCGCCGGAGCTTGCAGGGTGATGGTGCGATTGCTATCGTCGATGGCCGCAACGGCGGCGAGGGCCGCCGGCGCCGCCAGGCATATCGCAACGCAACCTGCCAGCGCTCCGAAGATCGACGGCATGGATATCCCGGCCCGGCCGGCCGATGCGGATGAATAAGGGCGCGGGGCGCGTCGCGCCGCGCCGGACGGGTTGAATATCCGGAGCACCACGATGCACCCTGCGAATCAGATTTCCAGATTGTCGATCAGGCGCGTGGTGCCCAGCTTGGCTGCGGCCAGCACGACCAGCGGCGCGCCTTGCGCCAAGTCGCCGGCCGACGGCGGCTGCAGGTCGGCGCGCTTGCGGATCGACACATAATCGGGCTTCCAGCCGCGCGCGGCCAGCTTTGCCATCGCGTGGCGCTCCAGTTCGAACATGTCGAGATGGCCGGAACGCACTTCTTCGGCGACTTCGTTGAGCAGGCGGTACAGCGCCGGCGCCTCCGCGCGCTCCTGTTCCGACAGGTAGCCGTTGCGCGACGACAGCGCCAGGCCGTCCTCGGCGCGGTAGGTTTCCGCCGCGATGATCTCGGTCGGCAGCGCGAATTGGCGCGCCATGTTCCGCACGATCATCAACTGCTGGTAATCCTTCTTGCCGAACACGGCCACGCGCGGCTGCACGCAGGAAAACAGCTTCAGCACGACGGTGGTCACGCCGGTAAAGAAGCCGGGGCGGAATTCTCCTTCCAGGATATTGCCGAGGTCGTCCGGCGGACGCACGCGGTATTCCTGCGGCTCCGGGTACATATCCTTTTCGGTCGGCGCAAACAGCACGTACACGCCTTCCTTTTCCAGCTTTTCGACGTCGGCCTGGAAGGTGCGCGGGTATTTGTCGAAATCCTCGTTCGGGCCGAATTGCAGGCGATTGACGAAGATCGACGCGACCACCGGGTCGCCATGCTTGCGCGCCAGGCGCATCAGCGACAGGTGCCCTTCGTGCAGGTTGCCCATGGTGGGCACGAACGCGGTGCGCAGTTGTCCGCGCAGCTGGTCGCGCAATTCGTCGATGGAGGAAATGATTTTCATGGCAGGCCTTGCTACATCAAAACGCCGGCATGCGGCGCGGGGGTAAGAAATCAGGTCGGAGAATAAGCCAGACGGACGTAGATCGGCGCGAAGGCTTCCGCCTGCGTGATCTCGATCAAGGTTTCCTTCGCGAGTTCGAGCAACGCGATGAAGTTGACCACCACTACCGGCACGCCGCGCGACGGATCGAACAGTTCGGAAAATTCGACGAATTTGGCGGACTGCAGGCGGCGCAGGATGGCGGTCATGTGCTCGCGCACCGACAGTTCCTCGCGCGTGATGGTGTGGTGCGCGGTGAGCTTGGCGCGCTTGAGGATGTCGCCCCACACCGCCTGCAGCTCGCCGATGCTGACCTCGGGCCAGCGCGTGACCATGCTTTGCTCGATGTAGATCTGCGCGCGCACATAATCGCGTCCGAGCTGGGGCAGGGTGTCGAGCTGTTGCGCGGCGAGCTTGATCTGTTCGTATTCGAGCAGGCGGCGCACCAGTTCGGCGCGCGGGTCTTCCGCTTCCTCGCCGTTTTCGCTCTTCTTGACCGGCAGCAGCATGCGCGACTTGATCTCGATGAGCATCGCCGCCATCAGCAGGTAGTCGGCCGCCAGCTCCAGGTTGTGCGAGCGGATCTGCTCGACATAGTCCAGGTACTGGTGCGTGACCTGCGCCATCGGGATGTCGAGGATGTTGAAATTCTGCTTGCGGATCAGGTACAGCAGCAGGTCGAGCGGCCCCTGGAATGCTTCCAGGAAGACTTCCAGCGCATCCGGCGGGATGTACAGGTCATTCGGCAGCTTGAACAGCGGCTCGCCGTACAGCTTGGCCAGCGCCACGCCGTCGACGACGTCGGGCGTGGAATCGGGCTGGCCGGCGAGCGCTTGCTCGGGGGCGTCGGCAGGCAGGTGCATCAGCAGCGCGTCCTGCGGATTGCTCACGCTCAGTGCTTGGTCTGGTAGACGTAAGCCTGCTGCTTGACGCGCGACGCTTCGGCGCGGCGGCGGGCGTCGAGGTCGATCGGGGCCTTGTCCCACCAGATCGCGCGGCCTTCGCGCTGCTTCTGTTCCAGCGTCGGATCTTTTTGCTTGAGCTCCTTGAGGAACTTGGTGATCTCGGATTCGTACTGTGTGAATTTCATGATATAGGCAATTGCAATGGAAAAGGCTGGCGGTATTTTACATCGGGATGACATGCATTCCGCTAAACAAATGGCGGATTTCATGCCCCCCTCAAGTCTGCCAGGGCAGGCGGAGAGTGCGCATCCGGCGCCAATTGCAAATGAGTTAACACTGGCGTCAATATTTCTCCGGCGCCACATGGCGGCGGCTTACGCGGCCGCCGCCGGCCCGGTCAAGGCATTGGCGCGGTCGAGCGCATGGACGAGATCGGGCACGCAATTTTCCGCGCCGAGGCGGTCGAGGAAGCCGGTGCGCCTCATCAGGCTCAGCGGCTGGTGGTTCGGGCCGACTAGGATCAGCTGGCAGCCGCGGGCGAGCAGCGCCTTGCGGACCGATTCGAGCGCATCGAGTCCGGTGGTGTCCAGGTTGATCAGCTGCTGCATCTTGAGGATCAGTACCTTGCCGGGGACAGCCTCCGGGGTGAGCAGCGCTTCCATCTTGCCGACGGCGCCGAAAAACAGCGAACCGAAAATCGAATAGACAACCACGCCGGGCGCGGGCGTGTGCGGCAGGCTTTCAGGCGCCAGGCGCTCGATGCGCGTCAGGCTGGATATGCGATAAATGAAGAAGACGCAAGCCAGCACCAGGCCGACCTCGACGGCCGCTGTCAGGTCGATGATCACCGTCAGCAGGAAGGTCGATAGCACCAGGATGCGGTAGTTGAGCGAAAAATGGACGAGGCGGACGAACTCATGCCATTCGCCCATGTTGTAGGCGACGTGCAGCAGGATCGCCGCCAGCGCCGCCAGTGGGATATTCCTCGCCAGCGGTGCGGCGACCAGCACCACCGCGAGCAGGGTCAGCGCATGCACCATGCCGGCGACCGGCGAGGTGGCGCCGGTGCGGATGTTGGTGACCGTGCGCGCCACCGTGCCGGTGGCGGGCAGGCCGCCGAAGAAGGGGGTGACGAAATTGGCAATGCCTTGCGCCATCAGCTCCTGGTTCGGGTCGTGCCGGTCGCCGGTCAGGTTGTCGGAGACGCGCGCGCACAGCAGCGATTCGATCGCGCCCAACAGCGCGATGGTGATGGTCGGCGCGATCAGCTGCTTGACCAGGATCCAGGAAAACTGCGGCAGATGAAATTGCGGCACGCCTTGCGGGATGCCGCCGAACCTGGTGCCGATGGTCTCCACCGGCAGGTTGAAAACCGTTACCGCCGTCGTGCTCAGGATCAGCACGACGATCGGGCTGGGCAGCGGCTTGAGCAGCTGCACCAGGCGCGGATGCCGGTACAGCATGCTGCGCGTGCCGTCCGCCCGGACGCGAAACACCGCCGGCCAGCTGAACATCACGAACAGCGAGGCAGCGGCCAGAGTGAGCGTAGTGATATCCACCGTGTGCATGTTCGATACCAGCACCTGGATCTGCGCGAAGAAGTCGCCGGGCATCTTGGCTATCTTCAGACCGAGGAAATCCTTCAGCTGCGACAGCGCCACCAGCACCGCAATGCCGTTGGTGAAACCGATCACGATCGGCACCGGGATGTAGCGGATCAGCGAACCGAGCCGGAACACGCCCATCGCGAACAGCAGCATGCCAGCGAAGATGGTGGAAATCAGCAGGTTGGCCAGGCCGTATTTTTCGATGATGCCGTAGATGACGACGATGAAGGCGCCGGCCGGGCCGCCGATCTGCACCTTGGATCCGCCGAGCGCGGAAATCAGGAAGCCGGCGATGATCGCGGTGAAGATGCCGGCTTCCGGCTTGACGCCGGAGGCGATTGCGAACGCCATTGCCAGCGGCAGCGCCACCACGCCCACCGTCAGGCCGGCGTTTACGTCCGCCATCAGGCGGGTGCGGTCATAATCTTTCAGGGAATCGAGCAGGCGCGGGCGAAAGCCGATGCCGGGCAGGTTCATGCAATCGTGCTCCAAAGATGCCCCAACGATGCTCTAAAGGGCGGGACGGCACGACGATGCGCATGCCGGACAGAGGTGCTTGTATTTTGCACCCGCGGACGCAGAGACGCCAAGTGTTTACGTCAAACAGACTGCCGGCGTCGCTTTTGCCTCAGTAGCCGAGCATCCTGCGCATCACCGTCGGCGCCGGCTCGGACGGATTCGCATGCGTGTATTCGAGTTCGGGGGCGAGCTCGAAGCCGTATGCCGCGTACAGGTCCAGCAGGCGCGCCTGGTCGGCGCGCACCGCCAGGCGCAGTTCGTCGACATCGGCCGCCTGCGCGCGGTGGATCACCGCTTCCAGCAGGTGCTGCGACAGGTGTTCGCCGCGGAAGGCGGGCAGCACGCCCATGCGCATGATTTCCCAGACGTCGGGATCGCCCTCAAGCGGAGCCCAACGCACCGAACCGATCGGCTGCTCGCCCTTGAGCAGGATGAAGCCGCCGCCATGCTGCAGGTCCCGGACGACCCGTTCCACCGTTTCGTGGTGGCCGCTCGACGTCGGAGCGACCTTGCCGGACCACGCGGCGCGCGTCAGCTCGGCGATGAGCAGCGCGTCGTCGAGGCCGGCTTCACGAATGACGATGCTCATGGCCGGCCTCCGCTACTGCCGCTTATGTCGGTGCCCGGCATGGTCAGCGCACCCGCATGCCCGGCTCGGCGCCCGGCCACGGATTCAAGACATAGATGCCCGGGTTGGCTTTCTCGTCGGCGGCCGAGGCGGCCAGCACCATGCCTTCCGAAATGCCGAACTTCATCTTGCGCGGCGCCAGGTTGGCCACCATCACGGTCAGCTTGCCGACCAGGTCTTCCGGCTTGTACGACGACTTGATGCCGGAGAAGACGTTGCGCAAGCGGCCTTCGCCGACGTCGAGCGTCAGGCGCAGCAGCTTGTCGGAACCTTCGACGTGTTCGCAGTTGACGATCTTGGCGATGCGCAGATCGACCTTGGCGAAATCGTCGATCTTGATTTCCGGGGCGAGCGGCTCGATGCCCGCAGCGGCCGACCCTGCTTCGGCAGGCTTCGCTGCCGCCTGTTCCGGCGCCTCGAACAGCGCATCCAGCATCTTCGGATCGACGCGCGTCATCAGGTGCTCGAAGGTGCCGATCGCGTGCGGCATCGCCTGCAGATCGGCCCAGGTCAGGTCGCGGTCGATGCCGAACAGCGTCGACACCTTGCGCGCCAGCGCCGGCAGGATCGGGGCGAGGTAAATCGTCAGGCAGTAGAACGAGCGCAGCAGGTTGCTGCACACATCCTGCAGTTCCTGGTTGTTGGCCGGATCCTTGGCCAGTTCCCACGGCTTCTTGGCGTCGACGTACTGGTTGACCTCGTCGGCCAGCGCCATGATCTGGCGGATCGCCTTGCCGAATTCGCGCGCTTCGAACGCCTCCCTGATCGCGGCTTCCTGTTCGCCGAAGCGCAGGCGCCAGCTCATCGCTTCGCCGCCGGTCACTTCGTCGGAGAGCTTGCCGCCGAAGCGCTTGGTGATGAAGCCGGCCGCGCGGCTGGCGATGTTGACGTACTTGCCGATCAGGTCGGAGTTCACGCGCGACACGAAGTCGTCCGGGTTGAAGTCGACGTCTTCCACCTTGGCGTTGAGCTTGGCGGCGATGTAGTAGCGCAGCCATTCCGGATTCATGCCCAGTTCCAGGTAGCGCAGCGGCGAAATGCCGGTGCCGCGCGACTTCGACATCTTTTCGCCGGACACGGTGATGAAGCCGTGCACGAAGATATTGGTCGGCACCTTCAGCCCGGAGAATTTCAGCATCGCCGGCCAGAACAGCGTGTGGAAGTAGATGATGTCCTTGCCAATGAAGTGGTACTGCTCGGTCGACGCGTCGTTCATGAAGGCGGTGAAGTCGCGCCCGGTCTTGTCGAAATAGTTCTTCAGCGACGCCAGATAGCCGACCGGCGCGTCCAGCCAGACGTAGAAGTACTTGCCCGGCGCATCCGGAATCTCGATGCCGAAATACGGCGCATCGCGGCTGATGTCCCAGTCGCCCAGGCCTTCCTCGCCTTCCAGCCATTCCCTGGCCTTGTTGGCGACTTCCGGCTGCAGGCGGTTCGGCGCCTGCGTCCATTCGCGCAGGAATTCCACGCATTTCGCATCGGACAGCTGGAAGAAGTAGTGTTCGGACGACTTCAGCACCGGCGTCGCGCCCGACAGCGTCGAGTACGGATTCTTCAGGTCGGTCGGCGCATAGACCGCGCTGCACACCTCGCAGGAATCGCCGTACTGGTCCTTGGCCCCGCATTTCGGGCATTCGCCCTTGATGTAGCGGTCCGGCAGGAACATGTTCTTGACCGGATCGAAGAACTGCTCGATGGTCTTGGTCGTGATCAGTTTCGCGTGGTCGCGCAGGCGGCGGTAGATGTCCTGCGATAATTCATGGTTTTCCGGCGCATCGGTCGAGTGCCAGTTGTCGAAGCTGATATGGAAGCCGTCGAGATACTGCGCGCGGCCGGCGGCGATCTTCGCCACGAATTCCTGCGGCGTCACGCCGGCTTTCTCGGCGGCGATCATGATTGGCGCGCCGTGGGCATCATCCGCGCCGACGAAATGCACCTCGTGGCCTTGCATTCGCTGGAAGCGCACCCAGATGTCGGCCTGGATATATTCCATGATATGGCCGATGTGGAAAGCGCCGTTGGCGTAGGGCAGGGCGGTGGTGACAAACAGCTTGCGGTGCGGAGTCGTGCTCATTTCGTGCTCAATTGGCAATGCTTGTGATGGGAAAACTGCCATTTTAGCAGTGCGGGGACGCCGAGGTGGCGCCAATGGCAGGATTCGGCGGTCAAACCGCAAGTGGGGAGCGCTTGTCCAGACCGGGAATTCGTTTAGACTTATCCAACAAAATTCAGGAGAAGTAATGACTATTAACGTTGAAGCCGTCAAGGCCGCGCTTTCCAAGGTGGTCGATCCGAATACCGGCAAGGATCTGGTTTCCGGCAAGTCCGCCAAAAATATCCAGGTGAACGGCGCCGACGTCACGCTCGACGTCGAGCTCGGCTATCCGGCGAAGAGCCAGATCGAGCCGATCCGCCAGGCGGCGACCGAGGCGCTGCGCGGCTTGCCGGGCATCGGCAATATCGGCGTGAACGTATCGTCGAAAATCGTCGCCCACGCCGTGCAGCGCGGCGTCAAGTTGATGTCGAACGTCAAGAACATCATCGCCGTCGCCTCCGGCAAGGGCGGCGTCGGCAAGTCGACCACCGCCGTCAACCTGGCATTGGCGCTGGCCGCCGAAGGCGCGAACGTCGGTCTGCTCGACGCCGACATCTACGGGCCGTCGCAGCCGATGATGATGGGTATTGCCGGTCAGCCAGAATCGCTTGACGGCAAGACCATGGAGCCGCTGGAAAACTATGGCGTGCAGGTGTCGTCGATCGGCTTCATGATCGACCCCGACCAGCCGATGGTATGGCGCGGCCCGATGGTCACGCAGGCGCTGCAGCAACTGCTGGAGCAGACCAACTGGCGCAACCTCGATTACCTGATCGTCGACATGCCGCCAGGCACCGGCGACATCCAGCTGACGCTGTCGCAAAAGGTGCCGGTCACCGGCGCGGTGATCGTCACCACGCCGCAGGACATCGCGCTGCTCGACGCGCGCAAGGGCTTGAAGATGTTCGAAAAGGTCGACATTCCGATTCTCGGCATCGTCGAGAACATGAGCGTGCATGTGTGCTCGAATTGCGGCCATGCGGAACCGATCTTCGGACAGGGCGGCGGACAGAAGATGTGCGCGGACTACGGTGTCGATTTCCTCGGCGCATTGCCGCTGACCATGGCGATCCGCGAACAGACCGATTCCGGCAAACCGACCGTGGTCGCCGATCCGGACGGGCCGGTCGCCAAAATCTACAAGGAAATCGCGCGCAAGGTGGCGGTGAAGGTGGCGGAAAAGGCGAAGGACATGACCAGCAAGTTCCCCAGCATCGTCATCAAGAACGACTGAGACGGCTGGGCGCGTTTCATCCTTGTTACCGACAAGGTAAAATAGCGCATTCTCTTCATTTAACACGGCTTTGGCACGCCAAGGCCGTTTTTATTTGCCATGACTGTCCGTACCCGTTTTGCTCCCAGCCCGACCGGCTATCTCCATCTCGGCGGCGCGCGCACCGCGCTGTTTTCGTGGGCCTATGCCCGCCATTTCGGCGGCACCTTCATCCTGCGCATCGAAGACACCGATGTCGAGCGTTCCACGCCGGAAGCGGTGCAGGCGATTTTGGACGGCATGAACTGGCTCGGCCTGCATCACGACGAAGGCCCGTTCTACCAGATGCAGCGCATGGACCGCTATCGGGAGGTGATCGCGCAGATGCTGGAGGCGGGCACGGCCTATTACTGCTATTCGTCGCCGGAAGAAGTCGAGGCGATGCGCGAGCGCATGCGCGCCGCGGGCGAAAAGCCGCGCTACGACGGCACCTGGCGCCCGGAGCCCGGCAAGACCCTGCCGCCGGTTCCGGAAGGCCGCAAGCCGGTGGTGCGCTTCAAGAATCCGCTCGACGGCGAGGTGACCTGGGACGACATGGTGAAAGGCACGATCACGATCTCCAACAAGGAGTTGGACGACCTGATCATCGCGCGTGCGGACGGCACGCCGACCTACAACTTCTGCGTCGCGATCGACGACTGGGACATGAAGATGACCCACGTGATCCGCGGCGACGACCACGTGAACAATACGCCGCGCCAGATCAACATCCTGCGCGCGCTGGGCGCGCCGCTGCCGCAATACGGTCACGTGCCGATGATCCTCGGCGCCGACGGCGAGAAGCTGTCCAAGCGCCATGGCGCGGTAAGCGTGATGGAATATCCGGCGCAAGGCTATCTGCCGGAGGCAATGCTGAACTATCTGGCGCGCCTCGGCTGGAGCCACGGCGACGACGAGATTTTCTCGATGGAGCAGTTCTGCGAGTGGTTCGATGTCAAGCATCTGTCGAAATCGCCGGCGCAGTTCAATCCGGAAAAGCTCGCGTGGTTGAACAATCACTACATCAAGCAGTCTGACAATGCGCGGCTGGAAGGGCTGGTGCGGCCGCTGATGGAGCAGGAAGGGGCGCAATTCGACGGCGCGCCCGCTCTGCAGGCGGTGATCGCCTTGCTCAAGGAGCGCGCCAACACGATCAACGAACTGGCCGACGCCTCGATGCTGTTCTACCGCCAGCCCGAACCGGATCCGGCGCTCATTGCGCAGCATGTGACGGACGCGGTCAAGCCGGCCCTGGAACGGTTCTCGGTCGTTTGCGAAACCGTGGAGTGGAACAAGGCGGCGCTGTCGGCGGCGATGAAGGAAGTGCTCGCCGCGCACAAGCTGAAGATGCCGCAGCTGGCGATGCCCTTGCGCCTGCTGCTCACCGGCCAGTTGCAGACGCCGTCGATCGATGCGGTGCTGGAATTGTTTGGGCGCGACACGGTGCTCGCGCGCCTGAAAAAATTTGTCGGGTAAGTGTCGCAGGGATTTACACGAGAGAAAAAACTTTGCTATACTCTCGTTTCTTCGCACACGGGGGGTATAGCTCAGCTGGGAGAGCGCTTGCATGGCATGCAAGAGGTCAGCGGTT
>OFCW01000222.1_pt1 | contig 19845 bp, 17 predicted proteins | sample 1520951 | NCBI WGS metagenome assembly OFCW01 (sample SAMEA4349680, study PRJEB24078) | microbial mat metagenome | biome: Terrestrial Biome; feature: Habitat; material: Microbial Mat | place: India | collected 2012-06-12 | depth 10 m | reverse complement strand
GCCGATTGAGCAGCGCACTTTCTGGCTCCTGGTGGCGAGCGGCTTCGTCCTCCCCCTGGTGGCCTGGGTGTTGCTGGCCAGCGGTGGAGTGGACAAGATCTTCATGCCGGCGCCCCTGGATGTCGTGAGCCGTCTTGCCAATTGGTGGCAAGACGACAATCTCGCCGGCGACATCGCCATCAGTGTCTATCGGGTGGTGGCGGCCTGGGCGCTGTCGGCCCTCTTCGCCATCCCGCTCGGCCTCATGATCGGGACCTTCCGGGGGGTACAGGCCCTGTGCGAGCCGCTCACCGATTTCATTCGCTACATGCCGGCGGTGGCCTTCATTCCCCTGGTCATGCTGTGGGTGGGCATCGATGAGGGATCCAAGATCGCCATCATCTTCATCGGCACCTTCTTCCAGATGATCCTGATGGTGGCGGAGGATGTCCGGCGCGTCCCCATGGCGCAGATCGAGGCAGCCCAGACCATGGGCGCGACCCGCGGCGAAATCATCGACAAGGTGATCATTCCCTCGGCCAAGCCGGCGCTGCTCGACACCCTGCGCATCACCATGGGCTGGGCTTGGACCTATCTGGTCGTGGCCGAGCTGGTGGCAGCCAACTCCGGCCTCGGCTACGCCATCCTCAAGGCGCAGCGCTTCCTGCAGACCGACAAGATCTTTGCCGGCATCCTGCTCATCGGCCTTATCGGTCTCGTTATCGACCAGGCCTTCCGCCTGCTGCACAAGAAGGCCTTTCCCTGGCTCCACGCGAGGTCCTGACCATGCCGACCAAAATCACAGTACGGGGCGTCAACAAGGTTTTCCCGGGCGCCAGGCAGCCGGTGCAAGCCCTGCAGGATGCCCATCTGGACATCGCCGCCAACGAATTCGTCACCTTCGTCGGTGCGTCCGGCTGCGGCAAGTCCACGCTGCTGCGCATGATCGGCGGCCTGGAAAGCCCGACCTCGGGGGAGATCGTGGTCAATGGCCAGCCCATCGACGGGCCGGGCATCGACCGGGCCATGGTCTTCCAGCATTACAGCCTCTATCCCTGGCTGAGCGTGCGGGAAAACATCCGCTTCTGCCGGCAGTTGAAGGCCCACACCCGGGAACGCACGGATGCCGACGTGGAAGCCGCCGCCGGCCGGGCCGATGCCCTCGTCAAACTGATGGGCCTGGGCCACGCCGAAAAAGCTTACCCCAATCAACTCTCGGGCGGCATGCAACAGCGCGTCGCCATCGCCCGCGCCCTGATGAGCCGGCCTGAAATCCTGCTCATGGACGAGCCCTTCGGTGCCCTTGATGCCCAGACCCGGGAAGTGATGCACGATTTGATCCGCTACGTCCATCGCATCGAGGGCAGCACCATCGTCTTCGTCACCCACGATGTCGAGGAGGCCATCTACCTTGGCCAGCGCATCGTCCTCATGGCCCCCCGGCCGGGCCGCATCGACACCATCTACGACGTCCCCTTGCCCGCGGAACGTCACCAGGACATGAAGCTCGCCCCGGAATTCCTCAGGCTCAAAAAGGAAATCCTGGCGCGCATCCGCGAGACCTCGGGCATGAAAACCGACCTGGAGCAGCTGGAAAAGCTCTCCGCCCAGAACGTAATCAACAAGGTGCCAGCATGAACACTTCCATTGCCAAGCCTGCCCCTGCCGTCGATATCGACCAGCGCTGGCAGCAATTCGCTCCCGACCTTGAATCGAGCAAGGTGCTTTTCTCCGATGTGGTGCCCGGCGGCTGCCACTGGTCCTGGTGCCTGCCGCGGGGAACGGCCTTGCGCCTGACCGCCCTGGAGGCCGGGGCCAATCTTTCCCTGGTGCTCTATTCCAGTCGCGAAAAGCTCGAACGCTACAACATGCCGGATTCGCTCAAGGCCCAGCACACCGCCCACTACACCCGGGGCCACGTGCTGATGAGCGACATGGGGCGCGCCATGGCCTCGATCATCGGCGACAGCCTGGGCTGGCACGACCCCCTGGGTTTGCTGCTGGACGGCAGCCGCCTTGCGGAAAAGTACGGTGTGCGGAATTACCAGGAGTCCCGCAACAGCATGTACCGTTCCGGCAAGGACGGCCTGCTCATCGAGATCGGCAAATACGGGCTCACCCGCCGCGACCTGGTGGCACCGGTCAACTTCTTCAGCAAGGTCAGCGTGGACGGGGACGGCCGCTTCCACTTCGCGCCTGCTCACGCGCCGGCCGGCGCCAGCGTCGATCTGCGCTTCGACATGGATGTCATCGTCGCCGTCTCGGCAGCGCCCCACCCCCTCGATCCGCGCCCCGATTACGCCCCCGGCGCGGTCGGGGTCGCCGCGTGGCGCTGCGGCGCGGCACCGGCCGAGGATTACTGCCGGGCATTCCGCCCCGAGAACGCCCGGGCACTCCACAACACCGATCTGCTTTATCTCGGCTGAGGGAAAAGACCATGGAAACAACCGCCATTCGCATCCAGCACAGCCCGCTCGATCCGGACAACGCCGTTCTCGACACCCGGCTGCCTTCCGGCGAGCCCTGGCTGCACGAGATCAAGCGGGGCCAGACCCTGCGCATCGTCGATCTCGAAGGCAATCAGGCCGCCGATGTCATCTTCTACAACCGCCATGACACCGACGAGCATTACAGCGCCACGGAAACCATCCTGCGCCAGGGGGGCATCTATCTGACCACCGGCTCGGTGCTCTATAGCAACGACGGCAATCCCCTGCTCACCATCGTCGCCGATACCTGCGGCCGGCACGATACCCTGGGCGGTGCCTGCGCCGCGGAGAGCAACACCGTGCGCTACGCGCTGGCCAGGAAATTCATGCACAGCTGCCGGGACAACTACATGCTGTGCATCCAGCAATCGGATGCGGGCCTGACCAAGGCCGACCTGGTGCCCAACGTCAATTTCTTCATGAACGTGCCGGTCACCGCCGACGGCCAGCTCGAGTTCGACGATGGCGTCTCCGGGCCGGGCAAGTATGTCGAGTTGCGGGCCGAGATGGATATCTGGGTGCTGGTCTCCAATTGCCCCCAGCTCAACAATCCCTGCAACGCCTATAACCCGACCCCGGTGCAGTTCCTGGTCTGGGACTGAGCCCCCTCACGCTTCCGGCGCTGCCGGCCCCCGGGACGACCCGGGTGGAGATGAACACGACGGGACGACCCGTCATCCGCGAGATTCCATCATGTTCAGCAAAGTCCTGATCGCCAACCGGGGGGCCATCGCCTGCCGGATCATCCGCAGTCTAAAGCGGCTGGGCATCGCTTCGGTGGCCGTTTATTCCGAAGCCGACGCCAATTCCCTGCATGTCGCGCTGGCCGACGAAGCGGTCTGCATCGGCCCGGCGCCGGCCGCCGAGAGCTACCTCAGGGCCGACAAGATTCTCGAAGCGGCCCGCAGCACCGGCGCCCAGGGCATTCATCCCGGTTACGGCTTCCTGTCGGAGAACCCGGATTTCTCCGATGCCTGCGAAGCCGTCGGCATTGCCTTCATCGGCCCGACCAGGGCGCAGATGCTCGCCTTCGGCCTCAAGCACACGGCCCGCGAGCTGGCGGAACAGGCCGGCGTGCCATTGCTGCCCGGCAGCGGCCTGTTGCGCGATGCCGAACATGCCCGGGCCGAGGCCGCCCGCATCGGCTACCCGGTGATGCTCAAGAGCACGGCCGGCGGCGGCGGCATCGGCATGCGCCTGATCTGGTCGGAGGCCGAACTGGCCGATGCCTACGCCTCGGTGGACCGGCTGGCGCGGGCCAATTTCAAGGAAGCAGGCATCTACCTGGAGAAGTACGTCCAGGCCGCCCGCCACATCGAAGTGCAGGTCTTCGGTGACGGAAAGGGGAGGGTCCTCGCGCTGGGCGAGCGCGATTGCTCGGTGCAGCGGCGCAATCAGAAGGTGATCGAGGAGACGCCGGCCCCCGGGCTTTCCCCGGAGCAGCGCCGGCAATTGGGCGAGACCGCCGTGCGCCTGATGGAATCGGTGGCCTATCGCTCCGCCGGCACGGTGGAATTCGTGATGGATGCCGAAAGCGGCGAGTTTTATTTTCTCGAAGTAAACACGCGCCTCCAGGTCGAACACGGCGTTACCGAAGAGGTGACCGGGGTCGATCTGGTCGAATGGATGGTGCTGCTGGCCTCCGGCGATCTCGAACTGCCGGCGGTGGCGCCGGCGCCGCGCGGGGCTTCGATCCAGGTCCGCCTCTACGCCGAGGACCCGGCCAAGAACTTCCAGCCCTCCTCGGGGCTGCTCAGCGAAGTCGCCTTCCCGGCCGACGTGCGGGTCGAGACGGCCGTGGCCACGGGATCGGAGGTGCCACCTTACTACGATCCGATGGTCGCCAAGATCATCGTCCATGCCGAGACGCGGGCCGCTGCCGTGGACCGCCTGCTCAAGGCGCTGGCGGAAACCCGCGTTCATGGCATCGAGACCAACCGGGGCTACCTGATGCAAATTCTCGACGGGGAGGTTTACCGCACTGGCCGCCAGACGACCCGCTACCTGAACAGCTTCGATTACCGCCCGAGCACGCTCGATGTTCTCGAAGCCGGCGTGCAGACCAGCGTTCAGGACTGGCCCGGCCGGGTCGGCTACTGGGATGTCGGGGTTCCCCCCTCGGGGCCGATGGACGACCTGGCGCTGCGTACCGCCAACCGCCTGGTGGGCAATCCGGAAGGCATGGCCGGCCTGGAATGCACGATGACCGGGCCGACCCTCAAGTTCAACTGCCCGGTCGTGATCGCCCTGACCGGTGCCGAAACCGCCGCCACCCTGGACGGCGAGCCCCTGGCTTTCTGGCGCTCCCACTACGTCGAGGCCGGCAGCGTCCTGAAGATCGGCGCGGTCAAGGACGCTGGTTGCCGCAGTTACCTGGCGATCAAGGGGGGCTTCGACCTGCCCGATTATCTGGGCAGCAAGTCGACCTTCACCCTCGGCCAGTTCGGCGGCCACGCCGGTCGCTGCCTGCGCCTGGGCGATGTCCTGCACGTGACGCCCACCCCTGCGCCGCCGGCACCGCTTTCGGTGAATCCGCCGGTCTACGGCCATCACTGGGAAATCGGTGTGCTCTACGGTCCGCACGGTGCCCCGGATTTCTTCACCGACCCCGACATTGCCACCTTCTTCGCCACCGACTGGGAAGTGCATTACAACTCGAGCCGCACCGGGGTCCGCCTGATCGGCCCCAAGCCGCACTGGGCGCGCACTGACGGCGGCGAAGCCGGGCTGCATCCATCCAACATCCACGATAATGCTTACGCCATCGGCGCCATCGACTTTACCGGCGACATGCCGGTCATTCTCGGGCCGGACGGACCCAGCCTGGGCGGCTTCGTCTGCCCGGCCGTCGTCGTCCAGGCCGAACTCTGGAAGCTCGGCCAATTGCGGCCCGGCGACAGCCTGCGCTTCGTGCCGGTAAGCGCCGCCAGCGCCAGCGGCCGCCTGCGCCAGATCGACGCTGCCGTCGCCAGCCTGGCGGCGCCACTCGACTTGCCGCTTGTTGCGGAGCCGGCCACCGTCAGCACCCCCGTGCTGGCCGAAATCTCGGCACAAGGCGAAACGCCGCGCGTGGTTTATCGCCAGGCCGGGGACGCCTACCTACTGATCGAGTACGGCCCGCTGGTACTCGACATCGAGTTGCGCTTCCGGGTCCAGGCCCTGATGGACTGGCTCAAGGCCAACCCCCAGCCGGGCATCCTCGACCTGACGCCGGGCATCCGTTCGCTACAGGTCCATTTCGATGCCCGCCGTACCGACCGGGCTGCATTGCTGAACGCGCTGCAGCAGGCCGAGGCCGAACTGCCGGCGGTGGACGACATGGAAGTGCCCAGCAGAACCGTCTGGCTGCCGCTCTCCTGGGATGATCCGGCGACCCGTCTGGCCATCGAGAAATACATGCAGTCGGTGCGCAAGGATGCGCCCTGGTGTCCGTCGAATATCGAATTCATTCGCCGCATCAACGGGCTCGACGACATCGAGGCGGTTTACCGCACCGTTTTCGAGGCCAGCTACCTGGTGCTCGGGCTGGGTGACGTCTATTTGGGCGCCCCGGTCGCCACTCCCGTCGACCCGCGGCACCGTCTGGTGACCACCAAATACAACCCGGCCCGCACCTGGACTCCCGAAAACGCCGTCGGTATCGGCGGTGCCTACCTGTGCGTCTATGGCATGGAGGGCCCCGGCGGCTACCAGTTCGTCGGCCGCACGGTGCAGATGTGGAATCGCTGGAACAAGACCACCCAGTTCGAGAAACCCTGGCTGCTGCGCTTCTTCGACCAGGTGCGCTTCACCCCGGTGAGCGAGGCCGAACTCCTTCGCCTGCGCAAGGATTTCATTGCTGGCCGCGACAGCTTGCGGATCGAGGAGGGCGTTTTCCGCCTGGCCGATTATCGCGCCTTCCTCGCCGAAAATGCCGAATCGATTGCGGCGTTCAAGACGAAGCAGCAGGCGGCCTTCGAAGCCGAGCGCGAACGCTGGAAGGCCGCCGGCCAGGCCGAGTACATCAGCGAAGCCGATATCGCCGCCGCCGCACCGGACAGCGAGCTGGACCTGCCCGAAGGCGCCCGCCTGATCCCGACCCATGTGCCGGGGAATATCTGGAAAGTGTTGGTGGAGCCCGGCCAGGCGGTCACGGCCGGCACGCCGCTGGTCATCGTCGAGTCCATGAAGATGGAATTCACCGTGGCGGCTCCGGAGGACGGGGTCGTGCTGCAGATCTTCTGCCGGGAGGCGACGCCGGTCGCCGCCGGCCAGGATTTGCTGGTCCTTCAATCCAATTAGGGAGACAAGCATGATTCCCCAAAGCCTCGATCTCCAGACCCTGGGCAACGCCTACCGCAATGGCCTGAAGCCGAGCGCGCTGTTCCGGGAGCTGCTCGAACGGGCAGCCCGGGATCGGCACCAGGCCTGGATCAGCCTCTTGCCGGCCGAGCGGATTCTCGCCCTGGCGCAGGCCCTCGACGACCGTGACCCCGGCAGCCTGCCGCTGTACGGGGTGCCCTTCGCCATCAAGGACAATATTGACCTGGCGGGCCAGCCGACCACTGCTGCCTGCCCGGATTTTGCCTACACCCCGGCGGCGAGCGCCACCGTCGTCGAGAAGCTGATCGCCGCCGGCGCCATCCCGCTCGGCAAGACCAATCTCGACCAGTTTGCCACCGGCCTGAACGGCACCCGCTCGCCCTACGGCGCCTGCCGCAATGCCTTCGATCCGGCCTACATCTCGGGCGGCTCCAGTTCCGGCTCGGCAGTCGCCTTGGCCCTCGGCCAGGTCAGTTTTTCCCTGGGCACGGACACCGCCGGTTCCGGCCGGGTGCCGGCGGCCTTCAACAATCTGGTGGGCCTGAAACCGACCTGCGGTCTGCTGTCGACCAAGGGCGTCGTGCCCGCCTGCCGGTCGCTCGACGCCGTTTCCATTTTCGCCCTGACGGCAGTCGATGCCCAACGTGTTTTTGCCGTGGCGCAGGGTTACGACGAGGACGACCCTTACAGCCGCCGCGCCCAGCCGCACGGCCGCCGTTTCGCGGCGGGCGACCGCTTCCGCTTTGGCGTTCCGCGGGCCGACCAGCTCGCCTTCTTCGGCGACATGGTTAATCCGGCACTGTTCGAGGCGGCCGCGGCGCGCCTGGAGGAATTGGGGGGGATCCGGGTCAGCGTGGATTTCGCCCCTTTCCTCGAGACGGCGCGCCTGCTCTATGGCGGCCCCTGGGTCGCCGAGCGCTACCTCGCCATCCGCGAATTCATCGAACGGCAACCGGAATCGGTTTTCCCGGTCACCCGGGACATCACCCTGGCCGGGGGCAAGGCCAGCGCCACCGAGGCCTTCGCTGCCTTCTACCGACTGAAGGGGCTCCAGCGCCAATGTTCGCAGGCCTGGCAGGCGGCCGATGTGATGCTGACGCCGACCGCCGGCTTCCACCCGAGCATCGCGGCGCTCGAAGCCGATCCGGTGCAATTGAACACCGACCTCGGCTATTACACCAATTTCATGAACCTGCTCGACTACTCGGCCGTTGCGTTGCCGGCCGCCTTCCGCCCGGACGGCCTGCCGTTCGGCATCACCCTGTTCGCACCGGCCCACCAAGACATTCCGCTGCTCGAACTGGCCGCCCGCTGGCAGGCCGCGACGGCCTTGCCGATGGGCGCGACCGGACAAGCGCTACCGGCGCAGCCCGTCCTTGGCAGTCCGGTCGCCGACGGGCAGATCCGCGTGGCCGTCTGCGGGGCGCATCTCTCCGGCTTGCCGCTCAACCGGCAATTGCTCGAGCGCGGCGCCCGCTTGATTTCTACCGTCCGTTCGGCGCCCGAATACCGCTTCTACGCCCTGGCCGGTGGCCCGCCCCAGCGCCCGGGCATGGTGCGGGTCGCCGAAGGGGGCGCCGCCATCGAGATGGAAGTCTGGGAGCTGCCGGCCAGCAGCTTCGGCAGCTTCGTCGCCGGCATCCCGGCGCCTCTCGGCATCGGCAAGGTACGGCTGGCGGATGGCAGCGAAGTCTGCGGCTTCATCTGCGAGCAGGCTGGCGTGGCCGGGGCCGAAGAGATTACCGCATTCGGCAGCTGGCGCAGTTGGCTGGCCGCTGCATCAGGGAAGATGCCGGGGCCTTGAAACCCCCCTTGGAGGCCTTCGTCGGTATCGTAGGCGGGGGGCGATCATGGCGTTCGAACGAGACGAAACAGCCCGCCTGGCGCATCTGCGGGTCGCCGACGTCGATCCATGGAGACGGAATCCGGGATGGGCGCGCGCCCGGGCATCACACCCGGCGTCTCGACCCCGCTGGCCTCAGAGCGGCAGTTCGCCCTGGATTGGTGCGGCCGGCGCTGCCACTTCGGTCAGCGGCAGCAGGCCGCTGGCGCGGACGCCGAGCAGGCGCAGGCGCGGGGTCAGATCGACGCGTTTCAGACATTCCCCGGCGGCCTTGCGGATGTCGGCGGCGTCGGTAATGGCGTGGGGTAGGGTGAGGTCGCGCGTCACGGCGTGGAAGTCGGCATAGCGCAGCTTGATGCCGATGGTGCGGCTGGCGTAGCCCCGGCGCTGCAGGTCATGGGCCAGGCGCTGGCAAAGCTGGGTGAAGAGTTCGGATAGGGCGGCGCGGTCGGTTTTGGCGTGCAGGTCGCGTTCGAAGGTGCTTTCACGGCTGATTGATTTGGGTTCGGATTCGGTGACCACCGGCCGTTCGTCAATGCCGTGCGCAACGCGGTTGAGCCAGCGTCCGGTGGTCGGGCCGAAATGTTCGACCAACAGGGCGAGCGGTGCGGCGGCCAGGTCGCCAATGGGGTGGATGCCCAGCTTTTCCAGCCGCGCCGCCGCCTTCGGGCCAATGCCGTTGATCTTCCTGGCGGCCAGGGGCCAGATGCGGGCCGGAATGTCGGCTTCGCTCAGGATGGTGAGGCCATCCGGTTTTTCCAGATCGGAGGCGATCTTGGCGAGCAGCTTGTTGGGCGTGATGCCGATCGAGCAACGTAGGCCGGTGGCATCGAAGACAGCCTGCTTGATGCGTCTGGCCAGCGATTCGGATTCCTCCGGCAGGTCGGTCAGGTCGAGGTAGATTTCATCGATGCCACGATCCTCGATGCGCGGTGCAATGCTGGCAACAGCCGCCTTGAACAGGCGGGAATAGTGGCGGTAAGCATCGAAATTGGCGGGTAGCAGGATGGCGTCCGGGGCGAGTTGGGCGGATTTCATCAGGCCCATGCCGGAGAAGACGCCAAGGGCGCGGGCTTCGTAAGTCGACGTGGTGACGACGCCGCGCCCAACGTAGTCCTTCAGGCGAGCATACGCGCGTTCGCCATTGGCCTGCAGCATCGGTGGCGGCGTGCGGCGGCCGCCAACGACCACGGCCTGGCCGCGCAGTTCCGGGTAATGCAGCAATTCGACGGAGGCGAAGAAGGCATCCATGTCGAGATGGGCGATACGGCGCTGGTGGTTCATGCGGGCGGGAGGCTGGGGCCGGTCTGTCGGGCAGCGGGGACGGGCACGTGAAAAAGGAATTCTAGTCGTTCCCCGCTGGGGATGGCGCAGCCTTTATTGACAGCCTGGCCGAGCGGCCTCGATAATCCTGCGCTCTGCGGGAGAGAGAGCGCGGCCCTGGCTGCCTCCACCGAAGGCGCAAACTCCCATAATCGCTCAGGTAAGCTGAACCGCAGGATCGATTTGCCGGCTGGAGAGAGGCTGCGGGCGCTGTGGCGTCTGGCGGCTCACCGAAGGGGCTGGTCCTGACGGACCGAAACTCTCAGGTAAAAGGACAGGGGGAGAGGCGTCGCGGCAGTCCCCGCCACGGGCTGCCGATTCTGGACGGATCTTCTCCCATGCTCGAGAGCCTTGCCCACGTATTTCAGCCGCTCGCCAACAAGCAGTTCGACCTGCTGCTCGTCATCTACCTGATCGCTATCACGACCGAGGCCATGTCCGGGGCGCTCGCCGCCGGCCGCCGCAACATGGACATTTTTGGCGTGGCGGTGATTGCCTTCGTCACGGCCCTGGGGGGCGGCACCATCCGCGATGTCGTGCTTGGCCATTACCCCATCGGCTGGACGCAGCATCCGGAATACGTCTATCTGGTCATCCTGGCCGGCCTGGCGACGACGCTGCTGGCCCGCTACATGCACCACATGAAGCGGGTTTTCCTGATGCTCGACGCGATGGGCCTCGTTGCTTTCTCGCTGATCGGCTGCAACGTCGCGCTGCAACTGGAGTACCCCATCGTCGTCGTGATCATGGCCGGCATGCTGACCGGCATCTCCGGCGGCATCCTGCGCGACGTGCTGTGCAATCAGGTGCCGGTTGTGTTTCGCCATGAACTGTATGCCAGCGTCTCGCTCTTTGTGTGCGCGCTTTTCCTTGTCTTGCGGGCGTCCGGGGTGCAGGCCGACCTCAACACCGTCATCTGCTTCGGCAGCGGCTTTGCCTTCCGGATGCTGGCCCTGCGCTACGGCTGGAAGTTACCGACCTTTTCCTATCGCAAGAAGTGGGATTGAAGCGGCAATGGCCGCTCTGTGACCTGAGTTACGGAGCGGCCGGCCCGTGCATGCTTAAATGCCGGACCAGCCTGCGGGGGCTGATTGGAGATTCTGATGTTCCGGCTGCTTTCGACGCTTTCCAAAAATCTGATTCTGGCGATTCCGGCCGTCATGCTCGCCGGCTTCCTGTTCGGCCTCACCGTGCCGTCCGGCTGGCTGAAGACCCTGATCGTGCCGCTGACCTTCCTGATGGTCTACCCGATGATGGTCAGCCTGAAGCTGGCCAAGGTGCTGGAAGGCGGCGACAGCAAGGCCCAGTGGCTGGCCCAGTTCATCAACTTCGGTCTCGTGCCCTTCTTTGCCTTCGGCCTTGGCCGCTATTTCTTTCCTGAACAGCCTTACTACGCGATGGGTCTGCTGCTCGCCGCGTTGCTGCCGACTTCGGGCATGACCATTTCGTGGACCGGGTTTGCTGGTGGCAACCTCGGGGCAGCGGTCAAGATGACGGTCCTCGGCCTGATCCTTGGCTCGCTGGCGACACCTTTCTATGTGCAATGGCTGATGGGGGCGACGGTGCCGGTCGATTTGCTGGCGGTGTTTTCGCAAATCGCCTTCATCGTCTTCCTGCCCATGCTCGCCGGGCATTTCACGCAGGCCTACCTGCTCAAAAAGCACGGCCAGAAGGCCTTTCAGACCGAATGGGCGCCGCGCTTTCCGCCCTTCTCGACACTGGGCGTGCTCGGCATTGTCTTTGTCGCGATGGCCCTCAAGGCCGGGCAACTGGCCGCCCGGCCGGCCGAACTGCTGCAACTGCTCGGCCCCTTGCTGGCGCTTTATGCCGGCAACTACCTGCTGAGCACCGTGCTGGCCAAGTTGCTGCTGCCGCGCGGCGATGCCATCGCGCTGGTCTATGGCACCGTGATGCGCAACCTGTCGATCGCCCTGGCCCTGGCCATGAACGCCTTTGGCAGCGCGAGCTCGGACGCGGCGCTGGTCATCACGCTGGCCTACATCATCCAGGTCCAGTCGGCGGCGTGGTACGTCAAGCTGACCGACAGGCTGTTCGGCCAGAAGCCGGCCGCGTAAAACCGGGTCTCAGGCGCTTGCCACCGCCTGATCGGCGACGATGCGGCCGTCGACCAGTTCGATGATACGGTCGCAGCGCGCCGCCAGGCGCGGGTCGTGGGTGACGATCAGGAAGGTGGTGTGCTGGCGGCGGTTGAATTCGCGGAGCAGCGCGAAGACGTCGTCGGCCGCATGGGTGTCGAGGTTGCCGGTCGGCTCGTCGGCCAAGACCAGCGACGGGTTGGTGACCAGGGCGCGGGCGATGGCGACGCGCTGCTGCTGGCCGCCGGACAGCCGGTTGGCGAGGTGCTGTTTGCGCTCGGCGAGGCCGACCTGATCGAGCAGGCGGCCGGCGCGCTCGAACATCTCGCGATCCGGCCGGCCGCGGGCGACGAGCAGCGGCATGGCGACGTTTTCTTCGGCGGTGAAAGCCGGGATCAGGTGGTGGTGCTGGAAGACGAAGCCGATGCGCTGGCCGCGCAGGCGGGTCAGGCCGGTATCGTCGAGCTGGCCGCTGTCTTCGCCGTCGATGTGCAATTGGCCGCTGGTCGGCCGGTCGAGCAGGCCGATCAGGTTGAGCAGGGTGCTTTTGCCCGACCCGGAGGGGCCGATCAGGGCTGCGAACTCACCGCGCCGCAGCGTCAGGTGGATGCCGTGCAGGACCTCGCTTTCCACCTCGCCGCTGCCGTAGGACTTGCGGATGCCGGCGAGGTGCAGGACGTGGTCTTTGGGTTCAGCCACGGATCGCCACCACCGGGTCGAGTTGCGCGGCACGGCGGGCCGGCAGTAGCGCAGAGAGGATGCCGACCAGACTGGCGCCGCCGGCCGCGAGGGCGACCAGACCGGGTTCGACGCCGATGACGAACATCGGCGTGCCGTCCGGGTTGCGCGCCAGCAGTTGCCACAGCATCAGGAAGCTCCAGGCCAATGCCGAGCCGAGCAGCGAGCCGAAAAAGCCGACGATGCCGCCTTGCAGCAGGAAGATGCGCCGCATCTGTGTCTGCGTCGCACCCATGGCGCGCAGGATGCCAATTTCCTTGCCGCGCTGGATGACCGACACGACCAGCACGCTGGCGATGCCGAAGGCGACCGAGAGCGCGATGAAGAAGCGGATGACGTTGCTCGAGACGCGTTGCGAGGTCAGCGCCGTGACGAACTGGGCGTTGGTCTTGATCCACGAATCGGCAGTCAGCCCGGTTTCGCCGGCGATGCGGCGGGCGAGGCGTTCAGCCAGGTCGAGGTCGTGCAGCGCCAGGTCGATGCTCGACACGCCGCCGACCAGATCGAGCAGGCTTTGCGCCGTGCGCAGGCCGACATAGACGTTGCGGGCATTGACCCCCTTGTTGCCGAGGTCGAACAGGCCGGTGATGGTCAGCGTGTCGCTGCGCCCGTCGGCCGCGCTCAGGCGCAGCTTGTCGCCGACCTCGGCACCGAGGTCCTTGGCCAACTCGATGCCGATCACCGCCTCGCCGGCGCCGACCCGCAACTGACCGGCGGTCAGCCGTTCGGCCAGCGCAATCACCCGGTTGTAGCGTTCCGGCTCGATGCCGACCACCGTAATCGCCTTGTTGGCCTCGCCGCGGACGGCGAAGGCCGGGCCGGAAGCGACCGGTGAGACGGCGGCGATTTCCGGCCAGGTTTCCAGACGGTCGCGCAGTGTCTGCCACTGGTCGATGGCGCGCAGACGCTGGGCCTGTTTCTGCAGGCGCAGGGCGGTACTGTCGGTGGACTGCTGCGGCCGGGCGATTTCCTCGGGGGGCAACAACGTGATATGGGCCTGCGAGGACAGCGTGCGCTTGATCAGGTTGGCCTGCAGGCCGGAGAGCAGCGCCGACATGAAGACGATGACGGCGACGCCGACCCCGACGCCGACGATGATGAGCAGTGACTGCATCCGTCCCTCGCGCAGAAAGCGCACGGCGGCGATCCATTCAAAAGGCATCCAGGTTTTCAATGTCGGCTCTTATTTCCGGTTGACCGCTGCCACGCGGCGGCCTTCGCCCAGCATCGCGCTGGCCGGCAGCACGGCCTCTCCTTCCGTCAGCCCCTCGATCACCTCGCAGCGCCCGGCACCGCGCAGGCCAAGCCTGACCGGTTGGCGCACGGTGCGGCCATCGCGCACGGCCATCACCCAAGGCTGGCCGCCAGCTTCACGCACGCTGTCGCAGGGCAGGCTCAGGGTATCCGGCCGGCGGGCGGTTTCGATGTCGATGGAAACGGTCATTTCATGGCGCAGGGTGGGTGGCGGCTGGGGGACGGCCAGGCGGATTTCGACCGAGCCGCGCTGGGCGTCGATGGAGGGGGCAATGTAGCTGAGCGTGGCCGGGAAATGCTCGTCCGGATAGGCATCGGCAGAGACGCGGGCGATCTGGCCGAGGGCAAGCAGGCCGAAATTCTTTTCGTCGATTTGCGCCGTCAGCTCGGTGTCCCCATTCGGCGCCAGCGTGAGCAGGGCCCTGCCCGGTTGCGCCGTGTCGCCCGGCTCCACGCTGCGCGTCAGTACCCGGCCGGCGACCGGGGCGCGCAACGTGGCGTAGGCCAGGCGGGCCTCGGCCACGGCCAGCGCAGCGCGGGCCTGTTCGACATTGCTGCGGGCGACCCGCACCTCGCTGCCTTGCGGCCGGTTGTTGGCCGCCTGGATCTGTGCCGCCTGCAACTGGCTGGCCGCCACGTCGCGGGCGCGCTGGGCATCGTCGAGCTGGGCCGGGCTGTAGAAGCCCTGGGCGACCAGTTCGCCAACCCGTTGATACTGACGCTCAGCCTGCCGGGCATTGGCCTCGGCCTGGCGCAGGTTCTGCTCGGCAAGCGGCAGGCTGGCTTCGCTGATCTGAAGCAGGCGGCTCTCGGCCTGGGCCAAGCTGGCTCTGGCCTGGGCGACACTGGCCTGCCATTCGGCGGCATCGAATTGCACCAACACCTGACCGGCGGTGACGCTGTCGCCCTCGCGTACTGCCACGCCAGTCACCCGGCCGGTGATCTGGCTGGCCACTTCGACCCGCTGCGGCGTCCGTACCCGGCCGCTGGCGACCACGGCCTGGCGCAATTCGCCGCGTTCGACACGGGCCACTTCGACCCGCTCGCTCCCCAGGCTGAAGTAGGCGGCAGCAGCCAGGGCGGCGCCGCCAAGCAGCAGGGCCAGGGGGCGTGGGCGGGGAAGGCGGGCGAGGAATCCGGTCATGGGGTCTCAGTAGGGCACGTCGGGGTCGGCGGCAGTTTACGGGAAATTTGGGGGCATCGCGTCGACCACCGGGCAGATGCTCAAGGTGGCGTAACCACGTTCAGGCACAGGGAATCGACTACGACTGGCGCCATGCTGCTCAGGAAATGAGAAGCACCGGGTTGGGCTCGGCGGCATGACGGCCGACGGAGCGCAGCAGGAGCAGCGCCGCGAGGAGGCGCCGGCCCGGCTCAGCCATGGTGCAGCCGAAGCAAGGCGATACCGGCCATGCCGAGGGCCAGCATCAGGTATTGCCCCTGCCGCTGGCGGCGGTCGGTCTGGCTGTGAATGCGCGGCAGCAGGTCACCGAAGGCGATGTATAGAAAGCTGGCGGCCGAAAGAGCGAGGGCGTAGGGGATCAGGGCCTCGGCGTCGGCCAGCAGAAAGTAGCCGAGCAGGGCGCCGGGCAGGGTGGCCAGCGCCGACACGAGGTTCCAGCCCAGCGCCTGCCAGCGGCCCAGTCCGCTGTCGAGCAGCACGGCATAGTCGCCCATTTCCTGAGGCACTTCGTGGGCGATGACGGCCAGCGTGGCGGCCAGGCCGACTTCGGGCGAAGTCAGGAAAGCGGCGGCGATGGCGATGCCGTCCACGAAATTATGAAAAGCGTCGCCGTAAAGGATCAGGCGGCCGCGGCTGCGGCGCTCACGGCAGTCGTCGGCGTGGCAGTGGTGCCAGTGACTGAAGCGCTCGATGGCCAGCATCAGGCCGAGACCGCCCAGCACAGAGGCGCCGGCAAGTAGCGGCGGCAGGCTGCGGTAGGCGCGCGGCAACATGCCGAGAAAGGCGGCAGCCAGCATGCTGCCGGCTGAAAAGGCAAGCAGCAGCGGCAACAGGCGAGCCCGCCAACGGGCCGGGGCGGCAGCCATACCCGCCGCCCCGGCCATGGCCCCGATGCTGCCCAGGCTGGCCAGGCCGAGTACGGCGAGTGCGGACATGGCCGGTGTGTCTTAGAAAACCAGCACCTTGCGCTGGGCTTCCAGCACGGTGCGGGCCATGGCATCCGGCTTGGCCGGGGTGATGCCATCCTTGAGCCGGTCGGGCGTGTGGCCGCTGTTGGGAAGATACAGTGCGCAGACATTGGCGGTGGCGCCCTTCCTGATCGCGCTGTCGAGCAGTTGGGCCGGAGTGACGTCCTGCGGCTTGAGCTTTTCACCGCCCGCCTCCTTGAGGGCGAGATCACCGGCTTTGTCGCAGAGCAGTACCTGCACCTGGGCTCCCTGGCCCTGCATCTGATTGGCGAGGACGAGCGCGATGCCCTGGGTCATTGGGCTGGCCGAGTTGAGGATGATGGTCGCTGCCTGCGGATCGGCGTGGGCAGCGGAGAAGGCGAACAGGCTGGCGGCGGCGAAGAGCGTTTTTTTCATGATGATCCTCAGGATGGAGTGGGGTCAGGCGTTGCGCAGGGCGATGGTCCATGCTTCCATGGCCTGGTTGGCCGGTTGCATCGGCGCTTCGAGGAAGCTGATGACGAACTTGTCGCCCATATCGGCGATGCCGATCGAACGGGGGCGCACGGCCAGCATCTGCGGGGTCGGGATGGCGAAGCCGAAGCAGAAGATGATGTCCACGGCGGCCGTCATGCCCTCGACGATCGGGCCTTCGATCTTGCGCGTGTGGGCATAGTGGTCGAAAACACCGATGAACTGGACCTTCGGGTTTTCGGCGATGCGTGCCTGGTAGTAGGCAACCAGCTCATCGACGCTGCGGTAGGTGGTTTCGTTCTTGCCGATTTCGGCAACGTAAATCGGGTATTTTTCCTGGAGCAGGGTTTGTTTCATGGCTTGGGGTTCCGATGGGATGACAACTCAGTTGAGAAAATTGGTCCGGATGCCTTCGACCAGGCGGCGGATGTGCGGGCTGCGCAGCGTGAAATAGACGCGGTTGCCCGCACTGCGCGCCTCCAGAATGCCGCGATCGGCCAGCTTGTGCAGATGCAGCGAGATGGTGGGCAGCGGCTTGCCCAGGCGGGCCTGTACCTCGCCGACCGAAGCTTCGCCGCCGCTGAGCAGGCACAGGATACGCAGGCTCAGCGGGTGGCCGATGGCTTGCAGGCAGCGGGCGATGGTGCCGAATTCGGCTTCGGCCCGTTGCAGGCCGGAAAGGGGGGCGGGCAGGCGGGGCAAGTCGCCCGTCTGGCGGGAGGGCGGGATGTCCTGGCGTGGCGTCATGGCTCAGTATTTCAGGGGCAAGGCAAGCGGCATGGCGGCACCGGGGAGGTTGAACGCGCTGTCATCGAAGCGCGGGGGGCCGATCACTTTCGGGTTGTTCGACAGCGCATAACCCTCGATCGGGAACATGCCGAGACGCAGGTTGAGCTTTTCGTCGCCGTTTTCGTCGTGATAGGCCATCACGGCATAGCGCCCGGCCGGGAGGTCGGCAAAGACCAGCGTCGCCTTGCCGGCAGTGGCAGGCTGCGACAACAGGCGGAAGGCACGGTCTTCCTTGCGGAAGCTGTCCGGCTCCCGGTAGAGCGAAACGCGCAGATTGCCCTCGGCGGAGCGAATGCCGCTGATCTCGACAACCAGTTGTTGCGCTTCGGCCAGACAGGGCGGTGCGCCGATCAGCCAGCCGAGCAGGGCGACCAGAGGGGCAAGGCCCTTGCGGTATACGGCCGGTGATGCGGTGGCGGTCGGGCGGCGATCAGGGGCGGCGGCATGAGTGCGTTTCTGCATGGGAGCGATTGACGATAGAATGGAATATCAGCATGTACTAATCAAGACCCGTGCCAGCCAGGCGGGTTGAAACGGTTTTTGCAAATCACTGATTCAATGAGTGAAATTTTTGGCCGTCTTGGCGGCTGCCCGCCATGTCGTGATAAATTGCTGACATTGGCAGAACGGCTGGCAGTATTTGGCAGTCAGGATGCCGTAAGGAGGCACAATGCGCGATCCCGCCAAACTACCCTGTGAACTGGTGTCCTTTCTCGAAGGACTCTCCGAGCCGCACATCCTGTGCGACCGCAATTACCGCATCCTGGCGGCCAATGAGGCCTATCGGGCGAAGTGGGTTGGCCAGCCCGAGGTTCTCGGGCGTACCTGCTACGAGGTCTCGCACCGCTACAGCGTGCCGTGCGACCAGGCCGGCGAGTCCTGCCCGCTGCAGAATAGCCTGCGCTCAGGCCAGCGTGAGCGGGTCGTACATCTCCACCATACCCACCTCGGCGAGCAACTGGAAAATATCGAACTTTCGCCCATTCGCGACGACAGTGGCGAAATTGCCTATTTCATCGAAAAGCTGGAGCCCTTGCCCGTCCAGCGCAGCGAGGAACATGCCTACGGCCTGATCGGACGTTCGGCCGCCTTCGTGACGATGATGGAGCTGGTGGCGCGGGTCGCCCCTTCGGATGCGGCGGTGCTACTGCAGGGCGAGTCCGGCACCGGCAAGGAACTGGTCGCCAATGCCATTCACCACATGAGCCGGCGGGCGACCAAGCCCTTTGTGGCGGTCGATTGCTCGGGGCTGGCCGAAACCCTCTTCGAAAGCGAACTGTTTGGCCATGAGCGGGGCGCGTTCACCGGCGCCGTGGCACGCAAGACCGGGCTGGTCGAGGCGGCGGCCGGCGGCACGCTGTTCATCGACGAAGTGGGTGACATTCCGTTGTCGATCCAGGTCAAGCTGCTGCGCCTGCTCGAAACCGGCACCTTCCGGCGGGTCGGCTCCACCGAGTTGCGACGGGCCGATATCCGGGTGGTCTCGGCCACCCATCGCCCGCTGGCCGACATGGTGCGCGACGGCAGCTTCCGCCAGGATCTCTTCTATCGTCTCAACATCTTTCCCATCCATCTGCCGCCGCTGCGCGAGCGGCGCGATGACATCGTGCCGCTCGCCGAGGCGCTGCTGGCACGGGTGGCCGGCGGGCGCCAGTTGCGCCTCGGCCGGGCTGCCATCGGCTGGCTGCGCGACTACGCATTTCCGGGCAATGTCCGCGAACTGCGCAACCTGCTCGAGCGCGCCTGTTTGCTGTGTGATGGCGATGAAATCGATCTCCGCCACCTGCCCGATGCCCGCGCGATCACCCTGCCGCTGGCCAGGGGGGGCGCTGGCGGGCCGAGCGCCCTGAGCGACCAGCAACTGCAGGAGATGGCACGCAGCTTTCCGGGAAGCCGCAAGGAACTGGCGCGCCACCTGGGCATCTCCGAGCGCACTTTGTACCGGCGGCTCAAGGAAATGCCGGACTGAGGCGCCTCACGGCCTGGTCCAGCGGGCGATCAGGGCAGTCAGGGCGACGGCGGCCAGTGGCAGCAGCAGGGCGTAGCGCGGGTCGTCGAGTTGCTCCGGTGCGATGACAAGCAGCAGGCCCAGGCCGAACATCATCAGGCCGGAAAGCAGCTTGAGCAGCCGTCCTTCCCGCTCGCTGAGCTTGCGGCTTCCCAGCGTGCGGACGAAGGCGAGCACAATCAGCAGGAGCGGCAGAATGTAGATCAGGTTGTAGAACAGCAGGTAGGCGTAGTGCCGTGCCCCCTCCTGCGCGCGCAAGGTGAGCAGGCGGGTGAAGACCATCGGAAAACCGGCGGTGCAGAGCAGTTCATAAAAATTGGCAACGCTGGCCAGCAGCACCGTGGCGGCGAGCATGGTCGGCAGGTTTCCGCTCTGCACCAGGCGCCGGAGTTGTGTATCGTTCTTTCTGTAAATTCCGTT
>OFCW01000221.1_pt1 | contig 19915 bp, 20 predicted proteins | sample 1520951 | NCBI WGS metagenome assembly OFCW01 (sample SAMEA4349680, study PRJEB24078) | microbial mat metagenome | biome: Terrestrial Biome; feature: Habitat; material: Microbial Mat | place: India | collected 2012-06-12 | depth 10 m | reverse complement strand
CGCTGCTGTCGGCCTACATCTATGTCGATATTCGCGGCCGCGACATCGGCAGCTATGTGGCCGATGCGCGCAAGGCGGTCAATGAGCAGGTCAAGTTCCCGCCGGGCTATTACGCGACCTGGAGCGGCCAGTTCGAGGCGATGGAGCGCGCGATCGAGAAGATGAAGGTCGTGGTGCCGGTCACGCTGCTCATCATCTTCCTGTTGCTCTACCTGAACTTCAAGCGGCTCACCGAAACCCTGATCGTGATGCTGTCGGTGCCGTTCGCGCTGGTTGGCGGCGTGTGGCTGATGTGGCTGCTCGGGTACAACTTGTCGGTGGCGGTTGCGGTCGGCTTCATTGCGCTGGCGGGCGTTGCGGCAGAGACCGGTGTGGTGATGCTGATCTACCTCGACCACGCATGGGAAGAAGTGAAAGCCAAATGCCGCGATTCAGGAACGAAGCCTGGTGCTTCCGATTTGTACGAGGCGGTGATGGAAGGCGCGGTGGAGCGGGTGCGGCCGAAGATGATGACGGTGGTTGCCATCATGGCCGGTTTGTTGCCGATCCTGTGGGGTACCGGCACCGGCTCGGAAGTCATGAGCCGCATTGCAGCGCCGATGGTTGGCGGCATGATTTCATCGACCGTCCTTACCCTGGGCGTGATCCCGGCACTGTACGCGCTGGTCAAGCAGTGGCGTCTCAACAGAGGCATGGAGCATTGAGGTTATCGATCCATTTTCTATTTAGGAGAAGTCATGATGAGCTGGATGAAATCGATGGTGGGCGTTGTGCTGGCTATTTCGTTGCTTGCGCTCGGCGGCTGCGAAACGCTTGACGAGAACGGTTCGCGCAGCGGCAGCGGCGGTCACTCCCATTCGCATTAACGCGTGACCAGAGAAGGGCTGAAATACCGGTGGCGGGCGTGTTGGTCAGTTGGAGCAACGCCATGCGTGAAGCCCTTCATTTATGACGCCGTGTGAAAAGCGAGGCAAGACATGAAATCAAAATTTGAAACGGCATGGCGGTGGCGCAACGTGGTGGCCGGGTTGCTTTTGGCGGGAGGCGCCAGTGCATTTGCCCAGACAATGCAGATACCGAAACCGAGCCCGGGATTGATGCCCAACCCCGTATTGGGAAAGACGCTGTTTGCCAAACAATGTGCAGCATGCCATGGCGCGGATCTGAAGGGCAGCGACAAGGGGCCGCCCCTGCTGCACAAGATCTATGAGCCGTCTCATCATAGCGATGCGGCTTTCCAGTTGGCCGTGAAGAACGGATCGCGCGCGCACCACTGGAACTTCGGTGATATGCAGCCGGTTCCTGGAGTCACCCCGGACGAAGTCGCGCATATCACCGCCTATGTTCGCGTGGAGCAGCGCAAGGCCGGCATACAGTAGCGGGCTGCGGATGAGCAGAACAGGTATGCGGAAAAACGAAATGAAGTTCGACCTGACTGCCCCCTTGATTGCCATTGTGCTGAGTACCGGTTGGGGCACGGCTCGTGCCCAGTACGCTGAGTGCGGGAACATGAATGGCGAACAGATAGCCAAGGAAAGGCATGCAACTGCGTCGAAAACGATCGTGCACCATGCTGTTGCCGTAGTCCACGCAGTGAACAGGGGCAACGGTACCGTGAGTGTGGTGCATGAACCGGTCAGAAGCCTGAACTGGCCGGCAATGACGAAAACCTTTGTCGTCGAAGACCGGGACCTGTTCGACAAGCTCGTCGTCGGGAAAAAGGTATGTCTCGAATTCGAGAAGCGGAGAACAGGTTATGTCATTACGGCGGTCAGGTAGTACAGTGCCTGGGCGCCCCGTGTGCGAGGCTGAGCATATGGCGGCTGCGATGCGGATGAGCCGGGAAGCCGGCAGCAGATAGCGAGATCGGGATATTCATGTATTTCGGTAATCGCTGGGTGCCGATGGAGGTGATGGACACGATCGTGCTCTTGTGGGCGATCATGGCGCTCGTTATTGGCTTTATTCTTTTCCGGCTGAACCGCATGGACCGCGCCGCCCGGTCGAAGCAGGAATCGTCGTCGAAAGTTGGCAATACAAAGAAAAAAAAGAAGCGCAGGCGGTAAGCCGCATGCCTCAGGTACCTGTCTATAGGGAGGAGTGGAGATGCTGCAGAACGTCACAATCAAATCGCGCCTGGTCTTCGTACTCGGGTTTCTGTCGTTTCTGCTGATTCTTGGCGGCGTCATCGGCTTGACGAGTTTGTATTTTGCCAACGGATCGTTGAAGGACAATTATGAGAACCGGCTGGTGCCGATGGCGAAACTGGATCACGTGGTCTGGTTGATCGAACGAGCCCGCTTGTCGATAGCTGAGTCGATGCACGACGAGCCGTCCATTGTCAGCAAGGAGATGGACGAGGTCGAAAAGACCGTCTCGGAAATCGATCACATGTGGAATGCCTATCTGGCAATGGACGTGAACGCGGAGGAAAAAAAGCTGGCTGAGGCGCTTGTCTCCAGATACAAGCAGTTTGAAACGGAAGGGCTGAAACCGGCGATGGCGGCGTTGCGCGCACAGGATGTGGTTAATGCGACGGCGGTGGTGCGCGGGCGGATGAGGGAACTTGCGCTCCCGGTGCGCCAGGGCATTGACACGCTCATGCAATATCAGTTGGACACGGCGAAGAAGGAATATGAGAAGAACCAGACCATCTATCGCATCGTTTTCATCACTTGCAGCGCGGGCATCCTGTTCGGTGTATTGCTTTCGGCTGTCATCGGCATCTGGCTGGTGCGGGGAATATCCCGTCCACTGAGACAGGCGGTACGCGTTGCCAGAGGTGTGGCGGCTGGCGATCTCACGCAGCAAATCGATGTGGCGTCTCATGATGAAACCGGGCAGCTCATGCAGGCGCTGAAGGACATGAATCAGAGCTTGGTGAAAATCGTGAGTGAAGTGCGCGCCGGCGCCGACGCCATTGCCTCCGCCTCCGGGCAGATCGCATCCGGCAACCTCGACCTGTCCGCTCGGACCGAGCAGCAGGCCAGCTCGCTGGAAGAAACCGCTTCCTCGATGGAGGAGCTGACCTCGACCGTCAAGCAGAACGCCGAAAGTGCTTACCAGGCCAGCCGGACCATCGAGTCCGCCTCCGAAGTGGCAGTCAAAGGCGGGGCGGTGGTGGCGCGTGTGGTCGATACCATGGGCTCGATCAATGCGTCATCGAAAAAGATCGTCGACATTATCGCCGTGATCGACAGTATCGCGTTTCAGACCAATATCCTGGCGCTGAACGCCGCGGTGGAGGCAGCCCGTGCGGGTGAACAGGGCAAGGGATTTGCCGTGGTTGCGTCCGAGGTGCGCCATCTTGCCCAGCGTTCCGCGGCCGCTGCCAGGGAAATCAAGGACCTGATCGGCGACTCGGTCGAAAAGGTCGGGGACGGAGCCAGGCTGGTGGACGAAGCAGGCGCAACCATGTCCGACATTGTCGAAAGCGTCAAGTGTGCCACCAACCTGATGAACGAGATCGCAACGGCCAGCCGCGAGCAGACGGCCGGCATCGAACAGGTCAATCAGGCGATCGGTCATATGGATGCCGTCACGCAGCAAAATGCAGCGCTGGTGGAAAAGGCTGCGGCCGCAGCGGCATCCCTGGAGCAGCAAGCGGTCAAGCTGTCGGGCGTCGTCAGTGTGTTCAAGCTGGATGGCGTCGGCAGCGCGCTGATGCTTCGTTGATTCATTATGCGAAAAATGCGTCATATCGGCCGTGTGTTGAAAACCGTGCGGTGCAAGGCACGAAGCAGCTGGGCAGGGAGAAGATATGAGGATCGATGGCTTGCTCATGCCGGCGCTGGTCCGGATCATTCCGGCATCGCTGGTTGTCGGTGCGGTTGCCGCCATGGCCGGTTACTGGCATGCGCAAACGACTGCTGAACAGGGGGACCTCAGAATGCTGTCGACGGAGATACAGCGCGCAGTGCCGTCAGATATTCTCGCAGCAGACTCGCAGGAGCTGAGCCGTTCGCTGGACAAGGCGCTCGACGTCATGGTCGGAGGGATGTTTGCCATTGTCGAGGCGTATTCACCGCATGGCAAAAAAATCGGCGCCGCCGTGCAGCCTGGCTTCGAACCGTTCGAGGCGCAGCTCGCCACGCTCACACACGCCGCGCCGGACCGGGCTGGGAGCTATGACATATCGACGCTGCTTGGCCAGCCCGTGATTCGTGTCTTTACGCCTTTGATCGCGCGCGATGGCAAGGTCATCGGACATATCGAAGGCGTGCGCGTGGTCAGCGACGAGGAGTTGTCGGCATTCAGGCGCTCCGCCCTTGAGTCAGCCGCGATCGCGGCAGGCGCCGTGCTGCTCTGCGCGCTCGTGCTGTCGCCGCTACTGGCCCGTCTTGCCGTAAAAAGCCGCCGGACGGCGGTTTCGCTGCTGGAAACGCACGTCGGGATATTGGAAGCATTCGGGCGCGCCGCCGCGCAGCGCGATTCGGATACCGGTACGCACAACTATCGAGTGAGCTGGATTGCCGCCCGCCTGGCCGAGGAGATTAACTTGCCGGCAACCCAGTTACGCTGCCTGATTGCCGGCGCATTCTTGCATGACATCGGCAAAATCGGCATCCCGGATGCCATCCTGCAAAAGCCTGGAAAGCTGACCGAGCGGGAAATCATGATCATGCAAGGGCACGTCGAAATCGGCGCAAATATCACCGGCTGCATCGGGTTTCTGGGCAGCGCGCGGGACGTGGTTATCGCGCACCATGAAAAGTGGGACGGCTCCGGATACCCGAAGAAGCTCGCCGGCGAATCCATCCCGATCGGCGCCAGGATATTCTGCATCGCTGACGTTTTCGACGCGCTGCGGGCAACGCGGCCATACAAAGCGTCCTTTTCGTTCGAGGAGTCCATGCAGATCATGCGCGAAGGCCGGGGCAAACATTTTGATCCGGCCTTGTTCGACGTGTTTGAAGGAATAGCGAGGGTGGTCGATGCGACCGTCAACAAGGCGACCGACGCCGAAGTGACGGAATTGGTCCATCAGATGGTGCGCAAGCATTTCTTCTCCAATGTCGATGACGCCCTGGAGGATGTGTATTGCACGACCGAAGCAGCCGAAGCAGCGGCAGCGTGTTCGTATCATCTGTCGGCAGCGCCGCCTGTGGCGGCTGGAGGATGGCCGCGGGCTTGATGCGATGGATGAATCACCATCGGTTTCGACGGGATAAGGGAGGATAACAGGTATGCAAATTCAGTTCTTGGGAGCGACAGGCACCGTCACCGGATCAAAGTACCTGGTCACGGCGGGGGAGACAAAGATCCTCGTCGACTGCGGCCTGTTTCAGGGATATAAGCAGCTCCGGCTACGCAACTGGGAACCACTCCCGATCGCGCCATCGGAGCTCGATGCGGTAGTGCTGACGCACGCACACCTCGACCACAGCGGTTATTTGCCTTTGTTGGTGCGTAATGGATTCAGGGGCAAGATCTATTGCAGCGAGGCGACCTATGACCTGTGCTGGCTGCTGCTGCCGGATAGCGGACATCTGCAGGAAGAAGATGCGTCGTACGCGAACCGCCACGGATACTCCAGGCACAGCCCGGCATTGCCCCTTTACACCGAAAACGATGCGGAGCGTTCGCTCAGATATTTCTCTCCCGTGAAATTCGGTATGCGGTTCGATCTCGGCGGCGGGCTCACGGCCGAGCTTTCGCGCGCCGGACATATTCTCGGGGCATCCATCGTTTCACTCGACGATGGCACGACTTCGATCACTTTTTCCGGCGACCTGGGACGGTCCGATGATTTGATCATGCCGCCGCCGTCGCCAATCGAGCGCACGGACTATCTCGTTGTTGAATCGACGTACGGCAACAGGCGGCATTCCCGAACCGATCCGGTGGCCGTGCTTGGAAAAGCCATACGCGAGACCGCCAGCCGCGGCGGCGTCGTCGTGATCCCATCCTTTGCAGTAGGGAGGGCACAGGCATTGATGTACTATCTGCACTTGCTGAAGGAATCCGGGGCGATTCCTTCAGGGCTGCCGATTTACCTGGACAGCCCGATGGCGAAGGATGCCACGGCGATCTATCACAAGCACCGTGTCGATCACCGGCTCACTCCGCGCCAATGTGATGCGATGTGCCATGCAGCGACGATCATCAACACGGTGGAGGAATCCAAGGCGCTTGATCGCCAGCGTATTCCGAAGATCATCATTGCGGCGAGCGGAATGGCAACCGGAGGACGCGTGCTGCATCATTTGAAGACCTTTGCTTCGGACAAGCGCAATACGATCCTGTTCGTTGGGTACCAGGCAGCCGGTACAAGAGGGGCGGCGATGATATCCGGCGCGGAATCGATCAAGATCCACGGCGAGCAGGTTCCGGTTCGTGCACAAGTTGTCCAGATCGATAACTTGTCGGCCCATGCCGACAGCGACCAGATTCTCGCGTGGCTATCCCATTTCGCCGTGCCGCCCAGGAAAACCTTTGTCACGCACGGCGAACCGGAAGCGGCCAGTGCGCTGGGCAAGCGCATCGAAAGCGAGCTCGGCTGGAGTTGCCGCGTGCCGGAATACTGCGAAAGCGTGAGTCTGTGACTTTCTGTTGGGAGGAATGCCATGACCAATCATTCACTGGGCCACGTACCCCACGTGCATGAACCGGATTCATCCAACCTGATGCGGATCAGACGGATGAACATCGACACCTATCAGGAGCCGGTGATTTACATGCGCAGCGATTGCCACATCTGTAAATCGGAGGGGTTCGAGGCGAAATCCAGGATCGAAGTCTGGCGCGGTGAGCGCCGTATCATCGCCACCTTGAACGTCGTGGATTCGGCAATCCTCCTGCCGGGGGAGGCCGGGCTGTCCGAGGCGGCCTGGCGCGCACTCGGCGCTACCGATGGGGATAACGTGCGCCTGTCGCATTTGAAGCCTTTGCAATCCTTTTCCAGGGTGCGGGCCAAGATGTATGGTCAGCCGCTGACGTACGAAGGAGCGGGCGAGATCGTGCGGGACATCGTTGCTGGCAACTATTCCGACATCGAGATGGCATCGTTCATCACTGCCTGTGCCGGCAATCGGCTCGACCTGGGGGAAATCATCGCGCTGACCCGCACCATGGTGGAGTCCGGAGGCAGCTTGCATTGGGAAATGCGGCCGATCGTCGACAAGCACTGTGTCGGCGGATTGCCGGGAAACCGCACCACGCTGCTGGTGGTCCCGATCGTCGCCGCATGCGGCTTGATGATACCCAAGACCTCTTCCCGCGCCATAACTTCGCCTGCGGGCACGGCCGACACGATGGAAACCCTGGCGCCGGTGACGCTGGATATCGCCGGCATCAGGAAGGTGGTTGCCAAGGAGGGCGGATGTGTCGTCTGGGGTGGGGCGGTGAATCTGAGCCCGGCCGACGACATCCTGATCCGTGTCGAGCGTCCGCTTGACCTGGACAGCGACGGCCAACTGGTGGCGTCAGTCTTGTCGAAAAAGATCGCTGCGGGTTCCACGCATGTCCTAATCGACATACCTGTCGGACCGACGGCAAAGGTCAGGTCGGTGGAAGCGGCGCAACGGCTTAGCCACGTGCTGACAACGGTCGGCAATGCCCTCGGCATCGTTGTCCGGACGATCATGACGGACGGCTCGCAACCTGTTGGCCGCGGCGTCGGACCGGCGCTGGAGGCGCGCGACGTGCTGGCAGTGCTGACAAACGCCGCCGGAGCGCCTGACGACCTGCGGCAGCGGGCGCTGACGCTGGCTGCCGGCGTCTTGGAGCTTGGCATGCGGCTGCAGCCGGGCGACGGGATGGCGATGGCGCGGCATGCACTTGACAGCGGTGCGGCCTGGCGCAAGTTCGAGGCGATCTGCGATGCGCAGGGCGGCCTACGCGAGCCGCCCACTTCCACGCATACCCATGTCATGACCGCGACGCGTAGCGGGCGGATCGACGCGATCGACAACCGCCGGCTGGCGCGCATCGCCAAACTGGCAGGCGCGCCGAAAGCGCCCGCCGCCGGCCTGATGCTGCACCACGCGGCGGGCGACCGTGTGGAAACGGGGCAGCCGCTCTTGACGATTCATGCCGAATCCCCCGGCGAGCTCGCGTATGCGCGAACATATGCCGATGCTCAGGATGACGTGGTGATGGTGAAGGAGGATTCCAATTGACGCCGATTCTGTTTTCAATGCCGGGAAACGATCGGTTGGCCGGGCAGCTCGGGAAAATGCTGGCCTGGGAAATCGGTTCCGTCGTTCTGCACCGCTTTCCGGATGGCGAATCGTATGTCCGTTTCCTGACGACCATTCATGGGCGCGACATTGCCTTCGTCTGCGCGCTCGACCGCCCGGATGAAAAAATCATGGCACTGTACTTTACCGCTCGCATTGCGCGCGAGCTGGGAGCGCGCCGCATCGGACTCATTGCCCCCTACCTCGCCTATATGCGGCAGGACGCGATTTTCCGCGAAGGAGAAGGGCTCACCTCGGCGCATTTTGCAAAGTTCGTCGGATCATGTGTCGACTGGCTGGTGACGGTGGATCCGCATCTGCATCGCCATCATGATCTGAGGGAAATCTACGCGATCCCGGCCAAGGTCGTTCACGCCGCCCCCGACATTTCGCAATGGATTGGGCGCAACGTGCACCGGCCGTTGGTCATCGGCCCGGATTCGGAAAGCGAACAATGGGCGGCCGAAGTGGCAAAGGGAGCCGGGTGTCCCTATACAGTGCTGCAGAAGACGCGGCGCGCCGACCGGGACGTCGAGGTGTACGTGCCTGATACCACCCGATGGCGGGACCATACGCCGGTTCTGGTTGATGATATCGTATCCACCGCGCGCACCATGATTGCCGCGACCTCGCATTTGCACGCGGCCGGGTTCGCGCCGCCGGTGTGTGTCGCGGTGCATCCGATCTTCGCCGGCGATGCCTATGCAGCACTGCAAGCGGCGGGCGTCGCGAAGATTGTCAGCTGCAACACAATTGCTCATCCAACCAACATGATCGATCTCAGCCGGCCACTGGCGGCCGCTGTTCATCATTGGACGTCGCGCGGCGCACGCCTGGAGAAACCACGGGAAGAGACTCGTCCGGTCAACAGCCGGCTGGCGCGCAATGTATCGACTTAGTTTCATTCACGATCGGGAGTCAGTCATGCGGAAATTTACTATTGCTCTTCTATTTGTCCTTGCAGCCTCCTTGAGCGGCTGCGGCTACAACACCTTGCAATCGAATGACGAGCAGGTCAAGGCGAGTTGGGCAGAGGTCGTGAACCAGTACAAGCGGCGCGCCGACCTGGTGCCGAATCTGGTCAATACCGTCAAGGGTTATGCCTTGCATGAAAAGGAAGTGTTGACGCAAGTTACACAGGCACGGGCACAGGCGAGTTCGCTCCAGGTGACGCCGGAAACACTCAACGATCCGGCAGCCCTGGCGAAATTCCAGGCCGCCCAAGGCGCGCTTTCGGGAGCATTGTCCCGGTTACTGGCGGTCAGCGAAAATTACCCGCAACTGAAGGCGGACACCAGCTTCCGCGATCTGCAGTCGCAACTGGAGGGCACAGAAAACCGCATCACCGTGGCGCGCAATCGATATATCGCGGCGGTTCAGGCATACAACGTCACCGTGCGCTCCTTTCCGAGTAATCTGACAGCGAAGGCGTTTGGTTTTCAGGTCAAGCCGAGTTTTACCGTTGAAAATGAAAAGGCGATTGCCGCGCCGCCGACGGTCGACTTTTCATCCGCTCCGAAGGAAGGGAAGTGACATGTTCCTGTTCATACGGCCTGCGCTGGTGTGTCTGGTGCTTTGGGTTGCCGGTGTCGTGCATGCTGCGTCCGGGCTGATCGAGGTTCCAGCGTTGACCGGGCGCGTTCTCGACTTGAGTGCAACACTCACGAATGACGAGCTGGGTCGTCTGGACCGGCGCTTGCGCGAGTTCGAGGAACAGAAGGGGAGCCAGGTTGCCGTACTGATCGTGCCGACGACTCAACCCGAGGCCATCGAACAATATGCGATCCGCGTCGCGGATCAATGGAAGATCGGACGCAAGAAAATCGACGACGGCGCCATTCTGGTCGTTGCCAAGAATGACCGGGCGTTGCGCATCGAAGTGGGGTATGGCCTGGAAGGCGTGCTGAACGACGCCACCTCGAAACGTATTATCGAGGAACTCGTTGTGCCGCGTTTTAAAGACGGAGATTTCTACGGCGGCATCGATGCGGGAGTAACGGCCATGATGCGCGTGATCGAAGGCGAGCCCCTTCCGCCGCCCAAGCGGGAAAAGCGTGAGGCTGAAGGTGCTGAGCAGTTGCTCCCGGCGGTGTTTGTGGCAGCGCTGGTGCTGGGCGGCGCACTGCGTACGTTGCTAGGTCGATTGCCCGCGGCCTTGTTGACAGGCGGGATACTTGGCGTCGCAGCCTGGTTTGTCGCCGGAATAGCGGCTGCGGCATTGACGGCCGCTGCGATCGGATTTTTCCTGACGCTGGTGGGAGGTCGCATGGGCATGCTAGGCTGGTACGGAGGCCATGGACATCATGGCAGTGGCCGCAGCGGATGGAGCGGCGGAGGAGGACGTTTCGGCGGCGGCGGTGCGTCGGGGAGGTGGTAGTCATGGCAGTCTTGTCACGCCTGTTCCATCATTTCCTTGCCGCCTACCTGCTGGTAGGACAGCGGTTTCCCGCGCGCTCGCTGGAGACGATCAAGTCGGCGATCGAAGAGACGGAATCGCGGCACGCGGGCGAGATCCGGTTCGCCGTCGAGGCGGCGCTGCAGCCCGCACAAATCTTACGCGGTATGACGCCGCGAGAGCGGGCATTGGAAGTGTTTTCGCAGCTGCGCGTCTGGGATACAGAACACAATAACGGCATACTGATTTATGTTCTGCTCGGAGACCGTGCCGTTGAAATTATTGCGGACCGGGGCATTCATGCGCACACCGATGCATGGCAAGAGATTGTCCGTGCCATGCAAGATGCATTCAGGCTGGGGAATTTCGAGTCGGGCTCGGTCAATGGTGTCAGGGCGGTCGCGCATGGACTGATCACGCATTATCCGGCAGAAGGCCCGAAACCGGACGAATTGCCCAACGACGTCAAGCTGCTGTAGGCCGCCGGTTGCAGCATCGGATGCCGACGATGCCCCCTGCAATGAGCGTCAACGGCTTCCCGGAGGCGTATACTCGAATTCGGCGACGGGCGGGTTGTGCGCCGACACATTGGGCCGCGTTATCTTGACGGCGATTCGAAATGGTGCACTGCTCGGCGGGAAATCGAAGAAATTCCCGTAGGTGACCGTCTGATTAATCTGCATGGGTTCGAGCCGTTTTTCCTGCGGGGACATGCCAAGCGGGGTAACGGTCGCAACTACGGTCGCGTTGTCGATATGCTGCCCGGTCTTGGCGTCCAATACCGACACGACCAAATGCTGTGCGTCGACGCCCGGCCGTTTACCGCCGTGCATCTTGGGATCGTGTACGTCCGCCCGTTTGCCAATCACTTCGGCCGGTACCACACCGTAGAAAACCTCCATTCCATCCACTTTCTTGCCTGGGCCGGCTGCACCGGCTGGTCCTTGAATGGCAAAGATGCATGCCAGCGCAAGCAGGTGGCGTCGATTGAAAACATTCATGATAACTCCATTTTCGGTCAAGGTTCATCATCCAGGCGTCGCATTCCGCGCCATGCCATCATCACAGACTGTTCACGCAAGCGCCTCGCGGGACGGGAGCAGCGGCGAGGATTTCTGCTTTTCCCTCTCGACGATCTCGCGCAATTCCGCCCCATCCATGATTTCCGTCTGTTCCAGACGCGCGGCTATCGCAAGCAGTGTGTTTCGATAGGCATCCAATAGTTGATGCACGCGCGTTTCCACGCCTTCGAGCAGATCGTGCATCTCGCGGTCCACTGCCACTGCTGTCTCCACGCTGTAGTCTGCACGGCTCGGCATACCTGGGGCAGCGAGGAATGTGCCGCGCTCGGCGCTGAATGCAACCGGCCCGAGGCGTTCACTCATTCCGTATTCGAGCAGGCAGCTGCGTGCCAGTTCGGTGGCCTTCTGCAGATCATCCGCCGCTCCCGTCGATATTTCGTCAAACTGGATGCGTTCCGCGACGCGCCCGCCGAGCAAGACAGCGAGCCGATCCTGAATTTCACTGCGGGTATAGAGGTGGCGGTCCTGCGCCGGAACCTGGACGGTAAAGCCCAGCGCTGCAACGCCGCGCGGAATGATCGAAATCTTGCGGATCGGATCGGCATGCTCCACTAGCGTGGCGACCAATGCATGGCCGGCCTCATGGATCGCGACCCGATGCTTTTCGTCGGGTGTCATCAGGTTCGACTTCTTGCGCAATCCGGCCACGGTGCGATCGATCGCTTCGTCGAAGTCGCTCATGTCAATCGCCGGCTTGCCTGCGCGGGCTGCCAGCAACGCCGCTTCGTTGGCGACGTTGGCAAGATCGGCTCCCACAAATCCCGGCGTTCGTGCTGCCAGCAGCTTGAGGTCGACATCCGGCGCGAGCACCAGGTGGGCGGTATGGACGCGCAGAATCGCCTCCCGGCCTGCGATATCGGGGCGATCGACGACCACCTGGCGGTCGAAACGCCCGGCGCGCAGCAGCGCAGGGTCGAGAATTTCCGGGCGGTTGGTCGCGGCCATCAGTACGACGCCGCTGTTCGGGTTGAATCCGTCCATTTCGGTCAACAACTGGTTGAGCGTCTGCTCCCGCTCTTCGTTGCTGCCGACCGGATTGACACCGCGCGCGCGGCCTAGCGCATCGAGTTCGTCGATAAAGATGATGCACGGCGCCTTCGCCTGCGCCTGTTCAAACAGGTCGCGTACGCGGGCAGCGCCGACACCGACGAACATTTCGACGAACTCGGATCCGGACAGGCTGAAAAACGGCACCTTTGCTTCGCCCGCCACGGCGCGCGCCAGCAAGGTCTTGCCGGTTCCCGGCGGGCCGACCAGCAGGATTCCCTTGGGCAGGCGCCCGCCGAGCCGGGTGAATTGCTCCGGCGTGCGCAGGAATGCGACCACCTCCCGCAACTCCGCGACCGCTTCGTCGATGCCGGCGACCTGACTGAAATCGAGCTTGATGTCATCTTCCACGTACACTCGCGCCTTGCTCTTGCCGATCGACATCAGTCCATGGCCGGCACCGCCCATACGATGAAACAGGAACTGCCAGATCGCGACCATCACGAGCATCGGCAGCACCCACGACAGCAGATTGCTCAGGAAATTGGATTCCATCTCGCCACGGTAGGCGATTTGTGCGGCTTGCAAATCCTTCGTGAGATCGGGATCATCGACGCGAACGGTCGCAAACGTATGTTTCGTCCCGGACGACTCCATTCCCTTCGTCTCGGGCGCGTACTGCTTCATTGCGTCGGCGGTGATCGTGCCGCGAATGCTGTCCTTGGTAATGGCGATGTCGGAGACCTGGCGTGCCGCTACCGCTTTCTTGAAGTCGCTGTATTTGAGTTCAATCCGGTGCGTGGCACTCAGCCAGTCCTGCAGCCATATCAGCAATACAAAGCCCAGCACGAAGTACCAGATCGAAAACTGCAGGCGTTTATCCATATTGCACCACGGGCTGCCGATATCATGATTTTTCACTCTAACAATGCAGGCATAAATTTCATTTGACCTGAGTCAAGCGATTCCGAGCGGGTCTGTAGGCTAAAAACATTTTGTGGTTTTTGAATTTTCTCGTTGTGCAAGTCATGCGTCGTGAATACGCAACGTTTTCGTTAAGCATTCGCACTTTAATTAAAACAACTTTGCGTAGCTCATGAACTATCGGAAACCTCTGAGAAAGAACTGTACGCTTTTCCTGTCCGTAACAAGCGGACGAGAAACATATAAATACTTTCTTTTGGGGTTAAAAATGAAAAAATCGCTACTCGCGCTTGCAGTCCTGAGTTCGTTGTCTGCTGCAGCCTTCGCTCAGACTAATGTCACCATTTATGGCGTGGTGGACGCGGGCATCGCCTATGACAAGAACATTTCCAGCGCCGATGTCAGCACCTGGAAGCTCCAGAGCGGCCAGCAATCCACCAGCCGTCTGGGCTTCAAAGGCACGGAAGATCTGGACGGCGGCCTGTCGGCAGTATTCACTCTGGAAAACGGTTTCAATCTCGATGACGGCACATTGGGCAATGGCGGCCGGCTGTTCGGCCGGCAGGCATGGGTCGGCCTGAACGGCGATTTCGGTGGTGTCAAGCTCGGTCGCCAGCAGACATCGCTGTATAACGCATTGTTGGCGGTCGACCCGTTCAGTATCAATCTGGCCGGCAACGCGCAAAAGATCTTCGGTTACGGCCTGTATGCCGTGGATCCGCTGAGCCGCACCGACAACACTATCAGCTATACCACGCCGAACGTGTCCGGCCTGACCGGCCAACTGAGCTATGGCTTCGGCGAGCAGCCGGGCAGCACGTCGATGCTGCGCCAGGCCGCACTGGGTCTGGCCTATGGAAACGGCCCGATCAACGTGCAGTTCGTTTATCACGACGCACGCGATACGACGCTGGCCGCCTCGGCAGCGGCGCTTGGTGTCGGCGTGACTGCCGACCTGCGTACGGCGTTCATCGGCGGCACATACGACTTTGGCTTGGCGAAAGCCCATCTCGCATTTGCGGACAGCAAGGCCGATGCCGGTGCGGTGCAGACCAAAAATCGCAACTGGCTGCTCGGTGTGTCCGCACCGCTCGGTGCCGACACCATCATGGCGTCCTATGTCCGCAATGACGTGCGGGATATTTCCAACGGCGTGACGAACCAGTATGCAATCGGCTACAGCCATCCGTTGTCCAAGCGCACCAACCTCTATACTTCGTACGGCTACACGAAAAACGACAGCAATGTCCGTTTGAATGCCGCCGCCAATGGCGAAAACGGAACCTTGTTTAACGTTGGTGTCCGCCATACGTTCTGATTGATGGCGTCTTAAGCGTCGCAGTCGCACCGGTGTCAACAGGTGCGACTGCGTTGTTTTTGGCGCTGCTTATTCTCTTCTCCCGAGGTGCGAGAGAGAAGGGCATGCCGGAAGTCGTGCGTTGCTGAATATGCGGGCACACCGGGATCGGCGATCAGACAAATAGATCGTCCAGGGGCGGCGAATTATCGAGGGCGCATGCCTTGCGTAGGACGCCCTTGAGGTGATGTCGGCAGGGTGCCGGCGTCATGGAAGCCTTGCACCCCGATCTGACGCCGACACATATGGCGGGCGTTACCGGCCGCCGCGGTAATCCTTGTACAGAACTCGGTCGAGGCGGGCGACTTCATCGCCAACCATGGTGATGTTGCTGCCGTCCTTGGCTTCCATGACTTGCCCTTCCTGCATGCGCGTGACCTGGCCGAATCGCGTTTCCATCGCCATCCTCCCGTCCTTGAAAACATGAACCGTTGAACCGTCCTTGAGTTCAACGGTTTTTTCCACTTCGTCTGGGCCGATTGCAAAGGCGGACATTGCAGTTACGCTTGCAGCGACAGCGACAAGAATCTTTTTAAACATGATAGTTTCTCCTGATTGAATTACACGCCAGCAGGATCATTGTAGGAATCCAGTGCTGTCAGGAGCATGACGGAGAGATTTCGTTTCTGTAATCGCGATGTCCGGCGGCAGGAGAAAGATCGAGCTTCCAGTATGCCTCGATGCCTGGTTGATTTTTCGGCTTCATCCAGCACCATGAGTGCGCGCGGAATTCTTACGTATTTTTAATTTTATGGTCATGCATCTGACATCGACGCTTTCTTATCATGCCCCGGCAGTTTGTTGAAACCAACCCGGAGAATGATCATGTTGAAGAAAATCGCACTTGCTGTAGTCGGAAGCGTCGTCGCTTTGTCTGCCGTTGCAGGAGACGACAGCGAAATAGTGAAGTCGGTCGAACTGCAGGATGGCTCGACGGTCCACATCTTCAAGGACGGCAAGATGGGAATGGAAAATCCGTATGGTTATATCATCGGCATGGACGAAGGCCATGCGATGCTCACCAAGAGCGGCGAAAAGATCATCATGAAAGGCAACGAGACGGCTCGTCTTTCCCTGTCGCTGCGCCCGGAATATCGTGGCGGCTAGCAAATCGCCCTGATAGTCCGGCAATGATGTCGCGTGTTATGACGCGCAACCCGCGAAGAAAAATGGGCGCACTACGGTGCACCCATTTTTTGCCGTCCTGTCGGCACTCTGATGGTAATGCTCTATTTGTGTTCAAGGGCATCAGGCAGATGACCTGTCGAAATGCTTACATGGTGCAAACAAACATGTAATTTTTCCGTCATGTAATTGACACTGACAGCTCCGTAGACTCAAGAACATTTGGTCCGCTCAATGCGATTCGCATGTTTTGTTGCGATCGGATTCTGGGCGATTCGCCGTGTTGTCAGGCGAAATATTTGCGGATGCTGATTGATGGCCACTCGTGAAGAAGTGTTGTTGATTCGTGCTGCCAGAGAGGGATTGGTACGCGCGCAGGTAGCGCTGGGAAGGCGGTATCTTTTCGGCAGCGTCGGTTTGCCGAAAAGTCTGGAAACCGGGCTTTATTGGCTCACGCATGCTGCGCGCCAGGGAGCGTCCGACGCATGGCTGCTGATCGGGACGCATATCCCGTTCGAGGTTGCAGTCAACGTGCCCAATCGCTCCGAGTTATATGCATGGTATGAGCGCGCATTCGACGAGGGCGTGATACAGGCGGGCCTGGTGCTGGCCAGGCTCCTGTTCGCGGACGACGGACAAAGGCACGATGCGCCGCTGCGCCGCAAGGCATGGCAGGCCTTGGAACGTGCCGCCGAATCGGGCATTGCGGAAGCGCAGTGGCTGCTGGCACAGCAGATTGAAAAGAGAGAGCGTGCGGCAGATTCCGGTCACCTAGGCACGAGCTGCAAGGCGGTGTCGCGAGTCGCCGAGCCGCTTTATCTCGAATGGCTGCGACGTGCGGCAGACAATGGTGTTTTGCCTGCGCAGCGCCGGCTTGCCGATCATGCCTGGGCAGCCTCCGATGATGCCTTATTTTTGCAATGGGCATTACCGGTCGCACAGAAAATCGCGAACGAGGCATTACGTACGGATTTTTCCGGGCACCGCCTTTCCGAAGAAGAAAGGTGCTTGCTGTCCCGTTGCGTGCAAGCGATTTTCCGTGCCGGCGACTTGAATTCGAAGAACTTTAAAGAACTGGCGGATCTGGCCGCACGTGCGGGCGACCGATTCGCTCAGTTTTTTTTGGGCTTGTGGTGCGCCAAGATCGATAAGGAAGGGCGTCGCGTCGCCGGCAGTGCACGTCAAATCAACCATCGCATGGCAATTCACTGGCTCACGCTGGCGGGGCAGCAGGGAATAAGCGATGCCTGGTATGCCATCTCACGCATCTATCTGAAGACGGAGTTTGCTCATCGTAGCGTCGACAAGGCGGAACAATATCTGGAGCGGGCGGCGCAAGCAGGACATGGAAGCGCGCAGTTGGAGTTTGGGAAAAGACTCTGGCGCAAGCGCCGCAGGAATTGCGCGGGCGACGTCGCTGCCGCATATTGGCTGCAAAGGGCTTGCATGCATGGCTGCGCCGAGGCCGAGCAGCTGCTCGCGAAAATCGCGTCTCGTGCTGCTTCGGCAGCGTGGGCGCAGGTGTTGGAGCAACAGATTACGGCCATCGAGGACCGGCGCCTGGCTGCGCGTGTCAAGCTGGCAGCACGTTTCGGATTGTCGAAGCAGGAAGCCCTGTTGCTGGATATAGAGGCTGCCGACCACGGACATTGCCTATTGGTTGATATCCGTGATCAGCATGTGCGCGTAAGACGCCGGCTGATCCTCATTCAAACTGCCGAAGAACGCCTCGCGCTCGATCACGTCAAACATTTGTTCGCGCGGGTGTCGGTAGGGCCGGACGAAGGGAATTATCGTCAACGCCTTTATCGGCTTGAATCTGCACGGGCGTCGCAATCGTCGGCTGGCGTTCGTCCGCCCCCTGTCCGCCTCCCTGTTGTGCCAGGCGAGCTATTCAACTGCACGTATTAGCACCGCCTGGCCTGCGCTAAAAAGTATTCTTACGCATTTGTAATCCGGGTGTCATGCTGCTGACTGCGAGGCTTGCATATCATGATCATGCAATTTGTTAAACCTGAACGGGAGAATGATCATGTTGAATAAAATCGCTTTGGCAGTCGTTGGTTGCGTTGTCGCCGTATCGGCTTATGCGTGGGACGACGGCGGGATCGAGAAGTCCATCGAGCTCAAGGACGGCAGTACGGTCCACGTCTTCAAGGATGGGAAGATGGGCATGGAGAATCCGTATGGCCTCGTCACCAGCATGGATGAGGGGCATGCCATGGATACCAAGGATGGGAAGACGATTGTCATGAAAGGCAACGAGACGGCGCGGCTTGGTCTTGCGCTGCGTCCCCAATATCGGGGCGGACGGTAAGCCGTTGCGCCGCTGATTGGCAGAGACGATAGTCTTCGGACGAGCTGACAACCCGGCCCATGCGCACCGCATGAAATTCGTGGCTGGACGCGGTAAAGCACCAGCCCCATACGTCGAGCAGCCCCGCCTCCTGTCTTTTGTCAGGCCAGGAGGCGTTCTCTCATTGGTAGCATCCACTTCATGGCAGGCTTGGCAGCTCATCCGTTGAACTTCCCCCATGCTCATCGGGAGCATACATGTCCGATCGTTCCGATTCCCCTTATGTGGCGGCCCTGCGGTTCCGGTGGCTTACTCCGGCTTACGATGCCGTGGTGCGGGCGACCACGCGCGAACGGACATTCAAGCACGCGCTGATCGATCAGGCTCAATTGAGGCCGGGACAGCGGGTCCTGGACGTGGCATGCGGAACCGGAACCATGGCATTGTGGATCAAGCAACGTTACCCGAACGTGAGCGTCACCGGACTGGATGGAGATCCGCAAATATTGAAACTTGCCGCGCGCAAGGCGACACGACAGGGCGTCTCAATCCGTCTCGACCAGGGAATGTCCTTCGATATGCCGTATGCCGATGCGTCATTCGACTGCGCTTTTTCCAGCCTGTTTTTCCATCATCTTTCGTGGCGCGACAAGGTGCGTACCGCCGACGAACTCTATCGTGTATTGCGCGACGGCGGCGAATTGCATGTCGCGGACTGGGGACGGCCCTCGGGAAGAATAATGCGCACGGCCTTTTTCGCGATCCAATTGCTGGATGGCTTTCAGAACACCCGGGACAATGTCGAAGGAAAGCTGATCGATGTGTTCAGGCACGCCGGATTCACCGAGGTGACGCAGCGGCGTGCATTCCCGACCGTATTCGGAACATTGGCACTTTACCGGGCAGTCAAGCCGTCAAGGTGAACGGCGCGTGCGATCTTTTTCAGGATGCTCACATCGTCGCCCAACATACATAGGGCATCGCAATGTTGTCGGAGCATGTCGAACGGGATGCACGCCAGCGGGAAGTCCGCCGCGCCGTCTCGAAAAGCGGGCCTGCTCATTTGGGCCATGACTTCGGCTTCGCGCTTGTCGGGCGCCACCAGAAAGAAGTGGCATCCCTGATCCGGCAGCGAGCGGGCGAGGTCTTTCATGCGCAGCATGCCGGAGTAGATCGACGTGCTTTTTTCGATTTCAAAAGCGCCGACGATTCTTGTGGCATCCGCGCTCAGCCATAACACATCGATCAGGCTGATGGTGTCCATCACTTCGGCTGGCGCACCGATATCGGGCAAGCCAGAAGTGGTCAACAGGGAAAACGACTCACCATGGCATGAACGATGGCGGTCATTGCGTGCCACAAAGACCTGGTAATTCAGGGCGCGCCCGATCCGGATCAGCATGTGCTGCACCTGCGTGTGCTCCGATTCCTCACGCTGCTCGTCGACGACCTGCTGATGGCGCTTCTGCGCGAGTTTTTCCGCCTTCTGCTGCAGGTCTTTCAGCGCGGCGTCCGCGTTGCCGGCGACGACCAGGCGGCCGCTGCCGAGTTCGAACAGCAGGCCTGCGA
>OFCW01000220.1_pt1 | contig 19963 bp, 18 predicted proteins | sample 1520951 | NCBI WGS metagenome assembly OFCW01 (sample SAMEA4349680, study PRJEB24078) | microbial mat metagenome | biome: Terrestrial Biome; feature: Habitat; material: Microbial Mat | place: India | collected 2012-06-12 | depth 10 m | reverse complement strand
GAAGACCGCATCCCCAAGAACCATCCCCTGCGCCAGCTGCGCCTTCTGGTCGATGTGCGACATTTGGCCCGTCACGAAATCTGCGACTTGTACGGCCTGTCTCCGATGCTCCCGCAGCCAACGGAAGCAATCAATTCGCCCAACTGAGAGCGGTACGAGATGGATACTGAGACAATTCCCTCAATGCTCTTCGAAGCGATCGCCGAACTGGCAGGCAGAGAGGATGTTCTGCTCTGTTTCTTGTCCATTCGGAGACGCCGCGCTTTGGAAGGTGAATCTCCACCTTGGCCTTGAATTCCGGCGAGTGATTCCGCCGCTTCCTTCTCGTCATGCTCTTGCTCCATTTCTTGGCCGCTACGCGGCCTGCTGGTGAGCAAGGCTATCACTTATCCAGCTGTCCGAATTTCCGGGTCCGGCTCTCCGCCCGGTGCGGCGCCGCATACCGGGGCACCTGGCCACGGTATGCGGTTTGCATGGGACTGGCTGCCCTATTTGCGTGGTGTCTTGACCGGCTTACCCTTGCTGCCGCGATGGCCCCGGCAGTGTTCCAGCCGTTCCCCTTTCAGTTTGCCGGCGACTCCGTCGATGACGGGGATGATTTCCTCCAGCGCCGTTTTGCCCGGTGCCGCGTCGATCAGCTTGAGGCCGCGGCCCTTGGCCAACTGGCGGATTTCGTCGAGTGCAAAGACCAGGGCGCGGCCGTCCCTGGTGAATACCGCGATGTCGCCGGTGGCCGGGGCCGGCTGGAAGATGGCCGGGGCTTCGCCGTTGTCGAGGGTCAGGAAAGCCTTGCCGGCCTTGCCGCGCGAAACGAAGTCCTCGCCCTTGGCGCGGAAGCCGTAACCGCCTTCGCCAGCCACCAGGTACAGCTTGTCGGCCGATACGGCCTGCGCCAGGCAGAGCTTGCCGCCATCCTGGAAATCGACCAGCGAGGTGGCCGGGACGCCGTCGCCCTTGCCACCCGGCAGATCGGCGGCGGGAATGGAGTAGGCGCGGCCCTGGTGGTCGAGGAGGATCAGGTGATCGACCGTTCGGCACGGGATGCAGGCGAGCAGGCTGTCGCCGGAGCGGAAGCTGAGCTGGGTCGGGTCGACGCTATGGCCGGAGCGTGCGCGCAGCCAGCCGTGTTTCGAGACGATGAGCGTAGTCGGCTCGTCGGGGATCGACAGGCTCTTGGTGTCGGACAGGGTGACCTTGGCGTCGGCCTCGATCAGGGTCCGGCGGTCGTCGCCGTATTTCTTCGCATCCGCCTCGATTTCGCCGGCGACGCAGGCGCGCAGGGCTTCCTCGGAGTCAAGCAGGGTGTTCAGCCCGGCTGCTTCCTCGCGCAGTCTGGCCAATTCTTCGCCGATCTTGAGGCCTTCCAGGCGGGCCAACTGGCGCAGGCGGATTTCGAGGATGTCTTCGGCCTGGATGTCGCTCAGCTGGAAGGCGGCGATCAGGTCGGTCTTCGGGTCGTCCGACTCGCGGATGACCTTGATGACCTTGTCGATGTCGAGCAGGATGGCCTGTCGGCCTTCGAGGATGTGGATGCGCTTTTCGGCGGCGCTCAGGCGGTGGCGTGTGCGGCGCTCGACGGTGGCCAGCCGGAAACGGCCCCATTCGGCCATGATCGAATAGAGCGAAGCCTGGCGTGGCGCACCGGAAACACCGAGCACGGTGAGGTTGATCGGCGCATTGGTTTCCAGGCTGGTGTGGGCGAGGAGCAGGCGGATCAGGTCATCCGGGTCCTGGCGCGACGAGGCCGGTTCGATGACCAGGCGGACATCGTGCTCCTTGCCTGATTCGTCCCGCACGCCGGATTCCGAGATGGCGGACAGGAAGGCGGCCTTCAGGTTGAGCTGTTCGGGCGTGAAAACCTTCTTGCCAGCCTTTTCCTTGGCGATCGGGTTGGAGCAGGCTTCGATTTCCGACATCACCGTGGCGGTGGATACGCCCGGTGGCAGTTCGGTGATGACCAGGCGCCACTGGCCGCGGGCCAGCGGTTCGACCTTCCATTTGGCGCGGACGCGCAGGCTGCCACGGCCGGTGCGGTAGGTGGCGGCGATTTCGTCGGCCGATGAGATGATCTGCGCGCCACCCGGGTAGTCGGGGCCGGGGATCATGGCCAGTACCTCGTCCTCGCTGGTTGCCGGATTGCGGATCAGGGCTGCGGCGGCGCGGGCCACTTCGTGCAGGTTGTGCGACGGGATTTCAGTCGCCATGCCGACCGCAATGCCCGAGGCGCCGTTGAGCAGGCAGAAGGGCAGGCGGGCCGGCAGCAGGCAGGGTTCGTCGTTGACGCCATCGTAGTTCGGCTTCCAGTCGATGGTGCCTTCGTCGAGCTCGGCGAGCAGCAGTTCGGCGATCGGCGTCAGGCGGGCTTCGGTGTAGCGCATGGCGGCGGCGTTGTCGCCGTCGCGCGAGCCGAAGTTGCCCTGGCCGTCGACCACCGGGTAGCGCAGGCTCCAGTCCTGCGCCATGCGGACCATGGCGTCATACACCGACGAATCGCCGTGCGGGTGGTATTTACCGATCACGTCGCCGACGACACGGGCCGATTTGACATGCTTTGGGCTCTTGTAAAGGCCCATGCGGTGCATGGCGTACAGGATGCGGCGCTGCACGGGCTTCTGGCCGTCGGCCACCGAGGGCAGGGCGCGGCCGGTGACGACGCTCATCGCGTATTCGAGATAGCGGCGGCATAGTCGGCGGGCGGCGGAATGTCATCGGCCGGGCCGCCAGCTGCCGGGGGCAGGGAGGGCGGCACGCCGACGTCGTCTGCCCCGGCCTGGTCGATGCTTGCGGCCGGTACTTCGGAGGGCGCTGCGTCAATCGTCGCCGGGGGCACGGCGGGTGTCGTTTCAACGGCAGTTTCGTCTTCCGCGGGGGCGGTGAACAGATCAGGTTGGTCGTTCATGGTCAATGCAAAAAATCGGGCAGGGCGCGATGTTACTCGAACTTCGCACGCCGGCGTGGTGATGGCCTGCGTCCGTGCGGCAGGCTGCGGGTTATTCCCAAGCCGCACGGCCGGTGGTTGGCGATAGAATGCACGCCTTTCGTTAGATTGGCCGGGGCAGCAGGCAGCTGCCTCGAGAAGTCATGGGAGACATCATGGAACAGACGGCCGTCCGCGCCCACTGGTCCAGCCGCTGGGCCTTCATGCTGGTTACCATCGGTTCGGCGGTCGGGCTGGGCAACATCTGGAAATTTCCCTTCATGACCGGAACGAACGGCGGCAGTGCCTTCGTCCTGGTTTACCTGGCGTGCATCGCCGCCATCGGGGTGCCTTTGCTGATGGCAGAGAGCATGCTCGGGCGCCGGGGGCAGAGCAATCCGGTCGGTACCATGCGCAGCCTGGCCGACGAAGCCGGGGCGAGCCGGGCCTGGCAGGTCATCGGCCTGATCGGCATTCTCGGATCGGTACTCATCCTTTCCTTCTACAGCGTGGTGGCCGGTTGGGTGCTGGACTACACGGTGCGTGCGGTCGAGGGTTTTCAGGGGATGGACAAGGCGGCGCTGGGGGCGGCTTTCGGCGACCTGCTGGCCAGCCCGGGCCGTCTGATCCTGTGGCATAGCCTGTTCATGGCGTTGTCGGCCGGTGTCGTGCTGGGCGGGGTGACCGGCGGCATCGAACGGGCGAACAAGATCATGATGCCGGCGCTTTTCGCCATCCTGCTCGTCCTGCTCGGCTATGGCGGGGTTGCCGCCGACCTGTCGGCAGCCTTCCGTTTCCTGTTCCACTTCGAGCCGCAGGCGATCAGCGGCCCGGTCGTGCTGGCCGCCATGGGCCACGCCTTCTTCACGCTCAGCCTGGGGATGGGCGCGATCATCACCTATGGCTCGTACCTCGGGCGGGAAGTGTCGATTCCGCGCACCAGCCTGGTCATCGCCGGGGCCGATACCCTGGTGGCGTTGCTCGCTGGCTTGTCGATCTTCTCCTTCGTGTTTGCCCAGGGGCTGGAGCCGGCCGCCGGTCCGGGCCTGATCCTGCAGACGCTGCCGCTGGCTTTTGCCGGTATGCCGGGCGGTCATGTGATCGGGGTGCTGTTTTTCGTGCTCGTCGTTTTTGCCGCCTGGACCTCGGCCATTTCGCTGATCGAGCCGGCCACATCGTGGCTTGTCGAGCACGTTGGCTGGTCGCGCCGGGCTGCCGTGCTCGGCCTGGCCGGACTGATCTGGCTGCTGGGCATTGCCGTGGCCCTTTCCTTCAATGCCTGGGAGGGTTTCAAGATCTTCGGAATGGGCCTGTTCGACCTGTTCGATGCACTGACCAGCAAGTTCCTGATGCCGGTCGCCGGCCTGCTGATTGCCGTGTTTACCGCTTGGGTCATGAAGCGCGAGCATGTCCGGGAGGAAATCGGCCTCGGCGGCGGGGCCTTTGCGCTGTGGTTCACGGTGGTGCGCTACGTTTCCCCGATTGCCATCCTGCTCATCTTCCTGCACGTGACCGGCCTGCTCGGCTGAGGTATCCCCCGGTCAGCCCGGGCTTTCCGGCAGCGTCGCGCTCCGGTCAGCCGGCCTGGTCGTCGGCCAGTTGCTGTTCGCAGGCTGCCAGGAGCGTTTCGGCCAGTTCCGACTGATAGTTGGGATCCAGCGCTTCCATCATGTCATGGGCGGTGTACAGGCCGGCTTCACGGGATAGCTGGCTGGCGATCTGGCGGGCGAACCGGTCGCTTAGGCCGGAAAGCTGGCGGCGCTCGGCGAGCGGCAGGCTGTTCTGCGCGCGGGCGAGCCAGTCGGCGGCCAGCGTCGCACCCTGCGCTTCGGTCAGCCACTGGCCGTGCTCGTAATAGGCACTCAGGCGATGGGCGGTGAGTGCGAAAAGAAGGGCGACGCGAATCCCGCGCGGCGTCGGCGGGGTATCGTTGCGAACCCGCATCAGTCGTATCGGGCGCCGAGCGCCCGGGCGATGAAATTCCGCCCGACACGGGGTTTCGGTACCCGCTCGTCAAACCAGGTGCGCACATCCTGATCGAGGCAGATGCCGTGCATGTAGTTGTAGAGCGCCTTGTTCAGCGCCTTGCCGAGGCGGTCGTGGTCAACACCGGTGGGGTCGATGAACGGCACGTCGTTCTTGGCGAATGTGCCGGGGGGCAGGGGCTGGAGGGTGATGCCGTATTCCGCGGGATTCTTGCCCACCGGCGAATGGACCGTGCACGCGAAACGGTGGAAAAAGCCGGACTGGATGCAGTTTTCGGCGAACAACTGGCGGACGTATTCGAGTGCATCGACGGTATCCTGCACGGTTTGCGTGGGAAAGCCATACATCAGGTAGGCATGGACCAGGATGCCGGCATCGGTGAAGGCGCGCGTGACGCGGGCCACCTGGTCGACCGAGACCCCTTTTTTCATCAGCTTGAGCAGGCGGTCGGAAGCGACTTCCAGGCCGCCGGAGACGGCGATGCAGCCGCTGTCGGCCAGTTGCAGGCAAAGCTCCGGCGTGAAGGATTTTTCGAAGCGGATGTTGCCCCACCAGGAAATGGCCAGGTTGCGCCTTTGTAGTTCCTCGGCCAAGGCGCGCAAGGCCTTGGGCGGCGCCGCCTCGTCGACGAAGTGGAAGCCGGTGTGGCCGGTTTCGTCGACGATGCGCTCGATGCGGTCGACCAGTGTTTTGGCGCTGGCGGCATCGTAGCGGCCAATGTAGTCGAGGCTGATGTCGCAGAAGCTGCATTTCTTCCAGTAGCAGCCATGGGCAACGGTCAACTTGTTCCAGTGTCCGTCGGACCATAGCCGGTGCATCGGGTTGAGCATGTCGAGCAGCGACAGGTAGCGGTCGAGCGGCAGGCCATCCCAGGTGGCGGTGCCGACCTCCTCGAAGGGGATGTCGGGCAGGCCGCAGTCGAAATAGCGCACGGTACCGTCGACCCGGGCGAAAGTGCGAACCAGCCCGGAATCGTCGCCAGCCGGGCGGCAGGCGCTGGCCGGCGCGTCGGCACTGACCATGGGCGGCAGTCTGGAAGTTGCTGCCGGCCGGGCGCCGAAGCGCTTTTCGAGCAGGGCGAGCAAGGGGCGCTCGCCATCGTCGAGCGTGACGTAGTCGAAATAGTCGAAGACGCGCGGCTCGGCCAGTTCGCGCAGCTCGGTATTGACAAAGCCGCCGCCGAGCACGGTGACGATCGCGGGGCGCGTAGCCTTGATCGTCTGGGCGATGCGGAAGGCGCCATAGACCGAGCCGGGGAAGGGCACCGAGATCAGCACCAGATCGGGCTGGTGGTGCTCGAGGGCGGCGCGGGTCAGACGGGCCAGGGTGTCATCGACCAGGGTGGGCGGTGCGGCCAGTGCAGTGGCCAGCAGGTCGAAGCTGGGCTGGCTCTGGGCCAGCGTTTCGCCGTAGCGGACGAATTCGAAGCGTGTATCGACGGCCTCGCGTAACACATCGGCCAGGTCGTTCAGAAAGAGGGTGGCCAGGTGGCGGGCGCGATCCTGGATGCCGAGGGCGCCGAAGGCCCAGGCCAGCGGGTCGCCGCTTTCTTCGTCGACGTAGTTGTCGATGGCCGAAAAGCGCGGTCCTTCGGGCAGGAAGGCGCGTGAGCAGATGCGGTGGGCAATCGAGCCGTCACGGCCCTGGAGCAGGGCGATGGCGGGGTCGATGGCGGCCAGGTAGCGGTCGTATTCGTTGAGAAAGGTCTTCAGCGTGCGTGACCGCTTTCTGGGCGGGATGGCCTCGGCGGCTGCCTTCAGGTCGGGCAGGCCGGCGCGGGAGAGGAGATCGAGCACGAGCAGCAATGCCAGGTCGGTCTGTTCGGCGTGAAAGCCGCGCGAACGCAGAAAACCGGTCAGGTAGGCGGTGGCCGGGTAGGGGGTGTTGAGCTGCGTCATCGGCGGGATGACGCTGAGGATGCGGGGCGAGGCGGCGGTCATGGGGCGGAAGTTTACCCCGCTCCGCGCTGCCGGCGGTCAATAAAACAGGCTGGCCAGGTCGAGGCTGGCCTGCTTGCCAACCAGCGGCCCGTGCTTTTCGAGCCAGCGGCGGGCATGGGCGCGGCCGACGGCGAACAGGTCCGTGAAGAAGGCATGGCTGACCGCCAGCTTGCTGTCGGAAGGCATTTCACCCAGCACGTGCTCGGCGCTGATGGCATGGAAGCGCAGGCCGGCCAGACGGCGCTCGAAACGGGCAATCGGCAGCTTGTCGAGCAGCCAGGCCGGCAGGTTGGGCGTGGCGATGTGTTCGTGCAGGTGGGCGAACATCCGCATTTCGCGCAGGAAGGTCGAATTGAAGGCCAGTTCGCGCAGCCGGGTACGGATGTCTTCAGCGCTTTCCGGTGTTTCCGCGTAGCGCAGGGGGGTGAGCAGAACGAGCAGGATGTCCGGCGTCTGGCAGTCGTAAAACAGGGGGAAAACTGCCGGATTGGCACTATAGCCGCCGTCCCAGTATGGTTCGCCGTCGATGACGATGGTGCGGTGGATGGTCGGCAGACAGGCGGAAGCCAGAAAGACGTCGGCTGACAGTTCATGGTTGCCGAAGACGCGCAGCTTGCCGGAGTTGGCATGGGTGGTGGCAATGAACAGCCTGACCGGGTTTTCCCGGCGCAACCGCGCGAAATCGAAGCGGGCTTCGATCAGGTCGCGCAGCGGGTTGAGGTCGAAGGGGTTGATCTGCTCCGGGCTCAGGTAGTTCGTCCATTGCAGCATCATTTTGAGCGCCGGGGAAAGGGCGCCGGGGGGGCTGCCGGAAGCGGACACCGGGGCGAGGTCGGCGATGCCCATCCAGAAGGCGCGCAGGGTTTCGCGGGCGCCATCCGGGCCGCCGGTCATCAGGCCATGGGCCAGACAAAGGGCATTCATGGCCCCGGCACTGGTGCCGCTGACGCCTTCAAAGCGAAAGCGGCCATCGGCGAGCAGGGCGTCGAGGACGCCCCAGGTAAAGGCGCCATGTGCGCCACCGCCCTGCAGGGCCAGGCTGATGGTGGGGAATTCTGGCATCGTCGCGACTTCGGTGTTGGCGTGCCAACATCATGCCATCATCCGGCCGTACGCGGGCATCGTCAGGTGCAGCGGGGGGCGCCGGCCGGACGAACGTGCCGGGTCAGCGGTTTTGTAAACGCCGTGCAACATCGGGATGTTGAAATGCCCGCCCCGCAACGATCCTCACCATTGCACGATGCACCGATCCGGTATTTCCCGCCTAGCCCCGTTCCTGCTGTTTTCGTCGATCTCGCTGTTCGCAGCCCCGCTCGTTCAGGCCGTCGCGCAAACGCCGGCCATTGTCGCCCGGCCGGCCGATGGGGCACAGCTGGCGCAGGATATCGCCAGTGCCGGGCGGCTGCGCATGCAGTCGCAGCGGCTGGCCAAACTCCATGTGCAGGCTGCCATGGGCCTCAAGGCCGGGCAGGCCCGGCAGCAGATCGAGGCTACCCTGCCCGAGGTCGATGCCGAATTCGGCCGTTTGTCGCGCCATGCCCGCAAGCCGAATGTACAACGCACCTTTGCCCGCAGCGAGGCCTTGTGGCAGGAAATGCGCGGCCTGTTGCAGAGGGCGCCGGATGGCGCCGGCAGCGAACGGCTCAATCTCGTGGCAGACGAATTGATGGTCCATGCCGGCAAGCTTGCCCTGCTGATCGAGGGCGAGGGCGAAACGCCGGTCGGCCGGCTGGTGGACTTGTCGTCACGCCTCAACATGCTGTCGCAGCGCCTGGCCCGCCTCTACTTGCAGGCCTATGCCGGCAACCACAGTCAGGGGGTGTTGACCGACATCGAGCAGGCCCGCAAGGAATTCGCCCAAGGCTTGCAGGAACTGGATACGGCCCGCGAGAACACCAGCGCCAGTCGGGACAACATCCACCTCGCCCGGAACCAGTGGATTTTCTTCGACAACGCCATCCGCGACCTGAACAGGGCAGATCGCCGCGAGGACCGATCGGCCCAGAACGTTGCAACGAGTAGCGAACGCATCGCGCAGGTGCTGGACCAGACCAGCCTGCAATACGTCAGGGATTACAGCGCAAGCATCCGTAACGGCCGCTGATGCCCGAAATGAAGCCCGGGCGGTCTTCGCCGGCCCGGGGCTTCGTCCTGCGTGGCGACGATCAGATCAGGCCAAGCGTTTCCTCGACGCCGAGATGCACGTTCATCGCCTGCACGGCGGCGCCGGAAGCCCCCTTGCCGAGGTTGTCCAGGCGGGCGATGACCAGCATGCGCTCGTCGTTGCCGAAGACGGCAATGTCGACCTGGTTGGTGCCGTTGTTGGCTTCCACATTGTAGAAACCGCCTTCGGTTGTGGCGGCCAGGTCGACCGGCAGCACGTTGATGAAACGCTCGCCGGCGTAGTAGTCGGCAATGATCTTCTGCACGTCGGCGGGCGAGGCCTGGCGGGTGAATTGCTGCGGCTGCAGGTAGACGGTGACGGCGAGACCCTTGTAGAACGGCCCGACGATGGGCTGGAAGATGGGCGCGACGGTGAGGCCGGTGTAGGCCTGCATTTCCGGCAGGTGCTTGTGGGTCAGGGCCAGCGCATAGGGGCGCGGGGCCTTGAGGCGGGTGGCATCGCTGGCGGCGGCCTGGTAATCGGCGATCATCGACTTGCCGCCGCCGGAATAGCCGGTGATGGAATTGGCGGCGATCTGCGTCGCGGCCGGCAGCAGCCCGGCCTGCACCAACGGGCGCAGGGCAAGGATGAAGGCGGTGGCGTGGCAGCCCGGGTTGGCGATGCGCTTGGAGGCCTTGATCCTGGCGCGCTGATCCTTGGCCAGTTCCGGCAGGCCGAAGGTCCACGCCGGATTGACGCGGTGCGCGGTCGACGCGTCGATGACGCAGGTGTTCGGGTTGTCGACCAGCGACACTGACTCCTTGGCGGCCTCGTCCGGCAGGCACAGGAAAGTCACGTCGGAGGCATTGATCAGGCGCTTGCGCTCGGCCAGATCCTTGCGCTTGTCGGTGTCGATCTTGAGCACTTCGACGTCGCTGCGCTGGGCGAGGTATTCGTTGATCTGCAGGCCGGTGGTGCCTTCCTGGCCGTCGACAAAGACTTTGTAGGTCATGGTGGGTCCGCTGGATGGGGTGTAAAAACGAAATTCTGGCAGAAAAGCGGGGCGCTTGGGGGATATCCCCCTTCAGCGCAGCAATTTCTGCCGGATCGCCGGCAAGGCGGCCAGTGCGGCGCGTTCGCCTTCGAGCATGGCGTCGTTGCGCGCTGCAAAATCCCACGACTTGACGTAGGGCAGTCGGGGACGGATCACCACATCGGCGCCCTTGAGCTCGTTCGCCGCGATGGCGCCGCCCATGATGGTTGTCGTCTGCCACATGATGGCCGTCAGGCTGTCGGTGGGCTGGCCTTCCGGCTTGGCCGAGATGTCGACGGCGATGACGATGTCGGCCCCCATGTCGCGCGCTGCCTGGACCGGGACCGGGCTGGTCAGGCCGCCATCGACATAGCTGTGGCCGCGAAATTGCACCGGCTGGAAAACCCCGGGCACGGCGGCCGAGGCGCGCACAGCCATGCCGGTATCGCCGGTGCGGAAGACGACGCGCTCGCCGCTGTTGAGATCGGTGGCAACGGTTGCGAAGCGGCGGTTCAGCTGTTCGAGCGGCCGGCGGTTGATGTGCTGGTTGATGAACTCCTGCAGCGCTTCGCCCTTGAGCAGGCCGCGGCCGCCCAGCGTCCAGTCGGCAAAGATCTTTTCATCCAGTTGCTGGGCGATTTTCTGCATGGCGAAGGCATCGTAGCCGGCGGCGTAGAGCGAGCCGACCACCGCGCCGGCACTGGTGCCGACCACATAGTCGGGGTAGATGCCATGCGATTCGAGCATCTTGATCACGCCGATGTGGGCAAAGCCGCGGGCTGCGCCGCCGCCGAGGGCAAGGCCGATCTTCGGCTTGTAGGCCACGGGTGTCGTGGCGGGCTTGCTCCCCGGGCCGACGCAAGCGGCGAGGCCGAGGGTGAGGGCCAAGACAAGAATGCACCAACGGGAATGGCGGAGGAAGGAGTGCAGCACGGTGGCGGATCAAGTGAGCGAAGCGCGCCATTCTAGCCTTGGCCGGCGAAAGGTTTCGTGACGATCGGTAGCAGAAGGTTCTGATCGTTGACGACGAAAAAGGCCGGTGGGAAGACCACCGGCCCGGTGTGCGTCAGAGCGGCCTGCCGTTATTGCGCCGGCGGCGGGGTGGCCGGTCCTTGCGGGCCGGGACCGCGCATGCCGCCGCGCGGGCCGCGCTTGCCCGGTTGGCTCTGCTCATCGAAGATCTTTTTCTGCTCCGGCGTCAGCTGTGCGTAGAAATCCTTCAGGGCAGCGACGTGCTGGCTCATCGCTTCCTGATGCTGCTTCTGCCATTCGAGCATCTTTTCGGCGCGCTCCGGCGCCGTCAACGTGCTGAAATCGACCGGCTCGGGCCGCTTGGCGCTACCGGCAAACGGGTGGGATTCCTGGAATTTCTTCCAGGCGCCTTCCTGTTGCGGCGTCAGCTTCAGCGCATCGTGCAGGCGCTGCTGGTGCATCTTCATGCGCTCGGCGAAGCGGCCATCGGCGTAACGGCCGCCCATCGGGCCATCACCCCAGCAGCCACCGCGCTGGGCGAAGCTCGGGGCGGACAGGAGAGCGGCGCTGGCACCCAGCACCAAGGCGGCGATACGCAGGTTTTTATTGTTGAACATGGTGAACTCCTTGATGGTAAAGGCGGGACATTCCGCGCTGGAAACCATTAAAGCGCACACATGTAATTCAGCTATGTCCGTCCGGGATGAAAGTGTTGCAAGCTGTTTCCGCTCACACATCCGCCTCGACCAGTCCGCCATCCTTTTCCATCCACGACCGGCGGCCGGCGGCTTCGCCCTTGCCCATGAGCAGCGTGAACGTACGGTGCATCCGGGCGATCGTCTCACGGTCGGCCTGAAAGGGCACGAGGCGGCGGGTGTCCGGGCAGAGGGTGGTTTCCCACAGCTGGTCGGGGTTCATTTCGCCCAGGCCCTTGAAGCGGGAGACGGTGATCTTGTGTTCCTTGACGCCTTCTTCGGCCAGCTTGTGCAGGGTTTGCTGCTTTTCGGCTTCGTCGAGGCAATAAACCTTGCGGGTGTGCCCCTTGGCTTCGACGTCGATGCGGAACAGCGGCGGTTGCGCGACGTGGATGTGGCCCTTTTCGACCAGCGCCGGGAAGTGCTTCAGGAACAGCGTAAACAGCAGCACCTGAATGTGCGAGCCGTCCACATCGGCGTCGGACATGACGATGATGCGGCCGTAGCGCAGGCCGGACAGGTCGACGCTGTCGATCTGGTCGATGCCGTGCGGGTCGACACCGATGGCGACGGCGATGTCGTGCACTTCGTTGTTCTTGAACAGCTGATCGCGTTCGACTTCCCAGGTGTTCAGCACCTTGCCGCGCAGCGGCAGGACGGCCTGGGTTTCCTTGTCGCGGCCCTGCTTGGCGGAACCGCCGGCCGAGTCGCCCTCGACCAGGAAGAGTTCGTTGCGCGTGATGTCGTCCGATTCGCAATCGGTCAGCTTGCCGGGCAGGGTGGCGATGCCGGAGGACTTCTTCTTTTCGACCTTCTGGGTCGATTTCATCCGGTTCTGCGCCGCCTTGACCGCCAGTTCGGCGATCTTCTTGCCGAAATCGGCATGGCTGTTCAGCCACAGCTCGAACGGATCGCGCACCATCTGGGCGACCAGCTTGTAGGCGTCGCGCGAAGTCAGCTTTTCCTTGGTCTGGCCCTGAAACTGCGGATCGAGCACCTTGGCCGAGAGCAGGAAGGTCATCTTGCCGCAGACGTCTTCCTGCGCCAGTTTGACCTTGGCCGGCAGGATGGCGTGGTGCTCGGCGAAGGCCTTGACCGCCTCGAAAACGCCGGATTTCAGGCCGGCCTCGTGCGTGCCGCCATCGAGCGTCGGGATCAGGTTGACGTAGCTTTCGGGCTTGCCGCCGCCTTCCTCGAACCAGGCCAGCGCCCAGGTGGCGCCTTCGCCGACGGCGAAGCCGTTTTCGACTTCGACATACTTTTCGCCGACGAAGATCGGCGCGACCGGCTGGCCGACCATCATCTCGGTCAGGTAATCCGCCATGCCGTTCTGGTAGCACCAGGTCTTTTTCTCTTGCCCCTCGATTTCCAGTTCGACGGTGACATTGGGCATCAGCACGGCCTTGGAGCGCAGCAGGTGCTCCAGTTGGCCGAGATTGACTTTGGGCGAATCGAAATACTTCGGGTCGGGCGAAATGCGCACAGTGGTGCCGGTAGTGCGCGGGCCGACGTCGCCGATGCGTGCCAAGGGCTCGACGACGAAGCCGTCGGCGAAGGCGATCTTGTGCACGCCGCCACCGCGCTTGATCTCGACTTCCAGGCGGGTCGACAGCGCATTGGTCACCGACACACCGACCCCGTGCAGGCCGCCTGAGAAACGGTAGGCGTTGCCGGATTCCTTCTTGTTGAACTTGCCGCCGGCGTGCAGCTTGCAGAACACCAGCTCGACCGCCGGCTTGCCTTCTTCCGGGTGAATCTCGACCGGGATACCGCGGCCGTTGTCCGACACCTCGATCAGGCCGTCGGCCTGGATGCGCACCGAAATCTTCTTGGCGAAACCGGCCAGCGCTTCGTCGGCGGCGTTGTCGATGACTTCCTGCACGATGTGGGTCGGGCAGGTTGTCCGGGTGTACATCCCGGGGCGTTCCTTGACGGGTTCGAGGTCTTTCAGGACACGGATCGAGGCGGCGGAGTAATCGGACATGTGGAACCTGAGCTTGGGTGATAATGTCTGTTGGCCACGCCAGCGCGGCGCGGACCGCGATTCTACCCGTCGCCGCGCCGGCCGTAATCACTATTCAGCCAAGGAATTTTCCGATGAACATTGCCCAAATCGCCACGACCCGCCGTACCTGCAAAGCCTTCGATCCGCAGCGTAAGATTCCCGATGCCGTGATGGCCGACCTGCGCACCGTGTTGCGCTTTGCGCCGGCCTCGGTGAACGTCCAGCCCTGGCATTTCGTCGTTGCCGCCAGCGACGAAAGCAAGGCGAAGATCGCCGCGACGCTGGCCGGCAACTATGCCTACAACGCGCCGAAGGTGGCCCGCTGTTCGCACGCCGTGGTGTTTTGCGCCAAAACCGATCTCGACGAGGCCCATCTGGCAGCGTTACTGGCCCAGGAAGAGGCCGACGGGCGTTTCCCGACCCCGGAAGGCAAGGCCCTGCAAAATAACGCCCGTCATTTCTACGTCAAGTCGCATCAGGACAAGCAGGATCTCGACACCTGGGTCGACCGCCAGATCTATATCGCCCTCGGCAACCTGCTGCTGGCCGCCGGGGCGCTCGGGGTCGATGCCTGCCCGATGGAGGGAATCGATACCGAAGCCATCGATGCCGCCCTCGATCTGCGCGTCCGTGGCTTGCGCAGCGTGGTTATCGTCGCGCTCGGCTACAGCGCGGAGGACGACTTCAACGCCCGGCTGCCCAAATCCCGCCTGCCGGAAGTCAGCCTCTTCAGCGATATCTGACACGGCTGCCAGATGGCATAATCCCTACTTTGCGGCAAGTGAGGATAATGTCATGGATGTTCAACCGGCAGAGCCAAAGCGCGTACCGAGGGAGCGCGGTGCCGACCGGCGGTCCCGCAACCGGGTCGAGCCGCCGCCCTTCATGACACGCGACGGCCTGGTCTTCGAGGAGCGCCGCTCGCCCTTCGATCGCCGGGCCAGTTGGTTGCGTGAGTATTTTTTCGATTTCGTCACGCCCTCATGCTGAACCAGGCGGTGCTGCACCGGCGCTGACCCACGCGCGCACGGAGATTCGCCATGGCCGGAGCCAGCCTGCTCACCCTGATCGACGACATTGCCAGTGTTCTGGACGATGTCGCCATCCTGACCAAGGTCGCTGCCAAGAAAACGGCAGGTGTGCTGGGCGACGACCTGGCGCTGAATGCCCAACAGGTGGCCGGCGTGGCAGCCGAGCGCGAGCTGCCGGTGGTCTGGGCGGTGGCGCTTGGCTCGATTCGTAACAAGCTGATCCTGGTGCCGGCGGCCCTGGCGGTCAGCGCCTTCATTCCATGGGCCGTCATGCCGCTGCTCATGCTCGGCGGCTTCTACCTGTGCCTGGAGGGAGTCGAGAAGCTGCTACACAAATGGCTGCCCCACGCGGAAGAGGATGCTGCACACCATGCCCGCGAAGTCGTTGCGCTGGCCGATGCCGACATTGACCTGGCCGCATTCGAGGCCGACAAGATCAAGGGAGCCATCCGCACCGATTTCGTGTTGTCGGCGGAAATCATCGTCATTGCGCTCGGCACTGTCGCCGGGCAGCCTTTCCTGTCGCAACTGGCGGTACTGGCCGGCGTCGGGGCGATGATGACCGTCGGCGTGTATGGCGTCGTTGCCGGTATCGTCAAGATGGACGATGTCGGCGCCTGGTTGCTGCTGAAAGGCCCGGGACTGGCGAAAGGGCTCGGCAAGGGCTTGTTGCTGGCAGCGCCGAAGCTGATGCGCCTGCTGACCGTGCTCGGCACGGCGGCGATGTTTCTGGTCGGCGGCAGCATCCTGGCGCACGGCGTGCCGCCGCTGCACCACGCCCTCGAACAGGGAGCCGAACTGGCCGGCCCGGGAAGCAGCCTGGCCGGCATGCTGCTCGATGCCCTGGTGGGCCTGGCTGGCGGGGGGCTGGCCCTGCTGGGGGTCAGGGTGTTTACCGCCGGCCGTCGCTGGCTGAAGGGAGGAGAGAAAGCATGAGCAAGGCATTGCGCTTGTCGGAAAAGTGGTTCCGCCTCGGCTTGTGGCTGGTGGCTTTCGTGTTCGCCAGTTTCCTGAGCGGGCTGGGCGGGACGATTGTCGCCAACCTGCCCAAGGTCGAGCAGCGCTACACGCTCGATGATTTCATCGACAAGCCGGCCGCCGACGCGCTGCGCACCGAATTGCGTGGCCTGCAGGAACAACGGCAGGCCGCGCAGGATGCGCACGACCAGGCGCAACTCAAACTCAACGGGGCGCGGGCCAATTCGCAGGCCGCACGCGATACCTTCAACAACTGGCTGGCTACCCGCCACGCCACCCGGCGGGCAGAGCAGGACAGCGAACTGATCGAGCGGACACAGGCGCTCGATGCGTTGAAGATCCTCGAACGCAAGGCGCTGGCCGATGTCGAGCGCCAGCAGCAGGCGCTGCTCGATGCCCGGCAGGCCGAAGCGCGGGCGCAACGCGCGCTGCAGGCACTGCAGGGCGATGCCTCGGAAAAGCTCGCTGACGAACTGCGCCGGCAGGAACTCCGCATCTTCGGCTACCGCCTGGCACTGACCGTGCCGCTACTCGCCGTTGCCGGCTGGCTGTTCGCCCGCCACCGGAAAAGTACGTGGTGGCCCTTCGTCTGGGGCTTCATCTACTTTGCGCTGTTCGCCTTCTTTGTTGAACTGGTTCCCTACATCCCGAGCTATGGCGGCTGGGTGCGCTACGTGGTCGGTATCGTGATCACCGTACTGGTCGGCCGCTATGCGATCGTCGCGCTGAATCGCTATCTCGAGCGGCAGAAACAGGCCGAAGCCATGCCGGATGTCGAGCGGCGAAAAGAGCTCGGCTACGACACGGCGCTGGCCCGACTGGCCAAGAAGGTCTGCCCCGGCTGCGAACGCCCGGTGGATCTGGCCAATGCGGCCATCGACTACTGTCCGCATTGCGGCATCTGCCTATTCGATCATTGCCGCCAATGCCAGGAACGGAAAAGCGCCTTTGCCCGTTTCTGCCATGCTTGTGGCGCGGCTGCCGGTGCGGGGGGCGCCCACTGAAGACGCGCGCCGGACGTTCAGGGTTCGAACAGGTTGAGCAGGGCGTCGAGGCCGCCGAAGTTGATCGCCACATCGGCCTTGGCGCGGGTTGCCGGCTTGGCGCGGAAGGCCACCGACAAGCCAGCCTGGGCCATCATCATCAGGTCGTTGGCGCCGTCGCCGCAGGCGATGACTTGCTCCTTCCGTAGCCCGAGCTCGTCGGTGAGGCGGGCCAGGTGATGGGCTTTGGCCGATGCGTCGACGATGTCGCCGATCACCTTGCCGGTCAGCTTGCCGCCGGAGATTTCGAGCTCGTTCGAGGTGGCGAAGTCGAAACCCAGTTCGATGCGCAGGCGCTCGGTAAAGTAGGTGAAGCCGCCAGACAGGATGGCCGTGCGCAGGCCGGCGTTCTGGCAGGCTTCGAGCAGTTCGCGGGCGCCGGGTGAGAGGAGCAGGCGTTCGCCATAGACGCGGGCCAGGACGCGGGCATCGAGCCCGGCGAGGAGGGCCAGGCGGCGGCGCAGGCTCTCCCGGTAATCGATTTCGCCGCGCATGGCGGCTTCGGTGACTTCCGACACCTCGGCCTTCTTGCCGGCGAAGTCGGCCAGCTCGTCGATGCATTCGATGGTGATCAGCGTCGAATCCATGTCGAAGCAGATCAGGCCGAAATCGGAGAGCTTCTTGCCGGGCCGGGCGAAGGCCCAGTCGAGCTTCTCGGCTTCGATGAGCGGGATCAAGGCATCGAACTCTGCCGTGCGCGTTGCGCCGATGAAGCGGACGACCTGCGGCGGACGGGGCTCAACGGCGCTGGCGCCGGTCGCCGTTACGATGCGTTCGAGCAGGAAAGTGGGCAGGGCGCCGCCCTGGATGACGAGGTTCATGTCGGTTCAGCGTGGTTCATCCCGCTGCCGGATGGCCTTGCGCTCGCCGGTGTAGTGCCACCACGGTTGCGCCTCGCCGCCATCCATGAAGCGGGTGATCGAGAGGAAAACGTCGATCACGCACGGGTCATGCCGCTGCCCGGTGATCGAACACAGTTGATCGTAGAGCGCGAAGGCATCGCGCCCCTTGAGTTGTTCCGGTTGCCTGATGCCCAGGCGGTGCAGGTCGGCGGCCATGGCCGGGCCGACATTCGGCAGGTCGGTCAGTAGCTTGACCCTGCCGCGCACCACCTTGGCCGGATTCATGTATCCGGAAGAGTCAGGCCAGACGTTCCGGCAACACGTCGCGCAGCAGCACGGCGGCGTCGCGGATGGTTTTTTCGGTGGTTTCCCAGCCGATGCAGCCGTCGGTGACCGAGCAGCCGTATTTCAGCTGCTTCAGATCGGCCGGAATCGGCTGGTTGCCGGGTTCGATGTTGGATTCGATCATGACCCCGAGAATCGATTTGTTGCCGGCGCGGATCTGGTTGACGACGTCGGCCATGACCAGCGGCTGCAGTTCCGGTTTTTTGGAACTGTTGGCGTGCGAGCAGTCGACGACGATATTGGCCGGCAATTTGGCCTTGGCGATGGCGGCTTCGGCCATGGCGATCGAGACGGTGTCGTAGTTCGGGCCGGATTCGCCGCCGCGCAGCACGATGTGGCCATGGCGGTTGCCGGTCGTCCGCACGATGGCGACGCGGCCTTCGTTGTTCAGGCCAAGGAAGGAGTGCGGGCGCGAGGCGGAGAGAATGGCGTTGGTGGCCACGGTCAGGTCGCCGCTGGTCGCGTTCTTGAAGCCGACCGGCGTGGACAGGCCGGAGGACATCTCGCGATGGGTCTGCGATTCGGTGGTGCGGGCGCCGATCGCTGTCCAGGTGATGAGATCGCCGTAGTACTGCGGGCCGTAGGGGTCGAGCGCCTCGGTGCCGGCCGGCAGGCCGAGTTCGTTGACCTGGAGCAGGAACTCGCGCGCCTTTTCCATGCCGACATCGACCTGGAAGGAGTCGTCCATGAACGGGTCGTTGATGAACCCTTTCCAGCCCACTGTGGTGCGCGGTTTTTCGAAATAGACGCGCATGATGATCTGCAGTGTGTCACCGACCTCGTCGGCCAGCTTTTTCAGGCGATGCGCATAATCGAGACCAGCGACCGGATCGTGGATGGAGCAGGGGCCGACCACGACGAACAGGCGGTGATCCTTGCGGTCGAGAATCTTGCGCAGCAGGTTGCGCCCGTGGCTGACCGTTTTGGCTGCCTTGTCGGTGATCGGCAGTTTGGCGTGGATCTCGGCCGGCGTCGGCATCGAATCGAAGGCGGAGACGTTGATGTTTTCGAGGTTGGGGGTCGTCATTGGGTCAGCTCGCGAATCATGTCCTTCACTGCGGCAACCTTGTCATGCAAGGCGGGGCAGTGGCGTGAAAGGGAAATTTTATCCTGTCCGGCTAATTTATAGGCCCGATTGTTCTGGATCAACTGAATTATCCTGATCGGGTCGATCGGCGGATTTTTCGAGAATTCCGGACTGAACTGGAGAGTGATCTGGTCGGCCGAGGCATCCAGCTTCTGGATCAGCAGCGGTTTGACCAGCAGGCGCAGCCGGTGCGTGGCGATCAGCGACTGCCCTTGCAGCGGCAGCTCGCCGAAGCGGTCGATCAGTTCTTCCTGCATGGCGTCAATCTCTTCTGCCGTTTCGCAGTTGGCCAGGCGCTTGTACAGCGTCAGGCGCTCGTGCACATCCGGGCAGTAGGCGTCGGGCAGCAGGGCCGGCGTACGCAGGTTGATTTCGCTGCTGACGCCGAGCGGTTGCGTCAGGTCGATGCTGTCCAGGTTCTTGCCTTGTTTCAGGTGGGCGACGGCACGGTTGAGCATGTCGGCGAAGACATTGAAGCCAACCTCCTGCATTTCTCCGGACTGGCTGTCGCCCAGCACCTCGCCGGCGCCGCGGATTTCGAGGTCGTGCATGGCCAGGAAGAAGCCGGCACCGAGTTCCTCCGACATCTGGATCGCTTCCAGCCGCTGTCTGGCCTGCTTGGTCATCGCCTTTTCATCCTGCACCAGCAGGTAGGCATAAGCCTGGTGGTGCGAACGGCCGACACGGCCGCGCAACTGGTGCAGTTGGGCGAGTCCGAACTTCTCCGCCCGGTTGATCAGGATGGTGTTGGCGTGGGGGTTGTCGATGCCGGTTTCGATGATGGTCGTGCACAGCAGCAGGTTGGCGCGCTGGCTGGTGAAGTCGCGCATCACGCGCTCCAGCTCGCGTTCGTTCATCTGGCCGTGGCCGATGACGATGCGCGCCTCGGGCACCAGCTTTTCGAGCTTTTCCCGCATGTTCTCGATGGTGTCGACCTCGTTGTGCAGGAAATACACCTGGCCGCCGCGCTTCAGCTCGCGTAAAC
>OFCW01000219.1_pt1 | contig 19980 bp, 10 predicted proteins | sample 1520951 | NCBI WGS metagenome assembly OFCW01 (sample SAMEA4349680, study PRJEB24078) | microbial mat metagenome | biome: Terrestrial Biome; feature: Habitat; material: Microbial Mat | place: India | collected 2012-06-12 | depth 10 m | reverse complement strand
AGCCGGGCAAGATGTTCCTGATCGACATGGAGCAGGGCCGCATCATCGACGACAAGGAGCTCAAAGACTCGCTGGCCAATGCCAAGCCCTATCGTGAGTGGATCGAAAAGATCCGCATCAAGCTCGACGAAGTGCCGTCTGCCGAAGAGCAGTGCGTTGCCGCCCAGGCGTCGCTGCTCGATCGCCAGCAGGCCTTCGGCTACACGCAGGAAGACATCAAGGTCATCCTCGAGCCGATGGTGCAGAGCGGCGAGGAAGCGACCGGCTCGATGGGTACCGACTCGGCACTGCCGGTTCTGTCGTCCAGGAGCAAGACGCTGTATGCCTATTTCAAGCAGCTGTTCGCCCAGGTGACCAACCCGCCGATCGACCCGATCCGCGAGGAGCTGGTCATGTCGCTGGTGTCCTTCATCGGTCCGAAGCCGAACCTGCTCAACACCAACGACATCAATCCGCCGATCCGTCTCGAAGTGTCGCAGCCGGTACTGACCTGCGCCGAGATCGAGAAACTCCGTAACATCGAGAAATACACTTCGGGCAAGTTCCGTTCCTTCGAACTGGATATCTGCTACCCGGTGGCCTGGGGCAAGGACGGCATTGAGGCCCGCCTGGCTTCGCTGGCGGCCGATGCCGAAGATGCCGTACGCTCCGGTGCCAACATCCTGATCGTTTCCGACCGCAAGGTCGATGCCGAGCACGTCGCCATCCCGGCCCTGCTGGCAACCTCGACCATTCATCAGCATCTGGTCAAGAAGGGCTTGCGCACCAGCACCGGCCTGGTCGTCGAGACCGGCTCGGCACGTGAAGTGCATCATTTCGCCCTGCTCGGCGGCTATGGCGCGGAAGCCGTGCATCCCTACCTGGCCCTGGAAACGATCGAATCCCTAGCCAAGGGGGATGCCGAAAAGGCCGAGAAGTACGTCAAGAACTTCATCAAGGCCATCGGCAAGGGGCTGTGCAAGGTCATGTCCAAAATGGGCATTTCGACCTACATGTCCTATACCGGCGCCCAGATCTTCGAGGCGATCGGTCTGCAAAAGGAATTCGTCGAGAAGTACTTTACCGGCACGCCGTCCAACATCGAGGGGATCGGTGTCTTCGAAGTCGCCGAAGAGGCCATCCGCCTGCACAATGAAGCCTTCTCGGCTGATCCGGTGCTCGCCAACATGCTCGATGCCGGCGGTGAATATGCCTTCCGCATCCGGGGCGAAGAGCATATGTGGACGCCGGATTCGATTGCCAAGCTGCAGCACTCGACCCGCTCCGGCAAGTACGAAACCTACAAGGAATACGCCAAGCTGATCAACGACCAGAGCAAGCGTCACCTGACGCTGCGCGGCCTGTTCGAGTTCAAGCCGCAAGGCGCCCCGATCCCGCTCGACGAAGTCGAGCCGGCCAAGGAAATCGTCAAGCGTTTTGCCACCGGCGCCATGTCGCTCGGCTCCATCTCGACCGAGGCGCACACCACGCTGGCGATCGCCATGAACCGTATCGGCGGCAAGTCGAATACCGGTGAGGGCGGTGAGGATGCCAAGCGCTTCTTGCCGCTGAAAGCCGGCCAGACCCTGTCGGAAGTGGTCGGCAAATCCCGGATCGAGCGCGATTACACCTTCAAGGAAGGTGATTCGCTGCGTTCGGCCATCAAGCAGGTCGCCTCCGGCCGCTTTGGCGTGACGACCGAGTATCTGGTCAATGCCGACCAGATCCAAATCAAGATGGCCCAGGGCGCCAAGCCGGGCGAAGGCGGCCAGCTGCCCGGTACCAAGGTGTCCGAGTACATCGGCAAGCTGCGTCACTCGGTGCCGGGCGTCACCCTGATTTCGCCGCCGCCGCATCACGATATCTACTCCATCGAGGATCTGGCCCAGCTGATCCATGACCTGAAAAACGTCAATTCGCAGGCCTCGATCTCGGTGAAGCTGGTGTCGGAAGTCGGGGTCGGTACGGTAGCTGCCGGTGTCGCCAAGGCCAAGGCCGATCACGTCGTGATCGCCGGCTTCGACGGCGGAACGGGGGCGTCGCCGGTGTCGTCGATCAAGCATGCCGGTACGCCGTGGGAGCTCGGCCTGTCCGAAACCCAGCAGACGCTGGTGCTGAACCGCCTGCGTTCGCGCATCCGCGTTCAGGTCGACGGCCAGATGAAGACCGGCCGCGATGTCGTCATCGGCGCGCTGCTCGGTGCCGACGAGTTCGGTTTTGCGACCGCCCCGCTGGTCGTCGAAGGCTGCATCATGATGCGCAAGTGTCATCTGAACACCTGCCCGGTCGGCGTGGCCACCCAGGATCCGGTTCTCCGTCGTCGCTTCTCCGGTCAGCCGGAGCATGTCGTGAACTACTTCTTCTTCGTCGCCGAAGAAGTGCGCGAGATCATGGCCCAGCTCGGCATCCGCAAGTTCGACGATCTGGTCGGCCGTTCCGACCTGCTCGATATGCGCGCCGGCATCGACCACTGGAAGGCGAAGGGGCTGGATTTCTCCAAGGTCTTCTACCAGCCTGCCGTGCCGGCCGAGGTGCCGCGTCGTCATACCGAAGGCCAGGATCACGGTCTGGAAAAGGCCCTCGACCACCAGTTGATCGAACAGGCCAAGCCGGCTCTCGAGAAGGGCCAGAAGGTCCAGATCGAGACGCGCATCATCAACGTCAACCGTACCTGCGGCACCATGCTGTCGGGCGAGGTGGCCCGCCGCTATGGCCATGCCGGTCTGCCGGACGATACCATCCACATCAAACTGACCGGCACCGCCGGCCAGGCATTCGGTGCCTTCCTGGCGCGTGGCGTGACGCTGGAACTGACCGGTGAAGGCAACGACTATGTCGGCAAGGGGCTGTCGGGCGGCCGCATCATCATCAAGCCGAGCCCGGATTTCCGCGGCGATACGCAGCAGAACATCATTTGCGGCAACACCGTCATGTACGGCGCGACGGAGGGTGAATCCTTCTTCGCCGGCGTCGGCGGCGAGCGCTTCTGCGTCCGCAATTCCGGTGGCACGGCGGTCGTCGAAGGCGTGGGTGATCACGGTTGCGAATACATGACCGGCGGAACGGTCGTGGTGCTGGGCATGACCGGCCGCAACTTCGCCGCCGGCATGTCGGGCGGCATCGCCTACGTGCTGGACGAGGATGGTTCCTTCAAGAACCGCTGCAATCTGGCTCAGGTCGCGCTCGAAAAGGTGTTGCCGGCCAATCGCCAATCCACCGACGAGCCGATGCACTGCAACATGGCTGACGAGACCCAGCTCAAGGAACTGATCACCCGTCACGCCGAATACACCGGCAGCAAGACCGCCAAGGCCATCCTGGCCAACTGGGATGTCTACCGCGAGAAGTTCGTCAAAGTCTATCCGCACGAGTACAAGCGGGCGCTCACCGAGCTGGCCGCTGCTGCACAGAAGGAGGCCGCATAATGGGCAAGCCGACTGGATTCCTGGAGTTCGAACGCCTGGAAGAGGCTTACGAACCGGTCGAAAAACGCCTGACGCACTACAAGGAGTTTGTCCAGACCCTGTCTGACGACGAGGCCCGGACGCAGGGCGCACGCTGCATGGACTGCGGCATTCCGTTCTGCAACAACGGTTGCCCGGTGAACAACATTATTCCGGACTGGAATGATCTGGTGTACAAGGGCAATTGGAAGCAGGCGCTGGAAGTGCTGCACTCCACCAACAACTTTCCGGACTTTACTGGCCGTATCTGCCCGGCTCCCTGCGAGGCTGCCTGCACGCTCGGCATCAATGCCGCGCCGGTGGGCATCAAGTCGATCGAGCATTTCATCATCGACAAGGGCTGGGAAATGGGCTGGGTCGTGCCGCAGCCGGCCGCCGTCAAGACCGGCAAGAAGGTTGCCATCGTCGGTTCCGGCCCGGCTGGTCTGGCCGCTGCCCAGCAACTCGCGCGCGTCGGCCATGATGTGACCGTGTTCGAAAAGTCCAGCCGTATCGGCGGTCTGCTCGGCTTTGGCATCCCCGACTTCAAGCTGAACAAGTCGGTGATCGATCGTCGCGTGGCGCAGATGGAAGCCGAAGGCGTGGTCTTTAAGACCAAGGTCATCGTCGGTGACAAGACCATCCCGGCCGGCATCAACAACGATGCCACCGAGAGCATTGCTGCCGAGCAGCTGAAGAAGGATTTTGACGCGGTGATTCTCGCCGCCGGTTCGGAAGTGCCGCGTGACCTGCCGGTGCCGGGCCGCCAGCTCAAGGGAATCTATGCTGCCCTGGAATTCCTGATCCCTCAGAACAAGGAAGTCCAGCAGGGCATCAAGAATCCGGTCAACGTCAAGGGCAAGCACGTCGTCGTGATCGGTGGTGGCGATACCGGTTCCGACTGCGTCGGCACCAGCTATCGGCAGGGCGCCGCTTCGGTGACCCAGTTCGAACTGATGCCGGCACCACCGGAGGAAGAGAACAAGGCGCTGACCTGGCCGTACTGGCCGCTGAAAATGCGGACCTCGTCCTCGCACAAGGAAGGCAATACCGTGCGCGAATTTGCCGTGGCCACCAAGGAGTTCATCGACGATGGCCAGGGCAACGTCAAGGCCCTGAAGGCGGTGCGTGTCGAGTGGAAGGACGGCAAGATGTCTGAAATCGCGGGCTCCGAGTTCGAGCTGCCCTGTGATGCCGCCTTCCTGGCCATGGGCTTCACCAACCCGGTCGGCAGCCTGCTCGATGCCTTCGGCGTCGAGAAGGATGCCCGCAACAATGCCAAGGCAACGACCGACGGTGAAGGCTGCTATCGCACCAACGTTGATGGTGTCTTTGCCGCGGGTGACGTGCGTCGCGGTCAGTCGCTGGTCGTCTGGGCGATTCGCGAAGGCCGCCAGGCCGCGCGCGAAGTCGATGCCTTCCTGATGGGCTCGACGGTCCTGCCGCGCTGATCGTCCGTCCGATCCGCAAGACCCGCCCGCTGCAAAGCCGGCGGGTTTTTTCATGACCGCAATCCGGCCCTGGCCGGGAGCGCCCGCGTCGCTGATGCGGAGCCTTCGACAGGCTCGGGCAATCGTGTGAGAATGACGGATCATCACAGGGGGGACCAATGTCAGCTGAATTGCAACCTGCGCTGCAGGTCATCACGCCGCATGGTGCGCTCGACGGACACATGCTGCTGATCCTCGGGATCATGATCGTGACCGGCGTGCTGGGCGGCATCGCCAATCTGTATCTGGCCGACCGCCTCGGTGAGCCCGGCCGGCGGGACTGGGTGAAATACCCGGTTTTCGGTGTCGTTGCGGCACTGACCGTGCCCCTCTTCCTCAACATGATTTCCAGCACGCTGCTCGAAGGGGCGCGTATCAAGCCGGTCGACTACTATGTTTTCGCCGGTTTTTGCGTGCTTTATGTCGTTGCCTCGCGTCGCCTGTTCGAGAATATCGTGCAGCGTCTGATGGGGCAGATCGACCAGGTACGCCGCGATGTCGGGCAGATTCGCCAGCAACAGCGCGAGGAGCCGCTCGCCGTGGCGCTGCGCGCCGAGGCCGAAACGCCCAGGCCGGCCGAGCCGGATCCGCGGGAAGTCCTCTCCTACAACGACGTTGAAATCTTGCGGGCATTGGCCGACGGTCATTTCGTGTATGGCAACCTGGCTGCGATTTGCGAAACGACCGGCCTGACCCGCGAGCTGGTCAGCCAGCGCCTGACCGTCATGAAAGCGATGGGGGTCATCGAGACCCGCATCAATGAAAAGAACGTTCTCCACTGGTTCGTTTCGGCGCGCGGCAAGGGCCTGCTCGCCGACATCCTGAGTGGCCAGGAGCAGAAAAAAATTGCTTGAACCGCCGGCCGTCGCCGGCCTTGATCTGAAAACGCCATTATGAATATCGTCATTCTCGCTGCCGGCCAAGGCAAGCGCATGCACTCCAATCTCCCCAAGGTGCTTCACCCGATTGCCGGCAAGCCGCTGGCGCAACACGTGATCGAGACAGCCCGCCGCCTGGATCCCGAAAAGCTGATCGTCGTCTATGGCCATGGCGGCGAAATCGTCCGCGCCATGCTGCAGGCCGATGACATCGCCTGGGCCGAACAGGCGCAGCAACTGGGTACCGGCCATGCGGTGGCGCAGGCCGTGCCGCAACTGGGGGCCGCCGGACAGACCTTGGTGCTCTATGGCGACGTGCCGCTGACCAGCGTGACAACCCTCAAGCGCCTGCTGCAGGCCGGCAAGGACGGGCTGTCGGTGCTCACCGTCAATCTCGACAATCCGACCGGCTATGGCCGTATCGTTCGGGATGCGGCGGGCAATGTGGTCAGCATCGTCGAGGAGAAGGACGCGACGGCCGAGCAAAAGTGCATCCGCGAGGTGAATACCGGCATCATGGCCATTCCGACAGCCCGTCTCGGGGATTGGCTGGGCCAGCTGAGGAATGACAACGCCCAGGGCGAGTATTACCTGACCGATATCGTCGCGCTGGCGGTCGCCGAGGGCATGCCGGTGCATACCGCGCAGCCGGAAGGCGAATGGGAGGTGCTGGGCGTCAACAGCAAGGTGCAACTGGCCGAACTGGAGCGTCAGCACCAGCGCAACCTGGCCGCGCAGTTGCTGGTCGCCGGTGTCCGCCTGGCTGATCCGGCCCGGATTGATGTGCGGGGGGAATTGACCCACGGGCGGGATGTCGCGATCGATGTCGGCTGCGTCTTCGAAGGCAAGGTCGAACTGGGCGATGCGGTCGAGGTCGGCCCCTACTGCGTGCTGAAGAATGTCAAGGTCGGTCCGGGGACGCGCATTGCCGCCTTCTGCCATTTTGAGGACGCGGTGATCGGTCCGGACGGCGTGCTCGGGCCGTATGCCCGTTTGCGGCCAGGCACCGAACTCGGCCCGGAAGTGCATATCGGCAACTTCGTCGAGGTCAAGAAGAGCCGGATCGCGGCGCAGTCGAAAGCCAACCACCTCGCCTACATTGGCGACGCGGAGATCGGCCAGCGCGTCAATGTCGGCGCCGGCACCATCACCTGCAATTACGACGGTGCCAACAAGCACCTGACGGTGATCGAGGACGATGTCTTCATCGGTTCCGACACCCAGCTGGTGGCCCCGGTCCGCGTCGGGCGCGGTGCCACGCTGGGGGCCGGCACGACGCTGACCAAGGACGCGCCGCCGGAAACGCTCACCGTATCGCGTGCCAAGCAGCTGAGTCTGGCCGGCTGGCAACGCCCGCAGAAGGTCAGGAAATAATGGACTGGGGATTCATCGCGTTTGCCGTGGCGTCCACGCTGTCGTTGGCAGCGGGGGGCGTGCTGCTCATTGCCGGTTATCTCGGCACGGTGCCGGCGGCCTTCAACGAGGGCTTGAAGATCGGCTTGCCGGTGTTGTTGTTGCCGGTGATCGGGCCGGTCTGGTTTGCCCTGAATCGCGGCCCGGCGTTTCGCCGCGCCGCCTGGCAGCTGATTGCCGGTTTGCTGCTGGTTGCCATGGCCGGTGGCCTGATCCTCGGGCTGGGGCCCCACTTCGCGGAAAAGCTGGTTGCCGAAGCCATCGAGGCTGCCCGGAATCGCTGACGCATCGCTGATTTTCATTTGTTCAGGGAGAACAAGATGTCGACATACACCACCGAGGCGCTTCGTTCCGTTGCCCTGGTTGGCCATGGCGCCGCCGGCAAGACCAGCCTGGCCGAGGCGCTGTTGTTCGCGACCGGGGCCATCGCGGCCAAGGGCAGCGTTGAAAAGGGCAATACCGTGGCCGATTTCGACGCTCAGGAAAAGGAAGCCGGCCACTCCCTGACCTCGGCCGTGCTGCATTGCGATTATGAAGACACGCATGTCCATCTGATCGACACGCCGGGCTATCCCGATTTCGCCGGTCAGGCCATCGCGGCGCTGGCTGGGGTGGATACGGCGCTGATTGTGATCAATGCCCAGACCGGCATCGAACTGATGACCGAGCGCATGATGCGCTACGCCGCCGAGCGCAAGCTGTGTCGGATGATCGTGATCAACAAGATCGATGCCGACAACCTCGATTTGCCGGGGCTGGTCGCCGACATTCGCGAGCGTTTCGGCAAGCAGTGCATGCTGCTCGACCTGCCGGCCCATGGCGCGGCCGATGTCGTCGAAGTGCTCGAACACGACAGCGGCGATGCCGATTTCGCTTCAGTCGCCGCCGCCCACCGCGCGCTGATCGACCAGATCGTCGAGGAAGACGAAGATCTGCTCGCCCGCTACCTTGAGGAGGGCGCCGATCCGAGCACGGCCGATCTCCATGCGCCTTTCGAGAAGGCCCTGCGCGAGGGGCATCTGGTTCCCATCCTGTTTACGTCGGCGAAGACCGGGGCCGGCATCCGGGAATTGCTGCATGTGTTGGCTTTCCTGGCGCCGAATCCGGCCGAAGGCAACCCGCCGCCCTTTTTCAAGGGGGAGCCGGGGGGGGCGACGGAGGCCTTCCAGGCCGTGCCGGATGCCGGGCGGCATGTGCTGGCCCATGTCTTCAAGGTCGTCGCCGATCCCTACATGGGCAAGATCGGTATCTTCCGGGTGCATCAGGGCACCGTGAAGAAGGACATGCAGCTCTTCGTCGGTGATGGCAAGCGGCCGATCAAGGTGGCCCACCTCTACCAGTTGCAGGGCAAGGATACGGTGGAAGTGGACGAGCTGTTGCCGGGCGACATCGGCGCCATCGCCAAGGTCGATGAAATCGCCTTCGACAGCGTGTTGCATGATTCGCACGACGAGGACCACATCCACCTTGCACCGCTCGAATTTCCCAGGCCGATGGCGGGGCTTGCCGTGCAGACGAAGAAGAAGGGCGACGAGCAGCGTCTGTTCGACATTCTCGGCAAGCTGGCCATGGAAGACCCGACCTTTGTGGTCGAGCGCCATCCGACCAGCAATGAGACGGTCATTCGCGGCCTCGGCGAAATCCACCTCAAGGCCAAGCTGGCCAAGATGGCGGGCCAGTACAAGCTGGAGGTCGATACCCAGCCGCCACGGATTCCCTACCGCGAAACCATCACCACGGCCGCCGAGGCGATGTATCGCCACAAGAAGCAGTCGGGCGGCGCCGGGCAGTTCGGGGAGGTGCATCTGCGCATTGAACCGAAAGGGCGGGGCGAGGGCTTCGAATTCGTCGATGCGGTGAAGGGGGGCGTCATCCCGGGCGTTTTCATGGCTGCGGTCGAGAAGGGGGTCCGGCAGGGCCTGGCTGGCGGCGTAGTTGCCGGGTATGAGGTCGAGGACGTCAAGGTCACCGTCCACGATGGCAAGACGCACCCCGTCGATGGCAAGGAAGTCGCTTTCACCATCGCGGCCCGCAAGGCGGTTATCGAGGCGGTACGCAACGCCCGGCCGATCGTGCTGGAGCCGATCGTCCAGATCGAGATTGTCGTGCCGGAGGGCGCCATTGGCGACCTGACGGGTGACTTGGCCGGCCGGCGCGGCCACATCACCGGCACCGAAGGGCGTGGCCATGGCATGGCGGCGATCACCGGCGAAGTGCCGCTGGCTGAGCTCCATGACTATCAGTCGCGCCTGAAGTCGCTGACGGGCGGCCAGGGCAGCTACACCATCGAGTTCGCGCGCTATTCGGCCGTGCCGCCCGCTGTCCAGCAACAGATGGCGAGCAAGTTCCAGCTGCACGACGAGGACGAGTAACCGGAAGCGGCGCAGGCGGGCCGGCCGGCGTTCCCCGCGCCTGCGGCGCCGGTCTCAGCGCGCCGGAAAAGCGGCGGCGATGCCGGCCAGCACCGTGTCGAGTTCGCGCTCCAGCGCAGCCAGTTCTGCGGCCGGATCGGCTTGGGCTGCCTTGATCGCTGTTTCGAGGTTTTGCGCCGCGCGAGACAGGTCGCGGGCACCGATCGTGCCGCCCGTACCCTTCAGGCTGTGCGCCATGCGCGCTGCCGTCTCGTGCGCACCGGCGGTGAGGGCCTGGCGGATGCGTTCCGGTTCGCCGGTGAAGCGGGCATGGAAATCGCGCAAAACCTTTTCGTAGAGCGGCGCCTTGTTCAGCATCCGGCGCAGTCCCTCTGCCACATGGATGCCGGCGATCTCCGGGAAACCGGCCGGCGTACGGTCGGGTGTATCGCCGCTCGGAACGGTGGCGGGCGGCGCCGCTGAGGCGGCCGGCTCATTACCCTGACGGGCATGGTGCTGGATGGTGGCGAGCAGTTGATCGGGGTCGATCGGTTTGGTCAGGAAATCGGTCATGCCGGCCGCCTTTGCCCGCTGCTGCTCGTCTTCGAGCGCATGGGCGGTGAGCGCAATGATCGGGATGTCCGGGCGGACCGGGCCGCGACGGATGCGGCGGGTCGCTTCCAGGCCGTCCATTTCCGGCATCTGGATGTCCATCAGGATCAGGTCGATGGCCCTTGCATTGGCGGTCAGGGCGTCGATGGCGAGGCGGCCGTTGTCGGCGAGCAGGACGGTGGCGCCCAGGGATTCCAGCAGGTCGCGGATGATCAGCTGGTTGGTGGGGACGTCTTCGGCAACCAGCAGGTTGAGGCCGGCGAGCGGCGCGGCCGCCACGGCATCGGGCGGTGTTGGGGTACAGCCGGGGTGGCCGTGCAGATGGCCGAGGAGTTCGCCGATGCGGGCCGCAGTGACCGGTTTTTCGATAATCTCGTCGAATACGTCGAGCGAGCCGTGTGCGGCTGCGGCATGCGGGTTGTCGGCAGTGACCATGACCAGGCGAGTGCTGTCCCCCAGTCGGGAACGCAAGCGGCCGGCCAGATCGAGGCCGTCGATGCCCGGCATGTTGAGATCGATCATGATGCAGTCGAAGGGATGCGCCTCGTCGCGCACACGGGCCAGGGCGGCACTGCCCGAGTCGGCAGTCTCGACCGCGCAGCCATGTTTCTGCAGCAGGCGGCTGAGCACGGTGCGGGCGAGGCTCTGGTCGTCGACGACGAGCACCCGGTAATTGATCGCCGGGTTGCTCTGCACGGCGCTCTGCCCGATGTCGAGCAGGACACTGAACTGGAAGGTCGAGCCGACCTGCGGCGTGCTGTCGACCGTGATGCTGCCACCCATCAGTTCGACCAGGCGTTTGGTGATGACCAGGCCGAGGCCGGTGCCGCCAAAGCGCCGGGTCACCGAGTTGTCGGCCTGCGTGAAGGGCTGGAACAGGCCGGCCAGCTGTTCGGGATGCATGCCGATGCCGCTGTCCTGGACGCGGAAGCTCAGTTCGGCCTTGCCGTCGGTTCGGCGGTAGCAATCGACATAGAGCGTGATGCCACCTTCGGCCGTGAATTTGATGGCATTGCCGACCAGATTGATCAGCACCTGCGACAGGCGCAGCGCATCGCCCCGGAAGTTCGGCGGGACGTCGGGTGCGACGACAAATTCGAGAGCCAGTTTTTTTTCCTGGGCGCGGCCGCGCATCAGGCTCGACAGGTTGTCGAGGACGTCATCCAGTGCGAAATCGGCGACTTCCAGCTGCATGCCGCCGGCGTCGATTTTCGAAAAATCGAGCACGTCGTTGACCAGGGCCAGCAGCAGTTGGCCGGCGCCCTGGATTCGCCGGACGTATTCCATTTCGCGGGGCGGCAGGGGGCTTTGCCGGAGCAGGTGGGAGAGGCCGATGACGCCGTTGAGCGGCGTACGGATTTCGTGGCTCATCTTGGCCAGGAAGTCGGTGCGGGACTGGGCCATGGCCTCCGCTTCCTGGCGGGCGGCCTCGCGCATGCGGGCCAGTGTGCGATCGCGATCATGGTCGAAAGCCAGGCGGTTGCGCAGGATTTCCAGGCCGTGGATGAGCTGGCCGATTTCGTCGCTGCCCCGCACGTCGAGCGGCGTGTCGAAGCGGCCGGCCGAGATCGCTTCAAAGGTGGGCAGCACTTGCCTGTTCAGCGGGGCAAGGATGAGACGGCGCAAGAGCAGCCGGGTGATCGCGAGCATGATGCCGGCCAGCACCAGCCCGCCCACGATGACAGCCCCGATGACGCGCTGGGTCAGGGCGGTGAATTCCTCGACCGTGGTGCCCCCGGCAATGATCCAGCGTGGCGTGTCCAGGGTTTCGAATACGACATGCTTGCGCCGGGGCGCCGTCTCGCCGGCTTCCTCGTTCTGCCAGGCATATTCGATCTCGCCTCGCCGGATGCGAAGCATCGCGTCCATCAGGGATTCCTTGCCGTCGATGCGGAAATCACGGAGGTTGTGGCCTTCCTTGTAGGGATGCAGCAGAAGCTGGCCGAACTGTTCGCCCGGCGTGGCGTCGATGATGTAGTAATAGCCGCTGGTGCCGACCTGCATGGCGCGCACTTTCTCCTTGAGCGGAGCCAGCTGGGCATCGAGGTCGATGCTCATGCCGATGGCGCCGATCACCTCGCCGTGTGAGGTGACGAGGGGGGTGTAGCGCGTGAGGTACTGGCGCCCGAAGATGGCGATCTGCCCGACGTAGGGCTGGCCGGCCAGCAGTGCCGCATGGGCCGGGTGGCTGGTGTCGAGGCGGGTGCCGGTTGCCGGATTCCCTTGTCCGTCATGCAGGGTGCTGAGATAGCGCTGAAAGCCGTCAGGCGTCCGCCGGAAGAGCGTGCCAAAACCGTGGAACTCCTTCAGGTAGCGGCTGATTTCAGCGATGCGCTCCGGGTTGTCGAACAGCGTGTCGCGCGTGTGGCGGCTGCCCGGCCGGGCAGCGCCCGCGTTTTGGCCGATCAGGGTGAGCAGGATTTTCGAATGCTCGCCGACCTCGACTTGGGCACTCTCGATACGCGACGACACGGCGGCGCTGAGCAGGGCGACCTCGTGGGTCAGTTGCCGGCGCGCGTTATCGACGAGCAGTCGGGTCAGGTGGCTGCCGATCAGGGGGCTGGCGACGAGCAGCACGAGGATGGCGGAGAGCAGGGAAGCCAGCAGGAACTTGCTGCCGAGCGCGGCATGGATCAGCCGGCCGAACAGCAGATCGAGCCGACGGTGGCGGATGACCTTGCCGTGCTTGAATGTCAGGTCGTTGCGTGTCGGGTCGCGCAGCGCGGCGTAGTCCGCTTCGGCGGCAGCCACCTGTTCGCGGCTGGCCTTGCGGCGAAGCGACATGTAACCGACCACCCGGTTGCCGTCCCGCAGGGGCGAGACGTGGGCTTCAACCCAATAGAAATCGCCATTCTTGCGCCGGTTTTTGAGCAGGCCGACCCAGGGGCGGCCGGCCGTGATGTCGCGCCAGAAATCGGCAAAAACCGCCCGCGGCATGTCGGGATGGCGCAGGATGTTGTGCGGCTGGCCGATCGCCTCGGCTTCGCTGAAACCGCTGACTTCGACGAAGTCCGGGTTGACGAAGACGATGCGGCCGGCGCAATCGGTTTGCGAGATGATCAGATGCTCATCCCGCAGGATGAATTCGTGGCCGGAGTCCGGCTGGTTGCCGTGCATGGCAGTGGCGATTCCCGCTGTTTTGTCCGGACCTTCGCATGTCCGGAAAATTACCGGATGCTATTTAAATAATAAAAATGGTAACACACAGGGGTTGGTTTGTCAAATTTATGCGGTTTTGCTTCAGGCACTGTCGCCGGACCAGCTGACGGTGGCCAGGAAGAGATAGCCGGCGCCATAAACCGTCTTGATGAAGGCCGGACTGTCGGCATCAGGTTCGAGCTTGCGGCGCAGGCGGGAGATACGGACGTCGATGGCGCGATCCGTCGGTGCCAGGTCGCGGCTGCCCATCAGCTTCTCCCGCTGCAGGATACGGTTGGGGTGATTGACGAAGACCTTGAGCAGTTCGGATTCGGCGGTGCTCAGCGCATGTTCCTCGCCGTTGGGCGCCGTCAGCCGGTTGTTGGCCAGATTGAAGCGCCAGCCACCGAACTCGGCGATCTGGCGAGCCGGGGCTTCGCTGCCTTCGCGCCGGCGGACGATGCTGCGCACCCGGGCGACCAGTTCGCGCGGCTCAAAGGGCTTCAGCACGTAGTCGTCGGCTCCCAGTTCGAGGCCCATGACCCGGTCGCTGACGTGGGCGCGGCCGGTGAGGATCAGGATGCCGCAGGCCGACTGCGCCCTGACGCGCTGCATGGCTTCGATCCCGTCCATGTCGGGCAGGCCGAGGTCGATGATGCAGAGGTCGGGGGCGAGGGCGCGCAGGCGGCGCAGCAGGTCGCCGGCGCTGCGGCACCAGACGGTGCGGAAACCGAAATCGCCGAGCACCTGCTCGATGACTCGGGCGACATCCGGGTCGTCCTCGACGATGGCGATCAATTTGGTGCTTTCCATGTCTTTTTTCCTGAAGGGCTATTGCAGCACGGAGAAGGCAAAGGCGGCCAGGGTCATGGCCGTTCCCGCTTGGCGCGCTGCAGGGCACGGGCCAGATCCTGGCGGACGAAGGGCTTGGCCAGCACCGGCAGGTCACTGGCGCCGTCGGCAGCGGCCTCGTCGGTGTAGCCGCTCATCAGCACGATGCGCATCGCCGGCTGGCGCTCCAGGATGGCTTCGGCCAGCTGCCGGCCGTTGAGGCCGCCGGGCATGATGACGTCGCTGACCACGATGGCGATATCGAGAATCTGGTCGATCATGTCCAGCGCCTGCCGTCCGTTCTCCGCCTCGATAACCGGGTAGCCGAGGTCGATCAGCTGTTGCCGGACGACGCGGCGCACGCTGGGATCGTCTTCGACCAGTAGAACCAGTTCGCCACCATGCGGCAGGTCACTGTCGTCGCCCGGCGGGTCGGCGACCGGTTTCGGGTCGGTCTGCGGCAGGACGAGCAGGACGGTGGTGCCCAGCCCCGGCTGGCTATGGATGCTGACGCCGCCGCCCGATTGCTTGGCAAAGCCGTAGGCCATGGCCAGTCCGAGGCCGCTGCCCAGGCCCAGCCGCTTGGTGGTGAAAAAGGGTTCGCAGGCGCGGGCCAGCGTCGCGGCATCCATGCCGCAGCCATTGTCGGCGACTTCGATCAGCACGTAGCGGCCGGGCTTGACGTCGAAGGTAGCGGCGTCGGCATCGAGTTCGACGGCGCGTGCCGCAATGTGCAGCCGGCCGCCCTGCGGCATGGCATCGCGCGCGTTCAGCGCAAAATTGAGGAGGGCGCTTTCCAGTTGTCCGGGGTCGACCAGGGTGTGGATGGCGGCCCCCCCGAGATCGGTCGAGACGCTGATCGATTCGGGCAGCGAGCGCCGCACCAGTTTGGTCAGGCTGCCGATCAGCTGGCCGATCTCGACGACCTGCGGCTCCAGCGGCTGCTGGCGCGAGAAGGTGAGCAGGCGCTTGATCAGCTGCACGCCGCGGCGGGCCGATTGCAGGGCGGGCTCGACGAATTCGTTGAGTTCGCCATCGTCCGGCCGGTGGTCCTGCAGCGCGGCGAGGTTGCCGATGATGACGGTGAGCAGGTTGTTGAAATCGTGGGCCAGACCGCCGGTCAGCTGGCCGATGGCTTCCATCTTCTGCGCCTGGAGCAGCGCTGCCTGCATGCGCTTTTGTTCGGTGATGTCGTGCGAGAAAACGAAAAAGCCGAGGGTTTCGCCGTCGCTGCCGATTTCCGGAACCAGGGTGCTTTGCGCATGGACGGTTTGGCCCTGGCGCTGCATCTGGTATTCGTAGGTGACTTGCTGTCCGGAGAGGGCGCGCTTGACGGAGTCCTTCACCTGGCCGTAAACCTCGGGGCCGATCACGTCGAGGACACCGCGGTCGGTGACGCCGCCTTCCGGGTGGCCGTACCAGTCCGAATAGCCCTTGTTGGCGTAGCGATAGACCTCGTCCTTGTCGACGTAGCCGATCAGGATGGGGATGGTGTCGTTGATCAGGCGCAGTCGGGCTTCGCTGCGGCGCAGGGCGGCGGCGATGCGTTCGTTTTCCTCGTTGGCCTTGCGCAGGTTGGCGAAGGCGTTTTCGAGCTGGGCCGTTCGTCGGCGGACACGCTCCTCGAGCTGGATGTTCTGGTGTTCGGTCAGGTGCTCGATATAGCGCTGCTCGGTGACGTCGCTGTACAAGGTGACGAAGCCCCGGTGCGGCAGGGGCTCGCCGCGCAGCAGCAAGAGCTTGCCGTTCGGCCGCTGGCGCTCGGTGACATGTGGCGCGAAATGACGGGCGGCGGCGACGCGCTGGGCGATCTGGATTTCCTTGTCGCCCGGGCCGTATTCTCCCCGTTCGGCGTTGTAGCGGATGAACCCCTCGAAGGGGGCGCCGACGTAGGCTAGCTGATCCGGAAATTCGAGCAGGTCGAGGAAGGTCCGGTTCCAGGCGACCAGCCGCAGATCGCCGTCGAACACGGTGATGCCCTGGTCGAGCAGGTCGAGACCGGCCTGCAGCATCTCGTAGCGCTGGCTGGCGTCGGTGGCGGTGGTTTCGGGCGGCATCGGGCGATTCTAGTGCAGGCGAAACGATGCAATCGGAGGTGTAACGATTCGTTACATTCTGCCAATAGTTGCGCAAGGGTGTTTTGCCATTCTCCTTCAAAAACATAAGCACGGTGACGGGCGCGCACCGCAGACGTTCGCCCGGGCCGGACAATCGCTTGCCCCACGAGAACAGCACACTCGGCAAGTAAACGTGAGGAGATTCACTTTGGTTAACCCGTACACGGTCGGGCTGGACCGCAATCCGGCCAACTATGTTCCGCTGTCGCCGCTGACCTTCATCGAACGGTCGGCCTTCATCTATCCCAAGCGCGTTTCCGTCATCCAGGGGGCCCGGCAGTACACCTGGAAGGAAAGCTACGACCGTACCCGCCAGCTGGCCTCCGCCCTGAAGGGGCGTGGTATCGGCAAGGGCGATACCGTCGCCGTGATGCTGCCCAACACCAATGCGATGTTCGAGTGCCATTTTGGCGTGCCGATGATTGGCGCCGTGCTCAACACGCTGAACACTCGCCTCGACGCCGAGGCCATCGCCTTCATGCTGACGCATGGCGAAGCCAAGGTGCTGATCACCGACCCCGAGTTCTCGAAGGTCATCAAGGCAGCGCTGGATCTGCTCGAAGGGCCCAGGCCGCTGGTCATCGACAGCCTCGATCCGGACTACACGGAGGGCGAACGACTCGGCGAAAAGGACTACGAGGCTTTCCTCAACGAAGGGTCGCCCGACTTCGCCTGGCAGCTGCCGGAAGACGAGTGGGATGCCATCGCGCTGAATTACACGTCCGGTACCACCGGCAATCCGAAGGGCGTCGTCTATCACCACCGCGGCGCCTACCTGAACGCGGCCTCCAACATCATTTCCTGGGGCATGCCGCCGCATTCGGTTTATCTGTGGACCCTGCCGATGTTCCACTGCAACGGCTGGTGCTTCCCGTGGACGCTGGCCGCCAATGCCGGTACCAGTGTCTGCCTGCGCAAGGTCGATCCGGCCCTGATCTTCAGCCTGATCAAGGCGCACAAGGTCAGCCACATGTGCGGCGCACCGATCGTGTACGGCATGCTGATCAACGCCCCGGAAAGCCTGCGCGAAGGCATCGAGCATCAGGTCAACGGCCTGATCGCCGGTGCTGCCCCGCCAGCCGCCATCATCGAAGGCGCCCAGCGCATGGGCTTCAACATCACCCACGTCTACGGCTTGACCGAAACCTACGGCCCGGCTGCTGTCTGCGCCAAGCAGCCGGAATGGGATCGCCTACCGATCGACCTGCAGGCGGCGCGCAACGGCCGGCAGGGCGTGCGCTACCACATGCAGGAAGCGATCACCGTCCTCGACCCGGTGTCGATGGCGCCGGTGCCCTGGGATGGCGAGACGATGGGCGAGATCATGTTCCGCGGCAACCTGGTGATGAAGGGGTATCTGAAGAACGCCAAAGCCACCGAGGAATCCTTCGCCGGCGGCTGGTTCCATACCGGCGACCTCGCCGTCGTCCATAGCGACGGCTACGTCAAGATCAAGGATCGCTCCAAGGACGTGATCATCTCCGGCGGCGAGAACATCTCGTCGCTCGAGGTCGAGGATGTTCTCTACCGCCATCCGGCCGTCGTCGCTGCCGCCGTCGTCGCCAAGCCCGACGAGAAATGGGGCGAGGTGCCGGCCGCCTTCATCGAACTGAAGGCCGGTGCAACGTGCACCGAAGCCGAGATCATCGAGCACTGCCGCGGCCACCTGGCCCGCTTCAAGGTGCCCAAGCAGGTGGTTTTCGGCGAACTGCCCAAGACCTCGACCGGCAAGATCCAGAAATACGTCCTCCGCCAGCACGCCCAGTCGGCCCTGGCCATCGAGTAAGGCCTTGCGTGTCCGCACCGGGCGGCTTCGGTGCGGGCGCCTTTCAACCATAAGACAAGGAAACCCGTATGAGTAATTACACCGCACCGCTGCGCGACATGATGTTCGTCCTCAAGGAAATCGCCGGCCTGGAAGAAATCTGCGCCCTGCCCGGCAACGAGGAAATGTCGGTCGATCTGGCCGAATCCATCCTGGAGGAAGCGGCCAAATTCGCTACCGGCGTGCTCGATCCGATCAACCGGGGCGGCGACACGGTCGGCTCCGTCTGCAAGGACGGCGTGGTGACCACCGCCCCCGGTTTCAAGGAGGCGTATGCGCTGTTCCGCGACAACGGCTGGAACGCCATGCCGTTCGATCCGGAATTTGGCGGCCAGGGACTGCCGGCGGCCGTCACCATGGCGGTCAATGAAATGTGGAAGTCGGCCAACATGGCCTTTGCGCTGTGCCCGATGCTGACCGGCGGTGCCATCGAGGCGATTGCTCACCACGCCTCCGACGAGCTGAAGCGGAAATACCTGCCGAAGATGGTCGAAGGGACCTGGACCGGCACGATGAACCTGACCGAACCCAACGCCGGTTCCGATTTGGCCGCGATCAGCAGCAAGGCGCGGAAAATGGACGACGGCACCTACCGCGTGTCCGGCACCAAGATTTTCATTACCTGGGGCGAAAACGATGTGGCCGAGAACATCATCCACCTCGTGCTGGCCCGCCTGCCGGATGCGCCGCCGGGACTGAAGGGCATTTCGCTCTTTCTCGTGCCGAAGTTCCTGGTCAACGACGACGGCTCGCTGGGCGAGCGCAACGACCTGATTTGCGCCTCCATCGAGCACAAGCTCGGCATCCACGGCAGCCCGACCGCCGTGATGTCCTATGGCGAGAACGACAATTGCGTCGGCTACCTGATCGGCGAGGAGAACAAGGGCGTCGGCTACATGTTCACGATGATGAACCATGCTCGCGTCAACGTCGGCCTGGAAGGCGTCGGCATCGCCGAGCGCGCCTACCAGCATGCCCTGTGGTACGCCCGTGAGCGCGTGCAGGGCGCTATCGTTGGCGACAAGTCCGGCGAGAAGAAGACCATCCTGCACCATCCGGATGTCCGCCGCCTGCTGATGGAGTGCAAGGCGCGCACCGAAGCCATGCGCACGCTGGCTTATTACGCGGCTGCCCAGATCGACAAGGCAAAGGCCGGCATCGACGGCGCCCAGGCCCGCATCGACCTGCTGACCCCGGTGGTCAAGGGCTGGAGCACCGAGCAGGGCGTCGAACTGACGTCGAGCGCGCTGCAGGTCTTCGGGGGCGTCGGCTTCGTCGAGGAAACCGGCGCCGCCCAGTATTACCGCGATTCCCGCATCACCACCATTTACGAGGGCACCACCGCCATTCAGGCGAACGACCTCGTCGGCCGCAAGCTGGCCCGCGAGAAGGTGCCGGGTGCCGCGATGAAGGCGCTGATCGCCGAAATGCGCGCCGATGCCGAAACCATCGCCGGCAATGCCCAGCTGGCCGGCATCGCCGCCAACCTGAAGGCCGCCATCGCTGCGCTGGACAGCAGCGCAGACTGGATCCTGGCCACCTACGGAAACGATCCGGCCGCCGTGCATGCCGGCTCCGTGCCCTTCCTGAAGCTGACCGGCATCGTCGTCGGCGGCTGGCTGATGGGCAAGGCGGCCCTGGTTGCCGCACAGCGCATCGCCGAAGGCAGCAGCGACGGCTATTACACGGCCAAGCTGGCCACCGCGGCCTACTTTGCCGCCCACCAGCTGCCCTTTGCCGCCGCCTACGCGGCCGAGGTGACCGGCGGCGGCGCGTCGACGCTGGCCCTGGCCGAGCCGCTGTTCTAAGGCCATGACCATGCGTACGGATCGCGATGCGATGGAATACGACGTCGTGATCGTCGGCGGCGGCCCGGTGTCGATGGCGCCGGTGCCCTGGGATG
>OFCW01000218.1_pt1 | contig 20011 bp, 26 predicted proteins | sample 1520951 | NCBI WGS metagenome assembly OFCW01 (sample SAMEA4349680, study PRJEB24078) | microbial mat metagenome | biome: Terrestrial Biome; feature: Habitat; material: Microbial Mat | place: India | collected 2012-06-12 | depth 10 m | reverse complement strand
CTGAATCGATCAACGAGGCCACCCAACGCGGTGGCCTCGCTGTTTCTGGCAACCGTAACACCGGTCGGCGCGTGATCAAAAGCCGCTGGCTGTCCTGACCCCTCAAGGAGAAAACATGAGTCTTGCTACCCGTATCGAAAGTCTGGTCATCCGCGTCGCGCAGGAGTTCAACGACGTCCGCGCCAAGGCAGGCAACCTGGCCAATCTCACCACCACCGACAAGTCGAATCTGGTCGCGGCCATCAACGAACTGAAGGCCGCCGTGGTGTCTTCGGTGGTGATCGACGATGCGCACGTCGCGGCCACGACCACGTACTCGTCCAACAAGATCGTCTCGCTGCTTGATGCGCTCAAGACCGAAATCTTGGGCGGTGCCGATGCCGCCTACGACACGCTGGTGGAAATCCAGCAACTGCTGCAGAACGGCACCAGTGGTCTGGATGCCTTGCTCGCCGCCGTCAACAACCGTGTGCGCTTCGATTCGGCGCAGTCGCTGACCGTGGCCGAGCAACTCCAGGCACGCAGCAACATCGGTGCCGTCGCAGCCAGTGATGTCGGCAACACCGACACTGACTTCGTCGCGGTCTTTGTGGGTGCGCTGGTCTGATGAGCCTCGCATCGCGCATCAGTGCGTTGGCCAGTCGTGTCGGACTCGAGGTCAAGACCAAGATCGACGCAACCCACCCCGGTCTGGCCCGGGCGTGGGTGTGCTTCGGCTACGTCGGCAACCAGATCGTCGTGCGGTCGTCGCACAACGTGGCCAGCGTGACCCGGACGGCGGCAGGTCGCTACCGCGTGACCTTCGCCGTTGCCATGCCCGACGCCAACTATTGCTGGACGGCGCTTGCCCGCAGCAGCACCAACAGCGGCACGCAGCGCATTGCCATCGTGCGATCCAGTACCGACCAGAAGACCGCTCAGTACGTCGACATCAGTTGCGCCACCACGTCTGCATCCTTCGACGACTCCTCCGAAATCAACCTCACGGTGTACCGCTAATGGCCTACACACAAGCACATCTCGACGCACTGGAAGCGGCGCTGGTCAAGGGCGAAAAGCGTGTGACCTTTGGCGACAAGACCGTCGAGTACCGCAGCGTCGATGAACTCCAGGCCGCCATTGCGGAGGTCAAGCGCGACCTCTTCGAGCAGGCTGTGGACACCGGGCTGTGGCCCGGCGCACCACGCCAGATCCGGGTCACCACCGGTAAAGGGTTCTGAACATGCAATGGTTTGACCGAATGCGTAGACGCGTCGGCATGAGCCTGCTTGGCGGCACGCCGTTCTATGACGGCATCGGTGGTGGCCGTCGCGCCTTGGCGTGGCAGGTCGGCAATCCCGGTGCAGTCGCAGCACTGGCGTTCACCCAGAACGAATTGCGCGCCAAGAGCCGCGATCTGGTACGCCGCAATGCCTGGGCAGCGGCAGGCGTCGAGGCCTTTGTCTCGAACGCCATCGGCACCGGCATCAAGCCGCAGAGCATGCTGGCCGATCAGCCCCTGCGCGAAGCGATCCACAGCCTGTGGTGGGACTGGTGCGAGGAAGCCGATGCCGCCGGACTGACCGATTTCTACGGCCTGCAGGCCTTGGCCTGTCGCGCCATGCTCGAAGGCGGGGAATGCCTGGTGCGGCTGCGCTATCGCCGCCCGGAAGATGGCCTGCCGGTGGGCCTGCAATTGCAGTTGCTCGAACCCGAACATCTGCCAGCCACGCTGAATCAGGAGTTGGCTTCCGGAAACGTCATCCGTGCGGGCATCGAGTTCGACAAGCTCGGACGGCGGGTGGCTTACCACCTGTATCGCTCGCATCCGGGTGATGGCTCACTGGCCCCGATGTCAGGCACCGGTGGCGTGGTGGGCGGTCTCGACACAGTGCGTGTCCCGGCCAGCGAAATCATCCACCTGTTTCGTCCCTTGCGGCCCGGACAGATACGGGGCGAACCGTGGCTGGCGCGCGCACTGGTCAAGCTCAACGAACTCGACCAGTACGACGACGCCGAGCTCGTGCGCAAGAAAACCGCCGCGATGTTCGCGGGCTTCATCACGCGCCTGTCACCTGAAGACAACCTGATGGGTGAAGGCTTGCCGGATGCCAGTGGTGCAGCATTGGCCGGGCTGGAGCCGGGCACGATGCAGATCCTGGAGCCCGGCGAGGACGTGAAGTTCAGTCAGCCAGCCGACGTTGGCGCGAGCTACGCCGAATTCCTGCGCATGCAGTTCCGGGCGGTGGCAGCGGCGATGGGCATCACCTACGAGATGCTGACCGGAGACCTGACGCAAGTGAACTACTCGTCGATCCGGGCCGGGCTACTGGAGTTTCGCCGCCGCTGTGAGGCCATCCAGCACGGCGTGATCGTCCACCAGCTGTGCCGCCCAATCTGGCGTGCCTGGATGGAGCAAGCGCTACTTGAAGGCGCGCTGGCGCTGCCGCAGTTCACCGAGAAGAAGCGCGACTACTTCGCGGCCAAATGGATTCCACAGGGTTGGCAGTGGGTCGATCCCAAGAAGGAATTCGACGCGATGCTGACCGCCATTCGTGCCGGGCTGCTGTCTCGATCGGAAGCCATCTCGGCCTTCGGCTACGACGCCGAGGACATCGACCGCGAGATCGCCGCCGACAACCAGCGCGCCGATGCGCTCGGTCTGATCTTCGACTCCGACCCGCGCCACGACAAAGCGCCCCAACCATCGACATTGGGTGCTCCCATGAATGCGGCCGCCACGGTGACCGTGCCGCAAGACCAACAGGACAACTGACATGCAACTCGTTCATCTGGCGTCCCGCCTCTACGGGACGCCGCTCCTTATTGCGCGACCCAAACTCGACGTGATCCTCTCCGTGCTGGGTTCCCGCATCGGCTTGCCGGATCTGGACATGGCGATGCCGCTGCCCATGCCGCGCCAGAACGCCACATCGGCTCAGGCTGGCATTGCCGTCATCCCGGTGGTCGGCACGCTGGTCAGACGTTCGATGGGTATCGAAGCCGCCTCTGGCCTGATGTCCTACGGCGAGATCGAAGCCCGACTGGACGCCGCGCTGGCCGACCCACAGGTGGCGGGCATCCTGCTCGATCTGGACTCGCCCGGCGGCGAGGCCTCGGGTGTGTTTGAGTTGGCCGAGCGCATCCGCGCTGCCAGCACCATCAAGCCGATCTGGGCGCACGCCAACGATGCCGCGTACTCGGCGGCTTTTGCCATCGCGGCTGCCTGCCAGCGCCTGACGCTGTCGCAGACCGCTGGCGTCGGGTCGATTGGCGTGATCGCGCTGCACGTCGACCAGTCGGTGAAGGACGCCAAGGACGGCCTGAACTACACCGCTGTCTTCGCGGGCAGTCACAAGAACGATTTCTCCCCGCACGAGCCACTCACCCCCCAGGCCACCACCGCGTTGCAGACCGAGGTGGATCGCCTGTACGACATCTTCGTGAATCAGGTCGGACAGATGCGCGGAATCGATCCGGATGCCGTGCGCGCCACAGAGGCGGGGCTGTTCTATGGCGAGCAGGCGGTGGCAGCGGGCCTCGCCGACGCGGTGATGCCGTTTGATGCGGTGATGACCGAGTTCACCGACGCGTTGGCTGCCAAGCAGCGGTTGGCGCAGCCTGGCGTGGCCCGCGCCTCGCCGCGAAGCCTGTCCATTCAATCCATTTCAAACCCGCCCCGAAGCAAACCTTTCACCCTGGAGAACACCATGACCGACCCCAAAGACGACCACGAAAACCCGAGCGATCCGGCCGACACCGCCCCACAGGGCGACCAGCCGCAGACCGACAGCGATTCGCAACCGACGCCTGCTGCCCAAGCCGCACTGGCGCAGTCCTTCGCCAGCGGGCGCGGCCAAGCTCAGGCCATTGCGGAGATGTGCCTGATCGCGGGCCAGTCCCAACGTACGGCGGAATTCCTCGCAGCAGGCTTCTCGGAAGCGCAGGTGCGCCGCGCCTTGCTCGACGCCCGTGCCGACCAACCCGAAATCGCCTCGCGTATCACCGCCGATGCAGGAACCAGCCAGCACCCGGAAAACAGTCCGGTCGTCGCTGCCGTCAAGAAACTCACCGCCAAGGAGTAAGCCATGCCCACTGTCTTTCAACCCAAAAATCTCGGCGACCTGTTGAAGTACGAAGCGCCGAATCTCTACTCGCGTGACCAGGACACCGTCGCGGCCGCGCAGAACCTGTCGTTGGGCACCGTGGTAGGTCGCGATACGGCTACCGCCAAGCTCAAGGCCCTCGACCCGAGCGCCTCGGACGGCACGGAAACCGCCGTTGGCGTGCTCGGCAATGACGTCGATGCGACGCTGATCGACCGTGAGGACGCAATCCTGATCGCCCGCCACGCCATCGTTGCGCGCGGCGCATTGGTCTGGCCGACCGGCATCAGCACTGCGCACAAAGTGGCTGCCATCAAGCAACTCGCAGAACGTGGAGTCCTGGCCCGCGATAGCGCCTGACCCACTTCCAACGCTCCGTTTCACTCCCCCCAAAACCCGCCGCTGGCGGGTTTCGTCATTTCTGGAGATCCCAAATGCAGAACCCTTTTGAAAACCCCGGCTTCTCGATGGCCAGCCTGACGGCCGCCATCAACCTCCTGCCCAACCGCTATGGGCGGCTGGAGCAACTCAACCTGTTCCCGGCCAAGCCGGTGCGCACCCGGCAGATCATCGTCGAGGAGTACGCCGGTCGTCTGAACCTGCTGCCCACCCGGGCGCCCGGTTCGCCCGGCACGGTGGGTGAACGTGGCAAGCGCAACCTGCGCTCCTTCGTGATCCCGCACATCCCGCACGACGACGTGGTGCTGCCCGAGGAAGTGCAAGGACTGCGCGCCTTCGGTTCCGAAACCGAAATGGAAGCCATCGGCGGTGTCATGGCCCGCCATCTGGAGACCATGCGCAACAAGCACGCGATCACCCTGGAGCATCTGCGCATGGGCGCGCTCAAGGGCAATATCCTCGACGCCGACGGCAGTGAACTCGTCGATCTGTTCGACGAGTTCGACATCACTGCGCAATCGGTGTCCTTCGAGTTTTCGACGGCGGCCGACAACGGGCAAATCAAGACTGCTTGCCTCGAGTTGCTGGGCCTCATGGAAGATGGGCTCACCGGCGAGTTCTCGACCGGCGTGCATGTGCTGTGCTCGACCGAGTTCTTCCGGGCACTGACCACCCACAAGGAGGTCAAGACCGCCTACCAGAACTGGCAGCAAGGCGCGGTGCTGATCAACGACATGCGCTCGGGCTTCAACTACAGCGGCGTCACCTTCGAGGAGTACCGGGGCCAGGCGTCCTATGTGAAGTCCGACGGCACGCTGGGCACGCGTCGCTTCATTGCCGCCGGTGAGGCCCATGCATTCCCCCTGGGCACGGTGGATACCTTTGCCACCTACTTTGCGCCTGCGGATTTCAACGAGACCGTGAACACCATCGGCCAGCCGTTGTATGCCAAGCAGGAGCCGCGCAAGTTCGACCGGGGCACCGACCTGCACACGCAGTCGAACCCGTTGCCGATGTGCCACCGTCCCGGCGTGCTGATCAAACTGACGTCGACCTGATCCAGCCATGGACGTCGTCACGCTCTACGAAGCAGCCCGCAACACGGGGCTTCTGACCGCCGCCACGGTGGCTGGCACCACCGTGCACTGCGCCTTCCGCGCCCCGGACGAAACCGTGCTCGATGGTTTTGCGCTGTCACGCGACTACCAGATCGACTACCCGGCGTCCCGGCTGACGCTCGCTGCGGGTGACACCGTCGAAATTGCGGGCAGCAGCTATCAGGTGCGCGACGTGCGCGCCATCGGCGACGGCACCGAGCGGCGCGCCTCACTCTCCCAACTCTAAGGACATCGCCATGAACTCCGTCCGCGAGCGCGTCTTGCGGGAGGTCGTCGCACGCCTGTCATCTGCGATTGCACCCGTTCCGGTGCTGCGCATGCCAGCCGTGCCGGTCACCCGCGAGGCCAGTCCTGCGCTGCTGCTGTTCGTCGATGGCGACAGCATCACCGCCCACGCTAACCACCTGGTCGACCGGCTGCTGATCGTCCGGCTTGCCGTGGTGGCACGCGGTGCGGATGCCTTCAACGTCGCTGACCTGGCGCTGGTGGCGGCTCACGCGGCCTTGATGGCCGACCCGAATCTGGGCGGTCTGGCCATCGCCGTACGCGAGATCGACTGCGAATGGGAGTTCGACGACGCCGACGCAGGTGCCACCGCACTCCCAGCCCGATACGAAATCCGCTACCGCACCCACGCCATTGATCTCACCCAAACAGGATGAACCCATGCAAATCGAACTTCTCAAACCCCACACCCACGCAGGCAAGCGCCTCGCCGTGGGTGATCGCCTTGATCTGCCCGATGCCAGTGGCCGCTGGCTGATCGCGCAGGGCGCAGCCAAAGCGGCCACCCCCGTCACTGATTCCAAACCCGCCCGCCGTGATGCCACGTCCGGTGTTTCCACAACTGCAGCCACCCAAGGAGACTGAACATGGCTTACTTTTCCGGACAAGGCCGCGTCTACATCGGCGCACGTGATGAACTCGGCAACCCGGCCGGACTGACCTTCGTCGGCAACGTGCCCGAGCTGAAGGTGTCGCTGTCGGTGGACACCATCGAGCACCAGGAAGCGCAGTCAGGCCAGCGCCTGACAGACCTGCAACTCATCAAGACCAAGAAAGGCGAGTTCGCCTGCACATTGGAAGAGCTGATCGCCACCAACCTGGCGCTCGCGCTCTATGGCACCACGACCACGATCACTCCCGGCACCGTGACCGGCGAGCTGCTGCCCAACCCGATCACGCCGGGCAGTCTGTACCCGCTGGCCATGCAAAACGTGTCCGCCGTGCAGGTGCAGGACTCCGACGCCACGCCCCAGACGTTGCCCATCAGCCAGTACAGCGTCAACGCCAAGCATGGCTCGCTCGTGGTGCTGGATGCCACGTCGGGTGGCCCGTACACCGAGCCGTTCACCGTCGATTACGCCTATGGCGCGGCGCAGAGCACGGCGATGTTCACTCAGCCCTTGCCCGAGCGCTGGATTCGCTTCGAGGGACTCAACACCGCCGACGGCAACCGCGAGGTGGTGATCGACCTCTACCGCGTGGCCATCAACCCGGCCAAGGAACTCTCGATCATCACGGACGAACTGCTGAAGTTCGAGCTGTCGGGCCAAGTGCTGGCGGATCTGACCAAGCCAGTGGGCGGTGATCTCGGCCAATTCGGCCGTCTGGTGCTGCTGTGATGGATGACTTCAAGACCTACCCACCTGCACCGGTGGTCGTCACGCTATCGGGAATTGCGCTGGAACTGACGCCGATCCGGCTGGGCGAGTTGCCACGGCTGTTGGCCGTGGTGCGCCCGATGGCCGAGGAAATCACCAGTGATCCTGACTGGATGGCGCTGCTGGGGCGGCACGGTGATGCCGTGCTCGATCTGCTGGCCATCACCACCCGGCGTGATCGAGCGTGGATCAATGACCTGTCGCTGGAGGACGCCGTTCTTCTGGCCGCTGCCGTGTTCGAGGTGAACGCGGATTTTTTCGTGGCGCACGTCGTCCCGGCGGTTCAGGGCGCGGCCCAGCGACTCGCCCCGACGCTGCGCTCGCTGACGAACTCGGATGGGACGCTGCCGTCGCCCGCCTGATCCGCGCCGGGCACCGCCTTGGCGACGTGATGGCCTACACGCTCACGCAGGCTCAAGCCTTTCTGGATGCCGACGGCCAGATCGAACGACAACAACTTGCCCAGCTGCTCGGCATTCATGCCGTGGCAGCCCAGGGCGAGAAACGTGGCATCGAACAACTGCAACGCGATCTGCTCAAGGACTGACCCATGCGTCTCTCGCTCACCACCACCGGCCTGCTGGACCCGCGCCAGTTGGCGGCGTGGAGCGCCGAGCGGCGTCGCGCCATCCACACCGCCGTCGCCAAGGGCATGCAATCGGGTGGGCGCGAGGTGCGTGATGCGGCGCGATCCGAGATGCGCAGTGCCTTCACCGTCAAGCGCAACAGCTTCATCTCGTCGATGGGTGTGAAGGTGTTCGACAAGAAGCCGGAGCAACTGCCTGCCTTGCTGGTGGGCAGCAAGATTCCGTGGCTTGGCCTGCACGAAAAAGGCGGCACGGTGAGCGGCAATCTGCTGATTCCGCTGCTGCCCGGTCGTATCGGCCCCAAACGCTTCAAGGCGGTCATCGATGGCCTGATGCGCTCGGGCAATGCCTTCTTCATCGAGAAGAACGGTCGCGTGCTGCTGATGGCCGAGAACATCAAAGAGAACGCCGGGCAGCTGGGCCGCTTCAAACGTGCCGAGCGTGGTCTTACCGGGGCCAAGCAGATCAAGCGTGGCCAGGAGATTCCCGTCGCCGTGCTGGTCAAGCGCGTCGATCTCAAACGACGACTGAATCTGGCGGGTGGCGTGCAACGCGCACTGCCTGCCTTGGCGCGGGCGATTCAACAAGAACTGGACAAAGTCTGATGGCAAGCAATCGTGCCCAAATCCTGATTAGTGCCGTCGACCAGACCAAGACCGCTTTCGACTCGATCAAGCGGGGCCTGGGTGGCCTCACCGACACCGCCAAGAGCGTCAACGGTGTGCTGGCCAACCTCGGGGTGGCTGTCTCCGTGGCCGGTCTGACCGCGATGGTGAAATCGGCCATCGACACTGGCGACGCGCTGGACGAGATGTCGCAACGTGTCGGTGTCAGCGTCGAGACTCTGTCGGTATGGAAACCGGCAGCCGAGCAGTCCGGTGTGTCTGGCGAATCGTTCGAGAAGGGGCTGCGCAAGCTGTCCACCACGATGCTGGAAGCCGCGACCGGATCGGAAGATGCCGCTCGCGGATTCTCCGCCGTAGGTGTCGAGTTCAAGAACCAGGACGGCACCCTGCGCGCCACCGATCAGGTGCTACTCGATCTGGCCGAGCGCTTCAAGGCCATGCCCGATGGCGCGGAGAAAACCGCGCTGGCCGTGCAACTGTTCGGCAAGTCGGGAGCCGAGCTGATCCCGTTCCTGAATCAGGGGCGCGACGGCATCAATGAGCTCGCCGCTGAGATGCAGGCGCTCGGCGTGCAGATGAGTAGTGAGACTGCGGCGCAGGCGGGCAACTTCAACGATGCGCTCGACAAGCTGAAACTGGCCACCACCAGCATCGGCAACCAGATCATCGCGTCCTTGCTGCCCGTCCTGAACGATATGGCCGGTGGCATGGTCGAGTCGGCCAAGCAAGGCGGCACGCTGCGCGTGATTCTCGATGGCGTGGTACTGGTGCTCAAAACCTTGGCACTGGGTGCAGCCACCGTCGGCAAGGCCTTCGTGGCCTTGGGCGAAGCCATTGGCGCGGGTGTCGCCGCCGCTGTGGAGGCGCTCAAGGGCAACACCGAAGGGGCCAAGGCCATTATTGCCGACCTCAAAGGCAATCTGGTCAAACGGCTGGATGAACTGGCGTCCTTCCGTGACAGCCTGTTCGACCCCAAGCCCATCGAGGTCAAGGCACCCAAGATCCAGGCCGATCCGGAATTGCTTCAACGCCTGACCAAGCCCAAAGCCGTCAAGCCAGCGCAGGACACGACCGGCGCGCAAACCACGCTGATGAAAGCGCAGCTGGACGCCGAGTTCGCCCTGCTCAAGGACGGCCTGGCCCGGCAACAAACTGCGCTGGACGCTGCACTCGAAGACCGTCTGGTTTTGGTGCGCGACTACTACACGCAGAAAACGGCCCTCGAGCAACGCGAGGTTGATGCCGAGATTGCCCGCAAGCAGCAGGAACTGGCCCGCAGTCAGCAAGTCGTCACCACCGGCAAATCGGAAAACGACCGCCTGAAAGCCAAGGCCGAGGTCGCCAAGGCGGAAGCGGACCTCATCACGCTCAACAACCGGCGCACGGACATCGAGCAGGCCAATGCCCGCAAGGCGGCACAAGCCGAGCGCGAATTGGCCGACGCCTTGGCGCAGGCACGTGAGGAACTGGCACAGATCACCGGCACGGCGACGGATACCGACCGGCAAGCCGCCATCGAGCGCAGCTACCGCGATCTACGGGCGCGACTGGCGGCAGAAAGCGATGCCGACGGCGTGTCGCTCATTGATCGGCTGATCAATGTGAAAGCGGCGCAGGCCAATCTGGCGGCGCTGGAAGCCCAATGGCGGCAGGTCACCGAGCGTCTGCGCAATGCGCAGGAGGCCATCCAGACCCAGCAGCAAGCTGGGCTGCTGACCGAAACACAGGCACGTCAGCAGATCGTGGCCCTGCAACAGCAATCGGCCACCGAGATGGAGCGCTTGTTGCCGACCATGCAGCAAGCCGCGCAGGCCATCGGGCCAGATGCGGTGATTCGGGTACAAGCGTGGCGCAACGAGCTGGATCGCACCAAGCTCACCGTCGATGAAATGGCTCCGCTGTGGAATCGCATCGGCGAGAGCTTCGGCGGTGCGCTCAACGGGATGATCACCGGCGCGCAGACCTGGCGCAGTGCCTTGGCGAGCATCTTCCAGCAGGTGGCCGATGCCTTCCTGCAGCAAATCGTGATCCAGCCCTTCCAGCAGTGGATCGCCATGCAGGCGCGGATGCTGGCGCTCAAACTCGGCTTCATCCAGCAGGAGCAGACCGTCGATGCGGCGGCCAGCGCCGCCAAGGTCGCCCAAAAGACCACCGAAACCACCGCCGTGGTGTCGATGGATGCGGCCAAGGCGGGAGCTGGGGCGGCGGCGTCGCAAGCCTCCATTCCCTACGTTGGCCCGGCACTCGCGGTGGCCGCGATGGTAGCCATGGTCGCCGCTGTGATGGCGCTCTTGGGTGGAATCAAGAAGTTCGCGGGAGGCGGCCTTGTCTCCGGGCCGGGCAGCGCCACCTCGGATTCGATCCCGGCGCGTCTGTCCGCAGGCGAGTACGTGGTGCGGGCGGCCGCCGTGCGCCAAGTCGGCGTGGCCTTCCTCGACTCGCTCAACGGCTTGTCGGCCGGCCCACGTTTCAAGGGTGGCGAACTGGCCTTCGCAGCGGGCGGTCTGGTACCGGAGGTGAAAGTGCCGCCCGCGCAGCCGCAGATGAATCATGCCGTGCGCATCGTCAACTCGGTCGATCCGGGTGTGACCCACGACCACCTGCAGTCGCCTGCCGGAGAGAAAGTCATCGTCAACATCATCGGGCGCAATGCACGGGCCATCCGTGCGGCGCTGCAAGGCTGAATTTTCAGAGGAAAGTCCAATGGCACTTCTGTTCATCGACGGTTTCGATCACTACGACCCACAGGCCGTGGACAGCTTTGGCGATCCGTGGCTGGCACGAGGCAAGGCGGCGTATCTGTCACCGCAGGCCACCCGGATCAATGGCCGTCGCCCGTCCTCCTATGCCCTGCGTTTGCCGGATGGTTCGGGGGGCGGCTACGTCAAGAACCTCGACGCCATCAAGACCAGCCTGATCGTCGGGGCAGCCATTCGCGTGGTGCCGTACCAAAACACCTACACCGAGCCACTGCTGCTGGGCGTGCGCGATGCCAACTCGCAGGTCGCGCATCTCGTGAAAATCGGCGAGGACGGTCGGCTCAAGCTCTACCGCTGGCAATACGGCTATGACCAGTTGATCTCTGTCTCAGTTGCCAGCGCTCCGGCGCGCGGCTGGCACTATATCGAGTTGCAGGTCACGCAAGGCACCAGCAACGGTGTGCTGTCAGTGCGGATCAACGGCATCTTGGCCATCCAGATGACAGCGCAGAACACCATCCAGGGCGGTGGCCAACTGCTCACGGCATTCGTGGGTGCAGTGCCTGGCCAAAACTGCCCGCTCACCATCGACGTCGACGACTTCTACATCGCCGATACCAGCGGCACGATCAACAACACCTTTCTCGGTGATGTGCGCGTCGATGCCTTGCAGGCACAGGCCGATGGCAGCTTGAACCAGTGGACGGCAAGCCCGGTCGGTACCGCCGCATGGGAAGCAGTGAGCGACGAGGACGAAGCTACGGCGATCAATGCGCCGAACGTGGGGCTGCGCCAGTCCTTCGATGTCGAGCCGCTGCCGGTAATGGCCACGCCCGCCATCTACGGTGTGCAACTGACCATGCTGGCGCGAAAGACCGACGCGGGGCTGGGTAAGGTCAAAGGACTCGTGGTCAGTGGTGCGCAAAGCGCCGTCAGCACCGACATCATTCTGCAGGAGCAACTGGCCTGGCAGAGCACGCTGTTCGAACGCAACCCGAACGGCAACGTGCAGTGGACGGAGGCCGCCTTCAATGCCGCTGAGTTCGGCGTGGAGTCGGCATGACGGATCGCGTCATCATTCAAGACCTCGCGGAGGTTTCCAGCAAGCCGACGCCTGGAAGCGAACTGCCCGCCTTCCAGGGTGAAGTGCTCTCGCGCGCCACCTTCGGGGCGAGCGCAGCCAGCTTCACGCCGGAAACAGCTGTCGCTCCGCTGCCGCCCAATCTGGCGGCCAGCCTGCTGGCGGAATCCTTGGCGGGCCCCTGGCCACCCATCGATGCACCGATGTTCTTGGTCGAAGTATTGCGCCGGGACACGGCCTCGAGCGCCATCGTCGCCACCGGCATGGACGCCTTCGGCGACCAGCCTTGGCTGGATGCGCAACGCGGCGTGTTTGCCTTCCGCCACGATTGGATGGAGCCCCTCGTGGAACGGCTGGAGTGGCAGACCAGCGTCACGCGGCTGGCCAGTGGCAACGAATCCCGTCAGGCACGCCGACGCGTTCCTCGGCGCTGGCTCACCTACAAGGTGGGCAACGCCCGGCAGGCCGATGCCTTGGTGGCCGACTGGCTGGCCGATCATCTCGGTCAAATGGCGCTGTGGCCGCTGCCGCAGTACGCGGTTCACCTGACCGAGTCCTGCGAACGTGGTGCACTGGCACTCAATGTGACGGAGGCTAACGGGCGACAGTTCGCACCACTCTCGGCCAATGTGCATCTGACCTACGACGGGGTACAGGGCTGGCAGGAAACCGAGAACAATGGCCGCTGGATTTTGATCATCGCCGCCGATGGCTGGCAGATCGCCCAACTCAGCGATGTGGAAAGCGCTCTGCTGTGGCTGATGGAACCGTTGGCACGCGCCGCAGCCGTGGGCAGCTCCGTCATGCCCTTGGTGTGGGGCAAGGCCATCGACCCGGTGGATCTCACGCAGTGGGTGCCTGGCATGGTCGGCGGCAACGTCCCCACACAGATCCAGCCTGCGCCATTGCCCGACCAGGATGTCCTCGATGACCCATGGCTCGACGAGATCCCGGTCTGGCCAGATGGCAACTGGCGTGATGATCCGACGGCCGCCGCGCAGGCCACGATCACCCGCCAAGACTTCTCGCCTGCAGATCCATGGGTGCGCCGGGACGATCCGTGGGCGACGACGACTTTGCAGCGGCGCTATCTGGCAAGCTCACCCGATGAAATCGAGATCTGGCGGGCGCGGTTGTGGCGCACCCAAGGCCGTCTGGAAGCCTTCTGGCTGCCCGATGGCTTGGCTCCGATCCTGTGGGTGAACGTCGAAGCCGATCCCGAAGATGGCTTCCTGCGCGTGGATGGCAAAGACATCTCCGCGCGAATCTCGGATTTTTGGCATCGCCCCGCCGCATGTTTGATCGTGCATCCAGACGGCTATCGGCAGTACGTCCTGACTGCGACCTGCCTTCTGGATCAAGGTGGTGTGCTGGTGCTGCGCTCGGGTCTTGACGACTGGGTGCCTGCAGGCAGCCGCGTCATTCGCCTCGTGCGCTGCCGCCTCGACCACGATGCCATCGATCTGTACTGGCACAGCCCGACGCTGCTGGAGATCACCTTGACCGCGCGCCAGTTGCCCGAACCACGCGGCAATGACCGTCAAACCTACGAGGGAGAGTAAGCACGATGAGCCAGAACCCATTGCTGGAAGTCGAGCTATACGCCTTCGCCAGCAACAGCGCGCAGTTCTATCTGACGCCGCACGAATTCGACGTAGTTCTCGACGGCAATTCGTACAAGAGCTTGGCCCTTGAACGCAACGAGCTGGCGCTGGGTGCCGAAGCGGCCAAATCGGCGCTGGATCTGAAACTGCCGCCGAACTGTGATTTGGTGCGCCACCTGCTCGCCAACTCGCTGACCGGTGACACCACCTCGATCACCCTGCGCATCGGACGGCGCGACACCTGGGGCGACTACTGGTGGATCTCCGGCACGCGCTGGATGGGCCGGGTGCTGGGCGTCGAAGTTGCTGACGATGTCGCTCGCGTTCGCTGCGAGTCGGCGCAAGTCAGTCTCAAGCGTATTGGGTTGCGGCGGCTCTACAGCCGCAAGTGTTCCCACGTGCTGTATTCGGCTGCCTGTGGTGCCTCACCCATTTCTTCCAGCGCCTTCGTGAGCAACAGCTATGGCCGCAACGTCGATCTCGATGGCGGCGTGCCCGGCAGCGTCAGTGGTGGCTTGGCCGGTGGTTGGCTGCAAACCCCGGAAGGTGCCCGCCACATGATCGTCAATGACTACGGTGGCGGCGTCGAGTTGCTCTATCCGGTCGCCATAGACGTCGGCACCGAGGTACTGCTGACGGTCGGCTGCGATCACAGGACGGCCACGTGTGAGTCGCGCTTCGGCAACCTCGACAACTACGGCGGCTTTCCCGCCATCCCGAGCAAAAACCCGTTCTCGACCGGCGTGTTCTGAATCCCTGGAGAAATCACCATGTGGTACCTCGTCGTCATCGTGGTGGCGGCGCTGGTTTCGGTCGCGCTCGCGCCGAAACCGCCCGAACCCAAACCGGCATCCCTGTCTGACGTCGATGCCCCCACCGCAGAAGAAGGCCGACCGATCCCGGTCGTGTTCGGCACCGTGCTGCTGCGCGGCTCCAACGTCGTCTGGTACGGCGATCTCGCAGCCGACCCCATTCGCAAGAAAGGAGGCAAGAAATGAAAACGAACGTGATCGTCACCATCGACGATGTGCGCGCCGTTGGCCTGTGCGTGAACGGCACGCGCGTCTGGTTTGCCCGCCACGACCTGGACTTCCGTGCCTTCCTGCGTCACGGCTGCGCTGCCGACACCTTGCTGGCCACTGGCGATGCGATGGCGTGGCGTGTGGTTGAGCATGCCAGGCAACAGGAGCCTCGCTGATGGGTGGTAGCAGCAAAAAGCAAACCGTCGGCTACCGCTACCGGATGGGACTGCACCTGGTGCTGTGCCAAGGGCCGGTCGATGCCGTGCAGGAAATCCAGATGGGCGACCGTACCGCCTGGGGCGATGCCGACCGGGGGCCGCTGTCCAGCGGGCACGGCCTGACCACCCTCGGTATCCACAAACCCACGCTGTTTGGCGGTGACGAGCGTGAAGGTGGTGTGGTCGGCAGCATCGATGTGCTGCCCGGTGGCCCCGGTCAGGGGCGCAACGACTACCTGATGAGCCGCCTTGGGCCAGCCATTCCGGCCTTCCGGGGCGTGCTGTCACTGGTGGCGCGCAAGATTCTGTTTGCGGCCAACAACCCCTACATCAAGCCGTGGGCCGTGCGCGTGCGCCGTTTCACGGCGGGCTGGCACGGTTATCCGTGGATGGAGTGGAACGCCGAAGTCCGCGCCTGGGATGACAGCCAAGGCCGCGAGATCAGTGTCGGCATGAACCCGGCCCACATCCTGGTGCAATGCCTGACCGACCCGCACTGGGGCATGGGCTACCCGCAGGACAGCATCGGTTGGAGTTTCTGGAATGCGGCGTGGGCCCTGTCGGATGAAGGCTTCGGCCTGAATCTGATCTGGACCCGCCAGCAGCCCATCGAGAGCTTCATCAGTCAGGTCATCGACCACATCGGCGGCATTCTCTACACCGATCCGGCACAAGGCACCTTCGAGCTGAAGCTGCTGCGCGACGACTACTGGGTCAACGATCTGCCGCAGCTGGGGCCGGACGAGATCGTGCGGCTGGAGCGTTTCGAGCGCGCGCAGTGGGGTGAGCTGCCCAACGAGCTGACCGTGGTCTACGCCGACTGGCAAACCGGCGGCGACACCACCGTCACTGTGGAAAACCTTGCCGCGATTCAGTTGCAAGGCGGCGTGATCAATCAACGCCGAGACTACCCGGGCGTCAACTACGGGCCACTGGCCGCGCGGCTGGCCTTGCGTGACCTGCGTGCCTTGGGTTCGCCCCTGGCCCGGATGAGTCTGACGGTGGCACGCGACACCCTGGAACGTGCGCCGCTGCCGGGCGATGTATTTCTGCTGAACTGGCCACGCTTGGGTGTGGATCAGATGGTGGTGCGCGTCACCGGCGTCGACACCGGCACCTTGGGAGCGGCAGAGTGGCGCATCGAAGCCATGGAAGATGTGTTCGGGATGAGCAACACCGTGCTGTCGCCCCCGCCACCGCACGTCGAGGAGCCGACCATCGAACCTTTGCCGCCCGCCTTGGTGCTGGCCGTCGAGGTGCCGTATTGGGAACTGGCCCGGCGCTTGTCGCGTGCGGACCTGGCCTACCTGACCGACACGGACACCTATCTCGGCGCGCTAGCGGCCGCCGGTGGCAGCGGGCAGTTGAATTGGCAACTGGCTACCGGCGCTTCAGGCGGAGACCTCACTGCCGTGGTGGGCGAAGACTACGCACCACTGCTGACGCTCGATGTGGCCTTGCCTGCCAGCGAGGTCGATGCCATCGGTGTGCCGGTGACGGCCATCAGCCAGCCGGAGAGACTGGCCGTGGGTGACTACGCCTATCTGGTGGCTGCCAATGGGGCAATTGCAGAGGCCGTTGCCGTCCTGGCCTTCGATGCTGCCAACGCGACCATCGATCTCGCACGCGGCGTGCTCGACACCACACCGCAGTCCCATGCACTGGGCACACGGCTGATTGGTGTGGGCGAATGGCTGGCATCGGAAGGTGCTGAACGCGCCCCGGGTGAATCGGTGTTCGTGGGCGCGATCCCGCGCACGTCGACCGATCAAGGCGACCCGGCACTGGCCACCAATGGCCAGCCAATCGTGCTGGCCGGTCGGCAGGCCTTGCCGTATCCACCCGGTCGCATCCGACTCAATGGCCAGACCGAGCCTGCCGTGGTGGCCGGTGACCTGACCGTCGCGTGGGCCCATCGCGACCGCACGCAGCAGACCGCCTACCTCGTGCAGCAAGACGAGGGGGACATCGGACCAGAATTGGGTGTGACCTACACGGTGCGCATCCGCAATCGCAACGGCGTGCTGGTGCATACCGAAACGGGGTTGCTCGGCACCACCTACATCTGGACGGCGGCCGTGGCCGCACTGGATACCGGTGCACTGGGTGATCGGATTTCCGTGGAAGTCACTGCCGAGCGCGATGGTTTGAGCAGCTGGCAACCGCAGGTGCGGGTCATGGATCGCGCGGGCTACGGCCTGCGCTGGGGACAGTACTGGGGAGGTGTGTGATGGAAGCACGCATTGATGTTCATCTGCTCACCCTGAACGAACCTGCCGAATGGCGGGAGGCCTGTATCGCCAGTCTTGAAGGTGCGCCGATCCAGTTGCATGTTCTACCGGGCATTCCGGGACGCATCGGTGAGGCACGCGCGGCAGGCTATGCGCAAGGCACCTTGCCGCTGGTGTCCTTCGTCGATCCCGACGATCTGTACGGAGCGAGCGCCTTCACACAACTGGCCGATGCATTGGATGCTTGCCCACAAGCGGTGATGGCCTACACCGATGAGGCGCTGACCGACGAGAACGGCCACGACATTGCGGTGCGGCGTCTGGCCTACAGCCGCTGGCAGCACGCGAACAGCGCCAGCCATGTGCACGGCCTGATCGTGATGCGTCGAGCGGCCGTTGAGGCCGTGCTCAAGGAAACCAGCGACATCAACAACTTCGCCGACTGGCTGCTGACCCTGCTCGTGGCCAAGCGCGGCGGGGTGCTGTGCCTGCCTGTCGTTGGGCGGCATTGGCGACAGCACCCGCAGCAAAGCCATCGCACCGGCGACCCGGACGCAGTCCGACGCATTCGCCAGACATCGAATCTCTGGAGATAAACCATGTCATCGACCGACCCGAACCTTGGACTCAACTACGGCTGGACGCTCGGCGAGAGCGGCTGGGACACCGGCATGGACGCCAACCTCAAGCGCTTGGGCGCGGTGGTCGGTCTTTCCGTGAAAGACCGCGACCTGACCACGCCTCCAGCCAACCCCGCAAACGGCGATCGCTACCTAATTCCTGCTGCCGCCACTGGCGTGTGGGCAGGCAAAGCCAACCAGATCGCGGTGCGCATCGCCGATGCCTGGGAGTACCACGCGCCCAAGATCGGCTGGCTTTGCTACATCGAGGACGAAGCCAAGCTCTCGGCCTACAAGTCCACCGGCTGGAGCGCAGGCCTCGCCATCTGATTTCCCATCTTCGTACCCACCAGAAACCCGCCCGCGAGGCGGGTTTCGCATTTCTGGAGACTGCAATGACCGAACCCGAACAACAACAGCCTGCGCTCGTCGAGAACATGCTGCTCTTGCGACGCGAGGACTTCGACGAACTGCTCGACCGCGCCGCTGAACGCGGAGCCGAGCGTGTCCTGACCCACCTTGGCCTGGAAAACGGCCACGCCGCCCGCGACATCCGTGAACTGCGCGACCTGTTGGAAGCCTGGCGCGATGCCCGGCGCACGGCCTGGCAGACCACCGTCAAGGTCATCACCACCGGCATCCTGGCCGCTCTGCTGGTCGGTGCCGCCATCAAGCTCAAACTGATGGGGGGCCCGCAATGATCGAGACCTTGCTCGGTGGTCTCCTCGGCGGGGCCTTCCGTCTCGCGCCAGAACTCCTGAAATGGCTCGACCGCAAAGGTGAGCGTGGCCACGAACTGGCGATGCAGGACAAGGCGCTCGAATTCGAGAAGCTACGCGGTGCTCAGCGCATGGACGAAATCGTCGCCGGTGCCGATGCGGCGTGGAACGTGGGGGCGATAGAAACGCTGCGCGAAGCCGTTCGCACCCAGGGCGAAAAAAGTGTCGTCCGCTGGGCCGACGCTCTGTCGAGCAGCGTCCGTCCAGTCATCACTTACTGGTTCATGGCACTGTACTGCGCCGCCAAGACGGCCGCCTTCGTGGCTGCCATCGAAGGCGGTGCCGACTGGGGCGTCGCCATCGTCCATGCTTGGACCGATGCCGACCAAGCCCTGTGGGCCGGCGTGCTGAACTTCTGGTTCCTCGGACGTGTGTTCGACCGGGTGCGGTCGTGATCGCGGTTCCGCAGGCGGCCATCGATCTGGCCAAGCGTTTCGAGGGCTTTCACCGCGTGCCGAAGAACGAGCCCGGCCGCGCGCATCCCTACGTCTGCCCAGCCGGCTACTGGACCATCGGCTACGGCCACCTCTGCGATCCGAAGCACCCACCGATCACGGAGACCGACGCAGAGCGCTACCTGGCTGCCGACCTCATGACGGCATTGAACGCGACGCTGCGCTACTGCCCGGTGCTGGCCACCGAGCCAGAAAAGCGACTCGCGGCCATCGTCGACTTCACCTTCAACCTCGGCGCGGGGCGACTTCAAACGTCGACGCTGCGGCGGCGGATAAACCAGCGGGACTGGCATAGTGCGGGCCAAGAGCTGCGGCGCTGGGTGTATGGCGGTGGCAAGGTACTGCCGGGGCTTGTCACGCGGCGAGAGGCCGAGGCGACTTGCCTGCTCCGCGCCGCCTGATAGACCGGGTCGCCTCGATCAAATCCCCGGTTGCAGCTCCACACGCACCTCGCGCGATTTGCCGGCCCGTTCCACTGACAAGACCACCACATCGCCGACCATCCTGTCGTCTAGCCGCGCGAGCAGCTTAGCCACATCGTCCGTCGCCTTGCCATCAACATCGATGATGCGGTCGCCGGGCACGATGCCTTGCGGCGTGACTTCGACACCCGCGAGCCCGGCTTTGTGCGCTGCCGAGCCGGGGGTGACACGCAGCACGAACACGCCCTTGCTTCCCGTCAGCGCAAGCAGGCGCTGATTGAGCTGTTCGTCCACCTCAATGCCCAGCGCCGGGCGGATGTATTTGCCGGACTTGATGAGTTGCGGCACTACGCGCATGACGGTGTCCACCGGCACGGCGAAACCAATCCCGGCCGAGGCGC
>OFCW01000217.1_pt1 | contig 20244 bp, 17 predicted proteins | sample 1520951 | NCBI WGS metagenome assembly OFCW01 (sample SAMEA4349680, study PRJEB24078) | microbial mat metagenome | biome: Terrestrial Biome; feature: Habitat; material: Microbial Mat | place: India | collected 2012-06-12 | depth 10 m | reverse complement strand
TTGGTCTGCAAGACTGCCTTTACCTCGGCAATCTGAATGCCAAACGCGACTGGGGACATGCACGCGACTATGTAGAGATGCAGTGGCTGATGCTGCAGCAGGAAGTGCCGGAGGACTTCGTGATCGCGACCGGGGTGCAGTATAGCGTACGGGATTTTATCAATGCTGCCGCAAAAGAACTAGGGATGGTGATTCGCTGGGAGGGCGAAGGGATCAATGAAAAGGGATATGATGTGAACGGGAAATGCATTATTGCAGTTGATCCAAAATATTTTCGTCCAGCGGAGGTTGAAACACTGTTAGGCGATGCGGGCAAGGCAAAGTCTAAGCTCGGCTGGACTCCGAAGACGTGCTTCGAGGAGCTCGTGGCTGAAATGGTACAAGAGGATTTGAAGTCGGCGCAGCGGGATGAACTAGTGAAGCGGCATGGCTTTCATGCATTTGATTATCATGAATAGACCAAGATGAGGCGCATCATACATATTCAAGGCCGGTGACAATGAGCGTTGAGCGGTGCTGTTTTTTATGCAAAGCCGTGGTTCCACAAAACGCGCTACTGCGGAATTTGTATATATTTCCATTTATCGTCACGCAAGAGTTACAAAAAGCGACAAAAATTTCATTTTGGAAAATATAATCACGGAGCGAAGCCTCCGCATGTTGTAAAATCAGCGGTTACCAAATTTACACGTGCGCAAGGCTTCACTATGATTTTCGTTACAGGCGGTGCCGGGTTTATCGGCTCGAATTTCGTGCTCGATTGGCTTAAGGAGGTGGGTGAGGCGATCATTAACTTTGATAAACTTACCTACGCAGGTAATCTGAACAATCTTGCATCCTTGAGGGGTGACCGGCGCCACTTGTTCGTTCAAGGCGATATTTGCGACTCAGCTCAAGTATCCGATCTGCTGGAGGCGCATAAGCCACGTGCAATTGTCCATTTTGCGGCTGAAAGCCATGTCGACCGGTCCATTCATGGGCCTGACGAATTCATTCGCACTAATATCAATGGCACTTTCAGTCTGTTGGAGGCCGCGCGTGCATATTGGACGAATTTGCAGGGCAGCGACAAGGAGGCATTCCGCTTTCTGCATGTGTCAACCGATGAAGTTTATGGCACACTTGGTCCAAACGATCCGCCGTTTACCGAAGACACAGCCTACGCGCCGAATAGCCCATATTCCGCTAGCAAGGCGGCCAGTGACCACCTAGTGCGCGCTTATCATCACACCTATGGGTTGCCGGTACTCACAACGAACTGCTCCAACAACTACGGACCTTACCACTTTCCCGAAAAGCTCATTCCATTGATGATTGTGAATGCGCTGGCTGGAAAGCCATTGCCGGTATACGGTGATGGCCAGCAGGTGCGCGATTGGCTCTACGTGAAGGATCATTGCAGTGGTATTCGTCGGGTCTTGGAGGCGGGGCGGAAGGGCGAAACCTACAACATCGGTGGCTGGAACGAGAAAGCCAACTTGGACGTCGTCAATACCCTGTGCACCATCCTGGACGACCTGAAACCGCGCGAGGACGGCAAGAGCTACGCAACGCAAATTACGTTCGTCAAGGATCGCCTTGGCCATGATCGCCGCTATGCGATCGATGCTACCAAGATCGAACGAGAACTCGGCTGGAAGCCGACAGAGACCTTCGAAACGGGCATTCGTAAAACCGTGCAGTGGTACCTCGACAACCAGGCTTGGGTGTGCGATGTGCAATCGGGCGCATACCGGGAATGGATCAATAAAAATTATTCGCGGTAAAGCTATGAAAATCCTCTTGCTTGGAAAAGACGGCCAAGTGGGCTGGGAATTGCAGCGCTCGCTTGCTCCATTGGGAGAGCTGATCGCTATAGGCCGGCAGCAGGCGAACTTCGAGCAGCCGGAAAATCTGCGGACTGTGGTTCGGCAGATTCGGCCTGATGTGATTGTCAACTCCGCCGCTTATACCGCAGTTGACAAGGCTGAATCCGAACCGGAAAAGGCGCGCCGCGTAAATGCCGAATCTGTTGGGGTCCTGGCTGAGGAAGCGCATCGATTCAATGCTTGGCTTGTGCATTATTCGACCGATTATGTATTCAATGGTGAGAAGGCCGAGCCCTATAAGGAAGAGGATGGTACTGCTCCGCTATCAGTGTATGGAAAAACCAAGCTCGAAGGCGAACAACGGATCCGTAACCACAACCCCAAACATCTGATTTTCCGGATAAGTTGGGTTTATGCTGCTCGGGGCGGTAACTTTGCAAAAACTATATTGCGCTTGGCCCAAGAAAGAGACGAGTTGAACATCATCGCGGATCAGTATGGTGCGCCAACTAGCGCTGAACTCATTGCAGACGTTACAGCGCTTGCGCTCTACCGTATTCATCAGAAATCAGAATTTGGTCAAGGATGTGCCGGCACTTATCACTTGGCAGCAAGCGGCTATACGACCTGGTATGACTATGCGAAATATGTGCTGGAGCTGGCGTGGACTGGTGGCGCAGCGTTGAAATTGCATCCGGATGCAATCAAACCGATTACGACCGATGAATATCCGCTTCCCGCAGCGAGGCCAAAGAACTCGCGCTTGGAGACAACAAAACTGACCAATATGTTCAATGTCCATCTGCCGGACTGGCGGTTCCATATGCGGCGATTGATGAGTGAATTGAGTACATGAAAAGGGGGGGGGGGATGAAACGTAGGGGCATCATTCTTGCCGGAGGTTCGGGCACCCGGCTTTATCCGGCGACCATGGCAGTATCTAAGCAACTTCTGCCGGTGTTCGACAAGCCAATGATTTATTACCCGCTCAGCACGCTGATGTTGGCAGGAATTCGGGATGTTCTCATTATTTCGACGCCGCAGGATACGCCACGCTTCGAACAGCTGCTCGGCAGTGGCGCGCAATGGGGAATTAATCTTTCATATGCTGTTCAGGCGTCACCAGACGGTCTTGCTCAAGCTTTTCTGATTGGGGAGACTTTTATTGGAAATGATCTATCGGCCCTGGTATTAGGTGACAACATCTATTATGGGCACGACTTTCAGTGCCTCCTTGCTAATGCAATGGGGCGGAATGAAGGCGCAACTGTATTCGCGTACCACGTGCATGACCCGGCTCGCTATGGTGTCGTGGAATTCGATGCAGGCGGCAAAGCCGTCAGTCTCGAAGAAAAGCCAGCCGTGCCCAAATCCAATTATGCGGTGACCGGCCTGTATTTTTATGACCAGCAGGTGGTTGAATTGGCTAAATCGCTCAAGCCTTCACCAAGGGGTGAACTAGAGATTACAGATCTCAATCGCCTTTATCTGCAGCAGGAACGGCTGTCGGTGGAGATCATGGGCAGAGGTTATGCATGGCTCGATACTGGCACGCATGATAGCTTGCTTGATGCAAGCCAGTTCATTGCTACGCTGGAGCGCCGCCAGGGACTAAAGATCGCTTGTCCAGAGGAAATTGCTTGGCGCAATGGGTTCATTACGTCTGAACAGTTTGAAAAGCTGGCACAGCCACTTGCGAAGAATGGCTACGGCCAGTACATGCTGCGGCTGCTCAATGAGGAGCTGCAAGCATGAATGTAATTCCTACGGACCTCCATGACGTACTGGTCATTGAGCCCAAGGTATTTGGTGACGCACGCGGCTTCTTTTTCGAGAGCTTCAACCAGAAAGCCTTTAACGAGCTCACAGGTTTGAGTGTCAATTTTGTTCAGGACAACCACTCACGCTCAGCTAAAGGCGTGCTGCGCGGGCTGCATTACCAGATCCGGCAGCCTCAGGGTAAACTGGTGCGTGTCGTGCGGGGGGTGGTGTTTGATGTGGCCGTGGATATCCGCAAAAGTTCGCCTACTTTTGGCAAATGGGTTGGTGTGGAGCTGACCGAAGACAACCATCGGCAGCTTTGGGTGCCGCCAGGTTTCGCGCACGGCTTCTTGGTACTGAGCGACTCGGCGGATTTTCTGTACAAGACGACAGATTACTATGCGCCGCAGTATGAACGGTGCATTGCATGGAATGATCCGGCAATTCATATCCAATGGCCCGCTAATTTTCCCCCCCAGTTGTCCGCAAAAGACAGTGCCGGTCTATCTATAGCTCAGGCCGAGCTATTCGATTGATCCGCGGCGTATAAGTCCTTTTTTGATATAACAGCTTGTTGCTTTAATCTGGATGACTTATCGCGTCAGTGTCATTCCTTGATTGTTAAGAAGTTCTTCATATGCAAAGTACATCTCTTTCCCGCGCTGTTGCCATCATTGGCTTAGGCTACGTTGGACTGCCGCTAGCCGTTGAATTCGGTAAAAAACGCAAAGTCATCGGCTTCGATATTAACGCCAGTCGTGTGGCCGAGCTCCAAGCGGGACGAGACCATACGCTGGAGGTTGACCCCGATGAATTACGCCGTGCGGTTCACCTAAGCTATACCACGGATTCTGCTGCGTTGGCGGCATGCGACTTCTTCATTGTTACCGTGCCAACCCCCATTGATGCGCACAAGCGTCCCGATTTAACACCTCTCATCAAGGCTAGTGTCACTATCGGCAAGGTGCTCAAGAAGGGGGATATTGTCGTTTACGAGTCAACTGTATATCCAGGCGCCACGGAGGAGGAATGTGTGCCAGTACTCGAGCAATATTCCGGTCTCAAATTTAATCGTGACTTTTTTGTTGGCTATAGCCCCGAGCGCATCAATCCCGGCGATAAGTCCCACCGCGTGACTACCATTAAAAAAGTGACCTCCGGTTCTACACCGGAAGTGGCAGAGTTAGTGGACGCGTTGTACAACGAGATCGTTACCGTCGGTACCCATAAGGCGCCGTCAATCAAGGTGGCCGAGGCTGCCAAGGTCATCGAAAACACGCAGCGCGATGTCAACATCGCTCTCATCAATGAATTAGCGCTTATTTTCAACAAGCTGGGTATCGATACTGAAGCTGTACTGCAGGCGGCAGGGACAAAGTGGAATTTTCTGCCGTTTCGCCCCGGACTGGTAGGGGGGCATTGTATCGGCGTTGACCCATACTACCTGACGCACAAGGCACAGGCTATTGGGTACCATCCTGAAATTATCCTTGCTGGTCGTCGCTTGAACGACAGTATGGGCGCTTATGTCGTTACCCAACTCGTCAAGGCAATGACCAAGCGCCGAATTCACGTGCAAGGCGCACGCGTGTTAGTAATGGGACTGACCTTCAAGGAAAACTGCCCCGATCTTCGCAATACGCGCGTCGTTGATATCGTCAAAGAACTTGCCGAATACGATGTGCAGGCTGACGTGTATGACCCGTGGGTCTCAGTTGAAGAGGCGCAGCATGAATATGGCATCACGCCTGTGAATTATCCCGAGGAAGGCGCCTATGATGCCATCATCATTGCTGTGGCACATGACCAGTTCAAGACAATGGGCGCGCCGACCCTGCATGCGTTCGGTAAGGCACAACATGTGCTGTTTGACCTGAAATACGTATTGCCGGTCGAAGCCAGCGATTTACGGTTATAAGAAGATGAATCCCATGATGACAACCTATGAGGTCCTGCAGCGGCAGTTGCCTTTGCAACCGAAGACTTGGCTAATTGCCGGCGTCGCCGGCTTCATCGGCAGCAATTTGCTGGAAACTCTGCTCAAGTTGGGCCAGCGAGTGGTGGGGGTGGACAACTTTGCTACTGGCTTTCAGAGGAACCTGGATGAGGTGAAGGCGGAGGTTACTTCGGAGCAGTGGCGGCAATTCCGTTTCATGGAGGGCGACATCCGCAACCTGTCTGATTGCAAAAAAGCGTGCGAAGGCGTGGACTATGTACTGCATCAGGCTGCATTAGGCAGCGTGCCTCGATCCTTGGCTGATCCTATTGCCACCAACGCCACCAATATCACCGGCTTTTTGAACATGTTGGTGGCTGCGCGTGATGCGAATGTTAAGAGCTTTACCTATGCGGCCAGTAGTTCTACCTATGGCGATCACCCTGGTTTGCCTAAGGTGGAAGATATTATCGGCAAGCCGCTCAGCCCCTACGCCGTCACCAAATATGTGAACGAGTTGTACGCTGATGTATTTTGCCGATGCTATGGTTTTTCAACCATTGGACTTCGCTACTTTAATGTGTTTGGCAAGCGTCAGGATCCCAACGGCGCTTATGCGGCTGTCATTCCCCGATGGACGGCGTCAATGATCAAGGGGCAAGATGTCTTCATCAACGGAGATGGAGAGACCAGCCGGGATTTTTGCTATATCGCTAATGTCGTTGAGGCCAATCTGCTCGCTGCCACCACGATAAACCCTGAGGCCAGAAATCAAGTCTACAACATCGCTGTCGGCGATCGTACCACGCTAAATCAGCTTTTCGACATCCTCAGGAGCGCGCTGAACAACAATGGGGTGGCATATGGTAAGCCGCCACGGTATCGTGAATTTCGTGCGGGTGATGTGCGGCACAGCCAGGCGGATATTTCGAAAGCGCGGAAGTTGTTGGCTTATAGCGGGCGGTTTAATCTGCAGACCGGGATTGAACAGTCGATGCCTTGGTATGTCGCCAATGTTTGATTTTGATACCATATCCGAGAATTACCGCTTGGGCGGTATACGCCACTGCCCGAATGCAGCCGCGCGCCCTGTTAAAAGAATAATCACGGAGAGGCGAAAGGTTTCGAGCTCTCCTGCAGCGGCTTAACAATGACAATGCGGCTATCCCATATTGGCTGGAACTTGGCCGGTTTGTCACTGCCTTTGCTGGTGGCCGTCGCTACTGTGCCGCATCTGGTCGTTAAGCTGGGTAATGAACGATTTGGTTTGCTCGCCCTGGCATGGGGGTTAATCGGCTATGCTGGCGCTCTTGATCTGGGCATTGGCCGTGCCTTGACGCAGATGGTCGCTCGCTTACGTGGCGACGGCAAATTATCAATGATCCCCGATGCATTGGCTACCGCAGGACGTATCACGCTCATTGCAGGACTTGCTGGTGGTGCAGCTATCGCGTTTGCCGCATTGATTGGCGTCGACGCATGGATCGGTGTAAAGGACATCTCATCTTCTGAAATCAGGAACGCAATTCTCTTGCTGGCTATCGCGCTTCCCGCCCAAGCGATGAGTGCTACCTATCGGGGCTTAAATGAAGCCTACTTGAATTTCAAAGGTATCAGCCTGCTGCGTGTGATCTTGGGGGCCGTCAATTTTGGCGGACCTTATCTTGTGGCGCTGTACACTGCTCAATTGCCGTGGCTGGTGGCAACTTTGGTAGTAAGCCGTCTGCTCGCTTTAGTCATTTTCCGGCGTCTGGCATTCGGGTGCTTTCATGACATGTCAGTCAATCAGCGCAAAGGCGTGTACTCTGCATCGATAGCCAAGTCGCTTTTTTCTTTTGGCGGCTGGGTTACAGTCAGCAGCGTGGTCAGCCCGATTTTGATGCAGGCGGATCGCTTCCTCATCGCCTCTGTTCTGTCTGCATCTGCAGTAACAATCTATGTGCTGCCCTATGAAATTGTTGTGCAGAGTCTGATTCTGGTCGGAGCGATATCCTCTGTCATTTTTCCCGCCCTGAGTCGGCTGATGCGGGAGCAACCGGACAAGTGGCAAGCCTATTTTCGGCGCTGGCTATTGATTGTGGCAGGAATGATGTTGCTGGCATGCGCGCTATTGGCGCTACTCTTGCCCATCTTGTTACCGTTGTGGATCAAAGAAAACTTGGATCCGCGGTCAATTATTGTGGGGAAAATATTATGCATCGGTGTTTTTGCCAATGCCATTGGGGTCATGTTTTATGCGTTGATTCATGCCAAAGGACGAGCTGACTTGACAGCCAAGCTTCATCTGGTGGAGTTGCCTATTTTTATAGGCCTCCTTCTGTTGCTATTGAATCAGCATGGGATTGTTGGTGCTGCCTGGGCATGGGTAGGGAGAATGGCTTTTGATGCCATAGCCCTCGCTTGGATTGGGAAAACGCGATGAATCAAGGACTCATGCTTCGCCTGTGGTACTCCTTGTTATTCGCCGTGGTTATCGGCATTGCCTCTGGCTATCATGTGCTGGGTGTGAGCAGGGATTATCAGAATTATTTTGAATTCTTCGATTTGGTAAGAAATTCTATTGATTATTGGAGCATCAACTATCGATTTGAGCCTGGATTTGCTGCTTTAGTTTTTTGGCTGACGCATGCGGGCTTGAATAATTATTGGGTTTATTCCGTAATAATTGGCTTCATTGTTTTTATAAAATATTTCTCGATTGATTTTTCCGAGAGCTATTGGCTGGCGCTGCTTATTTTTACAATTTATTTGGCTTCGAGATATATTGTTTTGTTCGAGATGACCGTGTTAAGAGCGGCTTGTGCCTTCTCTTTAGCATTTTTTGTGTTTTTTCGAAAAACAACTAATTCTATACGAATTAGGGAGCTTCTTATCCTTGGGGCTGCGACATTATTTCATTATTCGGCGGTTGTTTTTTTTGTAATATATTTTTCTAATCCGGCGAGCCGGTTAAGAGTGGTTCTGGTTGCGCTGATTACTTTTTTGGTGATTTATTTCACCAAAAATTTGGCTCTAATGTACTTGCCGGAATATGTGAGTGTATTTTCGACTTATCAAGATCTTGGTAAGGCTAATATTCTGCCAATTCCGTTTGCGATTGATATAGTCTTCCTGATATTTATATTATTTGCGTTTGAGGCTTCGGATTCGGCAATGCGCTATGCGGCAATGGGAATTGCTCTTAGCGTTGCTTTTCATTTTTCGTTGGTCGATTATTCAGTATTTGCCTCTAGATTTAGAGAACTACTATCCGTATTTATCTTGATTTACGTGGTTCGCACTGTTTACTGTGACGACAGTAGAGTTCGGAGTGTGTCAGTTTTATACGTCCTGTTGACGGGCCTTATACATTTATATGGCTATTTTGTATACGACCCATTGCTTTCATGAAATTTAAAATAGATATTGTTATCGTCAACTGGAATGCCGGCTCTCAATTGAATGATGCTATTTCCAGTATCGCTGCACATCATGCGGGCCTTGTAAGGGCCGTGATCATTGTGGATAACGGGTCTACAGATGATTCCCTGGCATTAGTGGAAAAGGGAGCAATGGCCCTGCCATTCCGGTTGCAGATAATTCGCAATAATAAAAACCGCGGCTTTGGCGCAGCCTGCAATCAGGGAGCGGCGCTTGCAACGGCTGAATTCATACTCTTTCTTAATCCGGATACACGCTTGTTTGCGGATTCATTAAGCGAACCGGTTGACTTTCTTTTGCGCTCTGAAAACACCGATGTCGGGATTGTGGGTGTTCAACTGATGGACGAGTCAGGCCATATCGCGCGCAGTTGCAGCCGGTTTCCAGGATTAGGCGTTTTCGTTGCGCACGCAATCGGCATCAATCGGTTGTCAGCCTTCGCCGACATGACTACGCATATGTCGGAGTGGGCGCATGACAGTACTAGGGAGGTGGACCATGTCATTGGCGCGTTTTATCTTATGCGAAGGACGTTGTTCGAATCGTTGAAAGGGTTTGATGAGAGGTTTTTCGTCTACCTTGAAGATTTGGATTTGTCCTTGCGCGCGCATCGGGCAGGCTATCGAAGCGTGTTTCTTGCGAACGTTCAGGCGTTTCACGCCGGTGGGGGTACTTCTCGGCAGGTCAAGGCACGTCGATTGTTCTATTCGCTACGGAGTCGTCTGCAGTACGGATTTAAGCATTTCACACCTTGGCAGGCTTGGATTTTGGTATTCGTGACATTGTGCATCGAGCCGGTGACGCGGACTGCCTTTTCCTTGTCCTGCAGCGGCTGGGATGGTGTCGCCAATACATGGAAGGCGTATGGCATGCTGTTGCGAGACTTCGGTGCCATTGTGCATACGGGCAGACGCACATGAAAGTGTTGCTTCTTACGCGGTATGGCCCGCAAGGGGCGTCTTCCAGAATGCGCTTCCATCAGTTCTTTCCATACATGCAGTCGGCGGGTTTTGAATTTAGTGTTTCGCCGTTGCTTGATGATTCCGCACTTATGCGGAAGTACCGGTCCGGCAGCTACGGTGCGTTGGGCTTGTTGAAGGCATATGCACGGCGGTTCGCCACGTTATGGCGGCGATATCGTTTTGATTTGCTATGGATCGAAAAGGAGGCGCTTCCTTGGATGCCGGCATGGCTAGAGCGCCTAATGCTGCGAGGCGTACCGTATGTTTTAGACTTCGATGATGCGATTTTTCATAACTATGACCAGCATTCGTCGCAGTGGGTGCGGAGGATTTTAGGGGCGCGGATCGACCGGCTGATGGCTGGCGCACAATTGGTTGTGGCCGGAAACGGCTATCTTGTGCAGCGTGCCTCTGTTGCTGGGGCGTCTGAGGTGGCGTTGCTGCCGACCGTAGTGGATATGGTTCGCTATCCCGCTAATCAGAATGCTTTGCTAACGGCACCGCCTCGCATTGTTTGGATTGGATCGCCTTCTACCGTTCAATACATCTCGTTGCTTGCAGAGCCGTTGGCTGCACTGGCTAAGCAGCAACGGTTTCGTTTGCGCGTGATTGGCGGTGGGGCGTTTTCAATCCCAGGTGTTGATGTGGAAATTTTGCCTTGGTCGGAGGCGACAGAAGCCGCTGCAATTGGTGAGTGCGCCGTGGGAATCATGCCCTTGCTGGATACACCGTGGGAGCAGGGGAAGTGCGCCTATAAGTTAATTCAATACATGGCTTGCGGGCTGCCGACCGTAGCTTCACCAGTTGGTGCCAATTGTGAAGTTGTCGTTGAGGGAGAAACGGGATTTTTGGCTGCCACTGCCGAAGAGTGGACCGAAAAGCTGGGCTTGCTATTAAGTGATGAAGCATTGCGCCAGCGGCTCGGTGCTGCCGGCAGAAAACGGGTGGAGGCAAATTATTCATTAGAGCAAGCTGGGCCGCGATTGTTGAGCTTGCTGCAACAGGCAGGGGGCCATTAAGAAATGTGCGGTTTTGCCGGATTTTTGGGCGGAATATCCATTGATGCGAAGAGCGATGAGGACGTATTGATGTCGATGTCCCGTCGCATACTGCATCGTGGGCCAGACGATGGTGGCGTGTGGTGCGATACGGAAGCCCGTATTGGTCTAGGGCATCGGCGGCTGTCTATTGTCGATCTTTCGCCTGCGGGGCATCAACCGATGGTGTCGGGCGGCTCCCGATATGTGATTGCATACAACGGCGAGATCTATAACCATCTGGACCTGCGCAAGCAATTGGGGGACGTGGCTTGGCGCGGTCATTCCGATACTGAAACGCTACTGGCTGGCTTCGATGCCTGGGGTATTCAGCACACAGTAGAGCGCTGCATTGGCATGTTTGCCTTTGCTGTTTGGGACAGGGAAACGCGCACCCTGACGCTGGCGCGAGACCGATTGGGGGAGAAGCCGCTTTATTATGGCTGGCAGGGAACGGGCAACCAGCGCGTGTTCTTGTTCGCCTCGGAATTGAAGGCGCTTCGTGCCCATCCATCTTTTACTGCGGAGATTGACCGAGGCGCGTTGTCTTTGTTGCTGAGGCATGCTTACGTGCCTGCCCCGTATTCAATTTATCAAGGCATCTCCAAACTGGAGCCGGGTTGTCTGCTTACAATTTCAATGAGGCAGCCTGTCCCGTGTATTCAGACTTACTGGAGTGCCGTTAGCGTGGCCCGAGCCGGGCGGAGCGCGCCGTTCGCCGGTTCACCCGACGAAGCCGTGAATGAGCTGGAGCGACTAGCGAAGGATGCTGTGGCACGGCAAATGATGGCGGATGTGCCGTTGGGAGCGTTCTTGTCCGGCGGCATTGATTCTTCGACTGTCGTGGCCTTGATGCAGGCGCAGTCTTCCAAGCCTGTCAAGACTTTTACCATCGGCTTTCGCGAACAGGGCTACAACGAAGCTGAATATGCCAAGGCGGTGGCCAAGCATCTGGGTACCGAACATACTGAACTGTATATCACTCCCGAACAGGCCATGGCCGTCATCCCGCATTTGCCGGCATTGTATGACGAGCCGTTTGCAGACTCCTCCCAAATTCCCACCTATTTAGTAAGCCAATTGGCGCGGCAGCATGTCACGGTGTCACTTTCGGGTGATGCCGGTGATGAATTGTTTGCGGGCTATAACCGCTACCAGATTACTTCAAGCATGTGGCGCAAGTTGGCGCTTATGCCGATTCCTCTGCGCGCTGCGATCGCCAGCGGCATCACGACACTTTCGCCAGCGGCATGGGATCGGCTTTCAGGCTGTATCCCAGGAGCTGCTAGACACGCCACTTTTGGCGACAAACTGCACAAGGGCGCTGGCGTACTTTCTAGCAGAACCGTGGATGAGTTGTATCTCGGCCTGGTATCTCAAATACAAAACCCTGCGGAATGGGTCATCAATGGACAGGAGCCTCCGACCAATTTGACCGGGCTACGCCCGCAATTAGGCGGCCTGACAGGCGTCGAGCGCATGATGGCGCTGGATGCCGTTAGTTACCTCCCCGATGACATTCTGTGCAAGGTGGACCGTGCCGCAATGGGTGTGAGCTTGGAAACACGCGTGCCATTTCTGGATCACCGGCTATTTGAATTTGCCTGGCGTCTGCCCCTCGACTTCAAGCTGAGGGATGCTCAGTCCAAATGGCCGTTACGTCAGGTGCTGTACCGTCATGTACCACGTGAACTGATAGAACGACCCAAGATGGGATTCGGCATGCCGCTGCACGATTGGTTGCGCGGGCCGCTTCAGGGCTGGGCCGACGATTTGCTCGATGCGTCGCGCTTGCGGCAAGAGGGCTTTTTCCATCCCGAGCCGGTGCGTCGGATGTGGACCGAACATTTGAGTGGAAGGCGCAACTGGGCGCATCGCCTATGGTGCGTATTGACATTTCAGGCGTGGCTGGAGGCGGCGTGAGGTTCTTATTAATAGCGGGTTTTCCCGAATCGCTGCTACTTTTTAGGGGAGCATTGATTTCTGCATTGCAGGCCAAGGGCATGCAGGTGCATGTGGCCGCACCGGATTTGCCGCATGACTCGGAAGTGCGTGCGCAGCTGGAAAAGCGGGGCTTGACAGTCCATTCCATTCCGCTGTGCCGTACTGGTATGAATCCATTTGCCGACCTGAGGACGCTGCTATCCCTATGGCGTCTGATGCGGTCGATTCGCCCGGCTTATGTGATGGGTTACACCATCAAGCCAGTCATCTATGGTTCTTTGGCGGCATGGCTGGCGCGTGTGCCGAAGCGTTTTGCATTGATTACAGGTTTGGGATATGCATTCCAGGGAGTGGCGCAACGCAGTATGCTGCGCTCGCTTGTGCAGCGAATGTATGCGCTGGCTTTGCGCAATACGCATAAAGTGTTTTTCCAGAATCCCGATGACGAGAAGCTGTTTCGGAACAGCGGTATTTTGAATTCTGCAGTCCCGTCATGTGTTGTTAACGGTTCCGGGGTGGATGTGGCTCAGTATGCCGTGGCCCCCATGCCGCAGGGCACCATGCCGCATTTTTTGCTTATAGCACGCCTGCTGGGCGATAAAGGGGTGCGCGAATACGCTGCGGCCGCGCGTCGAATTCGGGACCGATATCCAGGCGTGAAATGTAGCCTGGTGGGTTGGATTGACGCCAATCCGAACGCCATTACCAAGACAGAACTGGATGCCTGGGTGGCGGATGGAGTATTGGAATGGCTGGGGCGTCTGAGCGATGTCCGCCCCGCGATTTCTGCCAGCAGCGTGTACGTTCTGCCCTCATATAGCGAGGGCACGCCGCGTACCGTGCTGGAAGCGATGGCGATGGGACGGGCTGTGATCACGACGGACGCTCCCGGTTGTCGAGAAACCGTAATAGATGGTGATAACGGATTTCTGGTGCCTGTCAAATCCGTTGACGCGCTTGAGCAGGCGATGCAGCGCTTTGTTGACGATTCGATGCTTGCGCGGCGCATGGGCCGCCGTTCGCGCGAAATCGCCGAGGACAAATACGACGTGCATAAAGTCAACGCCGTAATGTTGCGTGAGATGGGGATTGCGTGAAGCGAATTTTCGACTTTGTTCTAGCGGCATTGTCCTTGCTGTTGCTGGGAGTGCCGCTATTGATCTTGATGTGGCAGGTGCGCCGCAAACTTGGCAGTCCGGTATTTTTCCGCCAGACGCGGCCTGGTCTGCACGGTCGACCATTCCAGATGGTCAAGTTTCGGACAATGACCGATGCGCGAGGTCCTGACGGCGAGTTACTTCCGGACGAAGTCAGACTTACGTCCTTTGGACGCTTTCTCCGCGCTACTAGCCTGGACGAACTGCCGGAACTGTGGAATGTACTTAAAGGGGATATGAGCTTGGTGGGACCACGTCCATTGTTGATGGAGTATTTACCGTTGTATTCGCCTGAGCAGGCGCGTCGCCATGAAGTCCGTCCTGGCATCACGGGATGGGCGCAGGTGAATGGGCGTAACGCGCTGAGCTGGGAAGAAAAGTTTACGCTGGACGTGTGGTATGTTGACCATCAATCTACCTGGTTGGACATCAAGATCTTATTGCTTACCGTGCGCAAGGTGCTGATTCGCGAAGGTATCAGCGCTCCGGGTGAGGCAACAATGTCGAAATTCACTGGGAGCAATCGATGATGGCTCGCAATATGGAAGGAAGTAATGCATGAAACGATTCGCCATTTTTGGTGCTAGCGGCTTTGGGCGTGAAGTATTACCAGTGATGCGTCAGCAGTTAGAGCAGAGCGAGACTCAACCATGGGATCTGGTATTTGTCGACGATAATCCGCCCGCACGTCAATTAAATGGCCACCGCGTTTTGACTTATTCCGAGTGGCTGGCAGAGCCTGCAGAGTCCCGGCACATCAGCTTGGCAATCGCTAACAGCGTGGTGCGAGAAAAGTTGGCGGTGCGCTGCAACGCCGACGGGGTGGCTTATTTCAATGTGAGGGCTGCCAACGCGACGGTTATGGATGAGGTGAATATTGGGCCAGGTGCAGTGTTATGCCCGTTTGTTACGCTTACCAGCAACATTCGGATCGGTCAACAATTCCACGCTAATCTTTACAGCTACGTTGCGCATGATTGTGTAATTGGTGATTTCGTAACCTTCGCTCCAGGGGTGTGCTGTAACGGCAATGTGGTGGTAGAAGATCATGCATATATCGGAACTGGCGCTATCCTCCGTCAAGGTAAGCCAGGGGAGCCATTAGTGATAGGTCGTGGTGCCGTGGTCGGCATGGGAGCCGTGGTTACCAAGAATGTGGCCCCAGGCTCTACTGTCGTGGGCAATCCGGCGCGAGTGATGGAATCTCGATGCTAATAACATTTCGATCAGGAATTTAATGCTGAATACTCTATTTTCCCCTTGGCCCAGCTTTACCGATGAAGAGGCTTATGCCGTGCAGCAAACGCTGCTGTCGAATAAGGTCAATTACTGGACAGGCACCGAGTGCCGCGAGTTTGAGAAAGAGTTTGCAGCTTGGTGCGGCACACGCCATGCAGTGGCATTGGCCAATGGTACTTTGGCACTCGATGTGGCATTGAAAGCCTTGGGGATTGGCCCAGGGGATGAAGTGGTGGTAACACCACGCACCTTTATCGCCAGTATTTCCTGCGTGGTGAATGCCGGGGCAACGCCTGTGTTTGCCGATGTGGAGGCGGACAGCGGTAATATTTCCGCGGCGACGATTGCCAAAGTTCTCACACCGCGCACCAAAGCAGTGATTTGCGTGCATCTCGCTGGCTGGCCCTGCGACATGGACCCTATCATGGCAATGGCGGAGGAGCGCGGATTCAAAGTGATCGAAGATTGTGCGCAAGCCCATGGTGCGCGCTACAAAGGGCGTAGCGTGGGAGCAATCGGCCATATCGGCGCCTGGAGTTTTTGTCAGGACAAAATCATGACAACCGGCGGCGAGGGCGGCATGGTGACGACGAACGACGAGGCCTTATGGCGTCTGATGTGGTCGTTTAAGGACCATGGCAAGAGCTATGAGGCTGTGTACGAGCGTGACCACGCACCCGGCTTCAGATGGCTGCATGAAAGCTTTGGCACAAATTGGCGCATGATGGAAATCCAGGCTGTGATCGGGCGTATTCAGCTACGCCGCATGCCGGACTGGACAGCCCGCCGTGTTCGCAACGCACAGGCCATTCGAAATGCATGTCGCCAGTTCAGTGCGTTACGCGTACCGGATTTCAAGTGTTGCGGCAATTTGTGCAAGGACTCAGGTGAGTCATGTGGAATGTGTGTCCACGCTCAATACAAGTGCTACGTGTACATCAATCCTGATTGCCTGATGGAAGGATGGTCTCGTGATCGTATCATTGAGGCCCTCAACATGCACGGTGTGCCATGCTATCAAGGGTCCTGCTCCGAGGTGTACTTGGAAAAGGCTTTTGATAATACTGGTTGGAGGCCATCGGAGCGCCTGCCTGTGGCGAAGCAGTTGGGGGAAACGTCCCTGATGTTTCTTGTTCATCCCACATTGACAGATGCAGAGATTCACAAGACTTGTGAAGCAATCAAATCCGTAATGGAAAATGCTGTTATGAAGGCATAACCAAGCTTGGATGAAACCTTTTGGTATCAGGTCGTTGCGTAGCTGTTGCCATCAATTGAAACTTCAGCTTTAGAGGCGACGACCTGCTGTTCGGGCCAAGGATCTTTATTGTAACGACGATTAGGTTATGTAATGAAAGCAGATGAAATCATTTCTTGAATTATCTCGTATCCATAAGCAATTAATCGCTGTCTCGGTCGATTTGCTGATGCTGCCGGTGACATTTTATTTGGCGCTTGTACTGCGTTATGACCATATCGATTTGTCTCTAATCAGACAGTATGTATGGTTCATGATTGCCACGCCATTGATTTCTATTCCGATCTTTATTCGAATAGGGCTGTATCGGGCAGTTATCCGGTTTATTGACCAAAAAATTATTTACATTGTTATTTTTGGCGTGACGTTTTCCGTCGTATTGCTAATTGCATTGGCAGCGTTCGCTACTCACATGAATGGAATTTCACGCGGTGTTTTTGGTATCTACTGGGTAAGTGCAATTACGTATATCGTAACCAGTCGCTTCATTGCCAAAGGCTACGCGTTGCACGCCAGTGGTATGCAACGGGGGCGGGAAGTCGTAATTTATGGAGCAGGTCGCGCCGGGATGCAATTGGCGAGCGCGTTACGTTCGGGGCACGAATATTTACCGGTAGGGTTTATTGATGACAACAAAGCATTGCAGGGAGCAACGATTGCAGGTATTAAAGTTTATTCACCTGACAAATTGCATGACTTGATTGCCAAAAAGGGGATAAAGGAAATTTTGCTTGCGATGCCTTCACTGACAAAGGGGCAGCAAAAACGGATTCTAGACCGGCTGGAACCATTCAAGCTCAAGATCAAGGTGACACCATCGGTTGAAAGCCTCATCAGCGGTGAATTACGTGTGCAGGATGTTCGTGATATTGAACTTGAAGATTTGCTGGGGCGAGATCCTGTTCCGCCGGATCAGCGCTTAATTTCCAGTTGTATTACTGATCGAACAGTATTGGTAACTGGTGCAGGCGGCTCAATCGGATCGGAATTGTGCCGCCAAATTATTAAGCTGCGGCCGGCACGCTTGATTTTGCTCGAAATATCGGAGTTTGCGCTGTATTCAATTGAGCAAGAGTTAAAGGCAATTCAGGGTGAACTGAAGATTGACGTTGATTTACGACCTTTCCTGGGCTCAGTATTGGATCAGGAGAAATGCGAGCGTATCTTGCGCACGTTCTCGGTTGAAACGATCTATCACGCAGCCGCCTACAAACATGTGCCCCTGGTCGAGCATAACCCTATTGAAGGCATTCGAAATAATGTTTTCGGTACTCTGAGCATTGCACGAGCTGCGCTGGCTACCGAAGTTCAGTCTTTTGTTCTGATTTCAACCGATAAAGCCGTACGCCCGACAAATGTAATGGGTGCAAGTAAGCGCTTGGCAGAGCTGATTCTGCAGGCATTTGCACGGCAGAACCCAAAAACCCGATTCTGCATGGTTCGATTTGGAAATGTATTGGGATCGTCGGGTTCTGTAGTACCGTTATTTCGCAAACAAATCATGGATGGAGGGCCGATTACGGTAACCCATCCCGAGATCACGCGCTATTTTATGACTATCCCGGAAGCGGCGCAGTTGGTGCTGCAAGCCGGCGCATTGGGCGAGGGAGGGGAAGTCTTTTTGCTTGATATGGGCGAGCCCGTGAAAATTATCGATCTAGCCAAACGTATGGTGCACTTGAGCGGCCTGGAGATTCGAAGCGACGAAAACCCCGATGGCACCATTGAAATCAAGCATGTGGGACTGCGCCCGGGTGAAAAACTTTATGAAGAGTTGTTGATAGGTGGTGATGTCGAGGGAACAGAGCATCCGTTGATTATGCGAGCTCAGGAGGCCGAGATCCCTTGGGCTATATTGCAAGATCTGTTGAAGGAGTTGGACGAAAGTTGCCAGCGCTTTCACTACGAACATGTACGTGAGCTACTTCTGCAGGCTGTCGCTGGATACGTACCCCAATGTGGTATTGAAGATTTTCTTTGGCGTGAGCAAAACCAGGGGGCTGGTACGGCAACGAGAGCAAAGATTGTGAATTTCAGTGCAAAAAATGTTTGAAACTTCATCTGTATTTTGGTTGGCAGATTGAAAGTTTCTGCTCATTCAAACATGTTTCATTTGGCGAAGCTGCTGATATATAAAAGTTGAAGAATAAATGAGGTCACTGATCATTTGAATTGCCTGTTGCAATACGCCGCTCACCAAAAGAGATCAATTCGAAATATTTATAAAAAATGAGTATAAAAAAGCAATCTAATCTAAATGATGTGAACAACAGTACGACGCAGGTTGTTTTGCTGAATGAGCTATTTTCTTTAATCTCGCAAGCACGGTTGACTATTTTAATTGTCACATTACTTGTCGTTACCTCCGGGGTATCATTCGCAATATATAGCGCGAAATACAAAAGCCAAGGGTTTTTCCAATTTGGAGGCCCAATTCCCATGACTTTCGAAAAAATCAAGGATAAGGAGAAGGGAACGGAGAAGGATAAAGACGAAGAACATGGCCCAGGCATCGCTCTGTCCGACTTCAAGCGGTACGCTGCCGCATATTCGACTAATGAGAGATTCAATGAATATGTGAAAGAAAAAAATCTGGCATCTGTCGCTGGCATAGACAGCCTTCAGCAGGCTTTTACGTCGCGCGATGGCATCTCCCAATTAATCGAGCCTGTTTACCCATTTACGAAACTTGATGCCAAAGAGCTGATGGAGCAGCCCAAGGGCAGTAGCAATAACGTAATCGGTCTAAAAATTCAGTATGACGGCAATTCACCGGAAACTGCTCAGAAGATGGTGGATTTACTTGGTCACTATGCAATGGATAGCATCATCTATCTTATTTATTCGGATGCGCTACGCTACAAGAAGGAAGAAATTAAAACTAAATTGACAGAACTCGACAGTATCATCATCCGCAACAAAATAAAAATGAATGAATACCGACGTAGGGAAGCGGATTTACGAAAAATAATCGCGCGCAACCCCATTGCAAACCAGATCGAGCGGCAGGTCGTGGAAATCAAGGAAGATACAGCGCATTATCTTCCACCGACAACATTACTGACAACGACGGAAGTGCAGGCATCCGAAGCGAATGAGGCTATCTTCAAAGCGAAGCATGAGCAATTGCAGAACCAGATATTGCTCGAATACTTTGATCGTGTCCAATCAATATTGGACAGCACGAAATCCGGTGAGACCGTATTGCGTTCGTTGGAACCCGCCAAGGAAAGTGTTTTTAAGAATAAAGATATACAAGACGATGCTGTAAAGGAAGTATTTAATGCAATTACGATTGAAAATCAGAAATCAATGAATGTATACCTAAATAAAAGCCGCTTTATCGCTGGTCCGACATTACCTGTACATACGACAGTCCGTTTGGGCGTGGTACTTTTGATAAGCTTAATAATTGGTATTCTCTCGCCTGTCCTATTCATTATTGCTCGCAACTGGCAGCCCGATAATCGTTAGTTGTTCTCGCACTAAGCGAAATATTGCTATGCCATGGCATTATGAACTTTACTTGGCGCTGTTAAACGAACTGGTTGTACTACGACACCCGACATGAGGCAAACAGCGATCTCGAAGCGGCGTCCAAAATTTGGCGTGTAATAAGTTCTCATAGCCACTTAACCTGAAAACATATGGCCCCCTTATCGCTATCCATCTTCAAAGCCTACGACATCCGCGGCATCCTCGGCAAAACCCTGGACATCGGC